>Ga0268262_10007478_pt1 | contig 10166 bp, 9 predicted proteins | sample TergutNc150P3_FD_190354 | JGI IMG/M metagenome (GOLD analysis project Ga0268262, IMG submission 190354) | Nasutitermes corniger P3 segment gut microbial community from laboratory colony in Florida, USA - Nc150 P3 (SPAdes) (version 2) | ecosystem: Host-associated > Arthropoda: Insects > Digestive...
ACGGCGATCTCATTTTCTTTCCTTCCCTCAATCCGTAGGGAAGAAAACTGTTCCTTCTCAAAATCCATCTGGCAGCAGCGCATTGTACATTGGTACGGGGCGCCGGTGGAAAGAGTAGAACGCACAACAGTAGAACGCACAAACCGTATATGCTATTATCTTCTTGAGGGCAAGCAAACCTGAAAAAATACTGTCTTTATAGGTTCTCTTATATCATCTTTTTTGAATTCTGAATTGCTGTTAATCGTCCCACGACAAACGCATAAACATACGGTTTTGGAAGAGAATTAACCACGAACCACACGAACGACACGAACCCTAACTTAGATATTGCCGGAAAACCTTCATGTTCCATCTTTTTTCATGGAATTTGAAGGTTAAAAATGGTTTTCTAACAGCAAGTTCGTGTTGGTTCGTGTGGTTCGTGGTAAAAATTCATTCATGCGTTTGTCCTGTTAATCGTCCTTTGTATCAACCACGCTGAGGGCTTTTCTTGCTTTTTCAAGGGTTTCATCGGTATCGTGGTCGGCGTATCCCATAAATGCTTGTGGGCTTTTATGGCGGGTTATCTTGGCGGCGTTTCGTGGGCCGATGGCTTCGGCAAGCCTTGTGGCTGCTCCGTGTATGAAACTTTCAGACAGTTTCACATTTTCGTAACTCTTTACAGGATAAGGACTTACACGTTTGAGCCGTGGAAGGATCGAACTTCCGACCCGCAGATTAAGAGTCTGCTGCTCTACCAGCTGAGCTAACGGCCCGAGAAACCTATAAAATACCCATCAGTGATACTGATAATACCTTAACTTACATTTTTTACGTTTTCTTGTCAAGCGGATAGAAGAAAAAGCAAGCGCGGTCACTGACTTTATTGAAAAATAAAAATCTGCCATAATCTAAAAAGTGAGACATTTTACTAAAACAATAATAGGCAAGCCGGAACAGTGGCTCATAGAGGCCGCAATAGCGGTAGGGGCCGGAGGCCATCCCGGCGGGGAAGCATAGGAAACCTACGCCCGGCGGCAGCCGCGTCCGCCCGACCCATCCACAATATAATATGGCGCAAAAACCCCGCCCTGTCAAGTAATTTTTTTAGCTATTTCTTCAAAGGCGTGTTATTCCTCACGATGGCGGTAAAACATATTTATTATTTTGTATAACTGCTTGTCCTTTGTAACAAAAAGCAGGCCAATACCCAGAAGGGCAAAGACAAGGGCGTTAATCATAAGGGGCGCGCCGTAGGAAATAACGCGCCCCCTTCCGGCAAACAGACCAAGCAGCACGGGCGACAAAAAATACAAGGGGGCAACGGCGATACACGAGAGCAGTACCAGTTTCAGCATATAAAACAGGGCGGAACCGAGGGCGCGCCCGACGACGATGTTAGGATTTTTTTTGAGGAAGACAAAGAGCATTACGGTATTGAGCACGCTGGCAACGGTTAAAGCAAGGGCTATCCCTGAGCCGCGATAGAAGCGCGCAAGAATCGCGGCAAGCGTTATGTTCGCCGCGAAAGAGATAAGCCCCGCCAGGGTCGGCGATTTTGAATCGCTTTGAGCGTAAAAGGCCGGGGCAAGAATGCGGTTCAGGGCGATAAACAAAAGGCCCGGCATGTGGAAGGTAAAGGCCGAGAGCGTGAGTTTCACCGAGGTTTCGTCAAAACTGCGGTTCTGAAAAAGCAGGCGGATCAGAATCTCCCCCTGGGCAAGCGAAAAAAACGTAATGGGAACGGTGATTAGCGCGATGATGTCCATTGCGGAAGCCAGCCGCTCGTTGAAACTGTCCCAGCGGGACGACTTCGCGTATTCCGCGAGATTGGGCAGCAGCACCGTCCCTATGGACACGGCAAATACCCCGAGGATCAGTTCCTGAAGCCGCAGCGAATATTGCAGGCTTGAGACAACGCCTTCGCCCGCGTTGCCGGCAAGCGCGGTGGAAACAAGGTCGTTAAGCTGGTAAGCGGCCATGCCAATAATTGTCGGCCCGATAAGCATCAGCACTTTCCGCGTCCCCGGATTGCAAAAAGCCTTTTTTAACCCTGTGAAAAAAAAACTCATGCCCTTTTTCAGCACAAAGGGAAGCTGTATCGCCGCCTCCAGAAAGCCGCCTATGAGTATGCCGCAGGCCATGGCCCGCGCGGGGTTTTCGGTGAAAGGGCTGAGAAACCAGGCGCAGAGTATTGTTACAATATTTAACAGAATAGGCGCAAGCCCGGAGGGGGTAAAAATATGCAGGCTGTTGAGTATGCCCTGGAACAGGGCGGCAACGGAGATGAAGCCCAAAAAGGGGAACATGATTCTTGTTAATAAAACAGTCTCGTCAAATTCTTCCATTCCGAAAAAACGTATGAGAAGCGGGGCGAGGAGGATTCCCGCCATTACCGTAAGGGTTACAATAAACGTAAGGAAGGTAAAAATGCAGGAGAGAAATTCGCGGGTTTTTTCCCGGTCGTTTTCAAGGAGGTATTCCTTGAAGGTGGGAATGAACGCCGCCGAAACAGAGCCTTCGGCAAAGAGGCGGCGGAACAGGTTCGGCAGCATGAAGGCGACGGAAAAAGCGTCGGAAAGGGCGCTGGTTCCGAGCAGGCTCGCCTTTGTCATTTCGCGTAACAGGCCGAGGAGCCGCGAGGCCAGCGTCAGAAGCGACAGTATCGAGCCGTGGCGGAGCAGGGAAGCCGAGGATGCGCGCTGCTGGTTTTTATCTCCCATTATTGTTACCTTATGGCATTTGGCATTGAATGTCCATATACAAAAGAGCAATTAGCAAAGAGCAATGAGCAAAGTAAGATGCCGCTGTTTTCCTCTTCCTTTGCTACCTGCTCTTTGCTATTTGCTATTTGTATTTGCCTTGCTATTTGTTATTTGTTCAGTTATTCTGTTTCAGTACTAAGGGCAATTACCATGAGCCAGAAACTTCTTGAGATTTGGGAAATAAATTCAGCCGCTATTCTGCTGTTTGCCAGAAACCTGGTGACAGCCGTTCTCATCCTCGTGATTGGCAGGGTGCTCTCCAAAGGCGCCCAGAGGCTTGTCAAAAGGGCGTCGTCAAGCGGCCTGCATGTTGACGAGACGGTAACTTCCGTCCTGCGGGGCATAATCCGCTACGGGATTTTCATTGTCAGCGTTATAATGATTCTCAACGTCTTCGGGGTCAACACGGCCAGCCTGCTTGCCGTGCTGGGCGCGGCGGGCGTCGCCATCGGCCTCGCGCTGAAAGACACCCTGGGCAATATCGCGTCAGGCATAATTATCCTTCTTATAGGAAGCTACCGCAAAGGCGACTTTATCGAATTCGGCTCTTTTACGGGAACCGTGCAGGATATAAACCTCTTTACGACGGTACTGGAAACCCCTGACGGCATACACATTTCCGCGCCCAACTCGTGTATCTGGGGAACCCCTCTGCGGAACTACACCAGAAACGGCAGGCGACGCATGGAGCTTTCCGTCGGCATAGCCTATTCGGATTCCGTTGAAACTGCTTTTCAGGTGATGCGCGGCATTATCGCGGCGGAACCGAGGCTGCTGAAAGAACCGTCCCCCCAGGTTCTCCTTCAATCCCTTGACAGCAGTTCTGTAAAGATAACCGTCCGCGCCTGGGCTTCCGTCCAGGATTACTGGGACATCTACTGGGAACTGAACAAAGAAATAAAGTCAAAAATCGAAGCCGCCGGCCTGCACATACCGTTTCCCCATATCAGCATTGTGCAGGATTAAAAGTTTCGGGCGTTTTTTACCGGGGGCCGGGCGGACGGTTGATTTTTCCGTGCGTCTGGCGTATGCTTAATCACCCGCGCCCCTTAGCGGGGTGCGGTAATGCGCCCGTAGCTCATCCGGATAGAGTAACGGACTTCGAATCCGTAGGTAGCCCGTTCGAACCGGGCCGGGCGCAAACCTGTAATTCGTTACAGGATAAAGAGATTGTCGTAGGCATAGGCGAGGGCGCGGCGATAACCCGGCGTGTAAGCAGTTTTTTCATGGTTGTATACCCCGGCTTTTTACATATTCTTCAAGGCTTATAAAATTTTCCGGGTGTTCCCTGCGTTCTTTCCTGCCCTCCGCAATGTCAGCTTTTTCTTCTGCGGTCAAGTCCGTTTCGATGATAATCTGATCGTCCGCAAAATGCGCCAATATCCATTTTTCATCCATACGAAATAGTTATACTCTATTTTTGATGAGTTGGCAACCTCTTTTTCTTCCTCTCTCACGACAAACGCATGAATATACGGTTTTGGAAGAGAATTAACCATGAACCACACGAACGCCACGAACTCTTATTTAGTAATTGCCTGGAAACCTTCATGCTCCTTCTTATTTCACGGAATTAAAAGGTTAAAAATGGTTTTCTAACAACAAGTTCGTGTTGGTTTGTGTGGTTCGTGGTAAGAATTCATTCATGTGTTTGTCGTGTTTCCTTGTCGTGCTTCCTCTCTTTCATTCCTCCGTGTAACTCCGTGCCCTCCGTGGTTTTTATTCTCCCTGTCTTCTGTCTTTATTCCTCATTCCTCATTCCTAATTTTTTCCCGTCCCCCTCTCGCGGAGATCGCGGAGGCGTGCTATAATAAAGCTATGAAACAAGGCGCCGGACAAGTTTTCATACCAGCAAAAAGCGACGTCATCTTTAAAGCGCTCTTCGGGGACGAGCTTAACAAAGATTTCTTGATCGGCTTCCTGCAGGCGGTGTTAAAGCTGGACATTGACGAATACGCGGACATTCAAATTATCGACCCCCATTTGAAGCGCAGGCGCAAAGGAGACAAGCTCGGCATCCTGGACGTGAAAGTCAGAACCAAAGCGGGGAAGACAGTAAACATTGAGATACAGCTCCAGATTACCTCCGAGATGAGGGAGCGGATAGTGTATTACGGCACGAAGCTGATAACGGAGCAGTTGCAAAGCGGCGACGAATACGACCTAATAAAGAAAACAATTTCGATAGTCATAGCCGGGGAAATATTTCTAAGGGAGCATAACGAGTATCATGACGTGTTTACGCTGTACAGCCGGATTACGAAAACGGAGTTTACGGATATACTGGAGATACACACGCTGGAACTGCCGAAACTGCCTTTGGAGGCGGACGGGAGCGAGTTATGGACATGGCTGGAGCTTATAAACGCGGAGAGCGAGGAGGAATTGAAGATGCTGGTGAAAAAAGAGCCGAAGATGAGGGCGGTTGTGGAAAGGTTATTGGAAATAAACCGCGATCCTGCGACCCGTGCATTGCATGAGGCGCGGGAGAAGGATCGGCGTGACAGCAACGCGCGGGTACGCCTTGCCATGCAAAGAGGCAAATCGGAAGGCAGGGCGGAGGGCATTACAGAGGGAATACAAAAAGGCAAGGCGGAGGGCATTACAGAGGGAATGCAAAAAGGCAAGGCGGAAGGCATTACAGAGGGAATGCAAAAAGGCAAAATGGAAGGCAAAATGGAAGCCGCCCGCAACTTAAAAGCGTTAGGTATTCCAACAGATATAATTGTTAAATCAATCGGCCTGCCACCAGAAGAAATAGCGAAACTGTAAAAACAGTTAGCAGTTAGCAGTGAAAAGTGAAGAGTGAAGAGAGGAAGAAATGAATTAAACCTCTCTCTCTTTCATTCCTCCGTGTAACTCCGTGCCCTCCGTGGTTTTTATTCTTCCCGCCTTCTGTCTTTATTCCTAATTCCTCATTCCTAATTCCTCATTAAAAAAGCCGCCCCCTTGCAGGAGCGGCTTTTAAACGTTGCGGTTACCGCCTTACGTTGCGGTTACGGCCATACAAAAGTAATGGAGTTAATCGTAAGAACGTGAGTTGTGGGGGCTGAAGCATTTACTTGAATTATCAAATACTCCGGCTTAGCGGCTCCTGATTTTTCTAACTCAGCTCCTGGATCAATATTGAAAGCAGTAGGTAAATTTGAATGATTCCACGCTGACGCTGAATCAACGCCCAAACCATACCGGAACCCCGGTGCCGAATCCCACGATGCGTCAATCTTTACCTTAAATTTTTGATTTGCGGTAAAAAGGTCAGCAATCTTTTTCTTTTGATCTTCCGAAAGCGGTATAAAAACAGATTGCCTTTTATTACCACTATTAGCATCAGTAATATAATCACTGAATGTAACGGTGAGCTTACCGCCGGCAAATGATGTTGTTGGTGTTGCACTATGTGCAGATGCACCTCCAGTAGAATTAGTATGTGTTTCTTCCAAATCGACAACAGGATCAACCGGAGTTTCCGCTTGACTGGAAATCTTGGCGCGGATGCTGGTAACGGTGGCGGATTTGGTTGTAATCGCGTTATTGTTGGTATTGGTTACCGTTACATAGTACCAGTACTCCCCTGCTGAGGTGACATCAAAATCAGGCGTATATGTTGCGCTGGTAGCGTCGTTAATAAGAGTAGCAGTACCGCCAGTTGCGGCGTCTGCGCTGTACCACTGGTAGGTTAAGACTCCGCCGTCGGGAGCGGATGCCGTGACAGAAAGTTTGGGTATGCTGTCATCGTCGCCAACTGTAAAACTTCCAGATATCGGCGGCGTGTCAATTACCGGCGTTGCCGCTGCATCCCTCCAGATGAAGGTAAGAGAATATATCTGGACAAACGATATGGTATCATTATTAGCGGTGCCATTGGCTTTTATGGCGAGCTGCTTTATAACAAACGGTATCGTTCCGCTTCCGTTCGCTACCGAAAAGGGAGATGATTTTACAATTAATATATCATCATCGTCATCATCATGAGTGATGGTCTGGTTATTGTTGCCTGCAGCGAAATTATACATGGTTGCTGATACCACGGTTCCGGATGCGTCCTCGCCTTTAAAGTCCAATTGGCGGGCATTAACCCACTGGTTACCCCAGGAGGTGACAGCAGTTACTCCGTCATCTGCAAGGAACTTGACCTTCATGATAAACCCTTCGTATTTGGATAAAGGAACTTTGCCCACGTCTAAGACGAGCATTTCTGCGTAATTGCCGGTAACAGCCGAGGCGTTTCTTACCGTCTTGCCGCTCATCGGGACTTCATAGTTCTCGCCGTCTGCATGAGTTTTTACCCACCTTGCGGTCAATTCTACATTGGCGGATATCGTGGTGCTGTTGGTATATTCGGTGAAATCGTCCCACCAGCCGTCAAAGTCGGAACCGGCTTTTGTGGGGGCTGTCGGGAATTTGCCGCCCATGCTGGTGCCCTGGTCAACTTTTACCGGGCTGACCGCGCTGCCGCCGTTGGCGTCAAAGGTGACAGTGTACTCGGGCACGTCCGCCTTCCATTGCGCCCACAGGGTCATGTTGGTGTTCACGGGAATGGTGGGGGTCTCAATAATCGCGCCGGTCAGTGTTTCGCTCCATCCGGCGAATTTTGGGGTAGTGCCGGGGCCGGTCAAACCGGAACCGTCGTTAAGCGTAATAGCGGTGCCGGGTGCTACCGCAGCCTGCGTCGGGGTCGTGCCTGTCCCGCCGTTAAGGTTATAGGTAACGGTGTAGGTTATTGCTTGAGCCGACCATACCGCCCACAGCGTGGTGTTCGTGTTCACGGTATAGGTGGAGGTAGTGATAGCCGCGCCGTTCTGGGTGGCGCTCCAGCCTGCGAAGTTCGGGGTAGCCGGAGGCCCGCTCAAGCCTGTACTGGGGGCCAGCGTAATAGCGGTGCCGGGTGCTACCGCAGCCTGCGTCGGGGTCGTGCCTGTCCCGCCGTTAAGGTTATAGGTAACGGTGTAGGTTACCGCTGTAGCCGACCATACCGCGTAGAAGGTGGTGTTCGCGTTCACGGTATAGGTGGGGGTAGTGATAGCCGCGCCGCCCTTAGTGGCGCTCCAGCCTGCGAAGTTCGGGGTGCCGGAAGGGCCGGTCAAACTCGCTCCGGATGCCAGCGTAATAGCCGTGCCGGCCGCCACAGGGGCCTGTGTCGGAACCGTGCCTGTCCCGCCGTTACGGTCGTATGTAACGGTGTAGGTCGTCCCGCCCGCCGGGGGAACGTACAAAAATTAGGAATGAGGAGTGAGGAATTAGGAATAAAGAGCTACTGGAAAGCCGACAAGCTCCCTAACGCTTTATTCCTCATTCCTAATTCCTCATTCCTCATTTCCTTTGTCGTGGTACCCGCTTGCCCGCAAAAAAAACGCTATTCAGTTATTGACACCTGCGTACGGCGCTGTTACTATGAAACATGGCGAAAAGCCGCGATTTAATCGAAAAAATTGGTAATGAGATATACAACTGGTTTAATGCCATTACTAAGGAAATTGAAAAAAAACATCCCGGCATTACATGGGGTTATGACAAAGACGGCAAATATAGCAAAACCTGGGCTGTTTATTCCAGACAAAATACATTATTATTAAAAATGGGAATTGATAATACAAACGGAGACCTTGTTTTTGAATATTTGGCTGATCTCGGCGGAACGTTCGGTCTAAAATCTGGAAGGACAAGAGATAAAAAAGATTTATTGGTTCTTTTGCCAAAACTGGAGGAAATTGATGCTTACAACAGATAAAAATGAAATCATTGAATCTATACGTATGGATCTTGAGGGGGCTTCTGATTCCGCTCTCGCACGGTTGGCGGAAACATTCGGTGTGCCATTACAAGATTATTCAGAACCCGTAGTAAAGATAAGCCCTCATACCTCAAATCATGCCTTGAAAAAAAATTACAGGGAGTTTGAAAGCGAAAGGCATAGGGAACAAACAGTTTATGTCAGGGTTCCTGTTGTAATAGAAGGCAGGCGATATGAGGGAAGAACAGTTGTTATAAAAGGTATTTTAGTACCGAATAACGAATATTCCGGAAAGGCAGTTACTGTTTTGAATATGGGAAAAAATAGGAAAAACAGGCTTTCGTTGTTAATAAATAACAAAACATCTAAAAAGATTAAGAGGAATTCTAAAATTGAAGAATTTCCTCTCGCAGAGGCGCAGAACACGCAGAAAAATTAGTTTATCCCTAACTCCTAATTAAAAAACCGCCCCCTTGCGGAGGCGGTTTTAAAGCGTTAGCTGCTTTTACGTCTTATTCCGTGGGTACCTGAACCTTGATGATGAGCGAAGTAACGGTAACATCTGTTGCTCCGACAGTGTTTCTCCGCAGTATGACACAGGCAGAAGTATTGGGGAAGGTCTTGGCGGTAATATCCCCTTCTTTTTCTATTCCCGAAAATGCGGAGATCTTGTCATTTCCAAACCCGCCGGCTTTATCCCACTCGCTGCCAGCGGCCGCGTTCCCCACATAAATCCTGAATGTGACATCATCGTCCGATGACGTTCCTGTAAAGGTCAACTTCATTTTTGCATTGGGTATCGTGGCTGCGGAGTTTATTAGGTCAGCCTGCTCCTCTGTAAGCGGTATAAATCCATAGGTGGTATTTACCGCGCCGGAGGAGGTGAAACTAAACTTACCGCTCCCGTCGTTATCTACTACCGTAGCAAAAGCACTGCCTTTAGTACCCGAGTATTCTTGTGTCACATCCACAGTGATGGTTTTTTCTTCAAGCGCAGCAGGCGGCGGAGGCGGCTGATAAGGCGTTCCTGTGTAGCCTTCCAGATCAATGCTGGTGACTGTAAAGTCAAAGTCCATTATCATCTCTAGTCCAGAACCGGCGGTTAGATGACTGTTAATCTGGAAGGCTATACCGTTGTAGTCCAGCGGGTAAAGAGTTGCTACGTTGAAGGTAATTACTTTTTCTCCGTCAGCCAGGTCAATATACTGGCCGCTAGAAGACGGCACCGCGTCGGTGGCAAAAGTATTGCCTTTCTTGGTTGTTATCTTGGCAACGCCGTCATTAATTGTGGTATTAAGGGTAACCGAAATCGTTGTATAAGAACTCCAGTCATCGGGCAGGTCGTAAGAGACGCCGAGGGTTGTTCCTGATTTCTTGTTTCTGACTTCAATTCTGTAGCCGAAGGGGTCATCGGCAGCGGTCCCTATGGTACCGGTTTCTGCATCACCGGTAGATCCCACAAACGTTGGCTTAGGATACCCCGGATCGGCCGGGCCTGAAACGTTTACAGGTTGGGGCGAGCCGGTGATAGTATATCCCGATTTCGTCACTTCCACGCTCACTTCTCCGCCGCCGACGGGTACCCCGCTGATAGCCAGGGTGTACGTCGGCCCTGCGCCGCTGAGGGCGCCTTTCGTCGCGCCGGTCAGCGTGATGTCCCCCGCGGCAAGGCCGGTAATGGCTTT
>Ga0268262_10007479_pt1 | contig 10166 bp, 8 predicted proteins | sample TergutNc150P3_FD_190354 | JGI IMG/M metagenome (GOLD analysis project Ga0268262, IMG submission 190354) | Nasutitermes corniger P3 segment gut microbial community from laboratory colony in Florida, USA - Nc150 P3 (SPAdes) (version 2) | ecosystem: Host-associated > Arthropoda: Insects > Digestive...
CACAGAACAAGCGGGACAATCTCCGTTTCCAAGCACTTTGCAGAATGGGCAAAAGTTGGTATGAAAATGGACGGGAACTTATACGAAGTAGCGATGAAAGTTGAATCTTATAGTCAAAGCGGTGCGAGTGGAACGGCTAACATAACAAAGAATATTTTGACTGTAGGTGGCACGGCTACTACTTCCAGCAATTCCACAGGTGGCACAGCTTCCAGCAGTTCCACAGGCGGTGGCACAACCACAAGCAGCTCAAGTGCTGCAAAGGTTCAGGCAACAACTTGCCCTAGTGCCAACCTAGTCACATACGGCTCAGTTCCTGCTAATCCTTATACCGCTTGTTTTAAGTATCCGGGAACAAAAAGCGAATATCTCAATAAATGCTATGTCTGCAAAATAGATAACGAAACAAACGATAATACTTGTGCATCAAGCTGGCTTTGGAACAGTGTAACGAATGTAGATGACAATTTGGGAAAAGGCTATTGGTATAAGGAAGTCACCTGCCCAGCCACCTCCAGTTCCAGCACGGCAGTTTCTTCCAGTTCCCAGCCAAGCAGTTCCAGTGCGGCGGTTTCTTCCAGTTCCAAGCCAAGCAGCTCTAGCGCAGCGGCTTCTTCCAGTTCCCAGCCAAGCAGCTCCAGCACGGCGGTTTCTTCCAGTTCCAAGCCAAGCAGCTCTAGCGCGAGCAATGCGAGCAGTTCAAGCGCGGAAGCAGAGGATTCCAGCTCCAGCACAGAAGGCGAAACGCCTATTTTGAAAAACCGCATACCTATAACTCATTTCTCCATTCAAACACTGAGCGACAAAGCATTGTGCATAGAAGTAAGCTCGCCTGCGGTTGTGGAGATTTTTGACCTGAAAGGAAATAAAACGGAAAGATTTAATGTTTCTGGCACGCAAACGGTAAAACTATCCTCGCCAAGCGGGGTATATTTTGCCAAAGTTCACGGAATGAAAAGCATTAGATTTGTGTTGAAATAAATGGAGGTTCATTTTGAAAAAAATCACAGTCGCCCTATCCTTTGCAATCGCTTTTGCCACACCGACAATGGTGCAGGCACAAGGCCCCACTTGGACATCCGACAAAATAGAGAAATACAATGGCTACGACTATGAGCTTTGGAATCAAGACAATCAGGGTACCGTTTCTATGAAGCTCACGGGAGATAACGGTACCGCTGCCAATGCGGTAGGTGGAACATTTGAGGCTACGTGGAGCAATACAAAGAATGTGCTTTTCCGTTCTGGCAGAAAGTTTACCGGTAGCTCAGGGCAAAGCGTAGATGGAGGCGGTCAAGGTAAAACCGCTAGTGCTTACGGCAATATAAATATTGATTTCGCCGCTACATGGTCTTCCGGTGACGATGTGAAAATACTTGGCGTATATGGCTGGGCCTTTTACGCACTGCCAAGTGTACCGGACAAACAGGAAAACGGCACTTCTACTAATTTTTCCAATCAAATAGAATACTACATCATTCAAGATCGCGGTAGCTATAACTCGGCTACAGGTGGCACTAACTCAAAGAAATACGGCGAGGCTACCATTGACGGCATTGCTTATGAGTTCCGTGTATGTGATAGAATAGGTCAACCTATGTTAACCGGCAACGGAAACTTTAAGCAGTATTTCAGCGTTCCTAAAAGCACTATAAGCCACCGCACCAGCGGTACAATCTCCGTTTCCAAGCACTTTGAAGAATGGGAAAAAGCTGGTATGAAAATGGACGGTCCCTTATACGAAGTAGCGATGAAAGTTGAGTCCTATTCTGGCAATGGAAATAGCAATGGCAATGCTAGAATGACAAAAAATATTTTGACCATTGGTGGAACAGCAACTACTCCAAGCAGTTCAAGCGGTGGTTCAAGTGGTCTGGATGAATGTGGCGAATATAAAAAGAGTTTCTGTGGCGGCCTGGGATATGGAAATGTATATTCCAATTTAACCGCAATGCCCTCAGAAGGCGATTGCATATACATCGGAGATTTTGAAGTGATCCAACCAGCTTTGAGTTCAACCGTTGCCATAAATGGCGTGGAAAATACTTGCGGTGACGATTGGGCAGATTGTCCTTACAATGATAAACCCGATCCAAAAGATGGTGGCTATTATGTTTATGTGAAAACGGGCACAATTAACAGCTATGAGAATAACGGTTGGAAAGGCATTGTAGCTAAAGCAAAACCGAGCTGTACATCGCCATCTAGCTCCAGCTCCGGCCCAGATGACACTCCCATTTTGAAAAACCGCTCTCCCATAACCTATTTCTCCATTCAAACACAAAGCGATAAAGCTTTGCGCATAGAGATAAGCTCACCCTCTGTTGTGGAGATTTTTGATTTGAAAGGGAATAAAGTGAAAAAGTTTAATGTTTCCAGCACGCAGCAAACGGTTAAATTATCCCTGCCAAATGGGGTATATTTTGCCAAAGTTCCTGGAATGAAAAGCATTAGATTTGTGTTGAAATAAAAACTGGAGGCAACTATGAGAATTAATATAGCATTTTGTTTAGTCGCGGTTGCCTCTGTGGCTTCTTTTGCCCAAACAACTGTAGGGCTTAAAGATGTGTATTCAAGCAAGTTCAAGTTCGGCAATATATTGAACGGAACAACGGTTAACAACCAAGCTATGAAAAATATAGTGCTTAGAGAATTCAACAGCATAACCCCAGAAAACGAATTAAAACCAGATGCCACCATAGTTCAAAGCGGTTCCACAAATACCAATGTAAAAGTTCAATTGAACAACGGAGCAAAAGCCATTCTGCAATTCTGCCAAGACAACAACATTCCGGTACGCGGTCATACACTTGTGTGGCACAGCCAAACGCCTGGGTGGTTTTTCAGAGAAAACTTTAATGCCAATGGTGCGGTGGTAAGCACGGCTGTTATGGATCAACGCATGGAAAGCTATATCAAAAATATGTTTGAACTAATAACAACCAGCTACCCAAAACTGAACCTCTACGCTTACGATGTTGTGAACGAAGCCGCAAGCGAAAGCGGTTCTCCAAGAACGGCAGGTTCAGATGCCGCAAACGGTCAATCCATGTGGGTTCAGGTATATGGAAATAACTCATTTATAGAAAAAGCCTTTACTTATGCTCGCAAATACGCTCCAAAAACCACCAAATTGTTCTATAACGACTACAACGAGTATATTACGGCGAAAAGGAATTATATTGCAAATTCAATAGTAAAGCCTCTCAAAGACAAGGGGCTTATAGATGGAATGGGAATGCAGTCTCATCTCGATGTGAGGACAGGAACCCCCTACCCAACTCCGGCAGATTACGGAGCAGCTATAACAACTTACAAGAATTTAGGTGTTGAAATTCATGTGTCAGAATTGGATGCGACTATTAATGATGGCAATGAAAGCTATCTTCCCGCACAAGCAACCTACTATAAAAATATAATGAATGAGATTCTCACCAAGGGCGGTAGTGCAGTTACGGCTGTAGTCATTTGGGGCATACAAGACGGTCAGTCTTGGCGCAAACCTAGAAAGCCCGTACTCTTTGACGATAATGGCAATAAAAAAGCCGCCTACAATGAGCTTTACAAACTTATTCCCGAATCCGAATGGAAAAACCCAAGTTCCAGCAGTTCAGGCGGCACAAATCCGGGCAGTTCTTCTTCTAGCATCAGCGTAACTTGCAATGTGAATAACCTACAATCAAGTTATGCAGCAGGTAGCAACATTCCAAGACCAAATATCGTTTGCGGAAATAGCACCACAGCCGGGGCGGCTTCATTTTACGCCAATGGTTCTACCGATGTGATAGCTGGATGGAGTTCTTCGGGCGGCACCAACCAATTTTATAATACCGGAACAAGAACCATCACTTTAGGCGAGGTCACTTGCGGCAGCACCAAAGTAACTCTTAGCCCAGCCATATCTTGCGGTAGTTTTAGCGTTGTAGCAACATCCAGCAGCTCTGGCACAGAGTCATCGTCTAGTTCTAGCAGTAGCTTACAAAGCAGTTCCAGCAGTGAGGAAATTTCCAGCAGTTCCAGCTCTGAAGATACAACTCCAATTCTGGGTTCTGGGCTTTTAACTTCTGGCTCTCAACAATTTACTTACTATCCCCTAAAAGGCGAGCCTCTTGGCAGTGCAAAGCCGCAAAAAGCAGGTGTTTATATAGTTAAGCAAGGATATTCCATTAAAAAAATCGTGGTGAGGTAAAATGAAACATCTATTTTTGTTTCTCGTGTTAGTTTCTTATGCTTTTGCGGATGCTCCTGTGCAACCAATGCAAACAACTCAAGACAAAGCCGATGGCAATAGGCTTGTCATTAACGGAAACAAGGTGTTCATCTCTGGAATGAATATTGCTTGGAACAGTTTTGCCAATGATGTTGGAGATAATGCGGTCAATCTCGCTCCGTTTGAGGCTCAATTCAAACAGATTAGGGATGCGGGTGGCAATGCTGTTAGATGGTGGTTGCACACCGACAATCAAAGATGCCCAAAGCTTGATGCTAACGGTAAGGTTACAGGTATCGGCTCGCAGACTATAAAAAACATACAGCGAGTACTAGACCTCGCTTATAGTTATGGAATTGTAGTTTCCTTAACTCTTTTCTCTTTTGATTTGTTGCAAGGAGATAATAAATCGGCAGACCTTCTTGCTAAAAACGAAAAATTCCTTACCGTTGAATCAAATCTTGATTCCTACATAACAAATGGATTAAAACCAATACTAGCAGCCGTAGGCAACCATCCTGCTATTATGTGCTGGGAAGTGTTCAACGAGCCAGAGGGAATGTCCTCAGATGCAGGCGGTTGGTCCACAAAAAAGATAGAAATGAAACATATTTTGAGGTTTACGGCAAAGATCGCGGCAGAGGTACATCGCAGCACAAAAAAGATGGCTTCCTCTGGCATCCACGAATTCGGTAAGATGAAGACTTGGTATTCCGATGCTAAACTCAAAACTGCTTCTGGCAACAACGATGCTCTTGCGTATCTAGATTTTTATATGGCTCATTATTACCCAGAATACATAGGAACTTCAGGTTCTCCATTCCATAACAAGGCAAGTTTTTGGGGCATGGATAGACCAGTCCTTATCGGCGAATTCCCCGCTCAAAGCTGGGGACCCGGAACAGGATATAACAACATACAGCAAGGTACCGCTATGACCATCACCGCTGCTTATGAATATGCCTACGATAACGGTTACTGCGGATTAATGAGCTGGTCTATGACCGAAGGTGACAAAGCCAAATTCGGGAGTTTCTCCACAACCGAACCAGCATTGAAAAATCTGTCCTCCAAGCATAAAGCCGATATAGAGATAACTAATTCGAACAAACCCGCTTCCAGCACTTCTGGTGTTAGCAGTTCTAGCGTGGCAAGTAGTTCCAGCATAACGAGCAGTTCAAGTGCGGCAGTGGCAAGCAGTTCTAGCAGAGCGAGCAGCAGTAGCGCAACAAGTATCAGTAGCAGTAGTGCAAATGGCAGTTCTATTACGCTAAGTTGCACTGGTCTTCAAGAAACCGTTGAAAAAGGTGGCGTTATTGCTCAACCTACTTTAACTTGCAGCAATGGCAGCCAAGCAACCAATGTAAGTTGGACTGGTCGCCCAGGCCAAAATACCACTTGGACACAAAATGCAGCCTCTACCACTACCGCCTATACCATAGGAGCTAACGCTACTTGTGGCTCTGCTTCAGGTTTAACGACCGTCTGCGGTACGGTAATGGTTATCGGTGTGACTATTCCTACACCGAGCAGTTCCAGCACTGCGGTATCATCTTCTAGCAGTGAAAGCAGTGCCGACATAAGCAGTTCCAGCGAAGGCTCAACACCAATAGTCAGCCACTCGCCGCTGGCAGCTAACCACTCCTCCACTTACTATTCTTTAAAAGGCGAACCTCTTGGGAGTGTAAAGCCGCAAAAAGCAGGTGTTTATATTGTTAAGCAGGGATATTCAGTCAAAAAAATCGTAGTGAGGTGATAATGAGAAAAAGTGTTTTCTTAGTGGTTTTATTTATGCTTGTGCAAATGGCAAATGCAGCACCTGAACTTGTGGTTGATGGAACCCAGTTCAAATACAAAGGCAAAAGAATATTCTTTAGTGGAATGAATCTCGCTTGGATAGATTTCAACTCCGATGTTGGCAAAGACCCGTTGGATGAAAACGCTTGGAGAAAAGCTGTGCAGGATATTCGTGCGGCAGGTGGCAATTCCATTCGCTGGTGGCTTTTCAACAATATGAGTGTAAGCCCTGTGATAGACCAAAGTACTCATAGGGTAACCGGCTTGCCAGCAAACACCATAAAGAATATGAAAAAGGCTTTGGATATCGCTGAGGAATACGGCGTTATGGTTAGCATGTGCTTGTTTAGCCATAACCTAATGCAAAGCGACCAATGGGGAAATTATAACGACAAATTAGATATAACCGCAAATAAACTACTTTTCAGCGATAATGCGGCAGCTCAAGCCTTTATAACCAATGCTCTTAATCCTGTTGTGGAAGCAATCGGCAATCACCCAGCCTTAATGACTTGGGAACTTTTTAACGAACCAGAAGGAATGATAGAAAACCACGGCTGGACAAAAGAAAAAATAAGCATAGCGAGCATTGTAAGTTTTTCAGAAAAACTTGCAAACGCAATTCATAGCAAAGTATCTGGGGTTCTAGTTTCCACTGGAATTCATTGCGCATCTGATTTGCAATACTGGAAAGACAAAACATGGTTGGATTTTTTGCAACTGCATTTTTATCCAGAACACCAAAATTCGGATCAAAATCCATTTGACCACCCATTCTCATTTTGGAATTTGACAAAACCGCTTATAATAGGCGAATTTTCTGCGGCGGGCTGGAATAAAGAACAATTCCCTGCGTATAAAGTTAGCACAAAAACACCGCCGCAACTCTATAAATACGCTTATGATGAGGGTTATGCAGGTGCTTTATCTTGGGACTTCAGAGGTTTCAAAGATGAAGTGGCTAAAGATGCTGTAGTCCACGATTACGCTGCGGCAAAACCTGGTATGGAAGCTTTGGCAGCTCTATACGAAGAATTTATTAAAATTAAGGATTACACACCGGAAAGTACCTCCGGCAATGGCGTAATGCAGGTCACATTCTCAAATGTAACCGCTGAAGCGACATTGGAATATGCAAATCCAACCGCAAATTTAACCGGAAAATCAACCATAACATTCAAAGCTAGAACCATTGACAGCCCTGCAATTTCGTTTAGGCTGGTTGTGAAAAGCGGTTCTAATTGGGATTGGAAACAAACTGATAAAATGTGCGATATACCTGCGAATGGAGAATGGGTTACGTGCACATTTAACTTAGCTAGTTCGGATTATGATAACGTAAATTTGAGCGATGTCCGCAGTTTCTTGCTGCAAACTTTTAACAATGGTTATTCCGGTGTTGTGCAGTTTGACGATTTCAAGGCAGGGACATCTATTATCACTAACTTTGATACCCAATATGATGTTTTCAGCGTTGCCGCAAATATGGATGGCGGAGAAGCGATAACAAACATCAAAACCGTTTATCTGGGTGGAAACTCAACCCCAATCACTAACCGCCCCACACTAGCCATTAGCAATTCCCCAATAACCTACTACTCCATAAAAGGCGAACCCCTTGGGAGTGCAAAACCACAAAAAGCTGGCGTTTATATAGTCAAACAAGGTCACTCAATCAAAAAAATAGCAGTGAGGTAATTTCTATATTCCAGCTATGCGCCATAACATAATATCAAAAATCCTGTTTATCCTCTTAATCGGGGGTATCGGGGTTCAGACCTTTGCCCAAGATACAATTAATACCAAAGACTCTCTCTCTGCTGCGGCAAAAACCGATTCCATAGCCGCTGCATATAAAATGGAAGCATTGAAACAAGCCCTAGGCGGGGATTACCGCCCCATAGCACCAGTGGCAGATAACTACCAACCTCCAGATTTAAGCAAAGTAGCCATTCGCATGACCATTGGGCTTTTGGTTATACTCATACTTTTATATGTGCTCTATATCCTAGCAAAAAAAATCCGCAAAGTGGAAAGCCCTGCGGCAAACAACAATCAATCTGCAATTCAGCTTTTAGATTCCAAATTTTTAGGTGCAGGCAAAAATATATTCTTGATAAAAGCCGGAGCAGAAAGAGTTTTGGTGGTTGGGGCAGCCTCAGAAAATATGCGTACACTCTCTGAAATACAAGGCGAAGAAGCCAGATACATTTTGGAGATGTACCAGGCAAAACCCGTAAATTCCGCTCAATTCTCCGCAACAGTAGATCACCTGCTCAGAAGATTCAAAAGGGAGGGAGGGAATTGATGAAAGGAAAAATATTTATATTTGCATTCTTTATTATGGCAGCACAAGCCATTTTTGCCCAAGAAATGCCCATGCCTCGCATCACTTTTGGCGTGGACAAGGCTCAAAGCGTGGAAGATGTTTCGGTAACTTTGGAGCTTGTGGCCCTTTTAACCATACTCTCACTTGCTCCATCTATAGTGATAATGCTCACGAGTTTCACCAGAATCGCAATAGTTTTGAATTTTGTCAAGCAGGCTCTTGGAACGCAAAATGCGCCCCCCAACCAAATGGTTATGGGACTGAGCTTATTCCTCACTTTTTTTGTTATGGCCCCAACCTTCAACAGGGTAAACGAAGAAGCCATACAGCCATATTTAGCCCACGAAATAGACTACAAAGAGGGGCTAGACAAAGCGATTAAGCCCATTCGGGAATTTATGCTTAGGCAAACGTCCGAACACGATTTAGCCCTGTTTATAAGGGCGGCAAGGCTGCCAAACCCAAATACCATTGATGATTTGGGAATGTGGACAATAATCCCTGCATTCATAATATCGGAGCTTAAAACTGCATTTATAATAGGATTTCTCATATATGTTCCCTTTTTGATAATAGATATGTCCATAGCCTCAATTTTAATGTCTATGGGTATGATGATGCTTCCGCCTATGATGGTATCCATGCCTTTTAAGCTTATTTTATTTGTTATGGTGGATGGTTGGAATTTAATAATACAGCAGCTTTTGCTCTCTTTTCATTAGCGAGGAAAAAAATGGTAACAGATCTTTTTGTTGTGGATATTGGGCGCAAAGCCATGCTTTTAATGCTCTATATGTGCGGGCCTATGCTTATAGTTGCTCTAATAGTGGGGCTTGTAATTGCTATTTTCCAAGCAGCCACGCATATTAATGAAATGACAATGACCTTTATACCAAAAATTTTGTCAGTTCTCCTTGTGCTTATGTTTTTTCTGCCAACCATGCTCGCTCTGTTCAAAGATTTTTTTATAAATTTAATGGCAGTTATTCCAACTATTTATCATTAATTTTTTACCTCTTTAAAAAAAATAATATATATTTAATAATGCCGACTCAGTCAATAAAGGCCGTTCTAACATGTTTGTTTCGTTCGACGCTCTTTTTTGAGATTTATGCTTAGGCTTGTTCCTTTGAAAAATTTCAACGAAGGCTAGATTATCTTTTCATAAAAGTAGAAACGAGACCCTTTTGACTTGAGTTCGGCTTCTTTTGTCTGAACCAGAATTCTGGTTCAGACTATTGGTTGCGCTGGCTGCTGTGTTTGTTCGCGCTTTTTCACTTCGTTTTTGCATTCCACGCATTTTGTGGTGGTGGGGACTGCTTCTAGGCGAATCATAGGTATAAGTTTTTTGCAAACTGTGCATATACCATAAGTTCCTTTATTTATGCGGTCAAGGGCATCTTCTAATTGCACCAGATATTTGCTATCTCGCTCTGCTAGATTGAGATTCATTGTTAAATTGGCATAATCTGAGGCTGCTTCTGCGGGGTGGTTTGCATAAGAAGACAGTTCCGAGCCGGTTTCCCTCTGATTTTCCATAATGGAAGATTTTTCGCGGTAGCGAAGCTCCTCTAAAAGGGCATTATATTTTTCTGTGATAAGCTCTTTAAAACGCTCTAATTCTGTTTTGCTCAAAGTTTCCATAAAGCTAAAAGTAGATATTTTTTTGGAGAAAAGTAAAAAAAAGCAAAAAAAATTGCATTTCTAGTATTTTTTTTCCCATTTTTTACGTCTAATAAGTATGGAAGAAAAAAAATTATTGCCGCGAGAGAGAATTTTTGCTGGAGAGCTAGCAAAATTGAGCATAGAAGAGCTGCTTTGCGTTGTTTT
>Ga0268262_10007480_pt1 | contig 10163 bp, 4 predicted proteins | sample TergutNc150P3_FD_190354 | JGI IMG/M metagenome (GOLD analysis project Ga0268262, IMG submission 190354) | Nasutitermes corniger P3 segment gut microbial community from laboratory colony in Florida, USA - Nc150 P3 (SPAdes) (version 2) | ecosystem: Host-associated > Arthropoda: Insects > Digestive...
GATAAATTCAAAGCATCTTGCTTGAATTCTTTGGTGTAGAGCCTGCGCTTCTTAGCTTCAAACATAATTTACTCCTTCGGGCGTAATTGTGTCTTAACTTAGAATACTTTTTTTCTGGGCCGGTTCAGTTGATGATTGTGCCATCGTCGCCGCTGGCGATTGGGCCACTGGCGTTACCCCCCACCAACCCGCCGACTTTCTCTGTTCCCGACACGCTGCCCGTGGCATAGCTGCTGACGATTGTGCCACTGTTGCTCCCCGCCAAGCCGCCGACATAACTGTCTCCCGATACGTTTCCCGTAGCGTAACTGTTGCTGATTGTGCCACTGTTGCTCCCCGCCAAGCCGCCGACATAACCGCCAGTGACATTGCCTGTGGCATAGCTGCTTACGATTGTGCCATCATTACGCCCCACCAACCCACCGACATAACCGCCAGTGACATTGCCTGTGGCATAGCTGCTTACGATTGTGCCATCATTACGCCCCACCAACCCACCGCCGATGTCATAGTTGCCGCTCGTGACACTGCCCTTGCCATCGTCAATCTCTACGCCTATGTTCCTTAGCTCCGCCCCAGTATCAACGTAACCGAACAAGCCTACATTATTCGCCAATGGTCTGTTTATCCAAAGCCCAGACACCTTATGTCCGTTCCCGTTGAACTTGCCGGAAAAAGAACTGCTGCTACTACTGCCTATCGGCTGCCACCCTACGCTTGTGTTGGCAAGGTAGCTACCCAAGTCTATGTCCTTCTGTAGTTCGTAGTATTTATCAGAATACGAGGTGCCGAGACAGTTGCTGATGGCATCCAAATTTCTGGCTTCCGCTATCTTGTAGGGGTCTGCCTCTGTTCCAGTTCCGCCCGCAAAACCCGTGCCACAGGTGGCAAGAACAATGTTGAACTCAACAGTCTTAGACTGTCCTAGATAAGTACCCTTACCGACTATTCTCAATATCGCAGTACCACTCTGAACGTTGTTGTAGTAAGAATATTCGAAATGCGTCCCTTCGCTCAGGTAGCCACCTTGGAAATAAACACTTGGCTTGGGAGTTATTGGGCTGCCTGACCATGTCTGATTCGATACGATAACTATGGCACTTGCAATATGTACAGGGTTCTGCCAAAGTAGAATAGGATAGCCGTTATTCTTTACTGGATTGATATCCCAGATACTTTCAAAGTCCCAGCCTTCGTAGGTGCGTTGCGTTTTCATTTCAGCGGTGGTTTTACCTATTCCTTTGGTGTCTGTTCTACCAGTGGTTTCCTTGTCGTAGTAGCTGTTGCTGATTGTGCCGCTGTTATACCAATCCACCAAACCGCCGCCGCCGTCATATTTGCCCGTGACGCTTCCCGTTGCGTAGCTGTTGCTGATTATGCCACCGTTAAGAAGCCCTACCAAGCCGCCGTCATATTTGCCCGTTACGCTTCCCGTGGCATAGCTGTTGCTGATTGTGCCACTGTTGTTCCCCACCAAGCCGCCAGTAGCGTTGTTGCCCGTGACGCTGCCCGTTGCGTAGCTGCTTACGATTGTGCCACTGTTGCCCCCCACCAAGCCGCCGACAGGAATGCCCGTGCCATTGCCCGTGGCATTGCCCGTGGCATAGCTGTTGCTGATTGTGCCACTGTTGCTCCCCACCAAGCCGCCGCCAGATCTGCCCGTGACATTGCCCGTGGCGTAGCTGCTTACGATTGTACCACTGTTATTCCCCGCCAAGCCGCCGCCAGAACCGCCAGTGACATTGCCTGTGGCATAGCTGCTTACGATTGTGCCATAGTTGTACCCCGCCAAGCCGCCGAAATAGTTGCTCGTGCCCGTGACGCTTCCAGTGGCGTAGCTGTTGCTGATTGTGCCATAGTTGTACCCCACCAAGCCGCCGCCGTCATATTTGCCCGTGACGCTTCCAGTGGCGTAGCTGTTGCTGATTGTGCCATCGTTATCCCCAGCCAACCCGCCGACATAGCTGTTGCCCGTAACTCCGCCCTTGCCATCGTCAATCTCCACGCCTATGTTCCTTAGCTCCGCCCCGTTGTAAACGTAACCGAACAAGCCTACAGAATTCGCCCATAGCCTGTTTATCCAAAGCCCCGACACCTTATGCCCGTTCCCGTTGAATTTGCCATAAAAAGAGCTGCTACTATTGCCTATCGGCTGCCAGCCCTCACCGCCATTATTCCCCGCCCCCCGCAAATACGAAGTCAAATCAATATCATTATTCAAAACATAATAGTAGTCTTGATAACTGCTCCCCAAACACTTATTCAAATTCTGCAACTGCTCTGGAGTGCTAATTTGGTAAGGGCTTGCCTCCGTGCCATTGCCTCCATCAAATAGAGAGGAGTTGCATTGCGCAAAAGATGTGTGTACACCAAGGATGCACAGAATGGCGAATACCAGTGCTATGTTGCAAATGGTTCGTTTTTGAGTTTTCATGTTAGGGTCTCCTCGTTGGATGTGGGTAGAATTTCCTCAAAATAATTCTCAATTTTGTATAATTCAGAATCCTTGTAAATACCTTTTATCTCATTGATTCTATCCTTAATTTTATCATTCAATATAAGGAATCTTTCTTCTGCAATGTTAAAATGGTACGAACGGTCATTGTAGTCGTCTTTGACATAACACATAGTGTCTATCATATTATGATAAGCTCTACCTTCATTGTGCATTTCTAAACTTTTGTAATAATGCGATAACGCTCGCTGGTTTTCGCGATAACCAGATAACGTTTCTCTCCATTCTTCATCAAGGTATTTTCTTAGATACTCTTTTATTTGCGAATGTTTGCCTATTTCCTGATTTTTCTCTTCTATATATATTTCATAAGTTTCATATAACCTTATCCAGAAAGAAAGGTTTTTATGTATTGAACCTAAAAAGCTATGTGGGAAAAGGTATGTTTCGTCCATTGTTTCTAACAATTGGGCAGTGTCTATCAAGCAATATATTGTTTCGGCAATGAGGTTTTCTAAGATTTCAATTTTCTTAATACCAAAATATTTTCCAAAAATTTTTTTTGCAGTCTCGTTACAATCATTCTTTTTAAGAATAAACTCTATTTCTGATTGCATATCCCCTCCTGTTCCTGAATTTTCAAGAAGTTGTTGATACGTTTTATAATTAACAATGGATTTCAACCGTAACCGATAAATACGTCCCACAATGCTGTAATTTATTCTATAAGGCGAGGTAATGCGTAGAGCATAATAGTCTTTCAGTTTTTCAGGTGTTAAACCGGATTTTAATCCCAACTCTTTTACCAAAATTCGTATTCTGGTGATTTCGCTATCCACTAAAAGATAATGCAATGGTATTTTATCTTCGTTTTTAATTGTCTCTTTTTCAAAATCTTTCTTGCGTTTATTTAGTTCAAATACGCCCAAATTTTCATTGGCGCGCCATAAATAATTAAGGCTCTTTTTACTCAATTGTTTGATATATTCATTCGATTCTTTGCATTTATATATTTCATAGTGTTTGAATAAACAAAGCATTTTGTATATTTGGTAAGCAGAGCGTTTATGTAGATTGGCTTTGCGATATGCGTGTAATGATATGGCATACATTGCAAAAGCAATATCTCTTTTAGTACTTAATTCTTTTATTTTCGAAGAAAAATCTCTCCAATTTGTCTTTTCTGACTCTAGATATTTCATGCAATTGTCTAAAAAATCATTCGGTGTATCTTCTAATATTGTATTACAATCTCTTTCATCATAGATATAACATTTATTTTCTTCACTTATATATTCGTTTTTCTTGGTATTAAGTCCACTAATGTCACAAGAAAAAAATACATTACCCCAGTCTGAAAGTATTCTTGCTAATACCGTGCAAAATTTCATATTGTAGTTGCCATTGATTTGTTTAATGCTTGCACAAAGTAAATCTTTTACCGTATTTTCATCAGATTTTAATAGAACAGAAAGAGCTTTGCGATAATAATAACAAGCCGCACAAGAACATTTTTTCTCTTTTTTGCATTTCAAATCACTCAAATCTGAGTTTTTATAATACAAAATATCTGCCACCCGTGAATAAAATTCTGCTTCAAGAAATTTTGTTATTTTGTTGTCTATATTCTTGATTATAAATTTAAATTCTTCATTCAATAGTTCCAAATGATTAAGGGTAATTCCGCCAAAATGGCTTTGTTCGAGTATTTGCAGTTTGGCAATAAAAGGCAAGTAGAGCATTTTCAGTCCATCGTATGCCGTTTTTTCAAACGACATATCATAAATGCAGAACGAAATATTTTCTAAATCCTGCCGAATCCGTTTGCAAAGTTCGCCGTAAGTCAAATAAGCAAAGTCATATTGTTTCCGTTTTTCATAAATAATCCCCAATCTAAGCATATTGCGTATATATACATAGAATTGTTCGAGTTTAATTTCTCCTTTGTTTTCGTGAAGTGCTTGAACGGAACTTTTATAGTATGCTTCTGCTTCTTCTAACCCATCATCGTAGTAATACAAATCTCCCAATACTGCTTGCAATGAAGAAATAGCATCTATATATTTAGTAGGAATTGGAGTTTTATCGTTCTTGTATTCTTTTTCAATTTCTTTCAATAGGTTTTTATAATGATTTTTCAATGGTAACAATTCATCAAGCGAAAAGCTGAAGAGAGCCGAGAAAACATCGTCTGTCTTTGCCATAGCGAAAATTTCATTTGCAATTAAACCATCAAACCTATATTCTGAGAGGCTGAAATTAGACTTGTTGATATGCACCTGCGCTAAATAATTGAGCAAATCCACAGCAACCGATTTCAATTCTGGTGCGCGATTTACTTCCAGCATTTCTGGTGAAATATCCAGATGTTTATATGAAAAAGGGTGTTTATGAAATTTAAAGACAAAATCTACAAATCGCAAAGCAGATACCAGCAATTTGTCACTATGCTCTTTGATATTGCTTTCGGCTAGACGATAAAAAATCGGTGTTATTAGGTATGCGATAATGCCCAGCGTGTATTGCTTGTAATAGTTGAATGACAAAAAGTGTCGTGAATTATGATAGCGTTGCACGACCAAGAATTCGTCATTTTTGCTTTTTTCATTACGAATTTCAACGAATGACTCAAAGAGTTGCATCATTTTTTTAGGTGCGCCTTTGCTTAGGTGAGCAAGGTAAATGATAAATTGCTGCAAGACGGCGATTACTTTTTGTATTTCTTCGTGTCGTATATCATCAATTAACTTTTGTATTCTTTCTCTTATTTCTTTATTTTTTTCAATGATGATTTGTTTTATTTTTTCATTTTGTTCAAAAAATATTTTTTGTATTCGCTTTATTTCGTTCTTTTCTTCAGAGGCTATCCTCTCTTCTATTTCTATCTTTACCTCTTTTATTTTTTGCTCTATTTTTTCCTCTTTTGCTGAAGGGAGCATATCTTTTATTCCTTTTATTTGTCGTTTTATTTCCTCGTTTTCCTCCAGTAACGATTTTTTTATTTGCTCTATTGTTGCATTTTGTTCGATTGATATTTCTTGTATTCGCTTTGCTGCTTTCTTTCCAGCATAGTCAATTATATCATCTATTTGTTGCTCTATTTCTCGCTTTATTTCTTCTTTTTGTTTTTTGTCTCGTGCAGCTTCATACAACATTATTCCTTTTAAATACTTTTGGTAATTTTCTAAATCATAAGATTCCGCTGGATAATCGTGCGGGAAAAGTCTGCGGCAAACGAATTCTTCGGGCAATACTGCTATACTTGATTCTTCGGGTAATTGGGCTTTATTCGTAGGGTGGTCAGTAAGAAAACTTGGTACGTAAATAACAACATTAAAAATACTTCCAATATAATTGTTTCTTTCCGACACATCAGCTAAATGAATGTCGTACATTTCACGTCCGGCAATAAATATGAATTTTGCTTTGGCGGTAGAAAGAAAATATTTCAAGTTGGATAAAATCCTCAAAATTTCAGTTTGTCTTTCACGAGTTGCATTAACAGAAAACATTGAGGCTTTTGTTTGCGGGCTTTCTTTTTCCAAACTGGCATCACCAGGTTCCACTTTGTCTAATTCGTCAAATACAATGACAATGCTGGGGCGGCACATGATTACAGGTATTCGCAGCATATCATTTAAAATATCCTGCAATTCTTTTTCTATTTCACGGGCATCGGCAACGTTGCGAGACTTTTTCGTTTTTGTTATAATTCCAGGACCAATTACTCCACTATTATAACCAGCAATACCTATTGAATTTTCACGTTCTGTGCTATGCGTGATGTCGTTGTTCAACTTTTTCAACCGCCGCATTATTATTCTGTGTGTAACAAAAAAGTGAGTAATCAAATTACAGCGAAATAACAATATACAGAATAGATACATTGAGAAAAATGATAACCAAAAGAAATTATTTACTTGAGAAATGATATTTTTTATCTTAATTTCATTAAACTTTAGGCCGTTATCCCATAAATGTTGTGGAATATTAGCCACCCTTAGAACAAGGTTGTTTAGTGTAAGCAAGAGATTGTTGACCTTAGCACCTATTTTAGTATCTGTTTTAGTCTCTATCTTAGTCTCTACTGTAGTGTCTGCCTTAGTCTCTACCTTGATTTCTACTTTGTTGTCTGCCTGAGAAAAAACAACTTCTAAATCTTCCCAATCTTTCTTTAATTCTATATCTTTTATAATGGTATTAAACAAATAAGCAAACAGAAAAAGAAAGCCGAATGCTATAATCCGCCAGGATAACATTCGGCTAAATGAATAACGATATCTATTATATTCCGTGCTTAAAGTACGTGCTATCAACCGTAAAATATCTTTTTCGTCTTTTAATTTATGCCCAAAATTTATGCGTAAATACAAGCGGTTGTGATTTTTTATATAATTCTTAAATGGATTTAAAATTGAGTCACAAAATATTTTTAGTATTTTTCCAAATGTTTTTTCCGATGACTTGTAATTTTTATATTTTTGACAATATTCACGCAACCTATTTCTTAAAAATCGACAAAACATAAAGACAAAACACAGATAAAAACCAAATGCTTGTATCGGGGTGATATCCGAAAAGTGTGAACATATTTGCGTGAAGCTAACTATCAAAACTATTTTCAATAGGTTTTGTGTTTTTTTCGGATTTATTAAATAACTCAATTCTTTAATGGCAGATGTAATGCTGTTACAAATTTTCAAACACTTATTTTGTTTAGGAAATTTACGCCTATAAATATTAGAACAACATAGTATAATGAAAGACAGGGTAAAAAGCATAAACCAAATAACCCGAATAATCCAGATGTTTTCGAAAAATCCTGAAAATTGTTGTGAACAAAACTGAGTCCCAACAACAGCCAAAAAAAGCAGTATCAAATATCTCAAATTCTCAGAAAAACTAGATTTACCTTCCAAAGAAGTTTCCTTGATTACCTCATTAACCAAACTCGTCTTTCCTACACCCCTATTTCCCGCAACTAAATAAACGCCTGGTTCTTCGGGAGAATCCTCTATTACTTTCTTCAATTTTTCCTTGATTCGTTTTCTCCCAATAAAATCATGAGACGAATCGCCAGACGATGAATGGCTAAAGCTATAATGCGGAAGCTCAATTCTGAGCTTCTTTATCTTTGAATTAAGAATATCTGTTTTTTCCATAAGTAAAACCATTCCTTTTCCCACTACTGTTTACCTCGCCAAAACCCGAGAAAACGGCTTTAGCAAAGCTCGCACCACTGTGGCGCATTTGTCCTCAATCCTTCAAGCAACGAACACTAAACAAGAACCTCTTATCATCATGTTGATAATAAGTGCCCCCATAGTTATAATCTATGCCCCAGCGATAAGCGAAGCCCGCATAATCCGTTGAACTCCACCAGCCGCCATCTTCGCCAACATTAAAAAAATTACCACCCGAATCGCCATAGCCACCCGGCAAAGCCGCAAAACCGTAATCGTCCGTGCCATTACCTGAACTACCGTTATAATAATTCCATCCACTTTTTTTCTTCAACTTTGTTCCTGCATTAGCACCAACAAAATTTATCAGAGTTGCCCATTCAGCACTGCTCGGCAAATGCCAGCCAGAGGGACACGCCGCCATTGCCGTTGACCAATTATATAATCTGCCGTAAATTGCACAGTTGGTTTCAACTTCGTAGCATTTGCTGCCTGTGGCATTGTAATTTAAATTCCTCGCAATCCAGGTTTGGTTACCAATTATAACAGTTTCGTAAATCTCGCCCCATAAAGTTGCAGGCTCACCATAAATAGTGCCAGACTGCCGAGAACTGCTTGATTTCTGCGATTGGTAGTCGTAGCCGCAGGTTGGGCATGGCATATCATCGTTGTTGCCGCAACCTAAAATTGCAAAGGTTGCCAGTGCGGAAAACAGAAACAATAGCTTTTTCATAGATTTATCCCCACATTAAAACCAAGTGTGCGGTTGTAAAAACTATAACCAGACATACTGCTTATATCGGTCAAGCCATAGTCATAAAATGAGCCAATGTAGAACATTCCTATATCAAAACCTATGCCCGCACTCAAGCCAAAGTCAAAGCTGCTACCAAAAACATAAGCATTGCTCTTGCTTACACACAAACCAAGATACGGACCCGCGTTAAGCCTGAACGCTGAGAGTTTAAGCGAAAGCAGCAGGGGAAGCTCAATGTAATGGGCGGTTGTTTCTCCACGCTTATCCTCCATTCCTTTTTGTACATACATAAGACCAGGCTGGATGTGGAACCAACTGCTGGGTGCGAAATCCACCACAAAACCGAGCTGCATTCCGAAAATATTCCCGAAATCGCCGCTGCCGCTCCCATAATATGGAAGCTTATATTCCGAGTATGTGTGCGATAAATTAAAGCCAGCCCTTATGCCAAAAGACACCCCGTTTTCGTTTTCTTTGCTTGAATTATTTTCCACATTTTCCGCAGTTGCGGCAGGTGGCTCATAAGGTTCATCCACCACACATTCGTCAGCAGCTAATTTTTTCACATCGTTCACAAGCTCCATCACATTCATGCTGGCAACCGCGCTCACGAGTTTCTTGGGGTCAAGCCCGCCACCTGCTAGGGCAGTGTTCAAAATGCCCTGCACGAAATTCGTAATGCTGCCGAGGATTTTATCCACATTGGGGAAGCCATCTGGCAGTTCTTTTTTCACCCCATCCACCGAGCATTGTGTCAAAAACTGCTTAGGCTCTCCTAGCTTTTTTCCTCCAAGCGAGGCAGGGGTCAGCATATCCTTAGCCAGCTTTGAGGAACAATCCTTCAACTGGGTGGGAAAGCTATTTTTTATTTTGAAAATAAGTTCGTTGATGTTGTACATTTTATTGCACTGTTTTTGGACTGCCTCTGAAGGCACGGTATCTGTTACCACTGCCGCAGGAAGAGGAACTGCAACGGAAGGAGTGAGAAGTTGTACGGCAAGCTCGTTGGAAACAGCAGTCAGGTCTTCCAGCGATTTTAGCGAGCGGTCTGTTGAGCCGGTTTTTACAACCTGGGAAGTGGAGATTTTGAGCAGGAGGGCAGTGATGGAATGGGCACCGAATGCCTCTATAATATTGACGGCGCAAACATAATCAGCACCGTGCCGCTTTGCGGCTTGAGAAATCTGGGCAATATCGCCATTGCCGCCCTTGGCAAGTTCGTCTTGAAAGGAATTTGGGTTTGCTATCGCTGCATATTCGCCGCTCTGTGTCATTGTCACAAGCAGCTTGCTGCTCAAAGATTTGTTTATGCCAGCATCGCCCGCTCCATAAACATAGATGGCTATTTTTTCGGGTGCTGCTTCTTGCGCAAAGCACAGGGTAGTTGTCTGAACCATGATACCCAGGATTAGTAGATTAACAGGACCCCATATATTACTGCATAATCCTGAAAATCCTGAAAATTTTTGTCTCAAATTTTGTAAATTTGTATATTTTATTGTGTGATTAAATAACGACATTGCTAACTGCAACGTCACTGCGACCACCTTGTTGGATAAAGTTCAGACATAATAATCATAATGTAAATATAGAAAATTTCAAAGACCTTGCGAGACAGGGGGTTTGTGAAAAAACATTTACTATATTATCCACATAATAAGGAGAATTTTTATGCCTTTTAAATATGAAGAAAACCTGCAATATGGCAAAGATGCCACAAAATACAACCTTATAGCCAAGGCAAAAGAAGCTGGAATTTCCGTTGCCA
>Ga0268262_10007481_pt1 | contig 10163 bp, 6 predicted proteins | sample TergutNc150P3_FD_190354 | JGI IMG/M metagenome (GOLD analysis project Ga0268262, IMG submission 190354) | Nasutitermes corniger P3 segment gut microbial community from laboratory colony in Florida, USA - Nc150 P3 (SPAdes) (version 2) | ecosystem: Host-associated > Arthropoda: Insects > Digestive...
GTAATGATGCCTTTTGACGCGGCCTTCTGGCCGGCCTCGTCCGTGTCAAACACCAGGATGGCCGTATCCGCCCAGTTGCGCAGAAGCCTTGCCTGATCGTCCGTGAAGGCCGTGCCGCAGGAAGCGACCGCGTTTGTGACGCCCCCCTGGTGCAGGGCGATGACATCCATGTAGCCTTCGGCAAGGTAAACGGTCTTGGCGCGCCGGATCTCCGGCAGGGCCAAATCCAGGCCGAAAAGGATCTGGCTTTTTTTATATGCCCCGGTCTCGCGGGAGTTGATGTACTTGGGCTGTTCCTTGCCATCGCTTTGTACCGCGCCCGGTAAAGCGCGGCCGCCGAAGGCGACAACGCGGCCCTGCCGGTCGGCGATGGGGAACATCAGCCTGTCGGAGAAAAAAGCCTTTCCTTTGTAATTGGAAGAAAACAGCCCGGAGTCATCGAGGAATTCCTCCGAATAGCCCTTGCCCCGGAGGAACTGGTACAGCCAGTCCCGGTTCGCCGGGGCGTAGCCCAAATTAAAGCGCTCGATCATCTGGGGGCTGATCTTGCGGGACAGAAGGTAGTCAAGGGCCGGTTTCCCTTCGGGCTTTTTCAGCAGGAAGTGCTGGAAGCTGCCGGCGGTCCTGCGGTACAGCTCAAAGATCTGCTCCCGTCGGGAACGGGCGGCTTCCTCGCTATCGGCCTCCCCTTCCCCTCCCTGCTCATAAACGATTTGAATCCCGAATTTCCTGGCCAGGTTTTTTATGGCGTCCGGGTAGCTGATCTTGTCCATCTCCATGACAAAATCAATGATCCCCCCGCCCTTGCTGCAGCCAAAGCAATAGTATAATTTTTGATCCGGTTCAACCTTGAAAGAGGGCGTGCGCTCCTGCCCTCCGCCGTGAAAAGGGCAGCGCCCCCAATAACGGCCTCCTTTTTTTTCAAGACGGACATAATCTTCCACCACGGCTACCGCGTCCATACGGTCATACACTTCCTGTATGGTAGACCTGGCGATACGGCTCAAGGAGAAGCCCTCTTTGTGTAAAGCCTGCCCGCCTTTATGTGGTCATCCAGTGTTCTGGAAAAATAATGCCTGCCGGAATCAGCTTCTATCAGCCTGAAGTACAGGTAGTCGCTTTTTGTCGGGTTGAACGCGGCTTTGAGGGCTATTGCTCCGGGTGAGGCAATGGGGCCGGGGGGCAGACCGGGATTCATATAGGTGTTGTAAGGGTCGCGTATTTCTGTGTCCCTTGTGGAGAGGACTTCCGGGTGGGGCCTGTGCTGTATCTCGGTGATAACGTATTCCACCGTGGCGCAGGACTGCAGGGCCATGCCAATATCCAGCCGGTTTTTGAAAACCCCCGCCATAAGCGGCGCTTCCTCGTCCAGCCTGTATTCGCGCTCGACAATGGAGGCAAGGATCACCAGCTTGTTTAATTCTTCAGGCTGCATTATTGAGGCCCTCTCGTCCATTTTCGCGACCCTGGAAAAGAAATTGTCCGCCATTGCCCGCACGACCATTGCCGCTGGGTAGCCCGCGGGAAACAGGTATGTGTCAGGATAAAGGTAGCCTTCCATGTCCGGGCCGGGGACGCGGTAGGATTCGGTAATTTCAGGATCGGAAGCGGCGGCGATGAATTCATCGCTTGCGCAAATACTTGAGTTTTCCATCAGCCTGGCGGTCTTGTTGATGGTGAGGCCTTCCGGGATAGTTACGCGTAACAGCATCTGCCTGCCCGATACCAGCAGGCGGTAGATCGTGATTGCGTTTGATGGAACATCAATGCGGTAATTGCCGGTTTTTATCTGCTCATCGCTGTAGCGGCAGAGGAGCTGCCAGAACAGGCGGCTGCGGATAAGCCCCAGTTCGGCAAGCCTGTCCCCGGCAGACCGCGCGCTCTCACCTTTATAAACCTCAAAAGTAACGCCGCCGACTGAGTCGGCGCCGCCCCCGGAGTCAACAGCGACGCCTTCCCTGTCTTTCAAAGAATCAGGCGAGAAAGAGGGCGGGGAATTAAAATAAAAAAAGGCCCCAATAAAAATAAAAACAGTAAACAGCGCGAGGCCCATCAATGAAGAGACGAAAACGATAATTTTTTTAATAACAAAAGCCATATTAAATCCGCACTTCCCGCTCTATAACCGGTTCTTCTTCCATCTGACTGATGAAGCCCTCAATTTCTTCCCTGCTATGCTGTTCTCCATTATTAATCCCCGGGCAGTCCCTTCCCGCCGCTTCCCAGGCTTCGGGAGAACAGAGGACGTGGTCGCCCCAGAAGGGAAAACTCCTGCATTGCAGGGGCCGGACATTGTAAACCTTGCATACGGCGTCCCAGAAGATGCAGTCAAAATTCGATTTTTCCTTCAAAGACAGACGCTCTCTGCCCTGGGTAAAAGGAATCCACCGGCACCAGGTTTCCACAAAAGCAGTATAATCCATCCTAAACTCATTTGCCAACCGTGAAAGATCGTTTTCAGAAAGGTAAACAAAGCCGCTTTCATGCCGGCAGCAGGAAGAACACCGCGTACAGGAAAATTTAAGCCCCTCAGCGTAAAAAGGCTGTTCTTTCATAGCTTGTTAAATATAGCTGTTTTTACGGTAAAAGAAAAGGGAGTGGGGAGTGGGGAGTGGGGAGTAGGGAGTGGAAGAAAGGGATCGGGGGTTTTTATATGTTTTCTGTTACTACCTCATTAAAACGGCGATCTAAATCTTCCTTAATAATATCTTTTAAATTCTGTAATATATCCGAAGGAACTTTTACCGGGAATAACTTTTCAGCTTCATTCTGGGGTAAAAGTAATTGAAAGGCTTCAATGTTAAAGGCGCGGGCAATTTTTACTAAAGTTTTATCGCTTACCCATGTCCGGCAACCTTCTATGTCGTTGATGGTCTGATCGGAAAGCCCCACGGTTTCAGCTAGTCTTTCCTGAGAAAACCCCAGTTTTGCCCGATAACGCTTAATATTTGCGGACAAGGCCTTCCGTAATTTCTCTTCATCATCAGTCATAAGCCGCTTTAAACCACCCAAATTTAAGTTTGGATGATACTATAACGCTTGACAACTTATAATCTTCTAGCCATACTAGATATTAGTTGTATTATAGGGATAAAAGAAAGGAATTCATAACTAATAACAAGTTTCTTTAATATTGGCAAATTTATGAGTTAATTATGGTTAAAAAATTGTATCTAGTACCTTTCTTTTTTCTCTTTTCTCTTCCCACGGCGCCTACCCAGGAAAACCGCTGGTATGATCTCTTCTTTATAGAAGGATCAGGCATTCACTATTTCATTCCTGAACTGTTTTCGGGCCTTATAAAACCGGAGATTGGCTTTAGGGGCGCCTTGGGCTACGAGTACCGCAATTTCCGCTTCGCCCTTGAATCGGGCTATACCCACATTGAGGGAACCAACCCATTTGTCCTTGACCTTAAGTTTTTTCCCCTCACATTCAAGACGGGCTACAATTTGCCCATCTATTGGGGGTTTGGACTGCAAGCCGATTTGAGCTGCGGAATATTGTTTTCGCAAACCGCCCATTACCATGACGTTATAGATATATTTCAGGAAAATAAAAATGATTCCCCGGCGGCCGCGTTTCTGGCCGGGGCCCGGTTATACGCAACCTATACCTTCCCGTTTAAATGGCTAAAGTTCTATGCTGGCGGCGGCATTGACGCTGTTTTCGAGACAGACGGAACAATTCCGCTGCCGGTCATTGAAATCGGGGTTTCCGTTAAGCCCTTCGCTTTGTTCCGGCCAAAAGCCGCGCCAAAGAAACCCGAACCTACGGAAGTTATCGAAACAAAACCTGAAGAACCGAAAACCGTGGAAATCCCGGAAATTCCCGAGGCTAAGGCGCCGCAAAGAATTATTCTCGCCCAAAGGGCAGTATACTTCCGGGCGGACAGTACAGTCCTTATCGAGGAATACAGGCCCATTCTGGACGAGGTTGGACAGCGGCTAAGGGCAAACCCCGCGTTACGCATAACCCTGAAGGGTTATACGGCTCCAACAGGAACCGAAGAGGGTATGACGGCCCTGTCCGCGGCGCGTTCATGGCACTGCGTTGAATACCTTATGAAGAATTACGGCATAGCGGAACACCGGATGAAAATAGAATTTTACGGCGCGGATGACCCCGCGGAACTGAAGTCCTGGGAATACAGGCGGCGCGTTGATATTTTTATTGAGCAAGAGGCGGATTTATGAAACACGGAGCAACACTGTTAAGCGTCATTGTACTGGCGGCCCTGCTTGGGGCCTGCAGCAACTTTCTTCACGAGCTTGTTCCCCCTGACGGGGACAGGATAATCTCGTTCAAAATTCCCGGACAGGTGAGGGCCGCGATGATAAGCGACGACGCGATCATGATAACTGTCGCCGAAGGGACAAATGTCCGCGGCCTTCTGCCCTCAATAACCGTTTCGCCCCGGGCCATGGTTCTGCCCATTACCTTTAACTATCTGCAGACGGCGTTCCCAAGCGCGGATATTTTAGACGCGGCTCTTGGCCTGTATACTACGGACGATCCCGCCGCCTACATTGAAAACCTTGTCAGAAGCAACAAGGATTTCAAAGTCCCGGCTTTGAACATACCCATTGACTTCTCCGCTCCCGTGGATATATATGTCATTGCCGCGCGGGGCAATATGCGCCGCTATACTGTGTACGTTTCCGTGGAGAACGAAACCAATCAGGGTACAGGCGTAGAATGGCCCAGGCTGCTGGGCATGGGCTTTTCAAAGGCAAACAACCCTTGTCTTCATGCCGACTCCTTGTGCTGGATCATAGAGGACAGCAGGACCGTCAATGCCACGGTCAGGTATATGCCGGATTCCGGTTTCAATTTCGCGCTGGTTCCCACGTTTGTCATTTGGGGCGATCGCGTGGAACTTGACGGTAATGAAATTACCTCTGACATAAGCGTGATTCAGTTTAACGCTGAACCGACAAAACAGACCGGAACGCTCACCCTGTGGCGGGGCGGCAATTCGGTAAGCTATACCCTAAACTTAACATTTACGGAAGACCTGGGCGTCAACGGCCCCATGCTGGAGGGCCTCCGTTTCGCTAAATACGACAACCCCGAACTGGTTATCGACGCGGTATGCAGTGTTAATGAAAACAACCTGATTGTAAACGCCCGCGCCCTGTACCCTGTTGAGATGCCGAATTTAAGCTTCGCCCTTGTCCCCTCGTTTGAGATACTGGGAGATCGCCTTGAAATTGGGGGCGTGGAAGTCCATTCCGGCGATGAGACAAACTATATTCAGTTTAACAAGTCTTTGGGCGTCCAGAACAAGACCCTGACGGTATGGCGCAACGGCAAATCAAAAGACTATGCCCTTACAATCACGTTTGAGGAAGACCCGGACACGGTACGGAGCATTACCGATTTCCGCTTTGTAAAACAGGATAATTCCATTGCGGCTAACGCCGTTGCATCGATTGTGAACACGGACAACACCGGGGCGATAACCGTTCAGGTGTTTTATTCGGGGATAAAACCCTCAAGCCTTGTACCGCGCTTTGTAAGCCCGGGCAATGTCAGCGTTTCAGGCGCGGCGCAGGCAAGCGGAACTTCAAGCCAGGATTTCTCGTCCCCGCTAACGTACCGCGTAGTGTCGCGTAACGGCCAGTTCACGCGGACCTACACGGTTAGGGTTGAATTCTTAAACCTTATGGACGCGGCCCCGCGCATAACCTCGTTCAGATTCTCCCAAAATTTAAATCCGGCCCTTACGCAGGATGACGATGGTCTTATACACGACGACACGGCGTTTATCACCATAAACGCGTATTACGGCGGCGCTTTCCCGCCCGAACAGATTACGCCCGAATTCAGCGCCGAAGGCATTGTGCAGGTAATGGGCAGCGTGCAGATTTCAACGGCAAGCCCCCAGGATTTCAACCGCCCTATCAGGTACACCGTCGTCCACCCCCTTAACAGCCTGTTAAAGCGGGATTACTGGGTATATACGACAATGGTTCAGGATTCGGCGTCCCACGCTATTATAAGCAAATTCAGTTTTCATCCTGACGACAACCCTGGCCTTAGAGACGAATTAACAGCCCGCATAGACCAGATGACCGGAAAGATAAGCGTAAACGCCCCCATAGGTTCAGGCCTTACGGCAAGAACCATGTACCCGCGCTTTACCGCCGCAGGCCATGTGAGCGTCGCGGGTAACGTACAAGCCTCCGGAGCGTCCGGGCAAATGTTCAATAGCCCTGTGGTATATACCGTGGTATCTACCAACGGCCTTAACAGCCGGAATTACACGGTCGAGGTGCGGGAGCTTAGCTCCACGATGTATGTAAACCAAAACGCCGTCGGTTCAGGCGACGGTACTAGCTGGGAAAACGCTTTTCGGTATCTGCAGACAGCCTGCGAAGCCGCGGCGCAGTTTCCGGAAGACGCACCCAAGGAGATATGGATAGCCAAAGGGACTTACACGCCCGCGGACATAGACGGCTATTTCCCGCTTAGCCCCAACACGAGTTACATAGGCGGCTTTGCCGGAAATGAGACCAGCAAAAGCCAACGTAACATTGCGGCTAACGCGGTGACAGTTTCGGGCCGTCTTGGGACAGGCTCATACGCAAGGCATTTATTTGCCGCTGTTACGGAGCTTAACGGCGATCTGTCGTTTGAAAACCTGCGACTGACAGGGGTCAAGGGCCAGCAAGGGGCCGGTATTTACGCGCCTATTGACGCGGCCTCTGAAATATCCATAACAAACTGCAATTTCAGCGATATGGAAACTTCCGGCGCGGAAGGAAGCGCTGTATACGCCAAAGGAGGCAGGGCGCTGGTTTCTGATGTGGAGTTTTCCGCCTGTAACAACGGCAACGCGCTATGGCTTGATTGCTCGGGTGATACCGAATTAACAAGGGTGAACGTCGCGGATTCTTCGGCTAACGCCTTCTACCTGAGCGGAAACGGGAACAAAACCCTGGAAACGCTTACTGTCCTTCGCGGGGGCTCTGGCTTGAACGTGCAGAATAGCACGGGCTACGTCAGGGTAAACGGCTTTGTCATGCGCGACCTTACGGGCGCCGGAATTACCATGAACGGGGCAAACGGAGTAAAATACCTCAATGGTATTACAGCTCGTAATACAAACGGCAACGCAATAAACAGCGCGGCTTCTTCGGGTACCTTTACCCTGACCGGCAGCAGTATTTTTGACAATACAGGGATTATATCGGTTTCAAACGGTTCCGGCGCGGTATCCGTGTTGAATACAGAAATCAAAAACTCAAAAGGGTCTTCCGCTGTAAGTGTTACTGCAAACGGAAATACGGTCATAGACGCGCTGAGTATTGACGGCGTGCCAAATGGCAGGGGAATATACATAAGCGGCGATGGAAAAACTGACATTACAAATACCACTATCAAAAATTGCGTTTCATATTCAAACGGCGGGGGCATTTATAGCGGCGGCGGCAGTCTTACTGCGGAAAAAATAAAAATATACAATATAACCGGCAACAATACTACTTGTGCCGGTATCTACCATTCAGCTAACAGCGATCTTGTTATTGATGATTTAAAACTGGAAAATATATCCGGTTACGGCATCTACAGTACGGGCAGCGGTGTCAGGAAGTTTTCCGACATTAAGGCGGTAACTGGCATAGGCGGCGCATACGGCGTGTATGCCGCTTCCATGACAAGCGGCAGTTTTGTTCTGAGCGACAGCGCTTTTACTTCCTGCGGCGTCTACTGTTCCGCATCGGGGGCCGTGCCAATTACGGTAAACGATACAGACATTAGCAACGCAAAAGGCGCTGCCGGCCTGTATGTGTCTACGGGAACCGGAACGGTTACAATAGAATGGGTTACCATTGACGGCGTACCAAGCGGCAAGGGCATAGACATAACCAGCAACGGCAAAGCGGACATTACCAATACCATTATCAGATCTGCCTCAAGCGACGGGATGTATGTTAGCGGCAGCGGAACCTTCACCATGAAAGGCGGAACCACCATCTCCGGCAATACCAGTTCTGGGGTGTATATAAGCAGTGGAACCTTTACTATGAAAAGCGGAGCTATCTCTGGTAACAGTTACAACGGGGTGTTTATAAACGGCGGAACCTTCACCATGGAGGGTGGTATTATCTCCAATAATTATAGTAGCGAGGTGACTATAAATAGCGGAACCTTTACCATGAAAAGCGGAGCTATCTCCGGTAACAATTTCACAGGGGTGCTTACAGGCAGCGGAACTTTCATCCTGGAGGGTGGAACCATCTCCGGTAATTACCAAGGGGTGAGTATAGCTACGGGTACGAGTGGTGGAACCTTTACCATGAAGGGCGGAACCATCTCCAGTAATACCTCCTCCGGGGTGAATGCAAGCGGGGGAACCTTTATCTTGGAGGGCGGGGAGATCTTCGGTAATGGCTACAACGGGGTGTCTATAGGCGGAACCTTCACCATGAAGGGCGGAACCATCTCCGGCAATGCATGGAGGGGGGTGGGAATAGATAACAACGGAACCTTTACTATGGAGGGTGGTACTATCTTCGGTAATGACAGAGGGGGAGTATATTCAAGCGGCACATTTACCATGAAAGGTGGGGAAATCCGCAACAATAATGACTCCGGGGTAAGTTCAAGCGGCTCCTTCACAATGGAAGACGGGAAAATCTCCAATAATACTGGTACTCATTTTGGCGGTGGTGTGTATGTGAGCGGTGGAACCTTCATCTTGAAGGCAGGAACCATTTCCGGCAATACCGTTACCCAATCGGGGGGCGGAGTGCATGTGAATACTGATGGAACCTTCATTATGAGCGGTGGAACCATATCTGGTAATACTGCGGTCAATACTGGTAGCATTGCTAGAGGGGGAGGGGTAAGCGGCGGTGACCGCAACATCACCATCACCAAAACCGGCGGCACGATTTATGGCAATGACGGTACGGCCAATGCTAATACTGTTAGGAATACTTCCGGCGCAATGGTAAACAATCAAGGCCATGCGGTACATGTATATGTATATATTTTCTCCTTAAGCGACTTCTCCATAATCGACTACTTTTCTAAGCGCAGGGATAGCACCGCCGGGCCGGGGGTTAATTTGTCGTTTGCCTACTATCTCGATGGAGCCAACACTGCAACGGCGACCGGGGGTTGGGATAATTAGGAATTAGGAAGGATGAATATTCCTAACTCCTAATTCCTAATTCCTAATTTTTACCGTCCCTCGGCCCCACAAACAATTTGTCGTGGTAATGGCGGAGGCAAAAGTAACAGTCACTTTGAGAAGCGTTGAACGACCGGGTCGGGGGGCTCTCGACAAATGTCATGGAATAGTTATACAATTGAATTATGACAATAACCGTTGAAGTTATAAATGATGGGGCGTTATCTCTGCTTTCGGATATGGAAGGTCTTGACCTCATACGGATAAATACCCCTGCCAAAAACACCGCCATAGAGAGGAAAAAACTTTCTGAACAATTCGCCGGAGCATTGCGTCTTTCTGACGCGGGATACGAAGCGTATCAGAATGCCCTGCGGGAAGGCCGGGACGAATGGGCACGGGATATTTATTAGACTCCAATGTCATAATCGGGTATCTGGCAGGAAGAATTCCGTCATCGGGCATGGATATCGTATCCACCATTGTTGATCTAATACCCCAAATTTCGGTTATTTCTCAAATAGAAGTACTACGGTACAATGACACACCGGAAAACGAAGTAATACTCAACGCTTTCATTAACAATTCGGTTATTCATTCCCTCAACCCCGCTGTCGTCCTGCGTACGATTGAATTATGTAAGCAAAGTAAAATTAAACTACCCGACGCAATCATTGCCGCAACCGCATTAACTGAAAACTTTATTTTAGTTACCCGCAATATTGATGACTTTAAACATATCTCCAGTCTTGAACTACTTAATCCTTGGGATACTCTTACCTAAAATTGCTTATTACTCATTGTTTTCCCCTCCGTGTCCTGTGCGTGAGGATTTTCTTCTCTCAAAAATTACTTGACATTATGAACTAAATTCGGTACCATAAAAAATCAGGAGACAACGTAACCGTCAAATTAACCGCTTCTTGTGTCCACCGAGGGAACGATATAAACTTCCAAAAACAATAATTTTTGGAGGTAAAGATGAAGTACAGCGAAGAAGAAAAGGCAATGTGGCTGG
>Ga0268262_10007482_pt1 | contig 10161 bp, 14 predicted proteins | sample TergutNc150P3_FD_190354 | JGI IMG/M metagenome (GOLD analysis project Ga0268262, IMG submission 190354) | Nasutitermes corniger P3 segment gut microbial community from laboratory colony in Florida, USA - Nc150 P3 (SPAdes) (version 2) | ecosystem: Host-associated > Arthropoda: Insects >...
GATGACGATTAACCGAGGTTATTATGGCAGGTGATGGCATATTAAGCCAAGACGAAATAGATTTGCTCACCAAGAGTTTGTTGAGCAGTGGTGAGGCTCCAGCAGCCGCAGCTCCTGCTGCTGCACCCACAGCCGTTGAAAACACGGCAGAAGTAGCAAGACCATTCTTCAAAGTACTTTGCGAACAAGCCTCCAGCGTTGTTACGACAGTGCTTTCCCGTGCCGTTGATTTTCAGCTTCAATGGCTTGTTGCGGGTGAAAATTCCGTTATACCAGATGAATTGACAAGCCAGAGCCTTTACATAGGTGTTGATGTTAAAAAAGCTGTAGTGGGAAAAATGTTTTTTGCCATAAGCAAGCCAGAGGTGGCAACTCTTTCCGACCTTATGCTCATGGGTTCTGGTCATTCAGATTATACAGACGAACACAAAGATGCGATTTGCGAAATAATAAATCAAATCACAGGCTCTTGCATAACCGTGATGGATTCTCAGCTTCATCTGTTGATGGATTTTGGGCAGGCTTCGGTTAACGATTTTAGCGGAAAAAATGATGATTTCAAAGGTTGCGCGGTTGCAACTGTTTTAGTTAAAATAGAAGAATTCCCAGATAGAAAAATATTAATAGTTTTGGACAGCAGTTTGTTCCCGGCAATAAGATCAAAAATGTCTTCCAAAATGTCTTATGCCAGTGCAGACACAAGCCTCGCAAGTCTTGGACTTTCTTCAACTCCAACAGCTTCTGCGCCTGCCTCTGGCGGAAACATTCCTAGCGGCGTAGGTGGCGGCGGTGGTGGCGGTGCTCCTGTTGCGGCTCCTCCTCTTCTTGCACCGCAGCATTCAGGTGGGCCTTTTGGCTCCACAGGCAATAAAGCTCTTGATTTGTTGATGGATATTGAATTGCCAATAGTCATAGAACTTGGCAGAACTCAAATGAGCTTAAAGCGAATTTTAGAGCTTGGCCCCGGTGCCATTGTTGAAATGGACAGGCTTGCAGGCGAACCAGTTGATATTTTAATAAACGGAAAAGTTGTTGCGCGTGGCGAAGTTGTTGTTGTTGACGAAAACTTTGGCGTACGCATTCTTGCCCTTGTATCTCCAGAAGAGAGATTAAAACTTTTGAGATAAACGGCAAATAGCAATGTTAATTTTTCCCGCAGAAGATGCTAAAACCCTCGTTCACCTTGCGCTGAACGAGGATGTTCGCACGGGCGATTATACAAGTCTATGGACTTTGCCAGCAGAGCAAGTTCAAACGGCAAAGCTCATTGCAAAAGAAGATGGAGTTGTGGCGGGGCTTCCTATAATTGAACTTGTTTTTGCCGAACTCGGCGGCAAAGTTAAAATTGAAACTTATGTTCAAGACGGCGACCCTGTTAAAGTAGGTACCCAAATTGCAAGCATAACAGGCGAAACAAAAACGCTTTTAAGCGGCGAGCGAGTGATGCTCAATTTTTTGCAACAACTCTCCGGTGTGGCAACAATAACAAATAAATTCGCAGATGTTCTGAAAGGCGGTAAAACAAAAGTTTTGGATACTCGCAAAACAATACCTGGTTTTAGAACCTTGCAAAAATACGCAGTGCTTGCCGGTGGCGGCTCAAACCATCGCATGGGTTTGTGGGATATGGTTTTGGTGAAAGACAATCACATTGCCGCCGCAGGCGGAGTTTTGGAAGCGTGGAACGCAGTGAAAAAACAAAATACCCAAAACTTGAAAGTTGAAATTGAAGTGGAGAATTTGGAACAACTTAAATTGCTTTTGGGGCTTGGCGTTAACCGCATTATGCTAGACAATATGAGCAACGATTTAATGCGCGAAGCAGTTAAAATTGCGAAAGAGAGCGGCGACCCAGTGGAACTGGAAGCAAGCGGAAACATGACGCTGGAAAGAGTAAAAGAATTGGCAAATATTGGGTTAGACTTTATTTCTGTAGGTGCCTTGACCCACAGCGTAAAAGCACTTGATATATCTATGAGAATAAAATGAAACACACTCTTGTTTTGGCAATAGATATAGGCAACAGTCAAACGGCAATAGGCATTTACCGAGATGCGAAAATTGAAGCAAGTTATCGCTTAACAACAAACGAAAAAACAACAAGCGATGAGATTTTTTTTAGAATAAGCGATTTGATAAAACACTTCGGTTGCAAAACAAAAGATTTCACCCATATAGGCTTGAGCAATGTTGTTCCTCAGCTTGAACGCCCTTGGATTAAAGCACTTGTCGCTTATTTCAATAAACCCGTGCAAATTGTAAGCTCAAAAAATTGCCTAGATTTGCCCATAGCCTACCCTCGCCCAAGGAGTGTTGGGCCAGACCGCTTGTGCAATATGATTGCACTGCGCTCGCGAGGAATTCAAAACGGAATTGTTGTTGATATGGGAACCGCCACAACATTTGATGTTTTGCACAACGGCGGTTTTGCGGGCGGTTTAATTGTGCCAGGCATTAGCGCATCTATGGATGCTCTAACAGAAAAGGCCGCAATGCTTTTGCCTGTTTCCATAAAATGGACAAATAAATTCGTGGCAAAAAATACAGGCGATGCCATGCGCTCCGGTATTCTTCACGGATTTTTGGGGCAACTGGATTTTTTGGTAAAGGGCATAATTAAAGAAACCGGAATGGAAAATGTCCCCATAATAGCCACAGGTGGTTGGGGTCAAATGCTGTTGAATCACACGCCCATAATAAAAAGCTATGACCCTTATTTAACCTTGGAAGGCATTCGCCTTGTTGCGCTGGGCGGCAACGGGTTTAGCAATTGGGAAGGCGAGGAATAACCTGTTCCTTTTGCCACTTGCGTATATTTTCGTGATGCCCAGATAGCAAAATATCTGGAACTTTCATTCCCTCAAACTCTTGAGGTCTTGTCCAAACTGGGCAACCCAGCAATTCGCTTTGCGCAAAGGAATCTGTTTCTGCGCTTTCCATATCACCAATCACTCCGGGTATTAGCCTAACAACTGCATCGCTTAAAATCATCGCTGGCAGTTCCCCACCGCTCACAACGTAATTACCGATGCTAACAGATAAATCCACCCTGCTCTGCCTAATGCGCTCGTCAACGCCCTTGTAGTGCCCGCACACCAAAACCAAATGCTCTTTTTGAGATAGTTCTTTTGCAAGAGAATGTGTAAGAGGCACTCCATCTGCGGCAAGCAATATTACATTTGCATTATTTTTTTTTGGCTCGCAAAAATCTATGGCTTTTGCAAGTGGCTCTGGTCTAAGCACCATTCCAGCTTCAACGCCATAAGGGGCATCGTCCACCTGCCCGTAGTCGTTAATGGCAAAATCTCTCAAATGCACTGTTCTAAAACTCAAAAATCCATTCTTCTGCGCTCGCCCCATAATTGAGCAATTCATGGGTGCAAACATTTCTGGAAAAAGTGTTATGCAGTCTATTTTCAAAATTCGCAAAGCTCCTGCGCTTCTCAATGAACCAGTCTGCTATTGTTTTTTTCTAAAGCATAAGTCAAGGCTTCCATGGCACCGTTCAAATGGGCTATATCGTTGTATTTCAATTCGTCCATTCGCCTATTGAGGGTGGATTCAACGCTGTCTATCCGCTTGTTTAGTGAGGATTCCATACGGTCCATTTTGCTGTTAATCAGCACATAGCCACTAGATACGACTGCCAGTATCACTAGCATCCGCACATTGTCTGAGCTAAATATAAGATTCAAAATGCGTTCCATATAGCTACCTCCTTTAAAGATACAAAACTATTGCCCATTTCACAAATAGTTTCAGCTCGTTTTTCTTAACCGATTTCGTCTTTTTTATCACCCGCCTTGCTTTGCAGATCTGGCATTTGTATCGCTGCTTGCCGGTAGAATTTTTACCAGCCTTCACCATTAGGTTTCTACAAGTTTCACATTTGAATTTATAACTGTTTTCCATATAATTTTACTCCTCAAAGTAAAACTATGCTAGAAAACCCCCGTAATTATTGGCTTTAAGCTCGTTTTTATATCCCAAAAATGGCAATTAACTCCAAAAAAAATGATTTTTGCAAACAAGTGTTTGCAAAAATGTGCATTTTTTTGTAAAAATTAGCTGTTTGCCAATTTATTCTGGGCATCTGCCAAGTGCAGAGCGTCTATTATTTCTTGCAAATCGCCTGTTATAATGTTATCCAGATTGTAAAGAGTTAGGTTTATGCGGTGGTCGGTTACTCTGTTTTGGGGGAAATTGTATGTGCGAATTTTGTCGCTGCGGTCTCCTGTACCTACTAGGCTTTTTCTTTCGGCAGATTCTTTTTTCTGTTTTTCGGAAATGGCGTGGTCTAGCAGGCGGGAACGCAAAAGTTCCATAGCTTTTGAGCGGTTTTGAATTTGGCTGCGCTCGGTTTGGCAAGATACAACCACGCCGCTTGGAATATGAGTTATGCGAACTGCGGAATCGGTTTTGTTTATGTATTGGCCGCCCGCTCCGCTTGCTCTGTAAACATCAACTTTTAAATCTTCTGTTCTAACTTCAACGTCAACTTCCTCGGCTTCGGGCATAATCGCTACCGTTGCCGCCGAGGTATGCACACGCCCCTGAGATTCGGTTTCTGGAACACGCTGAACTCTGTGAGCGCCGCTTTCAAATTTCAAAACTCCGTAGGCACCCTCGCCACTTATAAAAAGGCAAATTTCTTTGAAGCCCCCAACAGTGCCCTCGCTAATATCGGTGACCTCTACCTTAAACCCTTTATTCTCCAAATAAGTTCTGTACATCTTGAACAAATCGCCTGCAAAAAGAGAAGATTCATCGCCGCCTGTGCCGGCTCTTATTTCCAAAATGGCATTGCGATTATCAAATGGGTCTGGCGGAACAAGCAAAATTTGGAGCCTATCTTCCATGCTCTCAATCTGTTTTTCCAAAGGGCCTATTTCTGCCTTGGCCGCCTGCGCAAGCTCGGCATCACCACCGCCAAGAGCAACCTTCCATTCCTTTAAATCTCCGCAAAGCCGCATATATTCGGAGCCAACGGCATAAGTTTTTTCCAAAGCCTTAAAACTTTTGTGCAACTTTGTAAATTTTTCTGGATTTGATGCTACATCTGGATGTGAAAGTTCTTGCTCAAGTTCCTCATAGCGTTCTAAAAATTTTTGAACTTTTTCTTGCATAAACTAAAATATTGCTTGCGTTAAAATTGCAGCTTGGGGTAAATTATAGACTTTTTGTTGAGATAAGGTTTTAAAGCATTCCAAGACAAAAACACGCTTTGCTCGCCAACGGAATGCGGCGCAATTTGATAAGCGGGATATACAAATTCCATTCCAGCAGAGCTTATTCTCATATATTCTGGCACAAAATCGCTTTCTTTTCGTGCGTAACTGTAATCTTCCAGTGATTGCAAGTTTTGCGCGAGCAAAAACTCTCTTATTATCAGCTTTACTATGCTTTTCTCCCAGCCAGGATTGAATAAAGTGTTAATCTCTATTTTTTTCCCATTTGCAAGCGAATAAATGCCTATGCTAAATTTGTTTTGCCCATGAGCTGCATCAACGTAATAAATATATGCAGCAGTTGTGTATTGCACAATGCCCGACAGCGGAAAAGATACTATATCAGACAAAGTTTCCACTTCTTTGAATTGGTTTTTGTAATTACCGAGAATGGTTGCTGGTTCTTGGTAGTTAGGCACGTGTTCTGGGCAGCTAGGTGTTGCTACTACTGGTGGTTCCTTGCGGCCTTTTGCTGATTTGTTGCTAGATGCCTTTGCTGGTTCCTGACGGATAGGCGCGGGTGCTGGCTCTGGTTCTTGTTCCAAAAATTTTTCGCCAAATTTTTGTTTGATAAAGTTTTTTTGCAACTCCTTTAAAGCTGCCTGATTATGCAAGGCAACTGGATAAGTGAAAAAAAACCTTCCACTGGAATCCAAATAAACCGTATTGAAAGAAATAATGCCCTGTGCGCTTGCAAGGCAAGCTAGAGCTAGCAGTAGCAGGGGTATTTTTCTCATTAGAGTAAATATAGTAAATTGTGGAAATTAATCACAATATTCTTGTTCCGTTAGGAAAAAGCTGAGACGAATGCGATTCCAAGTCCTTTACAAGGGTACGGAACTGTTCAAAATCCAATTTGCCTGTGAGCCACCCTTTGGGGTCATCGGCAAATTCCGAATAACGTTTAACCTCCAAAATTAAACGTTTGTTGGATGCATCTTGCAACAATCTTTTACGCAGTCCATACGCGGTAGAAATCATATTTATAAAATCTTCATCGGGCTTGCGCATCCAGCTACTTATTTTTATTTCATAGTCCATCACGGATTCTGGTTTACCAGCAACCGAAGCAGCAATATTGGGAATTGACCTTAATGCCTTTCTATTAAATGAAAACTGATCAATCGCTTCGTAAAACATCGATGCGAGCACCTCTTTGTCTTCCGACATGCTTTTCATTTTTTCAAGAGCCAACATACACCCTTTGCGACATCTTTCCGAAGTAACCGCAACGGCTTCTTTCAGTGCGCCCACGGGGTCTTTTTGGCTTGCAACATACACCTTGATTATATCGTCAAGGTCGCTGTGATCGGTTTTTGAATTAATCGCTGCTAATTGCGTTTTTTTAGTAAAGTCAGAATATTGATTCACAAAATTTTGCGTCATCCCCTTTTCCGCAATTTTGATAAGCTCGGCCACGGCTTGCTCGTTTTGCTCAAAATTCGTTATCATTGGGCCTACAATAGTTCTAACTTCGCCAAGTGTCACGTTCCCAATTGGAATCAAGTCGCTTTTCTCTCTCCAAGTTGATGTTATTTGACCTTCCGAGAACATATTTTCAACCGCAATGTCCACAGTTTGGAACAAGGCATTTATTCCTTTATCGCTTCGCAAGAAAATTTGCAAATGATTTTCATCAACATTCATTGTAGATTGAATTTTATTGGAATAAATGCCAAATTCATTGATAAATCCAAATTCTCGCCTCCCCTTGCCGTCAGACCCGCGAGAACGCTCCGCGTCCATCACCTTTTGGATCCCTGGCTCATCATACTTAACGCTTGCATTTTCGTCTCCGTCAGAAACCATCAAATACAGAACATCGGCATTTGGAAATGGATTTTTCGGGTCTTTTTTTCTTTCATTCTCGTATTCAACAGCCACCCCAATAGCATCGTATTTGGCAGTTGAACCACCCGCTTCAAATGGAATATCATTTTTAATATCATTTACTTTTTGCCCGTTGCAAACAATATCTATATGCTCGCAATCATCAAAGAGTATGGTAGAGATAGTTATGCTTTTACCCAGCCGCGATAAGTACTCAATCATCTTATTGTATCCGCGTTTCATGGCACCTTCGGTTCCAGCCATAGACCCGCTTCGGTCAAGTATTAAAACAACATCAAGCGCCGAACTACCAGCTCTCGCTTGACTAGCATTAGATCCCGAATTTTTTTTATCGCTTTCCATAGGTTGTTATTATATAGCTTTATAATCTAGAAAAAATGAATATTCGCTGTACCCCATTGAAACCCAATTTTTGTGTTTTTTCCCCCCTTTTTTGCCACAAATGCCCGGTTTGAACCCCCAAACTGAGATTTCGTCTCAGTTTGTCGCATTTTGTCTCTTTTTGTCTGAACCAGAATTCACAGAATTTTGCATTTACAATCAAAAATTTTGTATATTCACCAAATGAACAAAATATATTTGCCCCTCTACGCATACAGTTTGGCGGCTATGCTCTGCCTCTCGCTGCTTCTCTCTTGCACTCCCGACATTGAGCTAATACCAGAGCTGGAATATTCAAGCTCTTCGGGGACATCTTCGTCAAATGTGGTTGTTATGGGTAGCAGTTCTAGTCTGTTGTCTAGCAGTTCATATTTTTTCGTTATTTCAAGTTCTTCTAGGGTATCTTCGTCAAGCGTAGCAATTTCGAGCAGCAGTTCTTCTCTTGTTCCAAGCTCTTCTTCTGTGCTTGCATATAATTATTGCGTTTTCCTTGAAGAGAAAATTTGCCTGCTTGGACCTATGACATCTTGTCCTTCTGGCGGCGTATTAAGCAATAATTGCCCTTACGGTTCAAGTTCTTCTACCCAGCCGCCAAGCAATTCCAGTAGCAGTTCAAACCTCAGTTCAAGCAGTTCTGTCGGTTCCTCTGGTTTGTGTGCTGGTTTTGTAGATGGCACAACAAGAGAGCATTACGGAAAAAACAAAGCCCAGTTCTGCGATTCTCGTGATGGCAAAAAATATGTTTATGTGACAATAGGCGACCAAGTTTGGATGGCGGAGAATTTGAATTACGAAGCGAGCGGCTCAAAATGCTATAACAACGAACCTGCCAACTGCACAACATATGGCAGATTATATAATTGGGCAACGAGAATGACATTGCCAGCTAGTTGCAATAGTAGTTCTTGTGCATCGCAGGTAGGTGTAAAGCATAAAGGAATATGCCCAAGCAATTGGCATATACCAAGTGATGCGGATTGGAATGTTTTGATGAAATATGCCATTCCGAGCTGTTCCGAAAATAGCTATTGTGCTGGTGCGGGACCAAAATTGAAGGCTACGAGTGGCTGGAATTCTAACCGCAATGGCACTGATGATTTTGGTTTTGCGGCTCTGCCTAGCGGTGCCGGCGGTTCAGATGGCAGTTTCGGTCAGATCGGATACCACAATTATTTATCGAGTTCTTTGGAGGTGGAGGCTAATACCAACGAGGCTTACGGTCGTGGTGTGGCCTGGGACAACGAGTATCTAAGTTGGTTTACTACCCCTAAAGACGGATTTATAGGCGTTCGTTGTGTCCATGACTAAGGCGTAGCACCGCCCATAGCCGTATTTTTTAGAACACCTATGTTTGCATTTGTGGCGTAATTGTTACAAAATGTGGCGAACGTAGGGGTGCGATTTATCGCACCCTTCTGTGGTCGCGCCGCAAATCATTTCGCATTTAGGGCGTGATAAATCAACGCCCCTACAAATCGTTATCATTGTGTTTTTTACTATCTTTACCTAAGAGGTTTGTATGACTACCGTAACAATGCAAAAATTTGCCACGCAAATAGACGAAATGCTAGGCGAAGTTGAAAACAATGGAGACCCCGTGCTAGTAGAGCGGGAACAAGGTAATTTTATTGTTATGCCAGAACGGGATTACAATAGCATAATGGAAACCTTGTATTTGCTAAGTACGCCTGCAAATGCAGAACACCTGCAAAATGGAATAGCACAAGCAAATTCTGGTTCTTATTCTACAAAAAACATAAATGATTTATGGAAAATGCAAACCTCGCCAAGATTACTATATTAACCCCATGAACCTATATCACGGAAGCAATATTGCTATTGAAATTCCAAACTTGAAATTCAGCAGAAAGGAGCTGGATTTTGGTATTCTAAAATTACTAAATTTTGTAAAAGCGGAGTTTATAAAATGACTAAAGAATTATTGTCTATATATTTGTATTTAATTATAAAAGAAATAATTCCACTAATCATTTCCGAATATAATTTAAGCGAAAACGAAGCTATACAAAAATTTTATTGCTCTAAATTGTATTCTTTTTTGGAAAATCCTAAAACTGGAGTTTGGCGTTATAGCCCAAAATTATTGTTCAATTTATATAAAGAAGAATTGGAAAATGGGGATTTCACTTTTCCAGAAGAGGCGGCATAATGACAAAAGAAGGAAATTTTATAATATTTGCGATTGAGCAATATAAAAAAGCTATGGATATGCAAGGGCAAGAGGTTATAGAATTGTTTAAAAAATACAACATTTTTGAGCTTATCAGAAAATCTTATGCAGTTTACCATATTGAAAGAGAACAAAATATGATAAATGATATAAACGACTATATTAAAAACTATTAGATTTACTATATTACACCCCATGAAATACGGGCAAGTGGCAACCGAAAAAATGTATTTTTCAAGCAGCGAGGCAGCAGAGCAAATAGGCGTTCCTGTTGATATTTTGCACTCATGGGAAAAAAAGTTCCCTGAACTAAACCCAAAAAAAAATGCAAACGGCAAAAGAATCTATAAGCAAAGCGATATCGAAACAGCAAAAGAAATCAAAGGAAAAGTAGCTGGCGAAGAAGGGTTTGTGGTAGATAAGCCTCCGGTGGATAAGCCTCCCAGACAAACAAAAACCACCCCAAAAGCAGGCAAAGATAGCCGTACTCTGATAAAAATCAGAAATAAA
>Ga0268262_10007484_pt1 | contig 10161 bp, 6 predicted proteins | sample TergutNc150P3_FD_190354 | JGI IMG/M metagenome (GOLD analysis project Ga0268262, IMG submission 190354) | Nasutitermes corniger P3 segment gut microbial community from laboratory colony in Florida, USA - Nc150 P3 (SPAdes) (version 2) | ecosystem: Host-associated > Arthropoda: Insects > Digestive...
TAACATTACAGGGTTTTTTTACCGCGGGTCCGTCAACGGTTACGCATCTTGAAACAAGGGGGATTCCCGTTTTTATGTACTTTGTAAATACGGCGACCGTCGTGCAGTTTACGACGATGCATCCCACGTCGGGAAGCCGTCCGCCTTCCGGGACAATCCGTCCCGTTACATTATAAACCAGTACTTTTCTTTCACCCTGAGGGTATAAAGTGGGCAGTACCCGCACGGATATTCCCTCCTTGCCTTCGCATAGGGCTTTAATTTTTTTTATCGGTTGAGGTTTGTTGTTTTCGATACAAACAATGATATTCTTAGGTTTAAGGTATTCTTTCATTAGCAGAACGCCTTCCCAGAGCAAATCGGTATCGTCTACCATCGTTCTTGTATCGGAAGTGATATAAGGTTCGCACTCCGCGCCGTTAACCAGTATATAATCAAGCTTAACAGTCTCTTTTAACGTAAATTTTGGCGCCGTAGGATAGCCCGCGCCTCCAAGACCGACAACGCCGCTGTTTCTTACGGCTTCCAAAAACTCGGTTAGGTTAGTAACATTTGGTGGCGCGATACCTTCAAAAAGTTCCTGTTTCCCGTCCGATGTGATTGTAATTGATACGGCTTTTTCTCCCGTTATAGAGTCAAGACTATCAATGCTTTTTACCGTCCCTGAGACGCTGGCATGAACGGGCGATGAAACAAATCCAACAGCCTCACCAATAACTTGTCCTACTTTTACATAGTCTCCTATGGCGACAATCGGCTTTGCCGGCGTTCCTGAATGCATGGACATTGGCAGTTTGACTTCCGCCGGTGCCGGCATAATCTGAGGCGCGTTATTTGCCGTGTATTTATGGTGGGGCGTCCATACGCCGCCCAACTTTTTCATAATGTCTCCTTAAATATTGAGTAGGATAACATTTTTTTAAAATTTGTTAAAGTGGGGGAAACCGGCATTATTGACGGAATCAAAATAAAATAGCTATTCTAATAAAGGAAGAACAAATGGGACAATACGACAGTTGGGATTATTTAACCAACTTTATAAAAAAGAATATCGGAAATTTTCAAGATGAATTGGCAAAGCCTCCCTTTGCCATAAAAACCAAACAACATCCGGTTTGTCCTAATCTTTATATGTTCAAATACAGCCAGTTCGAGTCGGATTTTACCAATCCGATTGTTCGCTGCTGCCGTGGCTCCGTGTACGATATTCGCGAGGATGGATTAGTCCGCCCCCTGCTTATGCCGTTTTTTAAATTTGCCAATTACGGAGAGGCGGGAGCCGATCCCATCGACTGGAACAACGGTTTGTATGTGCGCGAAAAACTTGACGGTTCCCTTATCAAGTTGATAAAAGTTAATGAGCGCGAGGGGTTTCCCAATGAGTGTGATTTATGGACTACCAACGGCAGTTTTGAAATTGGTACGGAAGTACCTGAATTTTATCCGGTTGAAAACGATGAAAATCTTCCGCCGCCGCATACCTTCGCTTCCCTTCGCGATTACGCCCTGCGCGGACATGAGGACGAAATAAAACATCTGCCGCAGTTGTGGACTTTTATGTTCGAGCTGACATCCCCCTATAACAAAATAATTGTTCCCTACCATGAAACAAAACTGACGCTTCTTGGCTGCCGTGATCCGCAGGGTAAGGAACATACTCCCGAATGGGCTATTAAATATTTCTCCCTTACTTTTGACACTCCAAAAATTCATCCGTTAAAAAACATTGATGACGTTATCGCGTACTGTAAAGCCATTGACACCAATGATCGCGAAGGCGTTGTGGTACAGGACGGGAATTTCAACCGGATAAAGATAAAATCAGAGCATTACCGCAGTCTTTCTTCCCTTAAAGGCGAAGATCATTTTTCTGATGAAAAACTGTTTACGGCGATCAAGGAAGAATGGATTGATGACGCGCTTGCCGCGTGGCCTGAAATTAAAAAGCGTACCGATGAAATTATCGCGGAATGGGTAGATTTCAGACATAAAGTAGTCGCGCTTTGCAAGAAAGCGGAAAGTTTTTATCAAAGCTGTAAAAATGAATTTCCTGACGACCCCAAAGGGGCGAAAAAGCGTTATGCGCTAGTTGTCATGGGAAAATACAAAACGTTTTCCACGTTTCTTTTTGAAACCGTCAAAGAAAACGGCGATATTGAGCCTGATTTTAACAAGATCGAGTACAAAGAATTAAGAAACTACTGGATGCCTGCAATGGAGGGCGTAGGGCAGGGGAACAATTTTGAAGGGTAAGACGCAAGCCGGAGGTTCCAATAAATATATTTACATCTATACGGACGGGGGTTTGGAAAAATGGGCGTATGTGGTTGTCAAGGATAACAAAATAATTTTTGAAGAGTCCGGTTTTTTCGGGATTTCCGCTTCCACCAGCAACGACGACACCGAATCCGAAGGAATATTCCGCGCCATTCAGTACGCGAAGGAGCGTCCGGGTAACTATATTTTAGTTACCGACTCCCAGGCGATTATCGCGAAAGTAAATGGAAACATGGTAAACGTTACCCGAAATCCAAACATCAACGGAATTCGTACGATACTGAAAGAGTTTAAAGAATCACAGGCTCCTGTCAGTTTTTCAATTAAATGGGAAAAGAGACTGTCTAATGAATTTATGAAACGTGTGGATTCTCTTTGCCAAAAATAAATTTTTAATAATTTCTACCACGAACCACACGAACCAGCACGAACAGCGACAAGATATGTACTAAAAGTTCGTGGTTTTCGTGTAGTTCGTGGTAGAATTCTTTTATTTTAGTTCGTGGTTAATTATTCTTTATCCATTTTCTGAATAACAGTGAAATGCCATATCCACCGAAAATGGCTATAAAGCGATCCACAATATTGATGGGTATGCGTGAAAGAATGGAGGCTGCTAAGAGTGGCACATTGTTCCATAAAAGACCTAGTTTGAAAGTGTCTTCGGGGGAAATGCTACGGGGTACATTAAGAGAGGTAAGCGTAAAATCAATGATGCCCCCCGTGATGCTGACGGCGATACAGTCAAGGGCGGCAAGACCTAGAAGCAATGGGGCAATGTAAATGAATGATTGCAGGGAAGGTCTTTGAAGAAAAATTTCTTCCCGCTTTTTCATTTTCCCATGGAAAAAACAAACTAATAACACTTCTACAATTACGCAAGTGTAAAAAAGGTAACCTACTCTGGGTAAAAAAATACCCAGAATATATCCGTATACGACAAAAGAAATAAAGAAGCATGAAAACGCTCCGGTTAGAAACCCCGCGAACAGACCCGCGCTGAAACACATGGCTATGGTAAATACGGTATCCTGATATAAAGGGAGCCTTGCCACATTGATAACAAAATGCGAAAGCGCGGCATTGCACACGGCGCACACCACGCAGAGAATAATAATTTTTAAGAGTTGAACTCCCTTCATAAATACCTTATCATGCAATAAATGCGACTCTTATTCAAGAAGTATTTATTGGTAATAACAGCCTTAACTTTATTTGCAGGATGCGGTGAGAGTCGCTCTCAATCAATTTCTTCAATTTCTGAAAAATGGCTTGCCATAAAAAAAGAGTTTAACGCCCCCACAGACGGACTTGAAAGCCGTATTGACGATTTCTACCTTACCCTTAATGGTTTTTTCTCCTCTCCGATTGGCTTCCTGTATCAAACACACCGCCCTGAAGGGATACAGTACCTTGAACTGGTCAATTCAGCCGTGGATCTCCTTAAAACCGCAGTTATTAACAACGACAATAAGGCGCTCTATTTGACGGCAATTGAAATTGACGAGAACCTTGACAGTTTGCAACGCATTGATAAAAGCCTGTCAAATGCCAGCCAACGGAACTCATTTTTCCTTTTCTTGTTCTTTTCCCTGTTGGTTATAACCATTATTCTTATTTTAGTAATACAGTACGTAAAGCTTGATAAAGCGGAAAAAAGGGAACGGCAAAGTCTTGCCTTTTCGAGAGAAACCATAATCGCGCAGGAGCGGGAACGCTTGCGTATAGCGCGTGAACTGCATGATACGGTCGCGCAGGATTTGTGGCGGCTTTCATTTCAAGTGGAAAGCATAGACAAGGCGGCTGAAAAGAATGAGCGGAGAGAGCTTTGCGCGGATGTCGCGAAGGGGCAGAAGGAGGTCATGCAGAGGGTAAGAAACATTTGCGATAACCTTATCCCGCCCGATTTTCAACGGCGGCGTTTTGATGACGCGTTACGCACCCTTTGTTATAATTTTGAACAACGTACCGGCATTGAATGTCAGCTTGTTATTCAGGACAACCTTCTGCCCGGTTCTCTTGAAGGCGATACCCAGCTTCAGAGTTTTCGCGTCGTGCAGGAATGTTTATCCAATATCGAGAAACACGCCGAAGCGTCTAAAACATCAGTTATAGTTCGAAGCATCAAGGAAGGTGAACTGATAATTTGCGTATCAGATAACGGCAAAGGTTTTTCACCGCCGGACAGGGACAGCTTGCGTTCTGACGGAGGCCACTACGGATTATGGAATATTTATGAACGCGCGGTTTCCATTCAGGCGGAGGTTACCATAGACAGCGAAGAAGGCGAGGGTACTGTGGTAACATTGAAAATTCCGTTTAAATTGAGGGAAGAATGATTAACATAGTACTTATTGACGACCACCCACTTGCGACTAACGGGATAGGCGCGTGGCTGAATGGAACGGGAAGGTTCACGGTCTGCGGCACGGCTAAAAACCTTGCCGAAGCGTCGGTACTTATGGAAAAGTTGGAAAACCTGCCTGAAATAATCATTCTTGATATTTCTCTTGGGACTGAGGACGGTCTTGATTTTATTCCAATGCTTAAAGAAATTTGCGCGAAGCGAAACGTTCCTGTGCCGGGCATATTAGTATGCTCAATGTATGAAGATCCCTTTTTGATACAACGCGCCATAGACTCAGGCGCAAGAGCGTATGTTTCTAAATCCGCTGAGTCGGGAGAAATTCTTACCGCGATAGACGCGCTTTTGGAAGGCGGTTTTTATATTAATCCCCGATATAATATTGAAAATCCTAAACATTCATGGTCATTGCTGACCCGCAGGGAGAATGAAATTGTAGCCTGCATTAAACAAAACATGAATAACAAACAAATAGCTAAAAGATTGAATATCGCCATTCGTACCGTGGAAAACCATATTTCGCATATTTATTACAAGACTGGCGCCGCTTCACGGGAAGAATTGCTGGAACTTTGAATTTATTCGCAAGGACTTCACACAAAGGACACAAAGGTTAGAAGAACACAAAGAAAAAACTCGTGCGTAAAACACTCACGACAAATATATAAAAATACCCTAAAATTCTCATGGAAAGAAGTTGTTCTTTACCCTTAGGAAAGGAGTTTTTGGAATGAAAAACAAATTATGGCTTATAGCTCTTATTACGGTAATTGGATTTTTATCCCTGCCTCTGACAGGATGCGATGATGGCGGCGGAACGACAACCGTACCGGTTACAGGAGTATCACTTAATAAAAGCAGTATTTCTCTGAATGTCGGAGATACGGAAACACTTACCGCGACTGTTACGCCCAATAACGCTACAAACAAAGCGGTAACATGGTCAACAAGTGACGCGGCAGTGGCCACTGTTTCAAACGGCGTTGTTACCGCTGTTTCGGCAGGTTCGGCGACAATTACCGTTAAAACCGCAGACGGAAACAAAACCGCCGAGTGCTCAGTTGACGTAAACAATCCGTCCCTTTCTACATTAAGCGGAACTGTAACTATCAGCCCTTCAACCGCTGCAGTCAACACGGAATTAACCGCAACTTACAGCGGAAGTGAAACAGTAAGCTATCAATGGAAAAAAGACGGAAACAATGTTGGAACAGCCACAACGACAAAACCAAACAAGTATACGCCGACTCAGGCGGGTAATTATTCGGTAACCGTAAGTCTGGAAGGCTATAATTCAAAGACCAGTGCGCCCGTTGCCGTAACAAGCGATGGAGGAACATCTACACCAGTTACAGGCGTAACCCTTAACAAAACCAGTCTTTCACTGGCTGTAGGCGGTTCGGAAACCTTAACCGCGACAGTTGCGCCGTCTAACGCGACAAACAAAGCCGTAACATGGACATCGAGCGATACAACAAAGGCAACTGTTGCAAATGGCGTTGTAACCGCCGTTGCGGCAGGCTCGGCGACAATTACTGTTAAAACCGAAGACGGAAACAAAACTGCCGAATGTTCAGTTGACGTAAACAATCCGTCCCTTTCTACATTAAGCGGAACTGTCACTATCAGCCCTTCAACCGCTGCAGTCAACACGGAATTAACCGCAACATACAGCGGAAGTGAAACAGTAAGCTATCAGTGGAAAAAAGACGGAAATAATGTCGGCACGGCAACAACGGCAAAACCAAACAAGTATACGCCGACAGAGGAGGGTGATTATTCGGTAACCGTAAGTCTGGAAGGCTATAATCCAAAGACCAGTGCCCCTGTTGCCGTAATAAGCGATGGAGGAACAAACGATCTTCCCAGCTTTATTCCGCCAGGAACAACCGTAACTAAACTTACCGAGAATGTTTGGGCGGACGGCAATCTTCCCACATCAAGTGATGTACAGTGGTTCAAGTTCACCGCGACCGCAAGCACGCAGTATATACACGTAAATTTCGACACACTGACTGATCTGTATGTTCAGGTGTATAACTCAAACGGCTCTACGGTTGGAAGCGAGACAAATTTGCATGGAAGTACTAAATATGTTTCCCGAACGGTAACGATCGGACAGGAGTATTATATAAAGGTACACCCTTACAGTTCTTCCTACAGAGGCACATACCAGATTGGGTTTACTACAACAACTTTTCTTCAGCCAGCAACTACGCTTACCGAGAATGTTTGGGCGGACGGCAATCTTCTCTCATCGTCAGATGAGCAGTGGTTCAAGTTTACCGCGACCGCAAGCACGCAATATATACACGTCAGTTTCGGCACACTGACTAATCTGTATGTGCAGGTGTATAACTCAAGCGGCGCCACTGTTGGAAGCGAGACCAGTTTATCCAGCAGTAAAAAATACGTTTCCCAGACAGTAACCAGCGGGCAGGAGTACTTTATAAAGGTACACCCTTACAGTTCTTCCTACAGAGGCACATACCGGATTGGGTTCAATGCGACAGCTTATTCGCCCGGCACAACCATAACCCCGCTTACCGCAGATACCTGGGCTGACTGTAATATTCCCACGTCGTCAGATGAGCAGTGGTTCAAGTTTACCGCGACCGCAAGCACGCAATATATACACGTCAGTTTCGGCACACTGACTAATCTGTATGTGCAGGTGTATAACTCAAGCGGCGCCACTGTTGGAAGCGAGACCAGTTTATCCAGCAGTAAAAAATACGTTTCCCAGACAGTAACCAGCGGGCAGGAGTACTTTATAAAGGTACACCCTTACAGTTCTTCCTACAGAGGCACATACCGGATTGGGTTTACTACAACAACTTTTCAGCCAGCAACTACGCTTACCGAGAATGTTTGGGCGGACGGTAATCTTCCCTCATCGTCAGATGAGCAGTGGTTCAAGTTTACCGCAACCGCAAGCACGCAGTACATACACGTCAGTTTCGATACGTCGAACGGCATGAACGTTCAGGTGTATGACTCAACCAGCGCGACGGTTGGAAGCGAGACCAGTATTAACTATTTAGACTATAATAAATATGTTTTTTTGAATGTAACCGTCGGACAGGAGTACTATATAAGTGTACGGCCTAAAGCTAACACAAGCAGGGTGACTTACCGGATTATGTTCAATACAACAATTTATCAGGATACAACTACGCTTACCGAGAATGTTTGGTCGGACAACAACCTTCTTCTTAGGCCTATTGAGCAATGGTTCAAGTTCACCGCAACCTCAAACACGCAATACATACACGCAAGTTTCGGTACGATGAGAACTTTGTCTGTTCAGTTGTATAATTCAAGCGGAGTTGTTGTTGGAAGCAAGACCGATTTATCCCAAAATAATAGCGGTATTAAATACGTTTCCTTGAGTGTAAACAGCGGGCAGGTGTATTATATAAAAGTAGTTCCCGATTCAACAAGCTATGGTACATACCGGATTGGGTTCACTACGTCCGTGACAGCGCCTTCCAAAATTACGCCACCTGCCGACGCAACCCAGCTTACCGTAAATACCTGGCGAGCGGGTTTCCTTCCCGAATCGGGTGAGCAGTGTTTCAAGTTCACCGCAACCGCAAGTACGCAGTACATACACGCCAGTTTCGATACGGTGATTAGAAACTTGAACGTTCAGTTGTATGACTCAAGCGGCACTGCGGTTGGAAATAATGACTATTTTAATGACAATAAAAAATACATTTCTCGGTCTGTAACTGTGGGGCAGGTATACTATATAAGGATAATAGTTTCTTCTGGCGACGGCGTATTCGAGATTGCGTTCAACACGTCCCAAACTCCGCCCAACTAATAAGGGAATGAGAAATGAGCAATGAGCAATGTAACCGGGCTGAGCGTGGTAATATCACGATCAGCCCGGTTATAACAACTTTGCGTCCTTTGCGCCTCCGCGACTCCGCGTGAGGAAATCCTTAATCTTTCTTCCTTCTTTGTGAGCTTCTCTTTATGCGCGGAGTGTAAGTCACCGCTTTTAATAGCAAAAAAATTGAATATCACCATTCGTACCGTGGAAAACTATATTTCGCACATTTACTACAAGACTGGCGCTACTTCACGGGAAGAATTACAGGAACTTTGAATTTATTCGCAAGAACTCTCACGAAGATCACAAAGGTTAGAAGATCACAAAGGGGAAGAAAGGGTTGTTGTTAGCTATCTAGGCTTGTTAACTTCACGATAAGATAGCGGACAAAAACCACTCTTTCCCTCTTTGTGTTCTTTGTACCTTAGTGATCTTTGTGAGAGTCCTTGCAAAAAAAACCGTGCGTAAAACACTCACGACAAATATATAAAAATACCCTAAAATTCTCATGGAAAGAAGTTGTTCTTTACCTTTAAAAAAGGAGTTTTTGGAATGAAAAACAAATTATGGCTTTTAGCTCTTATTACGGTAATCGGATTCCTGTCCCTGCCTCTGACTGGGTGCGATGATGGCGGCGGAACGACAACCGTACCGGTTACAGGAGTATCGCTTAATAAAAGCAGTATTTCCATGAATGTCGGAGATACGGAAACCCTTATAGCGACTGTTGCGCCCAATAAAGCGACAAATAAAGCGGTAACATGGTCAACGAGTGATGCGGCAGTGGCCACTGTTTCAAACGGCGTTGTTACCGCTGTTTCGGCAGGTTCGGCGACAATTACCGTTAAAACCGCAGACGGAAACAAAACCGCAGAGTGTTCAGTTGACGTAGATGATCCGTCCATTTCTACATTCGAAACCGTTGCAACGCCCACGGCAAGCCCCGGTGCGGGAAGCGTGGTAAGCGGCACACTCATAACCCTTGAAACCGAAACGGACGGCGCTGAAATCTGGTATACGACCAATAACAGAATTCCGGCAAAAAACGACGTGGGTAGTACCAAATATGAAAGCCCTTTCGCTATTAGCCCTCCGGTAACGGTTAAGGCTATCGCAGTAAAAGACGGCATGAACGACAGCGAGGTACTGGAAGCGGAATATCCCCTTGCTCCTGGTACAAAGGAAGATCCAATCCTGCTTGCCATGGACACATGGGCCGACGGTAATATCCAGATACAGGGCGGCGAGCAGTATTTCAAGTTTACCGCAACCGCAGACACGCAGTATATACACGTCAATTTCGGCACGCTGATTGATCTGTATGTACAGTTGCTTAATTCGGACGGTGTTTCTGTCGGAAACCAGACAAATTTATATGACAGTACCAGAAATATTTCCCGAACTATAACAACAGGAGAGGATTACTATATAAGGGTGCGGCCATCTGTTTCTTCCGGAAACGGCACATACCGGATCGCGTTCAATGAATCGGCTTCGACGGCGCCCGCCATAACGCTACCCGACGCAATCCAGCTTACCGTGGATACATGGGCCGACGGCAATATCCAAATATCAGACGGCGAGCAATGGTTCAAGTTCAACGCGGCTACAAGCTCACACTACATACACGTCAATTTAGGTACGCTGAATGATCTGTATGTTCAATTGTACAACTCAA
>Ga0268262_10007485_pt1 | contig 10160 bp, 6 predicted proteins | sample TergutNc150P3_FD_190354 | JGI IMG/M metagenome (GOLD analysis project Ga0268262, IMG submission 190354) | Nasutitermes corniger P3 segment gut microbial community from laboratory colony in Florida, USA - Nc150 P3 (SPAdes) (version 2) | ecosystem: Host-associated > Arthropoda: Insects > Digestive...
TATTCCCCTTCATCATGTCCTCTATGGCTTCCTTGTAGGATTCCGAAAGTTTCAATGGCTGTTCTTCGGTTACGTTACCTTGCGCGTTTTGCACGGGCTTCCCGTTAGCGTCCTTTACGGTTACGGTCTTGATGAATTTCGCGTAATTGTACATTTCCTCCTGATAGGTGCTGTCCGGGTGCGCTACGACTACGCCTTTGCCGTCCAGTATAAATGAATAAGAGCCTTCAATCGCCATTTCAACCACCATATCGTGAAGGGCTGAAAGTTTTATATCGCCCGCCATGATGCCAATCATTTGCGAATCACTCATTATGGGATAAAAAATTGAGGTAACGGGCATATTGGTTCCTACCGAATAATAGGATTCCGAGACAAACGGTTTTTTTATTTTTTCCATTTGAACAAACCACCAGCGTTCTTTCCGGTTGCCGAGGTTGCCCGATGATCGCCCTGTTTGCATTCCGTCCATGCCCTGAGCGTAGAGGAGTTCAAAATAATCGTTTCTTTGCGCGGCGTCCACGAGAGCGGGGGTCTGCCGCTGTGTATTCATCGAAATTACGTCGGTGTTAAAAGCAAGATCTTCTATTGATTTGTAAGCGGCATTGATAAATGATTGCAGAGATCGCGCCACATATAATGTCTGCTTTGAATTTTCCCCTATTATTTGTTCTTCATAACTTTTGGAATAGACCAGAAAAAAACTTGCCAGTACCGAAGAGATCATCATAAGGATGATGATGCCGAAGGATAATATCAATTTTCCGAATAGTGTTTTCATTGGATTATTTTACTGTTTAATTGTTAAATTTACAAGAACAAACGGTTTTTGGACGGGAAAATAACCGCCTGCCGCCGGAATTTTATGCGGGTACGATGGGCAGCATAGCTGCGCCTCATAAAAAAGCCCCGCCTTTTTTAAAGACGGGGTTGTTGATTTACATTGCGCTGTGCCGTTAATTACACGGTAAAGTATTTTTTCAAGACAGCTTCTTTTTCTTACCCGTTCAGCCTCTTTTCAATAGCGTCAAGTTCGTCGTATAGCACTTTAGGCAGCTTGTCGCCGAATTTGGGATAGTGGTTAGCGCGTACATCAGCGATTTCTTTTTTCCAGCCATCGGTGTCTACTTTGCAGAGTTCCGCCATATCTTCGGCGCTGACTCCGGCGGGCGGCTCAATGGAACCGGGTTTGGGCAGGTTGCCGATGGCGGTTTCAACGCAGTTGTCCTTGCCTTCGCAGCGGTCAAATACCCATGCCAGAGCGCGGCTGTTTTCGCCGTAGCCCGGCCACATAAACTTGTCGTCTTTATTTTTGCGGAACCAGTTGCAGAAGAAAATCTTCGGCAGCTTGTCGCCGTTGCCGGCGGCTTCGGCCTTCTGACCCAGCTTGATCCAATGGTTGAAGTAATCGCCCATGTGATAGCCGCAGAACGGCAGCATGGCAAAGGGGTCGCGGCGAACAGTGCCTGCTTTCAAATCCAGCGCGGCGGCGGTAATTTCAGAACCGGTGATAGAACCCATAAACACGCCGTGTACCCAGTTCTTGCTCTGGTTAATCAGGGGAACTGTGGAAGGCCGCCGTCCGCCGAAGAGGAACGCGCTGATAGGCACGCCTTTGGGATCTTCCCATTCATCGGCGATAACCGGACACTGTTTTGCCGGAGCGGTAAAGCGGGCGTTGGGGTGGGCGATTTCCTCGCCTTTAACGGGTTTATCGGTCTGGGGAGCGGGTTTTTCATTGCCTTTCCAGTCAATGATTGTCTTGCCCGGCGCGCCGTAGCCAATCTGTTCCCACCAGATATCGCCGTCTTCGGTCAGACCGCAGTTGGTGAAGATTGTGTTTTTCTTGATCGACTCCATGGCGTTATAATTGGAATCGTTGCTGGTTCCGGGAGCTACTCCGAAGAAGCCCGCTTCGGGGTTAATTGCGTAGAGGCGGCCGTCAGCGCCCGGTTTCATCCAGGCGATGTCATCGCCGACAGTCTGCACCTTCCAGCCGGGCAGGGTAGGGATAAGCATAGCAAGGTTGGTCTTTCCGCAGGCGGAGGGGAACGCGGCAGCCATATATTTTACCGCGCCCTGTGGGTTTGTAATCTTCAATATGAGCATGTGTTCGGCAAGCCAGCCTTCATCGCGGGCCAGTACCGACGCGATACGCAGCGCCAGGCACTTTTTACCCAACAGAGCGTTGCCGCCGTAGCCCGAGCCGTAAGACCAAATTTCTCTTGTTTCAGGGAAGTGGCTGATGTATTTATGCTCAAGCGGGGCGCAGGGCCATTTGCCATTGTCGCTTTCTCCGGCTGCAAGTGGCTTACCGATAGAATGGAAACAGGGTACATAGAAACCGTCGCTGCCCAGCACGTCCAGAACCTTCGTTCCCACCCTGGTCATAATGTGCATATTGACCACGACGTATGCGCTGTCGGTGATTTCCACGCCGATTTTGGCAATATCCGAGCCGACAGGCCCCATGGAGAAGGGGATCACATACATAGTGCGTCCCTTCATACAGCCCTTGTAAAGGCCGGTCATTGTGTTTTTAAGTTCAGTAGGGTCTATCCAGTTATTGGTAGGTCCGGCATCATCCTGGCTTTTGCTGGCAATATAGGTGCGGTTTTCCACCCGCGCCACGTCCGAAGGATCGGAACGGAAAAGGTAACTGTGCGGCCTCGCTTTCAGCGGGGTGGCAAGCTTTGCGTCCAACAAAACTTTTATCATCCGGTCATATTCAGCCGGGCTGCCGTCGCAAACCTCGACAGAATCCGGCGTCATTAGAGCCGCCGCTTCTTCAATCCATTTTTTGAGTTTTGAATGTTTTAATTCGTTTAAATTCATTTGTATCTCCTTATATTAATATTTCTATACAAAGACATTTGTCCGTTTGAGAAAGGATAAACAATAATCGTGAAATACGCAAGTATCCGCAATAACAGTACTGTGCAAATTATGAAAAATAGCTTATAATATAACCTTATGGATGACAGAAAAAAGAGAATAGACGACCTTTCAAGAAATAATCAGGAAAATCACGTGTCCCTTGACGCGCTGCTGGAAAATTTCGGTGAAAACCTTTACCAGCGTACCAAGGACATGAACGCTGATTTTGAAGATATAAATCAATACAACGTGCTTTTACGGGATATTGCCGAATCAAACACCGCAATCGGCAGAATAGAAGAAAAGAACCGCCGTTTCAGGGAACTGGAAGAGACAATCGAATTAAAAGAACAGGAAGAAAAAGAAAGAGCGAAGGAAATGGCGGGTATTTACCGCAGACTTGGTAAGGCCTTACTGGAAAACAGTAATTATGACAATTTTACGTCTCTTTTCAGGGAACAGGCGGACGCGCTTACCGCAAAAATGGCATCCCTGGAAAGCCGTATAGCCGAGCTTGAAAACAGGGAAGGCGGCAATGTTTTTACATGGATAGGGAAAAGCGCTCAGGGGCTTGTACTGCGTTCATTTCTTTCCAAAGCGCAGGAAAGCCAGGAGCAGCTTTACCATAATACCGGGGAGCATTACAGCGACCGCGAACCGCTTTCACAAAATGATGAAGTAGCCGAGATACGCGGTGAAGTTGATGAGCTTCGCGCTTTATCCCGCGCTACCATGAACGATATTTCAATCTTAAAAGATGAGAAACGGGTAATATCAGCCGGTTTTGACATTGACGGTAACCCGCAAAAACAGATTCAAACGGTAAGGAATCATATCTCGCAGGTAAGGGAAGAAATAAAGAACCTTTACAGGAACTTCGGCGCTCAGGCGGCCGGAATAATGGACGCCGAAATAAAACCCGAACGCAAATATTTCATTGATACCATTGTTACAGCCGAAGACGGTGAAATTATCGGAAGAGCTGTAAAGCTTAATCAGACGATTACGGAAAATGAAAAAGCAATCGGAAAATTAAGAGCGTCTATATTGATAGATGAAGAAAAAGCAAGGATAGAAAAATTCAAAAAATCAATTCAGGAAAAAAAGGATCGTATAGCCGATTTTGAAAAATCCATAACGGAATTGGAAGAAAATATAAAAGAATCCGAAGCTCAAATTCAGGAATTGCAAAAACAACTGTAAATCATCTTCGCGGAGTAAAAATGGCTGTCAAAAAACCTGCAAAAAAAATAAATACAAAAGCAAAAACTGCGGCTAAAACAAAGCCGTCCGCTTCCAAATCTTCATCCGGCAATACTAAAAAACCCGCGGCAAAAAAAGATGAAGCGCGGAAAATAAAACCTGCCGTAAAATCCGCGGAAGCGGTTTACGACGAATCAAAAATAAAAACACTGTCTTCTCTCGAGCATATAAGACTCAGAACGGGTATGTACATCGGGCGGCTGGGAGACGGCTCCAATCCCGATGACGGAATATACGTTCTTTTAAAAGAAGTAATTGACAACGGTATTGACGAATTCATCATGGGTAACGGAAAACTGATTGAGACAGCCGTCAAGGATATAGACAAACCGGGAGCGGCGACAGTAAAGGTGCGCGATTTCGGGCGCGGCATTCCGCTTGGGAAGCTTGTTGAGTGTGTTTCCGTAATCAACACGGGAGCCAAGTACAACGACGATGTTTTTCAGTTTTCCGTAGGGCTTAACGGAGTGGGAACAAAAGCGGTAAATGCGCTTTCCGTTTATTTCAGGGTTGCCGCCGTGCGTAACGGCGAGTTTGCGGAGGCAATCTTTGAAAGGGGAAAACTTAAAAGCGAACGCAAAGGAAAGTTAAAAGAAAATACAAAAGACGGAACCCTTGTGGAATTTACTCCCGATCCCGAAATTTTTAAAAGTTATGTCTTTAACAAAGAATTTATAGAAAAACGAATGCAGAACTACGCGTACCTTAACGCGGGGCTTACACTTGCGTTTAACGGGAAACATTTTGTTTCCAAACGCGGGCTTTACGATTTGTTATCTGAAGAAACAGGTGAAGACAGCCTTTATCCGCTCGGTTATTACCGCGGGGAACATTCACCTAACGGTCAGCTTGAAATTGCCTTTACCCATACAAACAACTACGGCGAGGAATATTTTTCTTTTGTAAACGGACAATTTACCTCGGACGGAGGCACTCATCTTTCCGCTTTTAAGGAAGGCTTTTTAAAGGGTATTCAAACCTATTACAAAAAAGACTACAGAAGCGAGGACGTACGCGAAGGCACAACCGCCGCGGTAGCGATTAAGTTAAAAAATCCTGTTTTTGAGAGCCAGACAAAGAACAAACTCGGCAACTCTGACATTCGCGCCTGGGTTGTGCAGGAAGTACGCAATGCCGTAGAAGACTGGCTGCACAAGAACCCCGAAGCGGGCAAAAAACTGGAACAAAAAATCATCGCTAACGAAAGCCTGCGCACGGAACTAAACGCGGTAAAAAAAGAAGCCAGAGAAGCCGCTAAAAAAATCGCGCTTAAAATCCCCAAACTAAAGGACTGCAAGTACCACCTTGAAGACGGAAAGGACGGGGAAGAATCGACTATTTTCATAACGGAAGGCGATTCCGCCGCCGGCTCAATTGTTTCAAGCCGCGATGTGATGACACAGGCGATTTTCGCGTTACGGGGCAAGGTGGAGAACGTATACGGTAAAAAACGCGCTGCGATATACAAAAACGAAGAATTATTCAATATGATGATGGCGCTCGGTATTGATAACGATATAGAAGGCCTGCGCTACGGTAGAATCGTAATCGCCACAGACGCCGATTTTGACGGGTTTCACATACGCAACCTGCTTCTTACGTTTTTTCTGTCCTATTTTGAGGAACTTGTAACCGCCGGTCATGTCTTTATCCTGGAAACGCCGCTTTTCCGTGTCCGTACAAAAAAAGAAACCCGCTACTGTTACACGGAAAAAGAGCGGGACGAAGCCTCCGCCGCGCTGGGCTCTCAGAGTGAAATAACCCGTTTTAAAGGACTTGGCGAAATAAGCCCGAAGGAATTCGGTCAGTTTATAGGCGAAGACATGCGTATAGTTCCTGTATCGGTAAATACCTTAAAACAGGTCCCGCAGGTACTGAATTTTTACATGGGAAAAAATACGCCCGAAAGACGCGACTATATAATGAAGAATCTGATTAAGGATGCCGGCTGAACAAGCGGCGATGCCAACGTGTTTTTTGCCTGAAATTTGAATTTATACCGATAATAAACTAGGATTTCAGGTAGATAATGAAAAAAGCGGTAATTTTAGCGATTTTTCTAGGTATAGCGGCGATCTCTTTTGCCCAGGAATATGAACTGCCGAACAAGAATATTTTCATAGACGGAACCGCCGAAATAAGTTCCCACAAGACTTACTTTATGGATAACTTCAAAATGGAAGCTACCGGTTTGGGTTTTAAAGTGGTAAACAGCAAAGAGGAAGCCGGATACACATTTAAATTCGATTCCGTGCGCTATGAAGACGATTTTATGCTGTTAATTACTCTGACTTTTAACGACGGTGATGCGGAAATCGTCAGTTTCGGCCAGCCTTATTCGAATCTTGATGAAATGTACGAATATAACCAATTTGTGTTTTATAAGGCGATAGTTTTAATTCCGGGAATAGACGTAGATGAATTAGATAAATTGCTGAAACAAGAGAGAATAGACCCCCACTGGAGAAACAAGTGGGTTTATTTCAGGGCGACTTTCGATTTTCCCATTGCGTTCCATATTGTTAAAAAAGACGGACTATGGTCCGGAGCCGCTTACAAAGGAGAGCTTGACGCTGACGGCAAACCTAAGGATCCATTTGCATTTAAAACTCAATTTGTTGATCATAAAATTTTCCCTATGCCCGGAGCTACTGTAGGCGTTGAAATCCAGCCGTTTAATTTTTTAAGGTTTGAAGTTAATTTTCAAATACATATCGGAACTCCCGACGATAGAAAAGATAGCAAGTTTACCGATATGCTCAACATAGCTGCCGGAGCGGCAATAAAAGTACCGCTTAAATTTTTTAAAAGTTTTGACATAGTGCCTTATGCCGCAGGCTTATTTCCGTTTAAACTTGCCAACCAATATATCAAAGACGAATTCCCTAAATTATTTCTTGGCGGCGGCATTGAAGTGGACGTAAAAATGGGTAAAAAGGGAGCGCTTGTCTTTGACGTTAATTATATGTTTGCTTTTAGAGATATGGTATTAAAAAACCCCTTTGGTGAATTGGCTCCCAATCCGCCGATGATCCATTACAATCGTTCCGATTTAGGATTAAAAGTCGGGTATAAAGTCGGTTTTGTTAACCGTAAAAAGTGATTTTTCAGTTTTGGTAAAGTAAAATAACACCTTCGCGCCCATATAAGGGTATGAAAAAAACAACTACAAGGTCGACATTGTACGACCCCCTTAACGACTTCCTTTTTTACAAAGTTATGGGAGAAAAAGGCGATGAAGTTCAGCTTTTAGGCTTCATCAACGCGGTTCTTGGAAAAACAGAAAATGATAAGTTCACCTCCGTTGAAATCCTTGAAAATAAAACATTCACGCCGGAAAGCATCGGCGACAAGTCTGTTACCTTTGACGTAAGAGCCGTTTTGCACGGTAAAACAAAGGTCAATGTAGAAGTTCAACTTCGAAACGAGCATAATATGGACAAAAGAAGCCTGTTTTACTGGAGCGAGGAATTTGTTAAAAGCCTGAAAGCGGGACAGGATTACAGCGAACTGCCTGACGTGATAGCGATCAATATAATTGATTTTGATTATATTAGTACACGTTCTTTTCACAGTTGTTTCCGTCTGCGTGACGACAATGAGAAAGATATAATTCTGACAAATTCGCTGGAAATACACTTTATAAACATGGTAAAATACAGGAAGACGAGAGAGAAGCTGAAAGATCCCCTCAGTCGTTGGCTTACATGGTTTGACAGAAGCAGCGCGCCTGAATTGATAGAGGAGGTGGTAAAGATGGATAATGCGATACAGACAGCGAACGAAAGGCTGTTATATGTAACCGGAGATGAAGACGCGCAGCGCGCCTACCTTGTGAGGTTCAGGGCGATGTGCGACATGACGAGTGCGATAAACTCCTCTCATAGAGAAGGCATGCAAGAAGGCTTAGCTAAAGGCAGAGAAGAAGGCTTAGCTAAAGGCATGCAAGAAGGCTTAGCTAAGGGTAGAGAAGAAGCTCGTGAAGAAATACTGAAACTTTTTGAGCAGGGATTGTCTATCGAAGAGATAAAAAAACGGTTAACCTGACCATATAAAAGGTGTGAACTGGACTTTACTATAATAAAGAAAGTATTGTAATTACTCTGTAACCGTAATAAAATTAAATATAATGAAGGAATTGTCTCCAAAAAGCGCAATTTTCGCTGTTTTTTGTATGGTAATTCTTGCTTCATGTGTCCAGACAGGAGGCATTACGGATTTTGTCGATGATAAAAAAGTACAGGATTATGTTAATGAGATAGATAATGTAGTGTACATAGATGACCTGACCGGTGATAATTTAAAAGGACGAGACAAAAGAATAGAAGGCCTTAACCCCAACAAATATTACATGATTGAAAAAGAAGTTGACACCAAAGGAGAAAAAGTACCGACATTTGGTCGTTATGATCCTTATCCTGTTTATGCTACCGATATTCAGCCTTCTGGTCCGGGCGGATTGTACTATGATCTGGGATATATCACAAAAATAAGACGAGGAACGATATTTGATTTGCCTAATAACCATAATACTTATACTGTAAGAGCCGCCGGAGTATTTCCTTTTGGTAAAAGTTTTACTTATTCAGAAGGCAATAATAGTAAGTCGATTAGTGTAGATAGTGGGGGTGCGATACTAATTAATACAACGTCGACTGATGAATTAAAACTTACACTTTCCCTAGAATTTAATAATTATCAAGTTACAGCAGTTGTTGCCCCTTCCAAAACGACTAATTGGAATAATGTTAACGGAGAAAATGGAAGTATGGACATCAGTAATACGAAAAACGAAATCAAACTTGAGAGCATTGGTTCAACAGTCGATTATGTCTTTGTCAGAAAAAACGATCCTTCGGATTTTAAATTTTTGAAGGTAATGATTAGGTCTTTAACCACAACTCCACCAACCACTGACACTACAATAAATATTGCCGCTATAAATGGTGTAACTGCTCCGGTAACCGGAGCAACTCCGGTATCAACTATCACCGAATGTAACCAGTACACCGGAACTGTAACATGGAACGGAAATCCCACAACCTTTGCAGCCGATACAACGTACACGGCGACAATAACTTTGACGCCTAAGACGGGTTACATACTGAATGGCGTGGCAGCAAACTTCTTCACGGTAGCAAGTACGACATCGACCAGTAATTCTGCCAACTCAGGCGTAATTACAGCGGTATTCCCTGCTACAGGCGCAGCGAATGATGAAACTCTAAAACTTACCATAGATTGGTCTAAACCTGAACCAACATTGTCTCCTACTAGTGGAAACTTCACTCAAGCTGACTATTATAATGGTATACTTCAAACAGTCGAGATTGAAATTGATGCTTCTTCTATTCCTAATGGCTATGATGTTGTAAAATGGCTGCATGACGGCGGAGCGGATTTTTCCAGTTTCGATACATCTCCAAAATTAACTTTAAATAATAAACCCGAAAATATAAATTGTCTTTCAAAGGGAAAACATATAATTACCGTAGTTTTAAAGGATAAAAAAACGAATAAGTATTATAGTTTAGACTTTACATTAACGGTTTATTAGTATATAATTATGTTAAGAAATATAAGTGTTTTTATATATTTTGTTGAAGGAGTGTTTTATGAAGAAAATGCTTAATCGGAGTCTTTTAGCGGTATTGGCGGCAGCGTTGGTAACAGCGGCGCTTGTAGCAAGTTGTGTTAGTCCGCTTGACGACATGTCAGGTGAAGGCGGAGGGAGCGGGAATACTCAAGTTCAAACATACAGACCGCCTGCCGGTATGGGGTATATCAGGATTAATCTAGCTAAAAGTAACGCAAGAACTATTTTGCCCGATTTAGATTTAGCTTATGATACAAATGATCTGTATTATCGTTTTTTAATTACAGATGATGATAGTCCTGTTGGTAATGTAGTATATGACAGTAATAATTATAATGGTGGTAATGCTATTAAATTAGCTGCTTTGACAACAACCCCTATTACGGTAATCCCAGGTACATATACAGTTACAGTAACTGCTTAC
>Ga0268262_10007486_pt1 | contig 10159 bp, 10 predicted proteins | sample TergutNc150P3_FD_190354 | JGI IMG/M metagenome (GOLD analysis project Ga0268262, IMG submission 190354) | Nasutitermes corniger P3 segment gut microbial community from laboratory colony in Florida, USA - Nc150 P3 (SPAdes) (version 2) | ecosystem: Host-associated > Arthropoda: Insects >...
CCCGGTCATCATTTACGGCGCGGTCATGGGCCTGTTTTCCACGGTCCTGCCCGTTTACGCCATGAACGCCGGCCTGGCCCGCCTCGGGGCCGGCCGGGCCGCCGCCGTCGGCCTGCTCGGGCCGGTCATGACCTTCGGCCTGGGTTATTTCATCCTTGACGAGCGCCTGACCCCGGTCCAACTGGCCGGCATGGTCCTGGTCATCCTGGGCGTCTCCCGCGTCAAAAACTAAATGGAGAGAATCATGCTGGGTGAGTATTCCGCGCTGAGTCTGGCGGCGTTTTTCGGCCTCGTTATCTTGTGTCTCTTGGCGGATCTCCACGCGCATAAAAACGACGAGGCGATATCCCTCAAAAACGCGGCCGCCTGGTCCCTGTTCTGGGTGGTCCTGTCCCTCGTTTTTGCCGCCTACATCGGGATCTGGCACGGCCCGGAACACGCCTCCCTCTTCCTGGCCGGGTATTTCCTGGAAAAATCGCTCTCCGTGGACAACCTCTTTGTGATCATGGCCATATTCGGTTCCTTCGCGGTCAAGGACGCCTTCCAGCATCGGGTGCTGTACTACGGCATTGTCGGCGCCCTGGTCCTGCGCCTGGCCTTCATTGCCCTGGGCAGTTCCCTGGTCATGATGTTCGGGCCTTACGCCCTGGCGGCCTTCGGCCTCTTCGTCCTATGGTCGGCCTGGAAAATGTGGCGGAACCTGGGCCATGAAAACGAGGAACTCGAAGACTATTCGAACCATTGGGCCGTGGCCGCCACCCGCCGGTTCTTCCCGGTCCACAACCTGATGGACGGTCATAATTTTTTCACCAAGGTCCGGGAAAACTCCAAATGGGCCTGGAAAGCCACGCCGCTTTTCCTGTGCCTGGTGGTGGTGGAGATTTCAGACATCATGTTCGCCTTCGATTCCGTTCCGGCGGTCATCGCCCTGACCCGGGAGCCCTTCCTGGTCTATACGAGCAACATATTCGCCATTCTGGGCCTGCGCTCGCTTTATTTTTTGCTGGCCGCGGCCAAGAGGTTCCTTTGCCACCTGGAAAAGGCCGTCATTGTCATCCTGGTCTATATCGGCTTGAAGATGCTCTTGGATATCGCCGCCGTCATCCACATTCCGCCCGTGGTCAACCTCATCGTGGTCTTCGGCCTCTTGGCCTTAGGCATCCTGGCCTCTTTGGTGTTCAAACCCAAATAAATGTTCCGCCCGGCCTGGCCCCATCGGTTTCCCGGCGTAGAGGCGCGCTCCGGCTTATGGTTCAAAAAAACGTCAACTTGACCAAGGAATTGCCGGGCGGCACAACGTGACGCATATACCAGCCGAGCCCGTATAGCAGAGCGAAAAGGTAGGCCGCATAGCTCCAATGGGAAGAAACGGAAAGTCTGTTTTTGAGCCTGTTCAACCAAGGCGCGGGCGGCTGGGGCCGGACGGCCAGAACCGCGTAAAGGAAAAAAAGATAAGATATCAAGGCTATGGAAACAGCGCGTCCATAGTCGCAATATATAGCCATGATGAGCCAAGGCGCGGCCACGGCGGCTATTAAGGCCAAGCTCAGCACCCGGGAGGCGGAGAACAATTCCCGGATAGCCCCGTAAGGGCGGTAAGCCTTCCACAAAAAAATGAGGGGCAGCCCGCCCAAAAAGGCGCCCAGGCCAGTGCTGCCCATAGTGATTACGTTCGTGTAATAGTTACTGGATATGGAAAAGGAATAGGCGCCGATATAACTCAGGCCTCCTCCGCAAGTTAATTCAGGGTAATGTCGCTTCCATGACTGACAGATCGCCTCGCGCTGGCCGACGTCGCCCACAAAAATTACGGCGAAAAGAAGGGCGGCCACGGGAAACAGCACCCCGACCAGGCCCAGCCATTGAACTATTTTCTTTTGCCGGGCGTAAACCAGGCCCAGCAAGACCGCGAAGAGAGGAAAATAGAAGATCATCATTTCATGAATCAGCATACCGATAATGAATAATAGGCATATTAACAACGTATTCCGGCACAGGGAGGCATTTTCTTTTTTAAGGCATTTCACGCAAACCAGGGTTATGCCCAAAAGCATGATTTCAACAAATAAATCTTTGCGGCCAAATATTTGATTATCCCATAGAGGCAGAAGAAATATCACCGGGCTCAAGAAAATGAAGGCTACCACGAGCCGATCAAAAACAGCGGATAATTTTTTGTAAACAACGTATAAAAACGCGCCAAAAATAACCGTATAGAACGCCGCATAGCAGACAGGCATAGGCATAACGAGGTCAGCCCAAAAAAGCAATTGGCCGAGCAAACCGCGCCGGACGAAGCCCCCTTCATAATTTATGAAAAGTTCTCCCCAAGAGTGCCAGAGGGGAAAACCTAGATAAAAGTGCCGCGCCCCTTCTGACAGGAGAAAGCTGAGGATGAACAGATATGTATATTTTGCCGCCGGGGTTATTATGTCTTTATCGTTAAACAGGCTTGTTTTCTGAAGTATTGGATAAAACAATATCATAAGCGACCCAAGAAAAAGCCAACCGCAGTATATTATGGAGATTCCCCGGAATAGGCGCAATTGATAGACTTTACCGTTTTCCCCTGGATCGCTGCCATCGCCGCTGGTCAGATGCAACTTGCGGCGAGATCTTTGGAATTTTCCGGGAGCGATTTGTTCAGAGGCCCCCACCAAGCCCGCATCCGCTGTCAAAGGCAGCCCGTTCTCGAATACTTCACACCGGTTTTCCGACGAGCGCAGGGCATGCTTCAAAAGCAAATAATCAAGATGCGACGTGTAGGCTTCATCATTTAAACCGGCCAAGGAGGGCAGGCTGTAAATATATACGCCTTCACGGTCGCCTTGGGTGAACCCGGATGGAGTCAATATAAATTCCCAGCCGGGATGTAACTTCAGGTAGGCACAAAAAACGGCGGAAAGAAGCATTAACGAAATGGCCAGGAATTTGCGTGTTAAACCTCTGGACGGTTTAATCATGGGTAAGGCCTCCAATTTCAAAACTCATGGGGTTGTTTCGCTCGACAACCTGGCCGCATTGAACTGAGGGGAGGTCATAGCTTGAGTTTTTTGAAAATACCTTCCGGAATATGCTTAATAATCCACATGATCCAGCGCCAAAACCATAGCGTATAGACAATGTTGCGCTTCTTGTTGACCGCAGCCACGATATCGGCGGCAACCTGTTCCGATGTGGCTGTTAATTGGGGGGGCAAGTTCAGGCCATCGGTCATGCTGGTGGCGACAAACCCTGGCTTGACGGTAATGACATGAACGCCTTTTGCCGCCAGACGGTTGCGGAGCCCGGACAAAAATGCCGTGAAGCCCGCCTTGGCGCTTCCGTACAGATAATTCGACCCGCGTCCCCGGTCGCCAGCCACAGAGCTTAGGCCGATGATCAGCCCTTCCCCGCGTTCTTCAAATGTGTTCGCCGCCATGGAAAGCACCGGCACAAGCCCGGTAAAGTTGGTTTGCAGAATCACTTGCGCCAAAGCTTGGTCATGCTCAGCCTTGGGTTGGTCGCCCAACATCCCGACGGCACACAGCACTCCCTCGGCCTTGCCCGCGACTGATTCCCAAAATGACTTATGAGATGATAGGTCAGCGGCATCGAAGTGCGACCAAGTAACATCACGCCCGGTACGCAAGGCAATGTCGGCGGCGTTTTTTTGCAGGGTGGCCGCATCTCGCCCGGCGAGATGCAGATCCCATCCCTGCCGGCCGATAGCGACCGCCGCCGCCCGGGCTATGTCCGACGTGGCTCCAATGATTACCATAATAGCCATTGCCGTATCCTTTTCATGGTGTCAGCCCGAGACGGCGCGATTGGACCGAGGCCAGAATCCCGTAAGGGTCAAGGCGCGATTTCACAGCCATGAATTGCCGTAGGGTCTCGCCGTAGCCTTTAGCCGCAGTATCCGCCGCCATACGGGCATCCTTGGCCAAGTAATGCCTTCCGCCGTGATCAAGCACCATGGCGTCCAAGCGGTCCAGCAAGGGAAACAGCTTTTTGTTGATGGGAAAATCCAGGGCCAGCGTATATCCTTCCTTGGGGAAGGATATATTTCCGGCGAATTCTTCTTGTTTGCCGAACAGCTTCAAGACCGCCAGAAACGGGCTCTGCCCGCTTGAGGCGATGGCTTGCAGGACTTTAGGCAGACCTTCGACCGCACTTTCAAGAGGGATGACGAACTGGTACTGCGTAAAACCGCGTTGGCCATATATACGGTTCCAGTTGTGGATAGCATCCAAAGGGTAAAAAAAGGCGTTATATGTCAAAATATTTTCGCCAAGTCCTCGCGGCGCCCTGCCATAGAAAAGCGCGTTGAATATTTTGACGCTTAGCGGGTTCAACGTCAGGGAAGGGAGATTCATAGGAATTGACCACGCACTGGACGGAAATGGAGTAAACGGGCGTGCGCGATGTTTTTCCGGAATATCGTCCAGCGCAGCGAAACGGCCTCCCATAAAAATGGAGCGCCCGAGGTTGGCCCCGGTTTTCAGGCAGTCTATCCAAGCCACTGAAAAAGGCAAAGCGGCATACTGCTCAAAGCTATCCATTATGTCGTTCAGACTCCCCGCCTTGACAGTTTGCTGCCTTATGAAGGCGCTGACAATCCGTTCAAGCTTTACCGCCGCGCGGAGAATGAAGCCGGTCAGTCCGAGCCCCCCCGCCGTGGCGTGAAAAACATCCTCGTTCTCAGTTGCCGAGCAGCGCACAAGGCCCAGAGCCGGAGTCCATAGGTCCAGCCATGGTACATACTTGGAAAAGGTTCCGGCGACATGGTGATTTTTCCCATGAACATCGGAGGCTATAGCGCCGCCAAGGGTGACGAATTTCGTGCCTGGCGTAACCGGCAGAAACCAACCGCGCGGCACAAACGCCTCAAGAATATCCGAGAGGGATACTCCGGCCTCGGCCACAAGAATCCCTGATGTTTCATCAAAGGATTCCATATGGTTAAGACGCAGAGAGGAAACAACGAATGTTTCATTCAGTGCGCTGTCGCCATAAGAACGACCAAGTCCACGGCCGATAGCACTTTTCGCTGCCGCAAGATAGGCCGCCAGGGCAGCTTCATTTTTTGGTGATTCCAATACGGTATCAACAACCGGATATTTGCCCCAGCTCATCAGCTGCATTATGGCTCCTTTCTTAACGTCAGACAGATATGCCCCAAATAACCGGTGATAAAGCTAAAAGCCACGCCAATGCAATGGGCGATGTCATAGGGGTGAAAGCGCATAGTTCCGCAGCGCCTCACTGGAAATATGCAAACCGACGATCCTGAGTATTTCGATGCTTGGCCACAAATGTCTATGTTTTTATGTGCCGGAACCGGCGCACGGGAGACATACATTCACCTGAGCCCTATATAGCCCAAACTATCAGGGCCAGGGTGATAATCCCGCAAAAGAGGCTGACGCGGTCGCGGCAGGCAAAAGCCACCGGGTCATATTCGACTTCACCCCGCCCGACGAGTATCAAAAGGCGGCCATACCAATAAAGTATGACCGGGCAGATGACCCACAGGATTTTCGGGTTCGCATACCAGCGCGAGGCTTGGGTGCTTTCAATATACAGGGCCATTATGATAACGGAGGTGAAGCCGGATGAAACGGAGAAGGTTTCAATAAGGCGTCCCTCGGAAAAGCGATAACTCCGCCCCGGCAAGTTATTTTCTCCGGCGGGCGAGCCGCGCCCTATCTCAATCAAACGCTTGACGAAGGAAAGTCCTGTAAACATAAAGAAACTGAAAGTCAGAAGCCAGATGGAGCTCGGTACCCGCACGGCCTCGGCGCCGGCTATTATCCGCAGGGTATAAAGAAACCCGAGGCATAAACTGTCCGCTATGAGCATTTTCTTGAAAACGAAGAAATAGGCCAGGGTCAGGAGGCCGTAACTGGCCAGGGCGGTCGTAAAGCCAGGGGCCAGGTTCAACGACCCGAAAAAAGAGAGAAGCAAAACCATTCCCGCCCCCAAAAAGGCCCGGGGGATGGCCAGCGCGCCGGAGGCCAGGGGACGCTTTTTCTTAGTTGGGTGACGGCGGTCATCCGCCAGGTCTAAAATGTCGTTCAACAAATACATGGCTGAAGCGCATAGGGAAAAAAGGAAAAAAGCGGCCAGCGTGGTTTTGGCCGCCGGCCAGGTGAATTGATGGGTCAAGAGGAGCGGAACCGCGATGAGAACATTCTTCAGCCATTGTTTGAGGCGGAAGGCGCGAAGCCATATTGCAAATCGGCTTTCTTTTTCTTCAGCCGAAGGACCGAGGCGGAGATTTAGGGGGTTGACCCGCTCAAGCCGGGCCATAAGCCTTTTGGACGGGTTTACGATTATGGCCTTTCGGCAAACCCGCCAGACCGGCAGATCCGCGGCGCTGTCGCCGCAGTAATCGAAAAGTTTCGGCCCGAAACGGGCCGCCAAGGCCTCGGCCTTGGCCCGGCCCACCAGGTTGGTCCGGCCGTCAGAGGCCAGCACTCCGGCGAAAAAGCCGAAGTGCCCGGCCGCTTTCCTGGCCAAAATTTCGTCCGCTCCGGTCGCCAGCCAGACCTGGGTTCCGCAACCATCCGCCTCACGGGCCAGATTTGCGACTTCTTCGTTCCAAGGCAGGAGCGAAAGATCGGGGGAACAACTCTGAGCCAAGCGCCGCTTGAGCGCGGCCCGGCCGAAAATTATCCAGATAAGGCTCAACATCTGCCCGTTAAGCAAAGCCAAACAGACTAGTTCCCACATGGAATCCGAACGGAGCAGCGTCCCGTCAAGGTCCAGGACAAGAATCTTCCGGGCGTTCATTGAAACGCCCCCAAGAGGCCAAGCTTATGTTCAGGTGAATGCCTGGAAGAGAAACACCCAGGCCCGGCAAATAAAGACTTACTCGCGGGCGCGAGGAAAATCAAAGTTGTCTTGGGGCCAACAGCACTAAAATTATTGATTTTTTTGGTTAAAAGATCAAGAGAGAGAGAGAGAGAGAGAGAGAGAGAGAGAGAGAGAGAGAGAGAGCAAGTATCATGCCGAATTGCCGTAAGACGGCAAAAAAATACCCCAAAAATGTTCAAACATTTTGTCATTTGTTCAAACCTTCAGCAATCAGGCGCTTATCCCTTTTGTCGACGAGTCAAATTACCACTTTTTCGCACTTAAAGTCAATATCCTGGCGGTAGTGGCGTCAACGCAAAAGATAATGTCCTATCAGCAGATTATAACTTTACTGCGGCTGGGGCGGCCGGGCGGCTTGACAGGCCCGGCGATTTGCCCTATACTAAAAATGTTCTAATATTATAGTGATTCGATTTCGGCTAAGGTGAACCCATGGTCTTCAACAGCCTGCACCTGGCGATCATCATTTTTCTGGCCGTAGGGCTGCTTTTCCCGGTGGCGCCCCTCTTGATGGCCGCCGTCCTGGCCCCCCGGGCCTCCGGCGGCGCCTTGGGTATGCCCTATGAATGCGGCATGGTCCCCCACGGACGGGCCTGGAGCCACTTCGGCATAAACTACTACGTTTACGCCCTCATCTTCATCGCCTTTGATGTGGATATCCTTTACCTGTTCCCCGTAGCCGTCTTCTACCGCGGCGCCGCCGGCTGGCTGCCCTTCGCGGAACTGACCTTCTTCATCTTCTTCATCTTTCTGGCCCTCATCTATTTCCGGGCCAAGGGAGTTTTTGAATGGCCCCGCCGCATCGACGTCCGTGGCGTGAATCGGGACGGGCTAACGTGACCGTCCGTGACCAAGTAATTAGAGACTGGCCCCGCCGCATCGACGTCCGCGGCGTGAATCAGGCCCGGGCCGACTAAGACAGGGGGGGACGTGGTTCCGGAAAACAACATCTGGGCGGAAGAGGCGGTCAAGCCGGCCCAATCCCTGGTCCAGCCGCCTCTCTTGAACATCAAGCCGCTCAACTACGTTTTTGACGTGTCCCGGGCCATGAGCATCTGGCCCCTGACCTTCGGCTTGGCCTGCTGCGCCATTGAAATGATGTCGGCCAGCATGGCCCGCTGGGATGTGGCCCGCTTCGGGGCCGAAGTCTTCCGGCCCTCGGCCCGCCAGGCCGACTTGATGCTGGTGGCCGGCACGGTGGTCCGCAAATTGGCTCCGGCCGTCCGCCGGCTCTATGAACAGATGCCCGCCCCCAAGTTCGTCCTGGCCATGGGCAACTGCGCCATTTCCGGCGGACCCTTCAAGTTCGAGGGCAATTACAGCGTGGTGGAGGGCGTGGACCGGATCGTGCCGGTGGACGTTTACGTGCCCGGCTGTCCCCCCCGCCCCGAAGCTCTTCTGGAGGGTATTTTCGCCATCCAGAAAAAGCTGACCGGCCGGCGTTTCTGGCCGGCGGCCAAGCCGGTGGCGGACGAAGCGCCGGAGGGTGGGCCTAAATGAGCGGGGAACGCTTCCTGGAAACCTGGCGCCGCCTGGGCGCCGTGGTCTTCTCCCGGTTCGATTTTCAGAAGACCGGCCTAGGGTCCGCGGTCATACTGCCGCCGGACCGGGTGCGGGACGCGGCCGAAGCGCTCCTCGAGGCCGGCTTTTTCCTGGAGACCCTCACCGCGGTGGAAGTCCGGGAGGGCCTCCTGGTCACCTATCTCTACGATTCGCCGGCCGAACCGGGCCGGCTGGCCGTGCGGGCCTTGACCGCCCGGGGCGGAAGCCTGCCCAGCCTGGCCCCGGTCTGCCCGGGCGCCGAATGGCATGAGCGGGAGGCGGCCGACTTTTTCGGCCTCCTGTTCAGCGACAATCCCAACCCGGTGCCGCTCCTCCTGCCCCACGACTTTCCCGGGCCGCCGCCCCTGCTCCGAACCGCCGGCGAAAACGTGGCCGCCCTGGGCGACCTCAAGATATTCGGCCAGGCCGAATTTTTCGACCCGGCTTGGCGGGCCCTGGCCGGGCCCGCCGCGGAGGCGGCCTCATGACCGGCCTTTTCGTCAATCCCTTCCACTTGGCCGGCCTGCCGGAAAACCCCGGCGACATGCTGGGCGATTTCTACACCAATAATTTTGAAAAGCGCCGGACGGCCCCGGATTCCCTCATCATCAACCTGGGCCCCCAGCACCCCTCCACCCACGGCGTTTTGCGCATCCTGGCCGAACTGCACGGGGAATACGTGCTCCGGGCCGAACCCGTCTTGGGCTATCTCCACCGTATGCATGACAAGATGGGCCAGTCCAAGACCCCCTGGCAGTTTCTGCCCAACACGGGCCGGGTGGATTATCTGCACCCGATAGCCTGGAACTGGGCCTATGTGGGGGCGGTGGAACGCCTGGCCGGGCTGGAAGTGCCGGAGCGGGCCGAATATCTGCGCATCATCGCCTGCGAGTTCAACCGCATAGCCTCCCATGTCCTGTGGTGGGGGGCCTTCGTCCTGGACCTGGGCGCCTTCACCCCCATCCTCTACGCCTTTGAGGAGCGGGAAAAAATCAACGACCTCCTGCAGATCATCACCGGTTCCCGCCTGACCATCAACTATCTGCGCTTCGGCGGGGTGGGGGCCGACGTGGACGACCGCTTCATAAGCCTGGCCCGCGACTTCATACCCTATCTGCGCAAACGCCTGGTCATGTACGGCCAACTGGTCACCGGCAACGTCATTTTCCGCCGCCGCTTAGAGGACATAGGCCGACTGGACGAAAAAATCTGCCTGCGCTACGGGGCCACCGGCCCCATCCTCCGGGCCGCGGGCCGGGCCTACGACACCCGCCGGGCCGAGCCCTACGGCCTCTACGACCGCTTTGATTTTGAAGTGCCCACCGGCCCCTCCGACGACTGCCTGGGCCGCTACCTCCTGCGCCTGGAGGAAATCCGCCAGAGTCTCCGCATCATAGAAGAGGCTCTGGACCGGCTGCCCCCCGGCCCCGTCCGCCACCCCAAGGCCCCCAAGGCCGCCTGGAAACTGCCGGCCGGCGAGTCGGTCTTCGCCGTGGAGGGGGCCCGCGGCAAAATAGTCATCCACCTCATGAGCGACGGCGGCAAGACCCCCTACCGGGTCAAACTGCGGGCCCCTGGTTTTTCCAACCTGCACCTGTTCGCCGAAGCCGCCGAAGGCGCCCTCCTGGCCGACGCCTTGGCCATTTTAGGCAGCCTGGACCTGGTCATCCCCGAAGTGGACCGCTAAGCCTCCCCCGGCTGACGACAGGAAGACGCGATGGACCTCAATCTCCAAGTCCTCATCAAACTCTTGGCG
>Ga0268262_10007487_pt1 | contig 10157 bp, 6 predicted proteins | sample TergutNc150P3_FD_190354 | JGI IMG/M metagenome (GOLD analysis project Ga0268262, IMG submission 190354) | Nasutitermes corniger P3 segment gut microbial community from laboratory colony in Florida, USA - Nc150 P3 (SPAdes) (version 2) | ecosystem: Host-associated > Arthropoda: Insects > Digestive...
CGTCCCTTACAACAGAATAATAGTCGGTTTTGGTATAGTCATAATCGCTATCGCTCCAGGTCTTTACCTTTGCAGCCTTGTACCTAATGCGGGCCTGGGCTTTGGCTTCAAAGAGCCAGAACGGGGCATACATGCCTTGAATGTTTTCGATTTGGTTCTCTTTTTTGAAAGAATCCGGCAAAAGCCGCTTCCCGTCGCAGAACTGTTTGAGGGCCTCTACGGCCGATTTCTTTTCCAGCTTAAAGGGAATGCAATAATCGGGCTTCAACATTGCATCATCGCCACTCTTTTGTACTATCTGGGCGTTGCCGCAGCAGGGACAGACCATGGCGATTGTATTCTTGTCCCCGACAAACTCCGCCCCGCAAGACGGGCAGGCTCCCGTACTTAGATCGCCAAGGTTGCCTTCCTCCCCGGTTTCTCCGGAGCCGGCTTTCCAGTCAAAACGATCTTTTGCCTGGGATTCGACTTCTTTTTGGTATTCAGCCAGCGCCGTAATATCAAGTTCCGCGTCACAGTGGGGGCATTTCACGGTTTGGGCGGAATCGTCGCATTCAACCGTTTTGTTGCAGTTGGGGCACTTGTACTCTTTATCCATCACTTCCTCTCCTTAAGGCTGGGGTTTGCCGCATTCGGAACAAAATTTCCCGGTGTTGCCGCTCTGGCCGCAGGCGCAAGTCCAACCAGCACTGGGCTGCGGCTTGCCGCATTCGGCGCAGAATTTCCCGGTGTTGCCGCTCTGGCCGCAGGCGCAAGTCCATGTGGATCCTGCGGATCCATAGGCACTGGGCTGTGGCTTGCCGCACTCGGCGCAGAATTTTCCGGTATTGCCAGTATGGCCGCAGGCGCAGGTCCAACCGGCAGGTGCCTGCTGAGCCGCCGCTTGCTGGGCCTGCCCCATCGCAAACAGGCCCTGCGAATTCATGCCACCAGCCATATTCGCCATGCCCACCCCCATAAAGCCGGTCATGGCCCCGCCGGTGTTTCCGGCGGCTGTCCGCATCGCATCGCTCTGGGCGTTTACCAGCGAAGCCGCCGCCATCGTCGGATCCCGCATCACAGCCGCTGTCTGCAACTGCTTTATCCGCGCCTCGTCTTCCTCGGTGGCGGCGCAGGCTATCCCGAAATTAACAATCTCTATGCCCCTGCCTTCCCTCCACTTCGCCGTCAGGGCCTCGTTTAGCAGAACCGCAAGCTTATCCGTCTGAGCCGGAATCATGTGGTATTCCAGCCCCGCGCCAAGTTTCGCCAGCGCAGGCCCCAAAACGGTAACAATCTCGCTTTTAAGCTGGCTGTCGATCTTGTCCCTGGTGTAGTTTTCTTCCACGTTTCCGCAGACATTCGCGTAGAACAGCGCGGGATTTGTCATCCGGTAGGAATATTCCCCGTTTGCACGAAGGCTTATGGTAAGGCGAAGGTTCATGGTCGGATCGACTATCAGATAGGGAATCGGCGCCGGAGTGCCGTACTTGTTCCCCAGAATTTCCTTAGTATTAAAGTAATATATTCTTTGATCCTTTCCGGGACTGCCGCCGTACTTAAAGCGCTCCCCCATATTTTTTAAAGCGTCAATTATGCCCTTGCCAAGGCTGCCGTAGAAAAGAGTGGGTTCCGAAGACTGCTCGTAGGTATACCGGCCTTCCTCGGCGCATAATTCCGCAATACGGCCGTTATCGATAATAAGGACGGCTTGCCCCTTGTTTACCACAACGCCCGACCCGTTGGAAATGACATTGTCCTCTCCTTTGGTATTACTGCTCCTTTTACTGACCCTTCTCTGGCCTTTGGCGGCCAAAACATCCGCTTCAAGGCTCTCGCAAACAAAAAACTCCAGCCACTGATCCGCCAAAACGCCGCCGGCGGCTCCCATTACAGCTTTTATCAAGCCCATAGAAATCTCCTTTTTCTTGGTTCAGTCAAACTTAGGTTTAGTATCCTCTAAATTTCTTATTTTGGCAATAAAAACGGTACGATTAAACAGAAATTCGTTTGACTTTCATGCAAATATATGGTTAGCTTAAAGAGTGATGCCTAATACCATTAGCAGGCTGCTTTGGGCTAAGCGTCAAAGCAACCATATAAAATTATAAAGGAGTCTAAATATGGCAATGGATCTACCCAAAAGTCCCAATGTTTTTCATCCTGAGAAGCCAAGTGCCGTTGGTTCAAGGAATTCATTAGCCCAGGAACACAGGGATCAGCAGTCAGAAGTAAACCAGCTTTTGGAGGAGGAAACCAATAAGGTTATCCACCATTTAAGCGCCAAGCTGCCAAAAGATGTCCTTGAGCGCCTGGACGTAATGGGCGGCCTTAAAGAGAAGCTTTATAACTACTTCAACCAAAATTTCCAGAACATGTTCAACCGTTACATGGTAACGAGCGAAGATGAGATGGTAAAAAAGGTCCGAAATTTTATTGACAGGGAAGAAACGCAGGTTCTTGCGCGGTATACCCCCAAGGAAATATCCAAACTATTGGACGAGGTCGGCGGAGCGGACAAGTTCAACAGCGGGGAAGTTGAAAAGTCGATAGTAAATATGTACGGCCACCTCATGGGCCATGTCCAGCGGGGGGTAAACGAGCTGGAAACCCTTACAAACAGCCTCCTTAGACAAAAAATGGATACCGGCGCCTTCGTCCGTGGTGAAAACGCCTATTCAATCGTTAAGTGCGCCTTTACGGACAACGCTGAAAAGCCCAAAAACGTAATGGATGTCAAGCTTTCAATCAACATCCTTGATTCCGAGCTGATAAGCCCCATTTTCCACTATCAGGTGACGCAGGATTACCTTATAAGGGATCTTTTAAGCAAGCACTTCGTTGATTCTATCGACAGGGAACTTGAAAAAATCAAGGAAGACAGGGTTGACCAGGGACTCGAAGAGTTCTCGGATGCCCAAATTCTGTTTGCCAAAATTGGCAGGGTAGAAAACCACACCGACGACGATCCGGAAAATGAGAAAGCCAAACGCTACAGGATTGTTTCCAAAAGCATAATGGATAAGCTAAACGGCTTAAGGGCGGAAATCGATCCGGAAACTTTCGATCAGATGAACATCCGGGAAAACCTGAAAAAGATCATCGACATCGAAAATATCAGAAACCGAGGGTTCAACACGGCCATCAATTCCATTACTTCCATCCTTGACACCTCAAAGATGGGCTATCAGTACATTGAAAACCTCAAAAACGCCCGTAAAGTAATTATTCGTGAATATGAAGATACGGACCTCGCGCATCTGCCGGACGAACGGTATCAGATTATGATGAGGTATATTGACAGCGCCCAGGTCATTGAAGAGCGAAAAGCCTACGAAGTGCAGTTGAAGAGTTTCGAAAATGAAGTTCAGCACGTGTGGGATCTCGTTCATGTCATTTATGAGGACAGCAAGCCATTTGGAAAGGTTACCGATTTCAACGACCTTGCCAAAAAAGTCAAAGGCAGAATTAAAACCCGGATCAAGGACAAAACCGGGGAACCCATGTACGAAGACATTGAGAAGGCATGGGACGAGATCTCCTTTGTAAAGCCTGCCGAAACCGAAGTTGAAAGATCCAACCGGACCCACTTGTACGAAAAAGACAAAATTCGGCAAAAATTTGTTCTGTTAAAAGACAAACTCAAGGAAATGTACGATTACCAGTACCCGATTGAGCGGCGCGTGATCGAAGAGCGGCTTTCCTTCCTGGAAAAAACTTACCTTGTCTTCGATTACCAGATTAATCCTTACCACATTTTACCTGGCATTATCCTTGAAATGGACATCACTTCCATTAAGAGAAAGAAGAGAACCCTGGATTCCATGGCCAACGTGCTGAACGAATTCCTGTCCGGCGTTTCCAAGGGCTTCTCGGACGCTGCTTTCGCTTCTTTCAGCCGGCGGCGTTCAACCGTCAGGGAAGACATCAGTCAGTCATTTGGCGGCGAACCTCCCAAAGCATCCGCAAAGAAGCCTGAAGCCGCCGGTTCCGCCTACCTGGATATGATTAACGCAAGCCCCACGGAAATTGAAGAAGCTCCACCACCTAAAAGCAGAGGCAGAGGCGCCAAAGCCAAGGTTAGCGCAGGCCTGCCAAAGAGGCGTGGCAGAGCCCCGAAAAGGAAGTAAGATAATTTAACGCGATTAAAAGCCCCCGCGAAGGGGGCTTTTTTTATTCCGTTTGCCGCCTTTCAAAAACATTATCCGGCGAGTTTCCTTCGATTTTAGTTTTACTAGTACCGCCGTTCGACACAAAGGGATCGGCGTATATGACGTATATCCCGCCTCCGCCTGACCGTGCCGTGTTGCCGCTAATTGTCCCGCCTTCAAGAACAAAATTGCTGTTATTCAAAAATACGCCGCTTCCATAATTAGCAGTATTATCACTGATCAGCGCATTTTCACAAATAACGAGTTTATTGTTATTAACCGTAACACCGGTAAAATATGCCGCGCCTCCGGATTGCCCCGCTTTGTTTCTGCGTAATATGGTATTTCCTCCAATAGTGATGTTTCCGTCTCTGCAATAGATACCTCCGCCGTATTGAGCGCTGTTATCGGCAATAATTGTGTTTCCGCCTATGTTCAACTCACCCCCGCCAAAGATTAATACGCCGCCTCCATAAGTATTGGCAGAGTTGTTGTCAATACTTCCCCCGGTTATGGAATACCTTACACTTCCCTCTGAAGTTTTATTCGCGAACAACCCTCCACCACCGGATACCGCTTGATTACCGTGAATTACGGCGTTTTCTCCTATGGTAAAACTGCCGTTCTCTATGTACATGCCGCCTCCACGGCTCTTATCAGGGTTATTTACTTTATTTTCAAGTATTTTGGCGCTGCCTTTTATGCTGACAACGGAACTAAAAGCGCATATACCCCCTCCTTCAGTTTCTGCGGTGTTATTGCGGATAACAGCGTTGTTGTTCATATTGAGCGTGTTGTTTCCCGCCATATGAATTCCGCCGCCGAAAGTTGCGGAGACGTTGTTTTCGATAACCCCGCCGCTCATGGTCAGACTGCCGCTTTTTGACAAATGGATCCCGCCTCCGTTCTGTCGCGCGGTATTGCCGGATATTTGCACAGAACCGCGAATTGTTAAATTTGCGCCGTTCCCTACCATGATACCGCCTCCGTAATCCGATGTATTGGCGCTGATAAGCCCGCCTGACAGCTCGTGGTTTCCTCCCTCAAAATAAATACTGCCTGATTTTTCCGCTTTATTTCCTGTAATTGTCCCGTTTTCCATAAACAACCTGGCATTAACTACGTATACGCCGCTTCCGTACACGGCGTTGTTATTACGAATCATGCTGTTACCGTACATACTGACTACGCTGCCGTCTTCGACATACACTCCTCCGCCGCTTTCTGAGGCGGTGTTGTTCTGAATCAACGCCGCGTCACGTAATACCAGGCGCGTATCATCAGTGATATATGCTCCGCCTCCATACTGTCCGGTATTGTTCTTTATTGCCGCGTTACCGCTTATAGTAAAGGTTGCGTCATCACCTAAATAAAGGCCTCCGCCTGAACGCTCCGCAATGTTATTCTCTATAGACCCGCCGGACATGACGCAGGCGGAAGTTTTTCCCTTTATATCTATCCCTCCGCCAAATCTTGCCTTGTTTCCGGTTATAACCACATTTCCGCTTATGGTACAGGCGTTGCTGTCGCTAATGTATATGCCGCCTCCTGAGTTTGAATTCAGCGCTTCGTTGTTCCGTATTATCGCGTTTCCGGACAGCTTAATCGCCGCGACATTTTGTGCGGAAATCCCGCCGCCGTTTCGATTGGATACGTTGTTTTCAATAACGCCGCCTGATATTGTCAGGGTCGCGCCTCTTTCCCCGTCAATAAAAATGCCGCCGCCCCAATTTGCTTTGTTGCCGCTTATTACCGCGCCTTCTTTCACTATAAGATCGCCGCTTCTGTAAATGTAGATACCGCCGCCATTATCCTCCACAGCGGTGTTGTTACGAACCATTGCGCCCGATTCCAAGGTTACGGCATTGTCCATCATATAAAAACCGCCTCCGCATGTTACCGCTTTGTTGTTTTGAATGACAGCGCCTTTTCCCATGCTGAAAGAGGCTTCATCAGCATAGATGCCGCCGCCGTGACGGCCCGCAGAGCCCTCTTCGATGATCCCGTTTTCAAAAACAAAGCTTGCATCTTCTCTTAGGTAAAGCCCAGCGCCGCGGACAGCTTTATTGCCGCGCAAGACGGCTCTTTCTTTCATGGTGAAAGTCCCGCCGAGGACGTATACCCCGCCGCCGCCTTCAGGATAATCGGAGGCAGATGAACTGTTGCCGCTCACAATAGCGCCGTTGGACATGGTGAATATCCCGCTATTTAAAAAGACACCGCCGCCTGAACCGGCGGTTGAATTGCCCCGAATTTCCCCGCCCGACATCAAAAATTCAGCCAGAACATTCGACACAGTACCCATAATTATCCCGCCGCCTGAGTTGCCTGCACGATTGTCCTGTATCAGGCCGCCTGACATTCTAAAGCGGCTTGCGGCCAGATAAATGCCTCCCCCTACCTGTCCAAAATTGCCGCTGATTTCACCGCCCAATAAATCAAAAAATGAATTGATTAAATAGATCGCCCCTCCGTTCAGGGCGCCATTGTTTTGTATTCGGCCCGAATTAATGCGCAGGGAAGCGTTATCTGCAACAAACAATCCGCCGCCTGAGCCGTTAGGCGCATCATTATCAAATATTTCTCCTCCGTTTATCACAAGCGTGGCTTCATTTCCCCGTAGATAAATTCCACCTCCTGAACCACGTTCCGCGATATTACCTTTTATTGCAGAACCTTCACCGGCAATAACGGCGGCGCTCTCGGCATATATCCCCGCGCCGGTACTGGCCTTGCCGCCTGTCAGAGTGAGGTTCTTCAGTGTTACTTTATTGCCGCCGTCTATGTATAGCACGCGGGATGCGCCTCCGGCATCAATGACGCTTGTTCCGCCCGATCCCTGTAAAATGACGGCAGGATACGCCCTTTCGCCCCTGATTGTTACCATGCCATATAGGCCTTTTTCGTCACCGTAATTGGTAACCGTCCCTCTAATGGTTATGACCGCTGTGTCGAATGGCTCTTTTGCAAAGGCGTCTTTTATAAGGCTGAGCGCCCGGTTTACTGACGCAAGCGGCTGGCCGGCGGTTCCGGGATTGCGATCGTCTCCGGCTGGGGCAACCCTTGCCCCGGCCACGAACCACTCGGTTTGCGAAGGAGCGGCAAAAAGGCTGGATGCGAAAATCAATGTCCAGAATGAAATAAACAATACCCTGAAAAGACAGTTTCCTGATTCTATCAACTTGCCCATAATATAAAATAATCATATCCAGGGCCGTAGGCAAGCAAACGCATTGCCTTATAAATTAGCAGTAAGTAAGATAGGAAAAAATTGGAAAAAAACCAGGCTTTTGAAGATCACTACGAAAAACTCTTTGGCGACCGCTGGGCTCTTCTCCGTGAAAGCCTCCTTTTGCCTGCCGCTTCTGTCTCGTACAGCGATGGCCTTATAAAGCCCTACATGCTGGATCGCGCCTCGGTTTTGGCCGCCTTGTCGCTCAGGCTTCCGCCTTGCGGCACTGTCCTGGACGCCTGCGCTGCGCCCGGCGGGAAAAGCTTGGTGCTGGCTTCCAGAATATCGGGCGAAACTCGGCTCCTTTGCAACGAGCTTTCTGCGGAAAGACTGCGCAGGCTTAAAAACACGCTGAACGAACACCTTGACGGTGAAAAACTGCGCCAGGTAAGCGTATCCGGTTTTGACGCCGCCTCGCTGGGCGGCAGAAAAAGCGAATGGGACCGCTTTGACGCGATCCTGCTTGATGCCCCCTGTTCAAGCGAGCGCCACGTGATTCAAAGCCCAAAGGCACTCGCTGAATGGACGCAGGCAAGGCCGCGCTTTCTTTCGCGCCGCCAGTGGTCCCTTCTTTCAGCCGCCTTTCTGCTCCTAAAACCCGGCGGCTCTCTGGTCTACGCTACCTGCGCCCTAACGCCAGAAGAAAACGACGGCCCCGTTTCCAGGCTTTTGGAAAAATACGCCCGCGCCATTGAACTTGACGAGCCGGATTTCGCCGAGGGAGAAAAAACAAAATACGGCAGGCTCATTTTGCCGGATGTATCTAGCGGGATGGGGCCGATGTACGTGGCAAGGTTCAGGAAAAAGCAAATAGAGAGAATAAGCTCTCGCAAAGACGCCAAGGCGCAAAGTTAATAATTAAAATAATTCTCAACTTTTCCGATCTTACTTTGTGGCCTCTGTGATCCCCGTGCCTCCGCGAGATGTATTTAGATATAAGTTCTAAATGAATGACTTGATTAATTAACTTTTCTTTAGTATTCATATATTATGAAGAATATCATTGTGAACGGAAGCAGTTTGCCGAACATTCCCTGGGAAGATCGTCCGGCCACAAGCAATCCAAAAAAAGAACTTATGTGGCGGTACTCGCGTAACCCGATTATACAACGGAATCTTACCCTGTATTCAAACAGCATTTTTAACAGCGCGGTTGTTCCGTTCAAGGACGGATTTGCCGGCGTGTTCCGCTGCGATGATACAGCGCGTCAAATGGAGATCCACGCGGGCAGGAGCAAAGACGGGATCAACTGGGAAATAGAAGATCATCCGATTAAATTTATTAAAACCGATCCCGAGTTGCCGGACTCCGACTACAAATACGATCCGAGGGTGATCTTTATCGAGGATCGCTATTACATTATTTGGTGCAACGGTTACTTTGGCCCAAACCTGGGTATAGGCTATACCTTCGATTTTGAAAAATTCTATCAAATGGAAAACGCGCTGATGCCCTACAACCGGAACGGCGCTCTTTTCCCGCGCAAAATTGGCAAAAACTACGCCATGTACAGCCGGCCCAGCGATTCGGGGCATACGCCGTTTGGCGACATTTTTTATTCGGAAAGCCCGGACCTGGTGTATTGGGGAAAGCACCGCCACGTTATGGGGCCCGTGGGCGGCTGGCAGAGTACCAAAGTCGGCGCGGGGCCTTGCCCAATCGAAACCACGGAAGGCTGGCTGTTGTTCTACCACGGAGTGCTGACAAGCTGTAACGGCTTTGTGTATTCATTCGGTGCCGCCCTGCTCGATCTCGAGAAGCCCTGGAAAGTTATTGCTCGCAGTCGGCCATACATCATCAACCCTCGGGAGATATACGAATTGGCCGGAGATGTGCCGAACGTAACATTCCCCTGCGCCGCGCTTGTGGACAAGGATACCGGCAGGATCGCGATTTACTACGGCGCGGCGGATTCGGTAACCGGACTGGCGTTTGGCAAAATCGACGAAGTCGTTGAGTGGGTAAAAGCGAATAAATTGTAAGCCTAAGAAAGAAAAATTCTCGCACCAGGACGCTTGTCAAACGCATACCTGTTTAAATGACACTTTTCTCAATATTGTCAAAGTCCCAAAACCTCAGGCGCCATAAAATCGTCGTTGTATTGACAGAACAATGACGATCTTATAATATAATTCAGGAACCATAAAATGACCAATGACACTAATTCACGTAGAGCTGTTCTTGTAGTTGATGATGATGAGACGCATCTTGTATACACTCAGGCATCATTAAAAGATGAATATGATGTTTTTACGGTAAAGTCAGGAAAAGAAGCCCTGGAATTTCTGGGTAAAAGCCAAAGCATTCCGGATTTAATACTCCTTGATGTTCTAATGCCTGAGATGGATGGATGGACAGTATTCGACAAAATTACTGATATCGCGGCTTATAAATTCACTCCAATAATATTTTATTCATCATTGGAAGAGGAAGTCGCAAGAGAAAAGGCTTATGAGCTTGGAGCATTTGATTACATTAATAAACCCTGCAAAAAAACAATTTTAATGGAAAAAATAAAAGACTCAATACAGAAAGCCGAATTGAAAAAAGAACACTATGGCATATAAAATTGAAAAATGATTTTTCGTTATTAGACTTGTTTAGGGATTAGTTCTTAATACCTAAATCTCAATTCCAGCATTACCTCAGTTTGCCTGCGGATTCCAGGGATGGAAAGGCCGGAAAGCTCGCCAATGGGAAACCTCATCGATAAACCGCCGCCCAAGTTTTGGTAAAAAGAATAGCCCACATATGGGCTGAATACCAAACCCATATACTCTGCGTCAATGAACGA
>Ga0268262_10007488_pt1 | contig 10157 bp, 8 predicted proteins | sample TergutNc150P3_FD_190354 | JGI IMG/M metagenome (GOLD analysis project Ga0268262, IMG submission 190354) | Nasutitermes corniger P3 segment gut microbial community from laboratory colony in Florida, USA - Nc150 P3 (SPAdes) (version 2) | ecosystem: Host-associated > Arthropoda: Insects > Digestive...
GCAGGCGCGCCGACAAAATAACCGTTTCCATGTCCCAGCCCTGTATTTCATCGGCATACACCCCGCGTTCTTTCATGGCTTCCAGCAGTATCCTGATATATGCCACTATACGTTCAACATGCCCGCCGGTCGCCGTGTCACGGCTTTCGACAATATCCGCCAGAACGGACACAATGCCGCTTTGCAGCCGCTGAAGCTGTTCTGTCCGCTCGTGGATAATTTCGTCAATGTTCAGGTACGTTTTGATGCGGTTCAGAAGCACCGGCGCGGAAAAGGGCTTGGTGATAAAATCAACCGCTCCCAGCTCGAAACATTTGGCCTCAATGGCGGTGTCATTGCGACCGGTCAGAAATATGACGGGAATTTTCCCGTATGTCTTGTCGGTTCTTAACTGTTGGAAGGCGTCTACCCCGTTCATATCAGACATTTCAATGTCCAGGAGAATCAGATCCGGCGTGATTTTTTCCAGCAGGGCAAACATTTTTACGGCGGACGGCATGGTCAGTATTCGGTAGTGTTCTTCCAGCGCTTTTTTTGTCAATGACAGATTGGTATCGCTGTCATCTACCGCAAAAATGGTCTTCATTACACCGCCTTGAAACGCGCCGCTTCCCGCGTCAAAGTCTCAATATCTTCGCGGTTTTTGCCGCTTACCCCATTAATGGTTTGTTCTTTTTTTCTTTTGGGTGCGTATAAGACAACTGATGAACAAAGCTGTATAGCGCGTGTCATTAATTTGCCTCCTTATTATGATTTTTTTACATTTTTTATAACTATCTATTGAATAGTATTATATCGTATCAATGACAAGTTGGTCAATAGTTGACTTGATATTACAGTTCACATAAGACGACTACAGGTTGCCCTCGCGCGCAATCGAAGTTTTTTCAAACTTCACGGATATTAAGCGGAATATGACAAATATCAGAGATCTATTGGCAAAGAATATGAAAGCGTATCGCAGCGCTTTGGGGCTGTCGCAGTCAAAATTGGCCGAAAAAGTGGATACCAGCACCCACTATATCGGTATGATTGAAACCAAGAATAATTTTCCCTCGCCCGAAATGCTTGAACGGATAGCCGCCGCCCTGGGAATTGACACGGTTGACCTGTTTTCTACAGGGAAAAACCTGCCGGAAACTTTGAAAGCCTACCGCAGATCGGCTTTGAAGGACGTTAAGGGCGTTATGGGACGGTTTATTGATGAAAAATTGAAAGAACTGGAAATGAATAAACCGTGAGATACAAAAAATAAGCCATAGGTTTCCCGGCTGTCCAACGGACAGCCGTATCTAAGACGGCTGATGTTCTCCTCATTTCTTGACGATTTTCTCTACTCTGCGTAACAGATCGTCTTTGTCATAGGGCTTCTTGATATAATCAACCGCGCCCATTTCCTGCGCGTGTTGTATATCTTTTGGGTCGCTTGAAGCCGTGAAAAACGCTATCGGGGTGTCGTGCAGGCTGCTTATCGCCTTTATTCTGCTGTAGGTATTCCACCCGTCCATATCCGGCATTATCAAGTCCAGCAGTATTAATTGGGGAACCAGCCCCTGATAGAACAAACCGAGCGCGTCTTTGCCCGATTGGGCGGTGGATACGTCATACTCGCCTGACAGCACCGCGTTCACCATTTCAAGATGAATACTGTCGTCATCGACTATCAGGATTTTGCGCTTCTCGTCGCCGGCGGTATCATTGAATTTTTCCGTTTCCTGTTTTAATGATTCAAAGTTTTTGTTGTTTTCCAGACTCATTTCGTTGACATGGCTGACCGAAACGCTTATCTGGTTTACGCCTTTCAGTATCTCGTTCATGCCTTCTACCGTTTCTTTGCTGGTTTTGATGAATCCATCGGTTTCCTTAACCAAAGTTTCTCCCGATTCAGCCATGTGTTCAGACCCTTGCTTAACCGAGGCGGTTAAGTCCCGCAGGCGGCTTATGGATTCCAGTATCTGCTTTCCGCCCACTTCCTGCTCTTCCATCGCGTGCAGGATATTTTGCTCATGCAGTGAAACGGTTTTTACGCTTGAGTCTATGGCCCCGAAACGCGCCAGTACTTCGGCGGATGATTTGGTAATGTTATCTATGGACGCCTTTATTTTTTTCAGCATCGTCGCGGTGGTTTTTGACTGCTTGCTCGATGACTCGGCAAGTTTGCGAATTTCATCGGCGACTACGGCAAAGCCTTTGCCCGCTTCCCCGGCGTGGGCCGCCTCAATCGCGGCGTTCATCGAAAGCAGGTTGGTCTGACTGGCGATATTGTTCATGACCGAGTTTATTTCCAGCAGTCCCTCGGAATCCTGCGCTATTTCCTGTATTTCCTGCGCCACGGTTTGAACGCCCGTTTTGCCGTTCTCCGACGCTTCGGTCAAAGTTTCGACGTTTTTGCTGTTGTCAACCAGCGTCCGGGTTACCGAATTAATATTGGCGGTTATTTCTTCTATGGCGGAAGAAGAGCGGTTTACGCTTTCAGTCTGTTCTTCTATCATCTTGTTCAGGTTGTCAATATTTTCTTTAATATCCCCTACCGCCTTGCCCGCTTCTTCCGCGCCGGTTTCCTGTTTGATCATGAGGTCTTTCATATTGTCAAGGTGCGAGCTAATCTGCTGAACGGCTGTTGATGTCTTGCCCATATTAACGGAAAGTTCAAAACTGGTATGGTTAAGGCCGTTGATTTTGTATTTTATGGTCCCAATAAGGTTTCTGATTTTTTCCATAGTCTTGTTGAAGTAGTTGGAAAGATCGCCGATTTCATCATCAGACTTGACCGCTATTCGTTTGGTTAAATCGCCTTCGCCTTCGGATATGTCTTTGAGGGTCCACGCTACATTGACGAGCGGTTTGCTGATGGACCGGGACAGAATCATGGCCGCTAAAACCAAAAACGCCAATACTATGGCGCTTATCATTACGGCTATCGTCAACATTCGGTAGACCGGGGCCATTATCGTATTGCGCATAACGGCTATCGCGTAACTCCAGGGGGTTGTCGTTTCCCCGATGGTAATGGGAATGATAAACATTTTCATGTCCGTCTTTAATGCTTTAATGTGATTGGAAAAAGTAAAAGGTTTGCCGTTTTTAACGGCGTCCATAAATTCATTCATAACCTTACCGGCCATGTCCGCTTCCGTTTCTTTCATGTTTTTTCCGAAACGGCTGGGATCGAAGTGGGCGGCAACCGTGCCGTCGTTGCTGAAGACCGCGGTTACGGAATCGGGGAAAGGCTTTCGGTTTTGAGATATTTCCTGAACATGATTAAGGGGAAGATCAATGCCCACAACCCCAATGACCTTATTATTCATGTCGTGCAGAGGAGCGCAAACCGTGGTCATTAATTGCTTTTTTCCGCCTACGTCATAATTATAGGGGTTCATAATTGTCGGAACGCCTGAATTTTTGGGCACAAGATACGCCGGGTCCTGAAAATCTTCCAGGGTAACCAGCGCGACTTTTCCGTTATTCCAAAAATAATAAGGAGAAAAACGCCCGCCGGCGCTGGTTCCTTTTGTCCCTATATACGGCTTGTCATTGCCTTCCAGAACGTCCGGTTCCCATACGCACCATGCCGCGATAATACCCGTGTCTTTTTCCACAAGCCCTTCAAGTATCACATTAAATATAGTACGGCGGTTGGTAATTATTATATCTTGATACTGTTCCATTATGTCAGCCACCGTATCCAGTCTGACCAGATATGATTCAAGATAATTACCGACATCGGCGGCGGAGTCATGAGCCATGCTCAGGGCATATTGTTCCGAAAGGTCGGTAATACTGGTCCGGGATCGGACAAGCAGGGTAATACTGACCGAAGCGATCGCGAACAAACCAAGTACAATCATAATTGTCGTAAGTTTAAAACCAATTTTCATTTCTTTTCTCCTTTAATAAGTTCATGACCGGATCTCGTATGGTGTATACCGCTGTTTTACCTTTCTGTAATTCTTTTACGATGTTTATGACTGTCTATTAAATAGTATAATATCGTATTAATGGCAAATTGGCAATAGTTAATTTGACACTACGACAGTCCTCTAGCGCAAAGGGCGATATAATGCGATAGTAGAGACGTGGCGGGAAATAGTTTTGGCGAATTATTTAAGGTAGTAAGTTTCGGGGAATCGCACGGACCGGCTCTGGGCTGCGTGATTGACGGCTGTCCGGCGGGGCTTGAGCTTTCAGATGAAAGTATTAGGCAGGAATTACGGAGGCGGCGGCCCGCTCAGGGTGGTGCGTCCACTACACGGAAAGAGGATGATGAGCCGGAAATCTTGTCCGGCGTGTTTGAAGGTAAAACGCTGGGTACGCCCATCGCGATAATGGTGCGTAACGCCGACTGTCATTCGGCGGATTATGACAATCTGCGGAACGTATACCGTCCCGGTCACGCGGATTTTTGCTGGGATGCCAAGTACGGCATACGCGACCACCGGGGCGGCGGCAGAAGTTCCGGCAGGGAGACCCTGTGCCGCGTCGCCGCGGGGGCGGTGGCAAAAAAACTGCTTGCCGCTTACGGTATCCGGATAACCGCGTGGACTTCCGCCCTTGCCGGTCTTGATATGCCTAAACCCGGCGACCCTGATTTTGATTTTGAAGAAATTGAAAAAAACCCGCTGAGGATTCCCGGCAAAGCGGCCGCGGAACAGGCGCTCAAACTGATTGAAGCGCTCCGCGCCGAAGGTGACAGCGCCGGGGGCATAGTGTCCTGTCTGGCGCGCGGCGTACCGCCCGGTCTGGGCGAGCCGGTTTTCGGCAAACTTGACGCCAGGCTGGCCGGGGCGATGCTGTCGCTGGGAGCGGTAAAAGGCATAGAATTCGGGGTGGGTTTTGCCGCCGCCCGTTTGAAAGGATCGGAAAACAACGACACGCCGGTTAATAAGTCCAATAACGCCGGCGGCATTCTGGGCGGCATTTCCAGCGGTCAGGATATTACCTTTAACGTTGCCTTTAAGCCCACGCCTTCAATTTCAAAACCTCAAAAAGCCCTCGGCAAAACTGACGGCGCAATAGTAGATCTGACGATCAGCGGTCGGCATGATGTGTGTATACCGCCCCGCGCGGTTCCGGTGGTGGAAGCCATGACCGCCCTGGTGCTGGCGGATTTAGTGTTACTGCAGAGAGCGGCTCGAGTGTAAGTTAATTTAAGAAGAATATAACCACGGAGGTCACGGAGTTACACGGAGGTTTAAGAAGTCCAGTATCTTAATTCCTCCGTGAAACTCCGTGTACTCCGTGGTGAAAATTCTTCCTGAATAACCTTGTATTATCAGGAGGGCGCGTTTTATTGATTACCTTTGCGCACATACAACGGAATAGAGCCGATTTCTTTGTCGTCCAGGAATAGGGTGAAATTGATGACGCTCGGGTTCTTGAAGCGCAGATTGCCGATGGTAAAGACCAGATGCGAAACCGCGGTGGCATTGCCGACTCCCCGCACGTCAAGGCTGCCGCTGATGGGCTCCATGTTCATCTCGCCGTCAAGGTTGCGGGTTTCAATGCGGAAGGTATGGGAGGAGAATTCCCAGAGATCAAAACGTATGCGGATTACCACCGAAAGCTGGGGATGGATACAGGGGAAATTGCGGGAAATGATGGTATCAAAAGTTCCTACAATGGTAAGTTTGCCGCCGTTTTCCTGGGCAAAATCACAAAAGGTAAAAAGTTCTATTTTCACTTGGCTAATCGTAGCAAGAAAAGCCTGTTAGGTCAACAGAAGATCTCACACAAAGATCACAAAGGAAGAGAAGAACACGAAGAGGGATTCAGGGGTTTTTGTTCGTTATCTTATCGTGATTTTTTAAGATCAGCTTGCTTACAGTAATCCCCTTTTTCTCTCTTTACTTTGTGTTCTTTGTACCTTTGTGATCTTTGTGTGAGGTCTATTCCCCAACAGTATGCCCTGCGGTATACTGATGCCATGTTTGCGCAGCTTATTAAAGAGATTCTTGCTGAAGCGCCCCGGTCCCAGGAAGTAAAAATTTGCGGCTGGGTCAGAACCAGGCGGGAAATGAAGAACCTGGTCTTTGTCGAGGTTAATGACGGTTCCTGCCTTGCCGGTATCCAGTGTACCTTTGATAGGGAACACGGCGCGTTTCCGGCTGAAACTGACGCGGCGCTCGCCGCCCTCAGCACCGGCGCGGCGGTTGCCATTGAAGGGCGGCTGACAGCCTCGCCCGCTTCCGGGCAGGCGGTGGAAGTTGCCGCCCAATCACTGCGGATAATCGGCGACGCGCCGGCGGAGAACCGCGACGCCCAGCCCGCGTATTTGGCGACGCCCGCGTATCCCCTTCAGAAAAAACGCCATTCCCTGGAATTTCTGCGGGAAATCGCCCACCTGCGGCCCCGGACCAATACTTTCGGCGCGGTGCTGCGGGTGCGTAACCGCATGGCGTTTGCCATTCACCAGTATTTTCAACAGCGCCATTTTCAGTATATTAACACCCCGATAATTACCTCAGGCGACGCCGAGGGCGCGGGGGCGATGTTTCAGGTAACAACGCTTGATTGGGAAGCCCTGATAAAAGCCGGAGCGCGGCAGATAGACTATACCAAAGATTTTTTCGGCAAGAAAACGTTCCTGACCGTTTCCGGCCAACTGGAAGCGGAAACCTGCGCCGCGGCGCTGTCCCGCGTGTACACCTTCGGCCCCACGTTCCGCGCGGAAAACTCCAACACGGCGCGGCATCTGGCCGAGTTCTGGATGGTGGAGCCTGAATTTGCCTTTGCCGAGCTTGAAGACGATATGGCGTTAGCTGAAGATTTTCTGAAGTTTATTTTCAAAACCGCCCTTGAGGACTGCGCTGAGGATCTTGCCTTTTTTGACGCGCATGTTGAAAAGGGCATTATCGAAACTCTGACGCGGGTGGTAAACGCGCAGTTTGCCCACATCACCTATACCGACGCAATCAGTGAACTGGAAAAGGCGGCGGCCAAAGGCGTTATTTTTGAATTCAAACCGGAATGGGGCTGCGACCTGCAAAGCGAGCACGAAAAATACCTGACCGAAAAAGCTGCCGCGGGGCCGGTGATTGTTACCGATTATCCCAAAGACATTAAAGCCTTTTACATGAAGCAAAACGACGACGGCAAGACCGTGCGGGCGATGGACGTGCTGGTTCCGCGGTTAGGTGAAATTATCGGCGGTTCCCAGCGCGAGGAAAACCTGGAAAAACTCTGCCGCCGTATGCTTGAGATGGGAATGAAACTTGAGGATTACGCCTGGTACCTTGATACCCGCCGTTACGGAACGGTTCCCCACGCGGGCTTCGGACTGGGTTTTGAGCGGCTTATTCAATACATAACCGGCATGGCGAATATCAGGGATGTTATACCCTATCCGCGCGCCGTGGGACAGGCAGACTTTTGAGAAAAGCCCCGTTTTATTTTCTGTTACTGTTGCTGTGCGGCGCGTATCTCTTCCCGCAGAACAGCCTTGAGCCCTATCTCGCCGGCGCGCCGGAAATTGTTTCGCGGGCGGCGGCGCTTCTGGACGCGGAAACGGGAACGGTTCTTTACGCCAAAAACCCCGATGAGGAAATTTCCCCGGCGTCCCTGACCAAACTGATGACCATGCATCTGGCGCTGAAAGAGGTTGACGCGGGCAGGGCTTCGCTTGATGAAATTATTCCGGTGGGAACGGAAAGCTGGGCGCTCAGGCAGCCCCCCCGTTCCAGCCTGATGTTTCTCGCGCCGGGGCAGATCGTAACGCTTCGGGAAATTATGCTGGGGCTGGCCGTTTCGTCGGGGAACGACGCGGCTGTTGCCGCCGCCCTGCGCCTTGCCCCTACAGTCGCCGATTTTGCCGCGTTGATGACGACAGAAGCCCGCCGCATGGGCTTAAGGAAAACCCGCTTCGTCGAGCCGTCGGGCATTTCCGAAAACAATATCACCACCGCCGCCGAGTTCGCCGTATTGTGCCGGGAGTACCTGCGGCAGCACCCCCAAAGCCTTACCGAGTTTCACTCGGTGCGCGAATTCGCCTATCCTCAAGCCGACAATGTAGCGGAGGCATTCCGGGACAACCCCATGACCATTGTGCAGGGAAACCGCAATACCCTGCTCAGAACATTTCCCGGCGTTGACGGGTTAAAGACCGGTTATATTGACGAAGCCGGTTACAATATCGCCCTGACCGCGCGGCGGAACGACACCCGTTTTATCGCGGTGATCCTCGGCGCTCCGGCCCATCCCGGCGGCGACCGCATCCGCGACCGTGACGGCGAACGCCTCCTGACCTGGGCTTTTGAGAATTTCAAAACCGTCCGCCCTGAAATAAAACAGCCCGAACCGGCGCGGCTGTGGAAGGGTAAAGAGAAGTACATAAAATTGGAACTTGCCGATACGCCGGTCTTTACCGCCCCTGTTGGCCGCGCCGCTTCACTGCAATTCACGGAAGAAATCGATCATCCCCTCATTGCCCCGCTGTCCGCCTGGTATCCGGTCGGCTGGCTGGTCATTTCCGATGAAGAAGGGGAACTCCACCGCGTGCGGCTCATCACCGCGCGGGCATATCAACAGGGAAATATTTTCAAACGCGCCTGGGACAGTATACGGCTTTTATTTATAAAGAAACATTAAGAAGATCACACAAAGAACACGGAGGAAGAAGAGATCACAAAGAAAGGATGGAGGGGGTTGTTGTAAATAATCTGAGCTTGATAAATCACGATAAGATAACGGACAAAAACCCCTGAATCCCTCTTCGTGTTCTTCTCTTTCTTTGTGATCTTTGTGTGAAATCTCTTTACTTAACAGCCGCAATAATTTCACCGATTATTTTATCGGTGTTCTCATACGGCACCTGGCAGGTTCCTACCGCTTTGTGGCCGCCGCCGCCGTATTTTAACATCAGGCTGCCTACATCGACCGTAGCGGTTTTGTTGATGACGCTGTAACCGACGGTAACAACCGTGTTGACCTTTTTTTTGCCGTCAACTACCCACACGGATATGTTTTGTTCGGGGAAAATGGTGTACAGCAAAAAGCGGTTGCCCGCGTAGATGGTTTCAATATCACGCAGATCAACGTATATGGCTTTGCCTTCAATTTTCGCGTGCTTTTTTACCATTTCAATAAAGTTATTGTGTTGTTCAAAATAAACATCAACGCGTTCCTTCACATCTCTTGACGCAAGAATCTCCTCAATGGGTTTGGTAAAAGTATCATGGGCAAGCTGTTTCATTAAGTCAAAATTGCTGATGGTAAAGTTCCGGATTCTGCCCAGCCCCGTGCGGGGATCGGTAAGAAAACCAAGCAGTATCCAGCCGGAAGGATGCATAATTTCGTCTATCGTTAAATCCGCCGAGTCCATTTTATCGACATATTTGATCATTTCGGCGAATTTTCCCAATTTCTCCGCGCCGCCGTAGTATTCATACACAACATGGGCGCAGCTGGGCGCTCTTTTTGAGGCCCCTTCAAACTTTAAATTCTTTCCCAGCCGTTCTTCTTCGCTGGAATGGTGGTCAAACCACAGTCCGCATCCCTCAATATAGGGGACATTGGCGACTATATCGTTTTTTGTCGCCTGGATAAGTCCGTCCTGAATGTCTTTGGGATGCACAAAAAGCCATTCTTCAACAAGCCCCAGGGATTCCAGCAGGGCGCCGCAGGCCAATCCGTCAAAATCAGACCGTGTAATCAAACGCATTTTTGTCTCCTTATATTGCTGAAATAAATTATAACATATCCTGGATTCTTTGGGAAGTGAAGATTTCACACAAAGAACACCAAGAAAGAGAAGAACACAAAGAGGAATCAGGGTGGTTTTTGTTCGTTATCTTATCGTGAAATTTACAAGTCCGGATCGCTTACAATCCCCTCTTTTTCCTTCTTTCCTTTGTGTTCTTGGTACCTTTGTGTCTTTGTGTGAACTCTTTGTGGTACTCTGTTACCGGACGTTTCTTTCTCGACAAAAAACGAAAATTTGTTTATTATTGAGCAATATGCTTGATTATGACGATTATATTTCGACCATTCCCGACAATCCCCATCAGAATTTTGCCCAGTTACTTGAACAGGTATCGAGGGATCATGCCGGAAAAGACGCGATTTTGTACCGTTCCGGCAAGCGGCAGGATTTTACCCGCTGGACTTATGCCCGGTTCGGCGAGGAGTGCCGCAGGGTGGCGCGGGGGCTGCTTGCGGCCGGT
>Ga0268262_10007489_pt1 | contig 10157 bp, 8 predicted proteins | sample TergutNc150P3_FD_190354 | JGI IMG/M metagenome (GOLD analysis project Ga0268262, IMG submission 190354) | Nasutitermes corniger P3 segment gut microbial community from laboratory colony in Florida, USA - Nc150 P3 (SPAdes) (version 2) | ecosystem: Host-associated > Arthropoda: Insects > Digestive...
ACATTTATGGACGAAAAATTTTCATTATACGTATAAATAAATTTCTGAATGATATTGACAAGCCCGCCCATAGCGTATATACTATACATATACAGTAAAAGCGAGGTGGAGTCGTTGGCAATCATTGTTTCGTTACAAAGCGAAATACCCGCCTACGAACAAATAAAGGTACAAATCAAAGCGCAGATACTTTCGGGGGAGTTAACGGCTGACGAGCCGTTGACATCTATGCGGCAGCTTGCGCGGGATTTGCGGGTGAGCGTCATTACGACAACTCGCGCATACGGCGACCTCGAAGCCGAAGGGCTGATTTACACCGTACAGGGACGGGGTTGTTTCGTAAAGGGCAACGCAAACCTGGTTCGCGAACAGTATTTGCAGGCTGTTGACGAAGCGTTACGGACAGCAGCGGACAAGGGCAAAGCAGCAGGTTTGACCCTTGCCGAGTTACAAAACAAACTGGAGGGAATATACAATGACCAACGCGATTGAAGTAAAAAATTTGTGCAAGCAATATCCGGCCTTTGCTTTAAGAAACGTCAGTTTTAGCGTTCCGAGCGGCTTGTGCTGCGGGTTTGTCGGCCCGAACGGGGCGGGCAAGACCACGACGCTAAAAGCCATGCTCGGCATGGTAAGTAAAATAAGCGGCGATATTTTCCTGCTCGGCAAGCCGGACGGAGATGTATCCGTTAAGGAAGAACTTGGCGTGATGTTTGACCAGCCTTATTTTCAGGAGGACTGGACGCCGCTAGACATAGAAAAAGGCATTAAGCCGTTTTACGCCAATTGGGACGGGAGCGAATACCGTAAATACTTGTCACGTTTTGAACTTGACCAAAAAATGAAATTCAAGAATTTTTCGCGTGGAATGAAAATGAGGCTCGCTATGGCGGTACACTTGTCTCACGATGCGAAAATCCTTCTTTTGGATGAACCGACAGGCGGGCTTGATCCGGTAGCGCGCGATGAAATACTGGACATTATGCGCGAGTATTTGGTGAAAGACGGGCGGACAATTCTTTTTTCAACGCATATCACCAGTGACCTTGAGCGTATAGCGGATATGATTGTGTATATCAGTAACGGCGCGATATCTTTTTGCGGTGAAAGGGACGAATTAACGGCGAAATATTGCGCTGTTCGCGGCGGGAAACTGCCGGAGGAAAAAAGAAAATTCGCAATAGGATTACGCGAACACAACAATGGTTACGAATGTTTGATGGAGTTGGCGAACATAGGCGGCCTGCCGTCTGACACAGTAACGGAACGCGCAACGATTGATGATGTGGTTGTCTATATGGAAAGGAGTTCAAAAAATGCTTAACATGATAAAACTCGACTGGCTTGGCATGAAGTATTATTGGGTACGCATTATCATCATACCGTTTTCAATTTGCTTAATGGGATTTTTTAACGAGGTAATAATAATCCCGTTTTTATCATTTTTTATGCTTTCATTTTCAGTCAATCCATTCGCGGTGGAGGAAAAGGGAAAGCTCGACAATCTGTATTTGACGCTACCTGTCACGCGAAGAACGATTGTCAACGCACGGTTTGGGTTGTCGCTTATTATGCTGTTCGCGGGAATTGTTTTCGGAGCATTTCTGACAATCCTGATGTCTGCGTTGTTCTACGGAAAGACTATCTTTTTTGTGCATAGCTTTCAGGCGGATTTCGCCACAATGTTTTTGCTTATATGCGTCAGTTTGCTGTTATATGCAATCATGAATTTGTCAATGTTTCCGATACTGTTCAAAATCGGATACGCAAAAGGTAAAGCTCTCGGATTCTATATCCCGGTTGGCGTGTCGACGGCAGTTATCTATTTTTTCATATTTCTGTGGAACTATAATGATTCAATTCGTGGGGGGCTGATTTCAGCTTTCGAATGGTCGCTTGCCAATACTGTATGGGCAGCGGTGATAATACTGCTTGCGTCGCTTATCTTTTTTCTGATATCCTATGCCTTATCGCAAAGGGTATATTCCAGGCGTGAGTTTTGAATGCGGTTATTTGATCGGATAAATACTTTATATGGAGGTATTTAATTATGACTACACATCACATACTCCTTGAATCAATTATACCAAAAGGCAATGTTACAATTGATACAAGCAACGACGAACTTAGTATGACTTCCATCACGGCAATTAATACAGAATATGTCTATCAGGATATCCCCATCAAGTCTTTTGCCTGTATTCCTGGTAAATTCAAGCTCCCATTTCGTATTGACATAACAATAAAGATGGATTCACCGTCTCTTTATTTAATAATTGGAAAGGGACATATAAGCTTTAACAAGGGTATGGATAATCGCAGTGTTACTGATATTTTAGGTAATGATTATAAGCCGAATACTCACGAGTTTAATAATTTTATTCCTATTAATGAATATGTTGATATATCAGTTACCTATGGCTGTAAGGCTATGTGGGTAATTGTTAATAATGAACTTCGCTGTTTTTCAAAAAATGATCCTTATATCAAAGCATTAAAAACTAACAGTTTGGCGGAAGAATTGAAAGATGGATTTGAATTTGGAATTGCCTGTGATAAACGCACTCAGTTGACATTAAAATCAATTAATATTACTGAATACGGGAATGAAGAGCCTGTTGCTCCCACAGGGAAAATTGCGATAAAAATGCCTCAGCCTTGTTTAACTGTATCGGAAAAATCCACTGTTGAGGAATGTATGCATGGACTGGCTCCTGATTTACAAAAGGAAATTTTAAGTACTGATGCGTACCTGCTTAATGACATGAAAAAAAGCCTGAAATTCAAACGTAAGATAGAAGGCGGGTATCCTAACAGCAGAATAACATACGTATCGCCTTTGGGGATCTCATATAAAATAAATATAACTGATTTTCTTTTAACCCATGATATAGGATGGGTGGATTACAATACAAAACGCGAACAGGAAAAATATGGCGGCACAAAAAAAGCAGACTACACAATTGAAACATTAAATAAACTCGCTGAAACATCATTGGAATTTTCCAATGAAATATTTTTTCGTATGAAAGAATGTGTTAATTGTAACGGGCATGGCGGCTGTATACACGCAAAATCATATAAACATGACGGAAAAACAAAATTATCCTGCGGTGGCAGGATACAATTCAAAATGTTACCCCCGGATTTCAACGATTTAAGAAAAATGGTGTGTGCAGTAAATTCTGTAATTTTGTCTCCATAAACAATAATATATTATGGAATAAAGTGATTATGGAAAACTGTTTAGGTGGTTGTTATGGGTATTTTTAGGAAATTAGTTAAGAATTTATTGCCTTATTATTTTGTCAAAAAATATCAGGCACATAGTGGCGGTAATCCCTTTGAACCGGGAGGCTATTATTCACCAATACCGTCAAAAGAGGAAATAAGGAAGTATAATTTTAATAATTTATTGCATGATGACTTACCCGGAATTAATTTGAACGTTGATGAACAACTAACGCTATTATACTCTTTTGAATCCTTTTACAACGAATTGCCTTTTCCTGAAAAAAAATCGAAAGGATTAAGGTATTACTATAAAAATAATTTTTATTGTTATTCAGATGCGATATTATTATATTGCATGATACGGCATTTAAAACCTAAAAAAATTATTGAAGTTGGTTCTGGCTTTTCATCAAGCGTAACACTGGATACAAATGAAAAATTTATGGGGAATTCAATAAACTGTACATTTATTGAACCTTATCCGGAAAGATTGGAATCACTTTTAAAAAAAGATGACAATGTAACAATTCATAAAAAGCAGCTTCAGGAAATACCTATAGAAATATTTGAGGAATTGAATAAAAATGACATTTTATTTATAGATTCAACCCATGTTGCCAAATTTAACAGTGATGTTAATTATGTGTTTCATAGAATATTACCGGTACTTGCTGATGGTGTATATATTCATTTCCATGACGTGTTTTATCCGTTTGAATATCCTCATGAATGGCTATTGGAAGGAAGGGCTTGGAATGAACAATATCTGTTAAGGGCATTTCTTGAATATAATAATGATTTTAAAATAGTATTGTTTAATTCATATTTGAAAAGTATGTATGAAAAGGATATTAAAAGCCATTTTCCCTTATTGTATAAAAACACTGGAAGTATATGGATAAAGAAAATATAAAAGCAAAAAAATGGCACATAACAAGTTTGTATGCACTTCGTCGCTTTTTGGTGGTGTAAGTTCCGTAAAACACCAGTCGAACGCGGACTGGAATCCGACGCCCTTTGTGATTTCTGTGTCTTTGGGAGAGTTGCCCTACATGGCTTCCAAAAACGGAATGCAGGTCAAATTCATGGCGTTCCTCAGAACAACCAGCACTCCCTGGCACAGAGCCAGCCTTGCTTCGGCAAGCTCAGGCTCTTCCGCGCCCAGAATAGGGCAGTCGTGGTAAAAGCGACTGAACGCTTTGGCAAGCTCGTAAAGATAGGCGGCAACAAGCGAAGGGTCCATGTTTTCCGCGGCGTTGGCCACAGCGTCGTTGTAGGCTCCCAGGGTTTTGACCAGCTCCCATTCGGCATCGCCTGACAGGAGCTCGAGCTGTGGCAGGTCGGCGGCAATGCCCGTCTTTTCTTCGGCTTTGCGCAAGAGGGACGAAATGCGTGCGCCCATGTACTGCAAGTACGGACCTGTGTTTCCGTTAAACGAAAGGGATTCCTTGGGATCGAAGAGTATATCCCTGGTTGGGGAAACTTGCAGGAGAAAGTAATGAAGGGCTCCGAGGGCAATCTTTTCAGCTGTCTCCTCCGGATCGTCCAGAGCTTCTTCCCTTTCCTTGTCTCGTATTTCTTCCAAAGCCATGTCGCGTAAACTGTCGATTAGATCGTCCGCGTCAACGACAGTGCCTTCCCTGCTTTTCATTTTGCCTTCCGGAAGGTTCACCATGCCGTAGGAAAGGTGGTATAGGTTTTTCGCCCATTCATAGCCCAACTTTTCCAGAAGGACAAAGAGAACTTTAAAATGGTACTGCTGTTCGGAGCCAACTACGTATACCAGCTTGTCAAAGGGCCAGTCTTTGTGGCGTTTGATGGCGGTTCCGAAGTCCTGCGTTATGTAAATCGAAGTGCCGTCGCTTCGCAGCAGAATTTTCTTGTCCAGTTTTTCTTCCGTAAGATCCACCGCAATAGCGCCATCTTCCTGGCGGTAAAAAAAGCCCTTTTCAAGGCCCTTTAAAATTTCATCCTTGCCAAGCAGATAGGTCTGGCTTTCGTAATAGTATTGATCGAATGAGACGCCGGTGCGCTTGTAGGTCTCCTTCCAGCCGTCGATAGCCCAGGCGTTCATCTTTTTCCAGAGTTCCACAGTTTCGCTGTTTCCGGCTTCCCATTGGCGGAGCAGTTCTTGCGCCCGGAGCAGCATGGGAGAGCGGGCTTCGGCTTCTTTTTTGTTAAGGCCCTTTTCCCTTTCAAGCGTTTCCGCTTCATCTTTTAAGCCCTGGCTGAAACGTACATACCAGTCCCCCACGAAGCGATCGCTTTTTATTCCCTCGGATTCCGGGGTTTTGCCTTCTCCCTGCTCTTTGTAGGCCAGCATGGACTTGCAGATGTGAATGCCCCTGTCGTTGATAATGCAAACTTTGTGGACTTCCGCACCGCAGGCGGAAAGGATTCGGGAAATGCTTTCGCCCAGCACGTCGTTGCGAAGGTGCCCAAGGTGAAGGGGCTTGTTGGTGTTGGGGCTGGAAAATTCAACCATGACCCGCTTGCCCGCAAGGGTAGGAGGCCTACCCACCGGCGATCCGCCTTTATCATTCGCGCTGCCCAGCAGCTCTGAAAGAATATCTCTGGCAATTTCGCTCCGGTTCAGGCGTATGTTTACATATGGCCCGTCCGCTGCGGAACCAGGCAATTTCTCCGCAACCATCTGCGCGATCTGGGCCGGCGCTTTTTTAAACTGCCTGGCAAAACCAAACATCGGGAAACCCAGGTCGCCCATCTCGCTTTTGGGGGGAATTTCGGCAATAACCTGGGCTGGATCGAAAGGTACGTTAAAGCTTGAAAGAATCCCGCAAATCCTGAGTTTCCATTGCTCTTTATAATCGTACATCCGCTTCTATCTTCCGATTTCCATGTTATCTATATCATCCAGGACTTTTAGAACTATTTGGAAGCTCTTAATAACCTCGTTCATTCCCGCAATAAATTCGGTGTTCTTTCCGATAACTGTTTGGAGGTTGGTAAGAGGAAAATACCTCCCCTTGTTATCCCTTCCAAGAATGCCGTTTAATGTATTTATCATAGTCTGCGAGGCAAATACTATCTGATCCAGGATTGTTTTCGCGTCTTCTTCGGCCTCTTCAATTATAATTTGAATTTTTCGGCGTTTAACCGGAATGGGGGTCGAAGACATGTCCTGCCGGGCCTGAGAATAGCGCTTACCATATTCCCCGGAAAGGGAAATATTATATTCGAATTTTTTTATTTCATCTTCCAGTTTTATGAGGTTATTGTAACCCTCGGTGAATTCCAGGCGGTTTTCTTTTTTCTGGAAGTCTCCCTCAATAAGAATGGGGCGCAGAACCCAATTGATATCCGGCATAAAAACAGCGGAATAAAAAGTGTAAAGGAAAGAAAGCGCAAAAGCGCCTTTTACGGGAATTCCGTCCGGATTTGCTTCTGTTTGGGCATTCGCCAGTGTCTTAAGGGGTTTGTCCTTTAGGAAAACGCTGAAGGATTCAATCAGTTCACTCTGGCGGTTTTCCCTCAGGTAATCGGCGTAATAGGATTCAATACGTTTTTTCCAGTAATCCCTGTAAACCGCATACCAGTCTTCCCCGCCGCTCAATTCATGTGGCGTAAGCGTCATGTCTCGTGTACAGCAGCGGAGTAGCAATGTTAAAGGGACATTTTTATTAAAATCCTGTATTACAGCCAAAGCTTGCTCCGCTTTGGCTAAAAGCAGGTGGCTTTCGCGGTCGATATCAAATCCCTGTTCCCCGACCCTTTCTTGTAGTATGAAAATAAAAAGCGATCCCAAAAGCTCCATTGGCGGAACTACTTTCAGAGACAGCAAAATGTTATTTAAGTTAATAAGGAGATCCCTGACAATACCGGTGGAACAGGTCTCCCCGTTCTCTGACGCGTCGTGGTTAAAGGCCAGGATCACTCTGTCGTATAAAAAGGAAGAAAGCTCTTTAAGTATGTTTAGGCAGCGGGCGTCAAAATACATGGCATTCCGTTTTTCCTCTACTATCATCGCAAACGCGTCTTCCATTCTTTTAAAGGCTACCTGGCGCAGTTCAATATCCGTCAATCCCGGATGCGCTTTAGCATAAGTTATGGGGTTTGCTTCGTTCTGCAGAATCCTGTGAACATCAGGCATCTCAAGGGAACCAAGATAGGCAAAAAAGGCCCCCCTGTCGCGGTTAACGCTCGAATCCAGCGCTGAGTAAAAAAAATGAGCCGCTTCTTTTAATTTTACCAAATACCTGTAAAGAGGCGGCAGAAATATGCCTTTCTGATAGTTGTATAAACCTGGGGCTTTCTCTTCTATTATGGATGCCAGTGTTGAAAATTTGTCGTCTTCAAAGATCTTTATAGGCGAGGTGGACTTAAAAAGACTCAGGAAAAAAAACCAAAGGTGGGAATACCATGGCAGTCTGGAATACGCGGTTTCTATGTCATAAGAATGTTTGTCATCTTCATCCCTATAGAGTAGCGTACCGGATAAAACGGACTGGGATTTTAATTTGTCAAGGAGATCATGCCGCTCCTCAATTGACAAGACAGAGGCCAGCTTGGTTAAATTAGTACTTTCCGCCATTAATTTACTATAAAACGCCTTTTGAAGCTGGTCAATGGAAGTTTCGAGAAACTATAATTTGTCGCTGAGTTTATTCACTAATAAACTGTAAATAATCATGTGAAGGAAAGCGGGCAATGGTAGTAGAGTAAGGCTGGTCCGGGAAAGCCGCCCATTCATTCTGAACGGTCGGTTTCCCTCATTCCAGCCTTACACAACTAGAACAGCCCGCTTTCCTTCGTAAGCCCAATACCGCTTATTATCTGAAAACACAACGACAATTTAGCATTTCTTGTAGGGGAAAAAATCTGCATCGCACCTTACCATGTTATTTGCCTGCTTTAGCAGGGTGAAATGCAAAGTTTATTTGCGATTTACGCTTTCTTTAGCGCAAACGGCGGCTGCCAGGTTTATCACCCAGGTATGCCGCTTGCGGTAATGGAACGATAAATTATGGGTTAGCCCCTAGGAGAATTGAACTCCTCTTTTAAGATTGAGAATCTCATGTCCTAACCGATAGACGAAGGGGCCGTTGCGTTGAGAAAAGCCAAAACTCACTCTTGGGTTATAATATTGGAAAAATATTAGAAAAGTCAAGTTTCCGCTTGTACTTTACGCTTAGCGCTGTATACGTGCCGAGCCGCCGGAGGCAAAAGCCTCAACCTGATCCAGGCTGACCATGGTAGTGTCTCCCGGGGTGGTGGTAAGCAGCGCGCCGTGAGCCCAGCCAAGGCGCAGGGCTTCCTCGTGGCTTTTGCCGGATAAAAGGCCGTAGAACAGCCCTGCCGCAAAGCCATCGCCGCCGCCAACCCTGTCGTACACGTCCAGCTCAACAGTGGGAGCCTGATAGTGTTTGCCGTCAATCCAAAGTACGGCGCTCCATGTATGGCGGTTGGTTGAGTGAACCTCGCGTAAGGTAGTGGCCACCGCCTTGATATTGGGAAAGTCCCTTGTAACGCTTTCGATCATGCCAAAAAACGCCGACGGATCGAGGGAGCTTTTTGCCTCCACATCCTGGCCTTTTAAGCCCAGCCCTTTCTGTAAATCTTCTTCGTTCCCGACCAGCACATCCACGTAACCGGCTATCTTCCGCAAGGTTTTTGCCGCTTCCTCGCTTGCCTGGGCCGCGCTTTTGCCCTGTTCCGCAGCGGCGATTGCCCAGAGCTTGGCCCTGTAGTTCAGATCGAAAGACACCACCGCTCCGGCTTTCTTCGCGGCCTGCATCGCTTCGATGACGAGCTGTGACGTGGTCGGCGAAAGGGCGCTGAAAATGCCGCCTGAATGAAACCAGCGGATTGCCTGCTTGCCTCCGCCAAAGATCTTGTCCCAGTCAAAACTCCCTGGCGCAAGCTGCTGGGCGGCTTCGTTTGAGCGGTTGTAGAACACCACCGGGGCGCGGAGTCCCTGGCCGCGGTCGCTCCATACAATAGCCATGTTCGGCCCGCGTACCCCGTCAAATTCAAAGCGCTTGTAATAGGGAGTGACACCCATTTTCTGTACCGCGCGCTCTATGCGCTTGCCGATGGGGTAATTCACCATGGCGCTGGCGATGGCAGTCTTCATGCCAAAACATGAGGACAAATTCGCCGCCACATTGTATTCCCCTCCGGCTACATGAAGGCGGTACTCGTCCGCCTCCGCAAAGGGAACAATCCCCGGATCCAGTCTGGTTACGAGAGCCCCCAGGGCCAATAAATCGTGAGTTGTACCGGCGGAAGCCGGGATAGTTAAAGATGCCATAATATTTCCCCTTTAAAGAATAATGAAAGTTTCAATTGTCGCGTGTTACTCCACCTTAAACCGCGAAACTTCCTTTAACAAAACGTCAATGGCTTCGCGGTTTTTTCCGCTTATCTCGTTGACATGGTTAACTGCTACGTTCATTTGATCCGCGCCTGAAGCCATCTCGTTCATGCCGCCGGTAATTTCCTGCGTTATCTTTTCAAGATTATGGCTTTCATTCATAACTTCCTTGCTGCCCTCAAGCATTTCCGCGGAACCGCTCTTTACCTGCTGGGTTGATTCGTTCAAATCCCCCGCGCTATGCAGGAGTTGTTTACTACCCTCGCCTTGCTCCTCCATCGCGTTGCGGATATTTTCTTCCTGCTGCGACACGGTCTTTACACTTGAATCAATCGCTTCGAATCTGGCTAGCACGTTATCGGTGGCGCTTGTAATCTTTTTGATTGACCCCGCTATCTTTTTTAGAACTGTGCCAATCGTCTTGGATTGAGCGCCGGAGCTTTCCGCCAGCTTGCGGATTTCACCGGCGACAACGGCAAAGCCCTTGCCCGATTCCCCCGCGTGTGCCGCTTCTATCGCGGCGTTCATCGAAAGCAGGTTGGTCTGGCTGGCGATGTTTTCCATTACCGCATTAATCTCCAATAGGCCC
>Ga0268262_10007490_pt1 | contig 10157 bp, 7 predicted proteins | sample TergutNc150P3_FD_190354 | JGI IMG/M metagenome (GOLD analysis project Ga0268262, IMG submission 190354) | Nasutitermes corniger P3 segment gut microbial community from laboratory colony in Florida, USA - Nc150 P3 (SPAdes) (version 2) | ecosystem: Host-associated > Arthropoda: Insects > Digestive...
GCACACTCGCGGTCTAGGAAAGAGGCGATAACTTGTTGCTCATCAAGAGATGGAATGGGCAAGACAAAATTTGCATATTTTTCTGCACTAACATTTTGAATTGTAGCTTGAATGAATATACTATTTATCCATTGCCAATATGAATCTGAGTTAATAAAGGCATATAAATAATCAGCGTTGATGGTATTGTTGACTGATATTCTAATCAAATAGCCTGCATAAGCAGCAGTTCCCATACTTTTGTCATACATAAAACTTTTGCCGACAGTTGCGCCACTACGTGCTAATAAAATGTCTTTATTGCGTAACAAATATGGTTCTGCTTGTTCATACGCCAGAGATCTAAATGTATCGTCTTTTAGGGTCCCATCATCATTCATGTCAGTAATGCGTATATATCGTGGCAAATCATGATCAGTCAATTCCGCTGCGACATTAGCACCATATTGAAAGCCAGAGTTAACACAAAACTTGAGCCGCTTTACCTCCCACCCCTCCGGCACTTCCCCAAGCCATTCCACGCCGGAATCCTTATAAGCCGGGTAAGGTTTCCAGCGTTGCGCCGGCCTCCCGCTCATGACCGGCCTCTTCTCGGCGCAAAGCCGGTGACGGCGCCCTGTTGGGCGGCTATTTCCGCCTCCAGGGCGGCGATATCGGCCTCAATGGCTTCCAAGGGCCGCGGCGGTTCATAAACATAAAAATGCCGGTTGATGGGGATTTCGTAACCCACCTTGGTCTTGTCGTAATCAATCCAGGCTTCAGGCCAGCGAGGCTTGACCTCCCGCTTGAAATAAGCCTCGCAATATGGTTTCACCAGCGCCAAGAGCTTGCTTTTATCCGCCTTGTTTTCGTAACTCAAGGGCAAAGGCAGAGTGATATCTGGCGGCAAAGGCACGTTTTCCGTATCCCGCAAGTCCGGGTCGGGCTCGGGGTTGCCTTTGGAGTCCAGCACCACGGCCGCCGTTGGGTCGCGTTCACTCAAGGCCGTCAGCAAGGCTTTTTTCAGAGGCGCTTCCATCTTGTAGTCGGCACCTTGGCAGACTTTTTTCAGGTCCGCTTCAAACTCGGCCAAGTCCATATAGAGCTTGTCCGGGTCAAATTCGCCGAATATCATGAGCAAACTTTCCTGCGTGACCAACCCGGCGGCTATGTCTTTTTTGATGGCCTCCTTGTCTTTCCGTTTCCGGCTTTCCACCAGACCGGTAAATGCACTGGAATTCTTGAAGCGCTCCAAGCGTTCCGGGTTTACCTGAACATTGACTTTCATGGGGCGTTCTACTGTAAGCTTCAGGTAGCCGAAGGCCTGATTAGAAAATATCTTGGAGCAGACGCGCTCTTTAGGTTCGCCCGTGCCGTTGACTCTGCTTGCGCCGTCGTGGGTAAAGTCGGCATATAGGCGGGCGATTTCCTCAATATGTTCATCGGAAAGCTCGTTGCGTTTATTGCCGAGGCTTTTTTTCATTTTTTTGAAATGCCTCGTGGCGTCTATTAGCTGCACCTTACCTTTACGGGCGGTAGGTTTGCGGTTGGTCACCAGCCAGATATAGGTATGTATGCCAGTGTTGTAGAAAAGTTGGTCCGGCAGGGCCACCACGGCGTCGAGCCAGTCGTTTTCGATGATCCAGCGGCGTATATTGCTTTCCCCACTGCCGGCATCTCCAGTAAAGAGTGGAGAACCGTTGAAGACGATTGCGATTTTTGACCCATCGCCCTTTTCGCCCCCTTCATTTTCTGTTGGCCGGCGTTTGGAGAGCATGTGCAGCAGAAACAGGAGTGCGCCGTCATTGATACGGGGTAGGCCGGGCCCAAAACGGCCAATAAAGCCGAATTGCTCGTGTTCTTTTTCCACGTCTTTTTGCTGCGACTTCCATTCCACTCCAAATGGAGGGTTGGCCAGCATATAATGGAATTTTTTGTCGTGATGGCTGTCTCTTGTTTTGCCATCGCCCAGAGTATCCCCAAGAGCAATGTTTTTTACATCTTGATCTTTGATCAACATATCTGAGCAACAGATGGCCCAGGCTTCGTCATTGTAATCCTGCCCATAGAGCATCAAATGGGCTTCGGGGTTCTGCTGGCGGATGTATTCCTCGGAAACTGAAAGCATCCCCCCGGTGCCGCAGGCCGGATCATAAATGGTGCGGACAATGTGTTTCTGATAAACATCTTCATCGTGGGTATAGAGAAGGTGAGCCATAAGGTTGATGACTTCGCGGGGAGTGAAGTGGTCCCCGGCTTCTTCATTGGCCTGTTCGTTAAAACGGCGGATGAGGTGTTCGAAGATGTAGCCCATGGCGAGGTTGCTGACCTTGGCGGGATGGAGATCAATTTCCGGGGCGACGACTTCTTTTATAAGGCTGAATAAGCGGTTTTTTTCCTCCAGGTATTCAATTTCGGCTTCAAACTTAAATTTTTCAAAGATTTGGCGGATTTTTGGGGAAAATCCCTTGATGTAAGAGATGAGATTGGGGGCGATCCCCTGTGGGTCGGCCAGCAATTTTGGGAAGGTGTAGGGACTGAGGTTATAAATACCTTTGGTGGTCTGGTTTAAGGCGTGTTCAATGGCCTCCTCGGATAGTTTTTGTTTTTGGGCTTTCAATTGTTTATATTGAGCCCGCACGTCTTCCTTGTTGTCTTCCGTGAGTAAATCCAGTCGCCGCAGGACAATAAGCGGCAACATCACCTTGCGGTACTGCGGTGGGCGATATGGGCCGCGCAGTTGATTGGCTATGGCCCAGATGAAGTCAACCAGTTTCTTGTGCTGTTCGGTTAGCATACTACTCCTTATTTATCAATCAAAGTCTGTTTTTCGACATTTTTACGTGAATAAAGTCTATAGTATTGTTCATCATCTTTATCAAGTTGAAAGTTTAGCCAGCCTGCATTACGGCAAAACTCAAGAATAATTGCATTAAAATCAGTAACTTTCATCTTGGGTCTTTTGCCGTCAAAAACTTCCTGCAATTCAGGCATATCTAAATGTGAAATTAGAGCTAAAAACTGGGTTTGCTTAAATTTTTTGGCATTTAATCTTTTTAATTGATTTGCAAAGAGCCAAATTTTAGTAATTTTTTCTAGGGAATTTGACTTTAAAAGCATAGTTAGCAAATCATACGGCAAATCATAATTAGCATTTATTATATGCTCAATATATTTTTGGCAGATATCTTCAATTGTTATTTTCAATTTTTTACTAGCGTTATCATATCGCATTATAGCTTGATCGAGCTCTTTGGGATCAAATTTAAGTTTTAAAACACATTCAAAAATTTCATCCGGGAAAGTGGTTTGTTTGATTGAGATAGACTCTTGAGCCAAGGCAATGATATTTCTTTTACTTTCATCGTCAATATTCCAGGATAAAGTTTCAACTAATTCAGATTGAATTTTAGCGCTGGGGTCAGTTTCAAGGATTTCCAAGTAGTCAACAATGTTATGCGCTACAAAATTTTGTAGGCAATTGCTATGTTCCGCCCTAATAAAAGATAAATTCTTTGAAGTCATGGAAATTATGCCTTTTTGTATTAAAATTTGAATTTTGCTTGCATCAAATTCAACAGATGAAAAAGTATTATGCAAATCATCAAAATGTGTATTGGCGTCTTCTAAAATTTGAGACCATTTATCATCATTAATATTTTGACATTTAATTGTATCTGAATAAAATTTTATTAAAGCATTTGTATCATTGCAATATTCTAATATCTTGTCTTTATTGAGTCCAAATTCAAAAGATGCAGAATTAATAAATTCAACCAGGGTATTGTCGTAGTCCCCAGCATGCTCATAAAAATATAGGAGAACATTGTCTGGCGAAAAAGCGATATTTCCATTTTGAATAAGGGGTTCCCAAAGAGAATCATGTATCTCATCTAAGGAGGGCATGATTGTTGCAAGGCGTTTAATGTATGCGAGCTTATTTTCGTGCGATATCTGTTCATTATTCATAAGAGTTTGTACGGCATTAATATCGTCTTCAATTTTTTTGTCACCAATAATGTTCAAAATTTCAGAGATATATTTTTCAATGTTGAGGTCTATATAAATTTTCAATGGCTGTTCTGGCTGAGATGATATAAGAGAGTAATTTTTTGTGGTGTAATCAATGCTGAAAGGAATTTCGTAAAAAGTTTTAAGAAGTAAAAAGATCATAGCTGAATTTATAAAATAAAGGTTCTTTTGGTAAATCTGCTCAAATAGTTCTTTGTTTGCGTTAGTAGGATTTATTGCGACAAATTTTACCTCAAGAGCTTCCAGGGTAGAAATTAATTTATCCGTGTTTGGATTCTCTATCGCTAAAAAATCAGATTCATTAGAAATATAAGTGGTCAAACATTGTTCTATATTCATTTTGGATATAATTTCAATCGGGGTGCTATAGCATGTTGAAATGATATAATCTTTGATTCGGAAATCACCTTTATGATCTACGAAGCTATCAGGCGATAGCCAATTATGAATAATGCCAGGCCATTGTTCGTTTAAGGTTTGTAGTAAAATGTCACAAATTTCAGCCATGGCATATTCCATGAATGAGCTAATAAAATCATATCGCTTATGGTTGATAAGATTATTTATGAAAATAACGCGCTTGGGATGATTTGTCTCTAATAGATAAACCAAGAGGTCAAAATTTAAAATTTGTTCTTGATCAAATTTATAATCCTCAAGATGCGATAAAACCAACTCGGGGTTGTTAAGTTTATATGAGAATTCTTTTGAGTTTCTGTCAGTTATGCTGCGTAGAAAAATTTTGTCATTTTCAGAAACGGTATATGGGTAGAAGTAATTCATGTAATCAGGATATGATTCATCAATATATCCATTGCTCAATAGGAATTTTATCAAAGGAAAATAAGGATCTGACAAAAATGGTTCAAAATTTTTTACTTCTTTGCTTTCTAAATCTAATAGAAAAAGAATATTGTTATAGTCTTCATCAATGGCTAATTCTGTGAAAGATTTTGTTTCAAGATGTACAATTCGTTTTTGTAGATCTACATTCCGTTGGTGCAAAAGGCTAAAATTTTCAAATTTTTGTTCTAATAAAACTTTACGTGCAACAAATGTGGAGTTTGAGGATAATTGGTCAAATTTGGCTTGAAAATTTTGTTGATATCTTATGTTATTTTGTAATGAGAGATTAGTTTTTAAAGTTCTATAGTAATCAAAATATGACTTAAATTGGTCTGGTTGTTTTGTAACAATCGCTTCGCCATCTCGTCCTGGATGATTTATGGGGTTTGATAATGTTGGCATATAAAGAGCCTCAAGTTCATCTAAATTATTTAAATGTTCTTTCTCGTATTCTTCAAGGCGATTTTTGTTTTCTAATATTTTACATTCTAGATCTTGCTTCAATTCTTGAATAAATGAGTTTTTTCTATTTGATAACATGAAGAAAACATATCCGCTATTTAGGTGAAGGTCGCTAAAATCTTTGGGAAATAAATTCTTATAAACAATCATTGCGAACAATTTATTCAAATCTTGTTCCGTTGAGGCAATTTGGGTCTGGTAAATTCTAAACTCATTATATATATTTTTTAAAATCCGCATGTCATCAATGTATAAAGATATATCTTGCAAAAGGCACTTATAAGATTCAAACGGCATCCCTCCGTCGTTCATAATTTTTTGTAATTGAGCATAGGAGTTTGAGCCATCAATGATTGGCACGATTGGAATAATAAAATCAAAAAATTTTGTTCTGTCTTTAACAATGAACATATCATCTTTTAAAAGATAAAAAAATCGTATTGTTTTGCTGGTTTTTATGTTGGCCAGAAAGTTTATTTCTCGTAATTTGCTAAAAATAAGATTATTATCATATCGGTCCATGTCTTCAAAAACGATAATTTCGACATCTGATTTTTTTAGTAAATATAGGATTTCATCCAAATATTTATCAAAATATGAGGCTTCTTTATCTTCAAATAGATTGACCGTATTTCCTTTAAAAGAAAATGATTTTATTAATTTTCCGTTCGATTGTAGAGCCACAATTTTCAGACAAATAACACCAATGAAACAAATTAATGCTAACACTAAGTTGGGAAAGATTTCATGATGGGTAAGATCCGTAAAGAAAGGTTTAAGCCAAAACCAATCTGGCCAATTAGCCGCAAATTCAGAAATGTTGCCTACAAATAATACTATAGACAACAATATAAAAAATAATGACCAAAATACAGCATTTATAAAAATTTTTACACGACTGGCTTCGCGTAGGATCTTAAAACCAGAAAGCGGAATTTTTTCAGGATCAAGCTGATGAGCTAGATGATTTAAAATTTTTCCCGCCAAGTCATTTGTATTAATTTTTTCTTTATTTGTCGTCGATTCATGTATTTCGCCTTTGTCAAAATAAGCCAATGATATATTTAGTTTTTTTCTTTTTTTATGCTGCTCCATATAGCTATTAAAAATACTAGTTTTGCCTGAGCTATATGGTCCGGTGATGGCTATGTTACGCAAGTCATCATTAGAAAAAACGAAGTCTAAGGCTTCCGCGTATACCCCTAAATTACAATGGTTCAATGGAGTTAACTTTTGAAAATTATAAGATGATGTCAACAGTTTTTTACCTCGACCTCGGTAAGATTGCAGTAAATTGGCCAAAATATCATGCATAAGACATTGTTTGCTAATATAGCCCAATGGGCTCTAAGGCAAATTTACCTTTTTAGAAATTAAGCGACCAAAGCTGGCCCTGGGTTCTTTCCGAACTATAGTCCCCGCCTACCATATCCAAGACCCATTAGGTCTTGGATATGGTACAAAAGACTACCTAAAGAGCGAATGTATTATAATAGTTTCACCACCTTTCAGTCAATCCCCATCACGGCCTTGTTGACAATATCCTCCATTGCGCCTGAAAGTCCTATTTCTGGCTCTTTTGGAGGAGCGGTATCTTGTCCCGTCAGGCTTTTCGGCCGGTTAGATTTGCCCACGCTGGTCTTTCTACCCTGAAACGCCCGCAAGTGGCGGCCGAGTTCGCTACCTTTGAGGTCGATTTGGTGCTTCTGGAGCAATTCGATCAAGGCGCTGATGCTGAAGCCGCGTTTTCTCATTTTTAAGAGCGTTGGGGCCAGTTGCTTGACGGCCTCCCGGTTGGTCAGGGGCTTGTCGCTGTTGTCGGCCATGTCGGCCGGTTTGAGTTTTTTCAGATCCTCACGGATGCTTTGAATGTCTTTCATGGTTACCATTGGGTGTCTCCTTGCGTTTTCACCGGCCTAAGCCGGGGGTGAGGGTAGGGCGCCGTTTTTCCTTCATTGCGGCTCGTTCTTGACGTCGTTGTTGATAGTCTCGATAAGCGGCAGCAAGTGATTGTATAGTTCGCTCAAATGCCGCAAGAGTTTCTCGAACTCGCCCTGCCGTAGTTCCAGATTCCTGATGGCCTCGGTCTGGCCTTTGATGGTCTGGGTGTGTTCGGCTTGCTGTTGGGCTAGGGCGTTCAGGTGATTGGTCATGTCCTGTCGTAGTTCCTTCAAATGTTCCAAGGCCAGGGTATGCAGTTCCGACATGGTTTACTCCAGTTTGGCGGCGGGTTGCTTCCCAAAACTCCAGCCGGTTTTGAGCGTGGCCTTGGGTGGCAGAATTATAAAGCGGCCCTCTGGGGTTTCGATGAGGCGCAGGTTCCAGGTCTGGCTTTCCAGTTGTTTCAAGCTGTCCTCCAGGCCGGCCTTTTTCTTCTTCAGGTCGGTCACTTCCCGGTGCAGGTTGATAACTTGGCGTTGCGCCAGAGTCGCCAGGCCCCAGCCGCCCAAGGTCAGGCCGCCGGTCAGCCCCAAGCCTAACAGACCGCACATGAGCCAGTGCCTGATGAAGCCATTGTTCAGCCGTTTGAGATGGCTGGCCGTATTCTCGCGTATGGTCGCGGTTTCGCAGAGCATAGCGTTCTCTATGGTAGCGAGCGCGTTTTTCATGGATACGCGCACATTCGCGCTCAAGTTCTTGAATTCGGTTTCGATCAGCCTCTCGGCTGTCTGTCGGTCTTCCTCCGCCTTGCTCTTGAGGCGCTCGGTCAGGTTGGTCAAGCTGCTCGGCGAGTTGCCAGCGTTCTGCATAAATTCCTCCTTTCAGCCGTAAGATTTCGTTACTCTCCGGGTCGCGGACGGAAACATAGTCGCGTCCGGCCCGGTTTATTTCCAGGCCGGCCCCTTGGAGTGCTGTCAACACATTTTCACGGTTTTTGATTTCGCCGTTCTCAAGTTTAGTGGCCAGGTAGGCATGGATGGCCGCCTTGGCTTCGGCCCGCTCGTCTTTCTTTGGCGTCTTGCCCCAGCGGAGCAGGCGGGCCTTGTGCAAATCGGCGTGGTCCGGGGTATATAGTCGGGCACGGGCCGGGTCGTCCGGTCGGCTCCAGCCTTCCCGTAGGTTGTGGAGGTCGCGCAAAGGGTCGAAGTGTTTTTGCCAGCCAGGCGGAAAGGCGTTGAAGGCTTTGCCGGTTGATAGTTCCAAGCGCGGGATGACAAAATGCAATTCATGGTGCCCGGCGTGGCTGTGGCGAACCCACAGTATGTCATATTGGTCGGTCTCCAGTCCGGCAAAGGCGAGCCGCTCAAAGTCATCCATCAGCCTTTTCTCTTGTTCTGGCGTGATTTGCTCCTCCGGCCCCCAGGAGCAGGCGCCGGCGCTGAACTTCCATTTGCGGGTCTGGGCGTCAATCAGGGCGCGGGTCAAATTCGGGTCGCCGCGCAGTACTTGCGGCGGCGCTTCCGTGCGGCCGGGGTAATCTGGCCGGAGCAGATAGTTGACCGGGCCATCCCCATCTCCTTGCCCATGAGGGAACACCTTTATGTACATGGTTGGTCCATCCCTGTGTCTGTCAGGTCGGCGTGTAATTGCTCCAAGCAAAGAATAACCTCAAGCGCCTCGGCGTGACTTTTATGGGTGTTGGCCCATCTGGCCAACTGGTTCAAGTTGGCCCCGATGCGGGCCAAATGTCGTATAGTTTCGCGTTCTTCAGCGGTTCTCCGCAGTCGTGCTCCAATGAGCCGCTGGCGGACAAAATCAGACAGACTCAGGCCGGCCTCGACGGCGGCGAATTCAAAGGCCGTCTTCTCTTCGCGGGTGACGCGTAACTTCAGCCAAAGGCCTCGGTTCATGGTTTTCCTCTTCGGGAGGGTTCGAAGGGAGTCCCCTCCCTCGCCAGCCCCCAATCGTGGCCTGTGGCCACATTGGGTAGGCTGGCTCTCGGAGATAAGGATAGGGATGGAAGGCTATAACAGGCCCAAAACTGACCGCCAGAGGTACAATTGGGGGCGACAGGTCCGGTATGAGCTTGCGTACTTGCGGGTGACGAAAAAAGCGTCAGAGTAGTGAGCTGGGTGTCAAGAGGTCTGGTATATCCCATCACTTCACTCAAAAAGGTATTTTTGCTTGACGATATATCTTTTTTTGATATGATATGCGCATGGATACTGAGAACACCATATGGGCGGTCAAATTCAGTTCCAAAGCAAGCCGGCAGAAAGCCAAGCTCCCGCCAAACATTGATGATATTTTGGCGGCCTTGGTGACCGATCTCGCCCTTAAAGGCCCCGCACAGCCGAAATGGAAAAATTACGGCCAATTGAGCGGCAAAAAGGGTGAATATCACCATTGCCATTTGAACGCCGGACGTCCGACCTATGTGGTTGTCTGGCAAGTGTTCAGCCGTCAAGTGCGCGTGATGGAAGTGCGGTTCGTCGGTACTCACGAAAAAGTGAATTACGACCGCTTCAAATAAATGAGGGACCTCCATGACCGCTGAAATGACGCTCCAGACAAATAAAAACGGCCTGGCTACAATCAATGTGCAGTTGCCCGCCAAGGACGCGGGCAAGACCGCTGAAGCCATAAGACACTTACTTACTTTCGGTGGGCAGGAGGTACACTGGCTGAACGAAGATGGGGAGCAGCTTCTCAGTATTGAGGAAGTCTTCCCCGATATGTCCCCGGCCAAGGTTCTGCGCGGCTTTCGCGGCCGCGATGGAATGACGCAGCTCGAACTGGCTGGCAAGCTCGGTATTGCCCAGACCAGGGTATCTGAAATGGAAAGCGGCAAGCGCCGCATCTCCGTTAAAATGGCTAAACAACTTGCTGAAATTTTCGAAACATCATATAAGGCCTTCTTATAGGCGCCGCCGGTCATAGGCCAGCCTCATCTGAAA
>Ga0268262_10007491_pt1 | contig 10156 bp, 7 predicted proteins | sample TergutNc150P3_FD_190354 | JGI IMG/M metagenome (GOLD analysis project Ga0268262, IMG submission 190354) | Nasutitermes corniger P3 segment gut microbial community from laboratory colony in Florida, USA - Nc150 P3 (SPAdes) (version 2) | ecosystem: Host-associated > Arthropoda: Insects > Digestive...
AGCGGCCTGTTTTTTCGTCTTTTAATTCAGGGAACTCTTTTAAGGTTTCCACGACTTCGCCGGCGCGCTCACCGCAGGCGGCTACGATTACAATGTCTACGTCCGCAAAACGGCTTGTAATCTGCTGGAGGACTGTTTTTCCCGCGCCGAAAGGACCGGGGATACAGTAGGTTCCGCCGCGCGCTACAGGGAAGAATGTGTCAATGAGGCGGACGCGGGTAACCATAGGCTCTGCGGGTTTAAGGCGTTCCTCGTAGCAGTCAATCGCCCTTTTTACAGGCCAGCGGAAGCTTAATTTTACGGGTATAGCGTTGCCTTTTTCGTCTTTTAATTCCGCGATTGTTTCACGGATATTGTATGCTCCCGCGGGTTTTATCCATGAAACCGTGTAGTTTCCATACAAATTAAAGGGAACCATGATTCTGTGGGTAAAGGAGCCTTCCGGAACTGTTCCAAGAGTATCGGCTCTTTCCACCTTATCGCCCTGATTTACCTTGGGCGTAAATTGCCATGTATTTGATACAGGCAGAGCGTCAAGGTAAACGCCCCTTTCCAGGAAGTATCCTGCGGCTTGCGCCAACTGGGGCAGAGGGTTTTGAAGTCCGTCGTAAACCTGCCCCAGAAGACCGGGACCAAGTTCGACGGATAACATATCCCCTGTAAATTCAACTTCATCGCCGATAGAAATACCCTTGGTAATTTCAAAGACCTGAAGTTGGCTGATTTCGCCGCGAATCCTGATTACTTCGCTTTTCAGCCGTTTATCGGCTACTTTTACATAGCCGACCTCGTTCATGGAGACATCTCCGTTAAAACGGACGCTTACCATGTTGCCGTTAACGGCTGTTACTATTCCTTTTGTTCCAATCATTTAGTTTCCCCCGGGGAATGTTGCGCGCTTTCTAAAATAGAAGCGTACAAAGTTTTATATTCTGCAAATCCTTTTTCAGTATTAAAAGACTGTCTTCTTTCAAGCAGTAATAATTTTAAATAATAAGCGTAAATATTATTCACGCTGTAATAATCGCTGCCGGCGATTGAGTCTATGGCATTCCAGCGCGCTTTATCCAGCAAAATCTCGCCGTCTAACGGTGATTTTTCGTCAACAGCTTTTACGGCTGTAATAGCGGCTTCCTGCGGAAAAAACGGGATGTCCGTTAGCTGAATATCTTTCTTTAACTTTATCGCCCGTTCTTTGGCGAGGTTTAATTTTAAAGCGCGTTCCCAGTTTTTCCAGTTTTTTACAAAATCACAGCCGCTTTTATTTTCAGAAAACACGTCGTTAAAGGTAAGATAATCCATTACTTTTAAATCGCTGTCTTCCAGTAAATCCGCGGCTAATTCTTTAAAATGAGCGGAAGACATAGGCGGTTTCTGTTCGTAAAACAAAGAAGGAAGCTGGGCAATAAAGTAATAATATGATCTCACCTTTATTATTCCTTTTACTTATTTTTTTAAGAGTTCCGCCAATTTAGGGTTCAAATAAGCTGAAAGTTGTTTTGCTACCGCTTCCGATGAAAAATCGTAGTAAACAGAACCTTCTTTATTTGAAATTCTGAAACCCGTAGCTAACTTACGGTTGGATTTTAACTCCACACCTTTTGAAAGTTCGCTTTTTAATTTTTCATTAAAAAAGCCCTGGAGCTTGGAAAGCTCGCCTTCCGGTAAAATAACCGAAAGATCACTGCCTTCTTTATCAGCCCATTTTTTAATCAACTCAGGCAGAGCCGATTTAAGCACGTCATCGTTGTAATTCGCGCCTACATTGTCGTTGATTATTTTGTTTAGTAAAGCCTGGATTTCATCCTTGAACGCTAAAATAAGATTGCGCGAGGCTTGTTCCAGCGCGGCAATACCGGCTTTTTCCGAGCGCTCTGCGTCTTGTTTTGCGCGTTCAATCAGATTATCTGCTTCTTTTTTGGCTGCTTCAATAATCCTTTGGGCTTCGGCTCCGGCCTCCGCCTTGATTTTGTTAGCCTCATCAGTTGCGGCTTTAACTCCGTCTTTCTTTATCCTATCGATAAGTTCCTGAACCTGAATTTCCATAAATTCCTCTTCCTTATGATAATGACAAGTATTTTAATACAAATAATATTAAAAGTCAATCATTAAATAAAATTATTTTTACAAAAATGCATATTTTGTTATTGTGTACATAAATGCATTAATTGTACAAAATAGTTAATTTTCTTAAAATTATCTATCATCCTTTGATTTATAGGCTCTTTTGAAGCCAAATTTATCTCCCTCCAATTTATAAGCAGTTCCGGGTGCTTTTTTTGAATATCTTCTATAAGATTTTTTAAATGTTTTCCTACTATAATAAGCGCTTGAACAGAGTCATTTATGATTTCTATGGCTTGATCATTAACCTTTGAAACTATGCTGTTTATATACCGCGCCTGCGTCGGATCCCTGTCTATCCTGAGCATTGCCGCCCGTAAACGAGAGCCGTCAGCGCCGTCTTCGGACAAAACCGTATCAAGATCGGCTATAGAAGCTAACGCGTCTTCTACCGTATGCAAAGCGTCGCTCATTTCCCGCGCCATAACATTATTTGTCCATTGACCGCGGATAAGAAGAATATCGCACAATTCCTTGATTTCTTTCCCTATATAGTCGTCCAAAAAGGCTTTAAGGTAATTAAGCCCTTCGGCATAGAGAAAATACTCAACGTGTCTTTTTCTGTAGTTTTCGCTTAACGGTACATTGTAATTTTCCAGCCTGACAAATTCGTTTGACTCAAAAACCTGTTTGGTAAGCGCGTTTATTTGACTCGCTTTTTTGGCATTGTTTATTTTTGTTATAAAGGCGGTAGCTTCGTTTTTTTGGGCTTCAAGCCATACGTCGCCGATTGTCTCGTTAATAACTGTTTGCTTAAACTGCCAAACAGGGTTTCTTAGGGTATATTGAATCAATAATTCAATAATTTTTGACGTGTGTATTTCTCTTAGGGTTTTTAACATATTATAAAAATGGTCAGGCACAACAAGGTCATGCCCCTCGCATTTTTTCAGTATGTTTAAAAAACCGTTCCAGTCTTCGTCTGGTTTAAGGGCATGGGTAGCGGTTAAAAAATCGGCCATTTGGTCGATTATCAGGATGGCTTTTACCGCGGGGAATTTAGGCTCTACAATGAAGCTTCCGTCGGCAAAATGAGGGTCGAATTTTTTGAAAAAACCGGGGAAATTATAATTTACAAGCCGATTTAGGGCTGAAGCCATCTCATACCTGTGATTTACGGTCATTCTGTGGCTCTGGTCAAACTGGCTTATCAGTAAATTCATATCCGCCTGAATTGCGGCAATTACCTCTTCTCCGCTGGTGCTTTTCAATTTGATTTCCAAAGATATAGGATCCAGCCTATTTATCGTTTCTTTTATTTTTGGGTCTATACATGATTCTACGGTATAATGCCGTAATTGCGCCATTTTACCTTCGTCTTTCATGAATAGTTTGATAGGATAAATGGTTTTATATACTGAAAATAAAAATGACAAAAATGAAGGATCTACTTCTTCTGATCTGATTCTGAAATACTTAGCATATTTACTCTGACTTAGTTCTTTTGCAATGCCTTTGAGCATATTTTGTTTTTCATCTGTCAGTCCTTCGCCGGAAAAAAATGAAAAAACTTTGTCCATAAGGTCTTCAGCCATATTTCCCCCTAAAATACATATGTTATAATATTTTAATAATTTATGCAACAGTTTGATTAAAAACCTATATACGAATATGTATTTTTAACATAAAAATTTTATCTTTTTTGACTCAAATACCACTTGACATATATAGTAAAAATATATGAAAATAGTAGTAATAGATTAATATTTGTTTAAAAATACTTATTTAAGGAGTTTTGATATGGCAAAACGACTAATTTTAACGGCTCTTATTTCTTGCCTTGTCTTAGGCGCTGCGTTTGCGCAAAAAGCCAAAGATTATATAGCCCAGGGGCAGGACCAGCTTAAACAGGGAAATTATGCGGAAGCGGTCGCTGCATTTGAATCGGCAGTTAAACTTGAACCGAAGAATAAAAATGCCGCTAATCTTTTAAATGAAGCAAAGTTAAAAAGAATGGAAGAGGCATTTTCTCAAGCGCAAAAACTTCAACAGGAAGGTAAATTTCAAGAAGCTATAACGATGTACAATTCGGCAATCCGATATGCTCCCGCCGGACATAATACCCGTAGTATACAGAACCGAAGAGACGAGGCTCAAAAAGCTCTTGCTCTTTCTGAACAGCAGGAACAGAACGCTATTCTTGAAAAAGAACAGCAAGCCATGCAGCAAGCCAATTCGCAAACCGCCAAGGAACGCCAGGAGCTTGCTCAGCAAACTGTTAAAAAAGCAAATGAACTTCTTATCAGCGGAAAATATCCAGAAGCGATAGCACTATACGAATCGGCGATTGCCGAGGAAGGATTAAGCAGAGCGGAAATAACTGAAACCCAACGCCTTATTAACGAATCGAAGGCTTTACAAGAAGAAATGGTTAAATTTAACAGACCTTTACAGGACAGCGATTTTGACGTCGCGCAAGTCGGCAACATTATTACAATAACCAAATATAAAGCGTCTACAAGCAAAACAATTAACGTCGGCGGAACCAACCACACAGTATATTTCGGCATTATTAACGTAGTTATCCCGCAAAAAGTCTTTGGTCAAAATTTATCAATCATTGGCAATGAAGCGTTTAAAAACTGCGGATTACAATCGGTAGTTATTCCCGATACAGTCACCGAGATTGGATATGGAGCGTTTGCCAATAACAACTTAGAAAAAGTTACGTTAGGAAAAGGCTTAAAAGTAATCAAGGGCGGACTCTCGCAGGGAAGCGTAGAAGTAAGCGAACTTGGCGCTTTTGAAGGCAACAAAAATCTTACGGAAATTGTAATTCCCGATTTGTTAGTAGAAATCGGAGCAAAGGCTTTTAAGGACTGCGGACTTAAAAGAGTAATATTCGGTAAAATGGTTCAAATTATCGGCGAGAGCGCCTTTAGAAACAATCAACTGCCGGACATAGCATTACAACCGTCTACCAGATCTATACGCCGTTTTGCGTTCCATCAAAACCAATTAAAGAATTTATTCCTTCCGAACGGTATTGCTGAAATTTATGACGAAGCTTTTACAAATAACCCGTTGGAATCCGTTGTTATACCCGCTTCATTGGCAGGATTAACACCTATCAACAATATGCCCTGCCCGCGTATCGGCGGATATAACGCTAAATACACAGCTTCCGCTCCTCTTACTTTCCCCAGTACTCTAATTCTTGTTACGTTTCCGGCACAATTGCACGATGACAACTTGACAACATTTGAGGAAAGCCTGAGAAGTTATTATGTCACCAATAAAAAAGCCCCCGGAGTTTATGTAAAGAACGGTCCGGTTTGGAATTATAAGAGATAAATAGCGGACGCTTCGACAAGCTCAGCGTCCGGGCAATGAAGGCGCTCCCTTAAGCCTGTCGAAGGGAGCGACGCTTCGACGGGCTCAATGTCCCGCTATTTTATTGGTTACTGTTTCCGCGATTTTTTCTTTTAACGCATCTAATCCTTTTTTTTCTTTTATTGAAACGGCGATACTGTTTGGAAAACGGTTTTGCAATTCTTCTACGGCGCTATCTGGCAAGCGGTCTATTTTATTAAGGACAGTGATCATGGGAATATCAAGAGAAGGTTTTTCTTCCTGATCCTCCGTGTTTTTATTTTTTCGCTCTTTTTCGTTCTTGTCTTTTTTTTGTGATAATTCCGTTAAAACATTTATTGTTGTTTCATAGTTATTTTCAACATCAGGATCCGACGCGTCTAAAATATGTATAAGAATATCAGCTAACGCGGCTTCTTCCAAAGTTGAACGGAACGCTTTAATGAGCGAATGCGGGAGAGCGCGGATAAAGCCGACTGTGTCTGTAAGCAGAACTGTCACGCCCGGCGCGGGCTGGAAACGCCGCGTAACGGCGTCAAGGGTGCAGAAAAGTTTGTCTTCCGCAAGCACCTGCGCACCCGTTAGAACATTTAACAGGCTTGACTTACCCGCGTTTGTGTAGCCTACTATCGCGCATACGGGCAGGTTGTTGCGCTCTCTCATGCTTCTTTGAGTCTTGCGCTGTTTGCCTACCTGCTCAATTTCTTTTTCAAGCTGGTTTATTTGTTTTTCTATTTTTCTGCGGTCAGTCTCAAGTTTAGTCTCCCCCGCCCCCTTTGTCCCGTAACGGCCTCCGCGCTGTCGTGAAAGATCGATATACTTGTGCGTTAATCTTGGCAAAAAAAAGTTAAGCTGTGCAAGTTTTACCTGTAATTCCGCCTCTCTTGTAATGGCTCTTTGCGAAAAAATACGGATTATAAGTTCCTGCCTGTCCAGTACGGGAAGTTCCGAAAGCTCCTCCCAATTTCTTTGCTGGGAGGGACTTGGATTCCAGTCAAAAACCAGCAGATCCGCCCCGATTTCCCCCGCTTTTTTTGACAATTCTTCCGCTTTTCCGCTTCCCATGCCGAACTTGGCGCTTTTTTCCCGCACTTTTATTTTTTCATGCGTTGCGATTTCAAGCTCAAGGGTTGTTGCAAGCCCTTCAAACTCGCGGCACATGGCATCGTCGCCTGAGTTTCCGTTTAGTATGCTGACTAGGAAGGCTCTTTGGGGTTTTTCTTTTGTTTCATAGAGTTTTGCCATGAAGGAATTATAGCATATATTGGATAAAGAATATTTACAGGCTAAAACTATGAAAAATGTAGGCTTTATTGCGCTCTCTCTGCACAGGCAGTAGACAAGAGAAAAAAATGCCGTTTTATAGGGGATTTTACCTATGTTTTTGTCTATATTAAACGTTCGTTTTTTCTATACAGTCTTAACATATACAGGTGACACCTGAATAGTTAGATATTACTACAAATTTTTAGTTTTGTAAAGCAAAATTTACAAAGAAATACAAAAAAACAATAAATACATACCTAATCAATCCTGCAAAATAAAACAGTTTTTCACCTATAAAGCTGTATAGAAAAAACGAACGTTTATTCTATACAGAAAAATGAGGTGAAATTCTTAGTACATGGAGAGAAAAAAATGGCGAACAAAAAACTCTTGATTGGCTTACTGGCAGTAATGCTGGTTCTTGGCGGGTGTCCTGAGTCTGAAGAAGGTGTGAAAGACAACGGTAAGGATGCGCCTAAGACAGTTAAGTACGAAAGTACGGATACCGCAGGGAAAACGTATATTTTTATTATCACTGTAAGCGGTTCCGGAGTCGCGAAAGGCGACACTTATGTGATTAAGATAAAGGAGGCAGGACAGCCTGATAAGATTACCCAAGGCACTGTCTCAGAAAAAGGAACCGGCGGCTCTTTGACGCTAAAACAGAACGGCAGTGAAGAGCCGCTTAGCGTAACCGTCGGCAACGGACAAATGACGGCAATTAACGGACCTATAGCTGTTGAGGGCGGAGAACCGATAACCGCGCCGGGACCGCTCACGCCGAGTAACAACAACAATAATAACAACAATAACAATAATAACAACAGCGGTGAAGGCGACACAGGCGGCAACTGGCTCAGAAGAAAAGAAATCAATTACAAGGTGAGTAATGGAGTAGCTTCTGTTTCCGGTGAAACAAATTATAACTGGATTATATATCGTGTGACAAGCAACATGAATTATGAACAAAAATATACAACTTCGGGCTACTCAACCACGGACTCGGGCACGATCACGAATTCAAACAGTTCTTACCACTACACTGTGAGATACATAAGCGACACGAATTATGAAGCGACACAGACACAAACATCTACCGCGACAGACAGCTCAGGAGCGATGATTTCCCAGACTTCTTACAACTACCAACAGATTCAAAATGGAATGACTTCTTCAACTACCGTGACAAGTGAAAATACACAGAGTAATGGACAATTCTTAAAATCTACCCAAACGCAAACATATGAACTTGATGCAGTACTCCGCTTGCCGTTAAGATATACTCAGTCGGTAACCTACAACACTAATATACCTGGTTATCAAGATTATTATAAAGATAAAGACCAGAATGTGACTGTAAATTACACAACTGTCTTGCTTAGTGATACCGGCGGAATAAAGACCTACAAACATTCAAACGATAATGTAAACGAGAGATATACGGAATATAAATTCCAAAACGGCAGACAGGTGGAATCTAATGAATATGAGAATGGTGTGTTAAAAAGTACCGAAAAAACGACCTACGACAATAGCGGCAATAGGGTGATGAGGGAAAATAGTAGCTATAAGGATGGTGTGTTAGAAAGTACCACAAAAACGACCTACGACAATGGCAGAGAGGTGCTTAAAGAATACAATACCTATTATAATGGTGAGTTAATTAAAAATAACAGCACGAAAACGACCTACACCCGCGACAATGACAAAACGATCACTCTAGTATATCAATATAATTACGATGGATCTGAGAGTTTGAAATCAAGTGAAACAGAAACCAAAGTGACAATCAAGGAAGGTTTAATATTAACAACGAAGAGCTCATATTATAATACTACTGGATGGACCTCAGACTATGACAACTATTCTGAGACGGTTACTGTTTTATCGGACAACGGTTCAGAAGTGGTTGTAAGGTATCAAAAGGTTAATCGCGGTAACGTGTTAATCGAACAAAAGGATACGACTTACAGAAAATAGAGGAGTTTTCAGGTCGCTTCGCTTGTCGAAGCGACCTGCTTCTTTTTTACCAACATTTATTAGCGTTAAAGATGTATGCCCAATAAAAGTAACAAAAAACGGCTAATCGCCGCAGACTTTAAAATCAAGGCTGTTGTTTGCAAACAAAGCGCAAACAACAGCTTTTTTCTTGGTTAGGGAAAAATGTTTTTAAAAAATATTATGTGCCCTAAAACCCGGCAACTCAAGGTTAAGCAGATGTTGATCATCGGTAAGAAGAACAGCGTTTAAGATTATAGAAGTAGCGGCAATAATGCTGTCCGGTAATTTGGCAGAAGTAGCTCGGCGTATTTCAATGGCTTTTTGTATAATCGCCTCATCAAGAGGAACGACAACTAAATCATTTAAAAATTCTTGAATATCCGACTCTTCATCGTCAGTTATATTCCGTTTTGACAGCAGTTCCATTCGTACAATAACGCTTGTCAATAACTGAGCCTCGTCAATATTGATACCCAATGAATTTAAATCATATTGTCTATTAAGCAGTTTAACGACAGCGCAAGTGTCAAAAACTAAATTAATCCCACTCATCACGAATAGCTCTTTGGTAAGCCACGCCATCACCGCCAAAAATCCCTTTGTGTTTTCCAAAAAGTCTCGAAATAGGCTTACGATTTGGATTAGCGGCTTTCTCCGCCGCCGCCTGTAAAGCTTCCCCGACAGTATTGTAACTGCCCCCGGTACTGGAACTGTATCATATCGTTGCTCTTTAGCCCCTTGAATAGGAGCCAAGGTAAGAACAACAAGTCCCGCCGGTATTTCTCTAGGCACGTCAATGGTCAGTCTGTGGTCGGCGGGTACTTCTACTGTCTGCGTAATGCTCATGTAATAAATATAGCATAAAACAAAACAATAAGCAAAGAGTTAAGTATTCTTCCTCTGACAAAACCGAAATAAAACAATACACTATACAAAACGGTTTGAAATACTGAATAAGGCATATTATGACATTGGATTTTTCCCCTCTTCACTCTTCCCCGCCATTTATGCTAAACTACCCACATGACAGCAGACGAATTACGTTCCAAGTATATAAATTTTTTCGTTTCCAAAGGACACGCGCAGATACAGGGCAAATCGCTTCTGCCGGAAAATGATCCTACGGTGCTTTTTACAACGGCGGGTATGCATCCGCTTGTTCCGTATCTTTTGGGGCAGGAACATCCTGAGGGCAAGAGGCTCGTTAACTTTCAAAAGTGTATACGTACCGGAGACATTGACAGCGTGGGAGACTCAAGCCACCTTACCTTTTTTCAAATGTTAGGCAACTGGTCTTTGGGGGATTACTTTAAAGAAGAAGCAATAAAAATGAGTTTTGAATTTCTCACTTCCCCGCAGTGGCTGAATATTCCCGTTGAAAAATTGGGTGTGACGGTTTTTAAGGGCGAGGGCGACGTTCCAAGAGACGATGAATCGGCGGCAATTTGGAAAC
>Ga0268262_10007492_pt1 | contig 10155 bp, 4 predicted proteins | sample TergutNc150P3_FD_190354 | JGI IMG/M metagenome (GOLD analysis project Ga0268262, IMG submission 190354) | Nasutitermes corniger P3 segment gut microbial community from laboratory colony in Florida, USA - Nc150 P3 (SPAdes) (version 2) | ecosystem: Host-associated > Arthropoda: Insects > Digestive...
CAACCTTAAGGCGTCCTGGGCCAACGACCAGATATCCGCCCGCGAAGCTGCCCGCGCCTTGGGCATTACGCACAGAACATTCCTGATTTGGGCGCGTGATGTGTAGCATAACGGAGAAATTTGGATATAAAGGTACGACTTAGTATCCAGCTTTAGTAGCCGCTGAATCTTGGCGAAATCTACAAGCGCAGAGCTTCAAGCAGGGCCAAACTTTATCCATATTGCTAATTATATCAGTGCATGGGAATAAAGTCAAGTGCGGATATTAAATCGTACTTTTTTTATGTGCACGGATAGGGCGAGGGGCTTCGATGGCGTCTACCATTACCCGAAAACTTTTTCGGGCAAAAGCGATAAAATGCTTGTAATTGGCGGCTACAAAGGTTATAATTGGTTAATGTTAGATTCATTGGGGCAAGGTGCCCTGTGAATATAAATTTATGCGGGAGGAATTGAAGGAAATGATGAAACACGCGAAGAGGTTTTTGGCACTCGCACTGGTTCTGTTGCTGTGCTCATCCGGGCCCATAGGGATTGGAGGAGTGGCCGCTTCTGCAATAGAGGGGGTTGGGGTAACCGAAGAATTGGGCGCAAACACCGTTGAGGTGGGAACAGCGGCAGTCCCCAACGCGGAGACAGCCGATGTATCACAGCCGCTTGCTGCGGGCCTCGAATTAGACGGCGAACTAGATACTTGGTCTAAGAGTTATGTCTCCGCAGTAGCTGAAGCCTCCATGCTTTCTGAGCCAACTATGCTGGCAGCAACCCAAGAGATTGTTGCGCAAGCAGCACAAGGATCGAAACTTTATTTTAATGTGTCGTATTGGGATGTCTCTTGGAACGCTGGAAGTCCAGACGGTAATCCGGCAGGTATGCCTACGCAAATCGAAGAGTTTGTAGTCGGGGAGCAACTCTGGATAAATTTGCAAGCAACAAACGACGTAAGGATTAAGCAGGTCACCGCATATCTTTACAGAGGTTCTACGCAAGTTTACAGCAATACACAAACAGCGAACAATTATTTCGGTTGGGCCGCTTGGCCTTATACACTGAACACCTCTGGATCATACAGATTCTCTTTTTATATTACTTACACTTCAGGGGCAACGCAATCAGTAGATGGATACACTTTTACTGTCAAAGACAAAGCGCCAAGCATTACTTCACAGCCCTCCAACACATCTATAAAGGTTGGAAACACCGCCACCTTTTCCGTTACAGCATCCGGGAGTAACTTAACGTATCAGTGGTATCGTTGGACCCCATCGAATCAGAATTGGGTTTCCATCAGCGGAGCTACCTCGCGTACTTATTCCGTAACGACGACAGCAGCTATGAACAACTATTGGTATTATTGCGCTGTATCAAATTATGGAAATACCGTTGGCTCTAGTTATGCCCAGCTTACTGTCTATTCAACTATTACCTATGATGCCAACGGCGGCAACGGAGCACCTTCTATCCAAGAAAAAACCTGTGGCACCAGCACTAATCTCAGCACGACAGTGCTAAAACGCAATGGATACACTTTTTTGGGTTGGTCTACCAGTAGCACAGCTACTTCTGCGTCTTATTTGCCCGGTGGCAGTTTCTCAAGCGACAGCAATACAACCCTATATGCTGTGTGGCAAACGGCTGAAACATTAACCCTCGGCACAAGCAAGACGGCCAATATCAATTTCACAGGCAAAGAGATTTGGTATACCTACACGCCCAGCGCGACAGGAAGTTATACGTTTTCATCTTCGGCTTCAAGCTCATATGATCCTGAATTGTATGTATACAGCGGTTCTTCTTATACGCAAGTTACCTCAAGCACCAATTACGGAAATTTTTCTACTCCCCTTAACCTGACCTCTGGCACGACCTATTATTTTAGGGTATATTTATACAGCGATTCCACTTATCTTCCGACCGGATCATTCCCAGTAGTTTTGAACAGGGATTCTTACACAATTACCTACAACGCTAATGGCGGCAGCGTATCCCCTACAAGCGCGACATTAAATGCCGGGAGTAGTGTGACAACACCCACGCCGACAAAGAGCTACACGCTTACCTATAATGTAAATGGCGGGAACGCACTATCGCCTTCCAGCAAAAGTGTATCGTGCACTTGTGACGGCTGGTTTACAGCCACAAGCGGTGGCTCAAAACGCGCGAACGCGGGAGCAAGCTATACCCCAACGCAGTCGGAGCCGATTTACGCACAGTGGACAGATCCAAGTATGGGAACGCTTCCAACACCTACGCATCCCACAGCGGGTTATAGTTTTAAGGGTTGGTTTACGGCGGCTACCGGTGGCACACAAGTGACAAGCAGCACAGTTATGACAGGCAATCAGACGATCTGCGCACAGTGGAACATTGTGCCGGGGATCACTGGGCCAACCTCAATGAGCTTGGCAGTAGGCTATGCGGCCACTTCCACCGGGGTATACACCGTGACTGGTAGCCCCGCGTCCACGGTGACGAAGACCAGTGGCAACGCATCAATTACCTGGAACAACAGCACGAAAAAACTGGATATCGCGGCGGGCCTCGCGGCGGGTAGTTACCCGGTCGTGCTCAAAGCCAGCAATGGCGTTGGCACCGATGCGACGATTACTTTTACGCTTACTATCACCAACGCGCCGGGAATCACAGGCCCCACCACGATGAGCTTAACAACAGGCTATTCGGCCACTTCCACCGGGGTATACACGGTGACCGGCAACCCCGCACCCACGGTAACGAAAACCAGCGGCAATGCGAATATTACTTGGAACAACAGCACGAAAAAACTGGACATCGCGGCGGGCCTCGCGGCGGGTAGTTACCCTGTCGTGCTCAAAGCCAGCAATGGCGTTGACACCGATGCGACGATTACCTTTACGCTTACCGTTAGCGCGACCTATACGGCCACCATCAGCCCAACAAGCAAAACATTTACAGGCGCGACAGCAGGCTACAGCACACAAACGGCGCAGGTATTTACCGTCACAAATACGGGCACTGGCACAATTTCCAGCCTTGCGGTGGCTTTATCCTCCACCACGAACTTTGAAATCAGCACGGCGTTGTCCAGCACATCGCTTGCTGCGGGCGGCACGGCCACGGTCAGCATTCGCCCGAAAACCGGGCTTGCGGCGGGAACCTACACCGCCACACTGACCGTTACGGGCAGCAATGGTATCAGTCTCCCCGCTACCATGAGCTTCACCGTCAGCCCGACCTACACGGCCACCATCAGCCCGACCAGCAAAACCTTTACGGGCGCGACAGCGGGCTACGGCACACAGACGGCACAGACGTTCACCATCACAAACACAGGCACTGGCACAATTTCCAGCCTTGCGGCGGCTTTATCCTCCACCACGAACTTTGAAATCAGCACGGCGTTGTCCAGCACATCGCTTGCTGCGGGCGGCACGGCCACGGTCAGCGTTCGCCCGAAAATCGGGCTTGCGGCGGGAACCTACACCGCCACGCTGACCGTTACGGGCAGCAATGGTATCAGTCTCCCCGCTAACTTGAGCTTCACCGTCAGCCCGACCTACAAGGCTACCATCAGTCCAACAAGCAAAACCTTTACAGACGCGACAGTAGGCTATGGCGCGCAGACGGCGCAAGTATTCACCATCACAAACACGGGTACTGGCACAGTTTCCAGCCTTGCGGCGGCCCTTACCTCCACCACGAACTTTGAAATCAGCACGGCGCTATCCAGCACCTCTATTGCTGCGGGCGGCACGGCCACGGTCAGCGTTCGCCCGAAAACCGGGCTTGCAGCGGGAACCTACACCGCTACGCTGACCGTTACGGGCAGTAACGGCATTAGCCTCCCCGCAACCTTGAGCTTTACCGTTAGCGCGGCTCCGACAAATATTTATAATCTAGGCGAAGAAACATACCGTTTTAATAACTATGGCGATAGCGATTCTGCTGGCGGCCATTGCTTTGGAATGTCTGCCACCAGCTCTGCATATTACCTTAAGTTGCTGGACATTGCCAAAATAGGGGGAACCTATAGCAATCTATATGCGCTTAGCGCCACTTCAACCGTAAAAGCACCTATTTGCTATTACCAGAAATATCAACCGAACGGTTCAACTTATGTTACAGTGGCGGGAGGGTCATGGTATATAAATGATGTTTACAATATTGCCTCCGACTGGACAGCGGTTGTGAATTATGTAAAAAATCACGCTTATGATGATAAAGGCTCTCTGCAGATAGGGTTTAGAGGAACTTATACCTATAATGGCAGAGTCGAAACGGGTGGTCACGCAATAAACTTCTTACGTTATAGCGAGGTCGGGGGACAGCCCCGAATTTATGCCTATGACAATAACTTTCCTAATAGCGAAACCTATTTCTACAAAGATGCATCAGGTATGATTCACCAAGCGCCATATTCGACTTTCGACTTGTCTATCACCTGCATGGCGCTTCGGAGCGTTCCAAGATATTTTGAGCTTGCCGGTGGTTATGATTCAACACATATCATGTACGCAGATAGAGACGCAATTACTGTGGAGAGCGTCAACGTACATCCTATGGATGGAAACCTTGAGCTTCGGGAACACGTTATGTTTGAGATTCCCGCGCAGTTGAGCCAGGTTATAATTATTCCATTGATTGATAACGCTACTTTTGAATACCTTGATAACGAATATAGCTTTGGGAAAATTAATGATGACACCATTGGTATATTCACATTAGCAAGTTCAGGCGAAGGCTCAACACAAAATCCTAGTCTAACTATTATACAAGGTTCGGCGCAGACCTACACCGTCACCCTTAATCCTAATGGCGGTAGTGTTTCGCCTACAAGCATCACCGTGACCAACGGTGGCACATACAGCGCCCTGCCCACACCGAGCCGCGCAAACTATACTTTCGATGGTTGGTACACAGCAGCCAGCGGTGGATCAAAGGTCAACACGACCGATACCGTAAATCTGACGGGTAATACTACACTGTGCGCGCATTGGAGTACTGTTTCCCAGCCCAGCAAGAAAATCTTCTCCACCAAGTACGATGCAACATTCTTTAACTGGATTCTGTTCTTCCTGTGCTTTGGGTGGATTTGGATGTGGTTCTGATGACCAAAGCCCCGAAGCAACTTCTGCTTCGGGGCTTGCTTTTTGTGCGGGGTTGCTGTTGTTGCCGCGATTTTCCATTGACAGCGGCTGCATAGATCTGGTTGGAGTGTTGAGGATGCTGGGTGTACCGCTGTTCGATACGAACGCAGCACCCCTGACCGGATTAGTGAAAGAGAATATCCCCGTCTGGCTTTCCGGCACAATACAAAAAGCCGTAATTGAGGTTGACGAAAAAGGTACCACCGCCGCAGCCGTCACGGTAATGATGATGGCTGGGTTCCGCTTTGCCGAAACCCACAAAGCCTTTTAGCATGGTGTGCGATAGGCTCTTTGCGTTTGTGCTATATAGAAATGGCGGGCAGATTCTATTCACTGGTGTAGTCAATCAGATCAACTAACATACATTCGACATCATGCAGATTGGAGAACATCATGAAGCGACTAACGAAAAACATTTTTGCCCTCGCACTCTCGTTCATCCTGCTGTGCGGAACAGCAGTTATTCCGGTGCAAGCATGGAAGACGAATAGCAGCTACACAGGCGACCATGCTGCTCTTGTCAATTATGCGGTGGATGCCATTACAGGCACTAAAATGAGTGCGAATGAGCAAGTCCTTATGGCATATTGTGCTGAATTGGCTGATGACGCAGTTTACAAAAAAGATAATTCCAGCATGCACGGCAGGGCGAATTATGTTCTTTTTCAGAAGTATCTATGGGAACTTGCGATTGACGTGCTGCAGAACGGTCCCGGTACAGCCGCGACAAAAACAGAAGTCCAAACATATCTCAATACCTACCTGTCAAATTATACATCGAAGCAAGGAAATCTTTCTATCAATGAAAAGGATCGTCTTGATGTCATTAATGCACGGTTGGTTACGCTTCTATCAGAAAAGGTAAAGTTCACCGGGGCCTCCGACACATTCGAGCTCAGTAAAAGAAAGCGCGCCATAAAAGTTGTCGGCTTTCTCTGTCACTTGATTGGAGACACTTTTGCGCACAGCACGTTTGTGCCGAGCAGTACGGTTTACTACTCAGGCACCTATAATGCAAATCTTCATTTTCGACAAGCGGATTTTTCCGATGCCAGCAAATGGAACACATTCAAAACGATAATATCAAACTATGATGTTAGTTTTGTCGGTTTAAGTGAGTTGGCAGATGCAAACGGAGACGGAGTGTCTGCGGCGGTATTCATCAAAGGCACAAATACTGAAGCGGATTTGCAGGGATATGGGCAAACACTCCTGAAATCACTATCGGAAACCACGAAAGTGAAAAGCGTGGAAGATGATACAGCATTTTGCGTAGCTCGCTGGAACGCATCAAAGTCGGTAATACTGAGTGTGGTTAAGGACTTCAATAACGTGTTATCGCTTTCGGATAGCGGCAGCAGTTTTGCCAGCTACGCAATTTATAACAAGAGCTATATGCGCTACTATCAGACGAATAATACGGGTTATACATTGCGCCAATTTGATAGTTACTATACTGTGGATGAACACACCGTTACGTATAATTTCTCCGAGAATGGGGGCGGCAGCACCACCAAGACTAGCGCCAAAGTCACTGAGGGCACGTCAATTGACTTATCCCCTACTGCCGCAAAATCTGGTTGGACATTCGTTGGCTGGAATACCAATAAAGATGCAACCACTGCGCTGAGTTCTTTAAAAATGGGCGGCAGCAACATAACACTCTATGCCATTTTCAAAAGAACTCTGACAGGAACATTTGTTGACTACAATGCATCCACCAAGCAGACGCGCACCGCGCAAATCACTATTTACAATAAGGCAACTAGCGGCGCAATCACGCCTCCGGCGCAAAGCACGTTCACTGGATGGAATACGCGCGGATGGAGCACCTCAACTGCGGCAAGCGCTGCCCCGGCAACCTCCTTCTCTATTAACGCTGACACAACTTATTATGGGCTTTATCAAAAAACTCTGGCATTGTCCTACAACCCCAACGGAGGCAGCACGACACCATCCAGTCAACAGGGAACGCAGTATGTCAACAGCTACGCGAATACAACCTATAGCAATCCGTCATTGACGCTGGCAAACGCCATCACCAAATCGGACGCAGTCTTTCACAAATGGGCAAAGGACAGCGTATCAGGTACACAGTCTGATGCTGGAACATCTATTGCGATAACGGCCAACACGACAATGTTTGCAACCTGGGCGCACACGGTTACCTATAACTATTCCGAGAACGGCGGCTCCTCCGCCACATTAAGCAGTGCAATAGTTGCTGACGGTTCAGCAATCAACCTTACGCCCACAGCTACGAAAGCTGGCTGGGTTTTCATCGGTTGGAATACAGACAAAGATGCAACTACAGCGCTTTCTTCTTTGAACATAGGAACAGCTGATGTTCCGCTGTATGCTATATTTAGCAAGACGCTGACGGCCACGTTCATCGACTACAATGCGTCGGCAAAAAACTCCCGTACAGCATCTGTAACGATTTACAACAAAGCAACCAGCGGCACGGTTTCCGCGCCTGCGCAGAATGCATATACCGGTTGGATGTTGCGCGGCTGGAGTACGGCAACAACAGCGAACGCAACCCCTGCCACCTCTTATGTCATTAGCACAGATACAACATTTTATGGCCTCTACCAAAAGACGCTGATCCTCTCCTACGATGCCAATGGCGGCAACTCTTTACCGCCTGATCAATCGGGAACGCAATACGTCAACAGCTATGCAAATACAACTTACAACAATCCAACTCTAACGCTAGCATCAGCTATCAGTAAATCCGGCTCTAGCTTTGCAGGATGGGGAATGGGCAGTGTCGATGGCACGAAATACGGTGCGAATACTTCCATCACAATCAGCGCCAATACAACGATGTGTGCAACGTGGACGCCCATAACCCATACAGTTACCTATAATTATTCCGAAAACGGTGGTACCTCCGCCACAATGAGCAGCGCGACAGTTGCAGAAGGCTCCGCAATTAGCTTAACGCCAACAGCCGCTAAATCTGGCTGGGTTTTTGTAGGTTGGAATACAAGCAAGGATGCTACTACAGCGCTTTCCTCTATTTCGAATATGGGAACAGCGGATGTTACTTTATATGCTGTTTTCAGTAAAACGCTGACAGCCACGTTCATTGACTACAGCGGTTCGACCAGAACCACAAGGTCTGTTTCTGTAACGATTTACAACAAAGCCACAAGCAGTACTATTACTGCGCCTACGCAGAATATCTATACAGGCTGGAATTCATGCGGCTGGAGTACAGCAACGACTCCAAATGCAACGCCAGTGACGACCTATCTCATTAGTGCGGATACCACGTTTTATGGCTTGTATCAGAGAACGCTAACACTTACCTATGATGCAAACGGCGGTAGCACAACGCCAACGACACAAACAGGATCTCAGTATACCAACAGCTATTCAATCACAACGTATGGCAATCCAACGTTTAATTTGTCAGCGGCGATAACCCGTACAGGATTTGCATTCAGCAAATGGGCAAGTGGCGACGTTAATGGTACGCAGTATAATCCAAGCGAAACAATTACTATTAGCGCGAGTACTGTCATGTATGCGGTGTGGATGGATAATCCTATTACTTATATTCTGAATGTGATAAGCGGCATGGGCAGTGGCAACTTCACACAAGGTACGGCCATAATAATTACGGCGAATGCAGCCCCCAGCGGTCAGCGCTTCAAGCAGTGGGATATCAGCCCTACGGTTACCTTTACGGATGGCACCAGTAACACCAGTGCCACGGCGAAGTTCAAAATGCCTGCCGGGGCGGTCACGGCAACGGCGGTCTATGAGGATATACCAGTAGCAACTTATCTTGTCACTGTTAGTGGCGGCACGGGTGGCGGCGATTTTGCGCAAGGCGCAACTGTGACAATTACGGCGAACGCAGCGCCTAGTGGTCAGCGTTTCAAGCAATGGAACATCAGCCCATTGGTCACGTTTACAGCCAGCACCAGCGCAACGAGCGTAACAGCAAAGTTTACGATGCCTGTCGGAGCAGTCACGGTGACAGCAATTTATGAGGATATCCCTGCAACCACCTATGCCGTCACTGTCAATAGCGGCACAGGCGGCGGCAATTATGCGGCGGGCGCAACTGTGACGATCGCGGCAAGCATCGCACCAACTGGCCAGCAGTTCAAACAATGGAATATCAGTCCATCGGTTACATTTACGGGCAGCACCAACGCGACAAGTGTGACTGCGAAATTCACGATGCCTGCGGGGGCTGTTACAGCAACAGCAACTTATGAACCTATTCCCGCAACCACCTACGCCGTAACCGTCAATAGCGGCACGAGCGGCGGCAACTTTGCGCAGGGCGCAACCGTGACAATCACAGCAAGCGGCGCGCCCGCTGGCCAACGCTTCAAACAATGGAATATCAGCCCGGCGGTTACCTTCACAGATGGCACCAGCGCCGCCAGTAGCACGGCCAAGTTTACCATGCCTGCACAGGAGGTTACTGCAACAGCGGTTTATGAGAATATCCCAACTCAAACCTCATTTACCGTTACTTACAACACAGATGGTGGCAATCCTGCAAGCATCGCCCCTGTCACCGTCACCAGCGGCACTTCGATTACGCTCCCCGCCGCGCCTACTAAAAGCAAGAGCATTTTCAAAGGCTGGAAAACAGGTAGCACTACCCTTGCCGCAGGCGCGAGCTACACCGTCACTGGCAACGTAACCTTTACTGCGCAATGGGCCAAGACCATCTTTAGCACCAAGTACGAGGCGACCTTCCTGAACTGGATTTTGTTCTTCCTCTGCTTCGGCTTCATTTGGATGTGGTTCTAAAACAAAAATGCTCGGTGGCAGGACATATATCATGCCTGCCACCGGGATGCGCCAAAACTTCGATTTTTCTCGTTTTTGCACCACTGGCGATGTTTCCGTCATATCGACGTCTATTCACAAGTGAAGACAACAAAAGAAATGCAGGAGCCTCAACCCCTTGTGTATCAAGGGGTTGAGCGCATTTTTGAGCGCGAAGCGGCACCATGCAAAATACCGCTGCACATCGGCCCAAATGAGCGGTTTG
>Ga0268262_10007493_pt1 | contig 10154 bp, 9 predicted proteins | sample TergutNc150P3_FD_190354 | JGI IMG/M metagenome (GOLD analysis project Ga0268262, IMG submission 190354) | Nasutitermes corniger P3 segment gut microbial community from laboratory colony in Florida, USA - Nc150 P3 (SPAdes) (version 2) | ecosystem: Host-associated > Arthropoda: Insects > Digestive...
AACTGTAAAAAAGTGTATTATTATGGTCAAAAATTAGATTAGATTTGTAAATATATGACCAATTTTCAGAGAATATTTATAGAAAACCTTAGATTTTGGCGAAAAAAGAGAAAAATAAGCCAGCTAAAGCTGTCTGAAATGGTTAATATTTCTCCAAATTATTTAAATGCCGTTGAAAACGGGAAAAATTTCCCTTCTCCAGAAGTTATCCAGAGTATTTCCGATGTGCTTGAAGTTCTACCCTACCAATTTTTTCTAGAGTATCCGGCGGAAGATACGCCCGTTAATATGTTAGTTTCTGATTTATTGGTCGTTAAGCAACGGCTTATCAAAGAAATCAACGATATACTTCAAAAATACGAAGTTAAATCATAATACTTTTCCGTTGCCGCTGTTGGCCAACTGGCAAATTGTATTTTTAATCTTTACGGATCTCTATACTTTATTTAGTCATTTAATATCAGGAATAAATTTTATCCATGAATTTTGATAAATCTTTAATTGCTTTATGTAATTTTAAATTAGCTTTTATTTCACTGGCAAAATCCGCTGTTTTCATTTAATACATTTCCTCAGTCATTTATTTATTTAAAATAACACTCAAGTCTTTAACTTTAAAAAATGTTCGTATTTCGCTGTTAATTTTCTTTTTTATGCCTTACTACAACACGTTTTCCGTCTTCGCGTCTGCCGTCACGCTTGCCGCCTTCCGGCCTGATTCCATGACTACGCTCTCTATCACCACGACCTTCTTCGCGCTTACCGTTATCCTGTCTGTGAGAGCGTCTTTGGAATTTCTCCTTATGCCCTTCTTCGCGCTTTATACCGTCATGCTTCTCACCCTCACGCCTTACATTTTCGCGTTTTGTAGTACCTGTATGTTTTTTCTCGCGTACCGCTTTTTCAAGTACTTTTAAAGATTCCTCAAATCCGCCAAGAAACGCCTGCAGATCATCGGCAAACAGAATAACCGACTGCCTGTCAAAGCCCCCGTTATCGCGGTTCTTGCTCTCAACAATGTTTAGGTAGAGGTCGCCCATCCTGTTTTCTTTCACATTAAAAAAGTATGTCCTATTAGGCAATATTACTCTATTAGAAAATATCTCCCCTCTTACGCCCATAATTTACTCCTTATTATCCGCTTCCATTATCATCTTTCTTTGCCAATCAAGCAAGAACCTCTCAACTTCCGAGTCACTTCCTTCTGCGTCCGCCATGATGCGGAAAACAGGCTCTGTGGCTGAACCTCTCATCCAAATAAACGCCGTCTCTGTTCCCTCTCCGTTAGAAAAAAGGATTTTCAGCCCCCCCCTGCCGGCTTCTCCAAAGCGGGTCAAGTTTCGCTTCTGCGCCGTTCCGTTGTAAGCGATAGCTTCCCAACTGCAAATGCCAAAACGCTGTTTTAATTGTTCTTTTTGCCCCTCCCACTCCCGCAAAAACACTTCCCTGTACCGGTCTTTCAATGCGGCGTGATCTTTTGTTTTTATTTGTAAAAGTGCGTCCTTGTTATACACGGGAGTGGTCACAAACGGCGGCAGGCTTGCGATAATATCCGCAAGAGTAAAATCTTCGCGGTATTTTTCTGTCTGATTGGAAAGACGGAGCCAAATTTCAAAAAAACCGCTCTTGTCGTTCATGGAACTTATGGAGAGCATTTTGGCGACGGCAAGAACGGTGCTGATAGGATCGCGGACGGCGGACGGATGGGTTATGTTTCCACCGGCGGAACCTTCGCCTAAAATACGCACCAGGTAGCCTTCTTCGCGCAGATTACGGGCAAGAGAGACTACGTTAGCCTCTCCTACTTCGGCGCGGAAGACGGAAATTCCAAAAGCTTTGGCAATTTTGTCTATTCGCATGGAAGTGGGATCATTAACCGCCACGGCGGCTTTTGCGTAATTGCCGTTGCAACAGCAGGATGATTCTTTGGGAACAAACTCCCGCGTCCAGACAAGTTGGGAAAATTCCGCAGTACAGGCAAGGGCGAAAACTTCCTGCGCTTCAAGAGCGCGCGCTTTATTTTCCGTATCGTCCCAAATAACAAGGTTTCCCCTGTCGCCGTCGCAGTCGGGAACATATCCAAGAATAAATGAACTGTCGTGTTTATGGGCATCTTCCAGTAATTTACAACAGGGAATAAGAGACTCTCCCTCAGGCACAATGCGGTGGGCAATTTGTCCCGGTTTGTCATTGATACACTTAAATTTGATGCCAAGACTTGCAAAAAAATCTTTATCAATAGAAACAGTCCTTGCGCTGCCGTTAAAATCACAGACTATTCCAAGCGGCTTTTTTATAAGACCGTCTTTCATCGCATCGGAAACGCCGGGAGCGGTAACGTTCACGTTCGCCCCCCACACTACATCGCCGCAAAAATCATAGTACGCTTTTAGAGACTGCGCCTTAGCGTCTTTCTCACCGGCGAAAACTTTTTTAACTTGTTCAGTATCGGCGGCTGAAAAAAGTTTTTCTATTTTTTCAATACAATCTTCTTTTTCCAAAAAGGCATGAAAAGCGGAAATAAGTTTATGCGATTCTTCAGCCGCCAGTACTCCGCCGTCGGTAAGACCGAATTTAATTCCGTTATGGCCAATGGGATTGTGGCTTGCGGAAATGTAAATAAAACCGGCGCTTACATTACGTTCCGCCGCGTTTAAACTTTTTGCCCATGCCATAATTTCAGGCGCGGCGGTTACTCCGGCATATCGTACTTCACAACCGCAAGCCAAAAGGATCGGGATCATCGCGTCCGCAATTGCTTTTCCGGTGGGGCGGGTATCAGTTCCAAAAAGAATAACGGGAGAACAAACATCACATCCGCGCTTTAAATACTCGGCAAAAATAAAAGCCGCGCCGGCGCAGATAATATAACAGGTTTTGGAAATTTTTTCCGATTTACTTTCTTCTCCGTCCGCAAATATCCCCCTCCACCCTGAAGCGGAAAGAATCATTTTATCAAGAGTTTCTTTAATATCTTTATAAATCATACGCTAACCTTACGCTAATCATACGTTAACATTATACTAACCAAATATTAACTATACGCTAAATAGTATAAACATTTCCCGTTAATAATTCTACATAATAAAAAAAAAGACAATATCTGGTCAATTTTCTTTGATACTTTTTTTCATATAGGGTGTATTTTGTTCCACTCGTTATCTTAGATTTATTGATATACGGTATTTATTACCGTTTATCTGTTTTATTAGGAGAACAAAATATGTCAGGACTGAATTTAATTCAAAGAAGGGAATTAGATCCATTGCTGATAAAAGCAAACAGGATTGTTAAACATTATGAAAGAGCCTCTAATTGCCGGGCATGCGTTATGGAGCCTGAATCAATCGATCATAAATTAATTTGCAGCCATTGCAGCCAAAGAACCCGCCCCGATATAAAAGACAAGTGCGCGTATCTTCATACGGAAGCCGTAAACAAGGCAAGACAATTCGGCGGTTCATATATTTATATATGCCTTAAAAAGCTGGTTTTTTGGACCAGTCCTTTTTATTCCGGCGAAAGGCTTGCCGGAGCGCTTTTTTCAGGCGGGATCGAAGAATCGGAAAAAAACAACGGTAAAGTGCAGGCGTTAGCCCAAATCATGCTTTTATGCGCAAATCATCTGTCGCGTTTTAACCCAATCCAGAAAAACATTGTGTCAATAAACACTGATAATACGGAGGCTCCTTTAACGCCGCAACAAAAGCAAAGCATCGAAAAATACGCCTGTCAGTTGGACACGGAACGGATGCTTTTGGCCTGTCTTCGCCGAGGAGATAAGGAAGAAGGACAGAAAATTCTTGTCAAACTGCTGAATATCGTTTACCAGGAAGTAAGGGGTAATTTCCAGGCGTTCCGCCTTAAAGCCCTGGAATTGGCGGTATTGCTTTCAAGGGCGGTGTCGGATCCAAAGGATATAACGGATAATACCTCTCTGGAAAACACAAACCGCTGTATGAAAAAAATCGAAGAATGTACGACTTTTGACGGAATCAAGGAAATTCTTTCCTCCATCACGGACAAAATGTCGGGCATGATCTTTTCATTTCACGGGGTACGTCATTTTTCAGCGTTAAAAAAAGCGGAAAGTTATATTTGGAAACATTACACAAGAAAACTCAGTTTAAAGGAAATAGCAAACGCCTCAGGGCTTTCCGCCCCGTATTTAAGCATGATTTTTAAGGAAGAAATGGGAGAAAATCTCTCAAATTATCTTAACCGTCTTAGGGTAGAAAAAGCCGCCGGAATGCTGGTGACGACAAATTTGCCCATAAATGAGATAACTTTTGCATGCGGTTTTGAGGATCAAAGCTGGTTCTCAAAAATATTCAAGAATTTTACAGGATTAACCCCTGGGAAATACCGGGAACGCGGTATAATCGCGGACGGGAATATCATGGGTTAGGCGGGGAAAAACAGGGGATTTTATGAAAGAGAACAAGAATTTACAGAACAATAACGATAATTTGACGGAAAAAGCCGAAAAAATCATGTTTGATTATAATCAGGCTACCGGAAGCAGTATATGTATTTACAACAAGGAGTGCAAACCGTATTTTCCGGCTTCTTTTGGGACAGATCGTTGTCCGGAAACGAAAATTTGCCCCTTTTGCTCAAAATTTCGCCGTAATAATGACGGAAAAAGCGAATATCCGTGCCATGAAATGCATATAAACGCAATGAATGAGGCAAGCAGGAAGGGAAAATGCCATATTTATCAATGCGGATTGGGCGTTCTTTTCTGGATAAGCCCCATATATACCGAGGGAGTGCTGTCAGGGGCTATTAGGGGATCAGGTTTTTTTACAGAAAATAAAAAAGCCATTGACTTTTTTTCAAATTCCAATGATACTTTTGTTATGTGCAATGACGAAATATCGAAAGATGAATTTAAGGGACGCGTCAATTCATTTCCGGAGGCGGACGGGGATAAGGTCCAGTCTTTGGCGGAGATGATGCAGCTATGTACGGAGTCCCTTTCTTCCGGAAGCGAAGATTACCACGAAACAATAAAGCGAAGAGCCCAGCAGCAAGAAGCAATTTCCAGAATAATTGAATCATTAAAACAGCAATACCCGGCAAACGCCGAAAAACCGGGTTATCCCCTTGAAAAGGAAAAATTGTTCATGTCAACCTTACGCAAGGGCGATCCTTTAGAGGCCAAAAAAACGCTTAATGAACTGCTTGCAATGTTATTTTTTTCCAATCCGGGACAATTTAAGTACGTTCAATTAAGGGTAATTGAGCTTGTAGTCCTTATTTCCAGAGTGGAAATAAACCCGGAAAAAAGCGGGTCGCTTTCCATGGAAATTAACAATCAAAACCTCAGAATGGTGCAGGAAGCAAAAACCGTTGAAGAACTGACCGACATTTTACACAACATAGTTGACCGCGTATCGGATACCATCTCTTCCTATCGTGGAATTCCCCACGCCGCGGCTCTCAGAAAAGCGGAAAATTTCATTTTGGAAAATTTTACCAGGAAGATAAGCCTAAAAGAGATATCCACCGTAGCCGGTCTTTCTCCCCCCTATTTCAGCACCATTTTCAAGGAAGAAATGGGCGAAAACCTGTCAAAATACCTGAACAGGCTAAGGGTAGAAAAGGCAAGCCATTTACTGCTGGACACGGACATGTCGCTCAGCGAGATTGCCGCCTGCTGTTGCTTTGAAGATCAAAGCTGGTTTTCCAAGAAATTCAAAGCCTACACCGGCATAAGCCCTGGAAAATACCGCAACCAGGGCGGTGGAATTATCAGAAACATCGGCGCAAACAATTTCTCTGAAGGTTTCCGCAGGGTGCATAAGTAAGGTTTATTCGCCAAAGAGCCCACAGAAAGTGGGCAATAAACCGCACCTATAATTGTTTGAGAAATAGAGAGGTTTATATGAAAAATAAAATTTACTTATTCGGTATTATCTCGCTTGCGGTGATAATAAGTTTATTGACGATAGGATGCCCTGGAGAGGAGACTAAACCTGAAGAGATCCCGCCAATTACATCTGTTACAGTAAGTCCTCCGACAGGGAGTGTTACAAAAGGCGCAAACCGGTACTTTTACGCAAAAGTTGAAAGAACCGATGATGATCCGGATCAATCCGTAACATGGTCAATTGATGAGGCAGGTAAAGACCCAGGCACTACTATTGCCGCAGACGGTTTAATTACCGTAGCCGCCGCTGAACCCCTTGTATCGCTTACAGTAAGGGCGACATCAACAGTGGATACTACAAAAAGCGGGACGGCAACGGTTAAAGTAACTGAATATGTCTTTGGCGGTTTTAATGATAAACCCTTATCTACTACTAGTGAACAGGTAACAAGACCTAATAATGGCTATGACGTCGAACAGTGGTACCAGAACAAAAAAGGAACCATAAGTATGACACTCGGAAAAGGCGGAATTTTTAAATGCAGTTGGAGCGGTATTGATAACGTATTATTCCGTTCCGGTAAAAAGTTCAACGAAAAAGAGACACATTCTGAAATTGGCGATATTTCCGTTGAATATAACGCAACTTCATTTTCGGTAACCGGTACTGGTTATCTTTCCGTTTATGGATGGATAACCAAGGGCTCTCCGGATGCGTTAATTGAGTATTATATTGTAGACAGCTATGGCAACTATAACCCCGGAAGCGGCGGAACCAATAGAGGTACTGTAACGATTGACGGCGGGACTTACACTATTTATGAAAAATCAAGAATAAATCAACCTTCCATTCAGGGAACGAAAACTTTTAAACAATATTTGAGTGTCCGCACTACAAAACGTACAAGCGGAACAATATCCGTTTCACAACATTTTCGGGCATGGGCTGATAAGGGACTTGTAAGCACAAGCAACGGTAAATTGTACGAAGCGGCGTTAAAAGTCGAGGGCTACCAGAGCAGCGGTTCCGCGGAAATTCGGAAAAATATACTTTCAATAAACGGCGTTCCTATCGACAAATAGTTAAGACCAAAAAGATTTCAAAAAAATGAATTATCTCTTGAAATCTTTTTGGTATTTAATTAATATTTAAAAAAGGAAGAAAAAAATGTCGATTCATATTGCTGCGAAAGAAGGCGAAATCGCCGAAACAATTTTACTGCCCGGCGACCCATTAAGGGCAAAGTTTGTAGCGGAGAATTTTTTTGAAAATCCGGTACAATACACAGGCGTTAGAAATATTCTGGGCTATACGGGAACCTACAAGGGAAAAAGAATCTCTGTTCAGGGAACAGGTATGGGAATCCCTTCCATTTCCATTTACGTGAACGAGTTATTTCGGGAATACGGGGTAAAACGGGCAATCCGCATCGGAACGGCGGGTTCAATTAATAAAGACGTAAAAATACGCGACATTGTGCTTGCAATGTCAGCCTGTACCGATTCAAACGCAAACCATATCCGTTTTGGCGGCAGAAGTTACGCCCCCACCGCGACATTTTCCCTGCTAAAAACGGCATGGGACATCGCCGTCTCCAAAGGATACCAGCCAAAAGCGGGACCGATAGTATCGGAAGATATGTTTTATTCAGAAGACAAGGACGAATGGAAACTCTGGGCAAAATACGGTTGCCTTGCCCTGGAAATGGAAAGCGCGGAACTCTACACCTTAGCCGCCAAATTCAACCGTGAAGCCCTATGTATACTGACCATCTCCGACAGCCTGATCACCGGGGAGGCTACCTCATCCGAAGAGCGGCAATCAACCTTTACCCGCATGATGGAAGTCGCCCTTGAAACGGCCATTAGTTGACCTTTGTTAAAAAACAAGATAAAGTAACCGCATAAGCCCGGATGGTGGAATTGGTAGACACGCTAGTTTCAGGTACTAGTGCCTTCAGTGGTATGGGAGTTCGAGTCTCCCTCCGGGCAATTAGCTAATTCGTTACGTTGTAAGGAATTAGCTTAATTTAGTTTATCCGACAGCGGACAACATATTTCCAAAATTATCACCGTTTCACACTTGTTTAACACTTTTTGTGAAACAGGAAGAAAAGGAGAAATGTTATGCGCTATTCTTTCACTCTTGTCAAAGTAAAATCAAAAATCGGTACTATCTGGCACGCTCGTTTTTGGGACGAAAACTTAAAAAAGTATGCACACAGTCGCTCAACAGGCGTTTTAGTCGAAGGGAAAAAAGAAAACCGCAGAGAAGCGGAAGAAGTGGCAAGGAAAATTTTAGCTGAAAATTCAGAAACAAAATCAACAGCAACCATTACACTATTTAACCCGACAAACTCCCAAAAAACCAAAACAGCCAACACGCCCCTATTTGACTATCTTAAAAACTTTTGGACACCCAACAGCGAATACGCACAATTCAAAAGGGACGTACAAAAGAATCCCCTAACCATTAATTATATCAAAATGAACCATGACGATATTCGCCGCCATGTAGAACCATTTCCAGACTTCGCAGGATTAACAGTTGGAAACCTCACAAAAGCAATCCTCAAAAAATGGTTAATATGGCTTGCCGGACGGAAAGCAACCCGCCTCAAAAAAGACGGCACAATCATTGAAGGTAAAATTCTATCAGGACGCAGGGCAAATTCAGTTGTGCAAGCCGTCAGAGTGGCTATACGTTGGGCAGTAGACAATGACGAAATAGACATTGACCCATTTCAAAGACTAGGCGAAGTATCAGAAGACATAAAAGAAAAAGGCGTATTAACATTCGAGGAAAGAAAAAAACTAACAACACTACCAATAGTCGATTATCGTTCACGCCTTGTAATGTTATTAGGTAGTTATTGCGGACTTCGCAGGGGGGAAATACGAGGTTTACAATGGGGAGATATATCAGACGGCCTAATAACAGTTCAACACAACTACATTGACAAGGAAGGAGTAAAAAAACCCAAATACAACAGCATTAGAAAAGTCCCCATAACAACAGACGTTCAAAAAACACTAAATATAGCAATGGAAAACGCTTTTAATACATCACCTGAAAATTTCATATTTGAAAGCCCTTTAACTAAGGGTAAACCCCTAAGCAATAATTTTTTCAGAAACAGCGTAACAAAAGAACTGGAAAGCATAGGAATAACCGAAGCTCAACAAAAGGCTAAAAACATATCTTGCCACAGCCTACGCCATACCTTTATTACCCTAGCGCAACTTTCAGGCGTTCCAGAGGTTGTAGTCAGAGCCCTTGCAGGACATAAAAGCGAACAAGTACATCATAAATACATTCATGTACCCCAAGTTATTGATTTTAATGATGCCAGAAAAAAACTTGAATATTATGATACAAACGAGTTAAAAGTCGTAAATGCTTAAAAAAAAGTGGGGAGTTAATCTCCCCACTTTACATAAAAACAACAGGACCGCCTACGGCGGTAGGGCTGCGCCCTAATTGAATACGAAAAGAAGAACACCCTCTTTAAAAAATTATTCGCAAAGCCCCCGTCCAGGCGCTTCCCAGCTTTGCGTAGTCCGAGAGAGAAGCGAGGTTTGCCCACCCACCCGCGCAGGACGGGGTAATTATTCAGTATCCAGTCGCAAAAGCAAGTAACACTTCAAATTTTGCTAACAGCAATATTCCCCGAATCCATACATTTCTAAAAAGTAAAAAATTCACCTTCGCTATTTCTTCTCTCTCCATAACCTTAGTTCACACGCGCTACATTTTTCGCTCTCCATTCATCGTTTCTTTTCTTAAAGGTTAAAAAAGCTCCGTTCCGCTTGCGCTCCACTCCGCTTTTTTTTCGCTTCCTACCGCCCTTTTTTGTGCGATGATTATTCAGTCTTAAATCTTGTATAAAAAAGGACAAAAAAGCATGGTCAATGCACCATGCAAAACAAACCAAAGTGAAAACACAAAAAATAATTCCCAAAGGCATTAAATCGCGCCCTTGCCCTACATCGTGTAGGGCAAGGGCATGAAAAAAAAAGCTAATCCTGCACGCTTTTTTTTTCTAAGATAATTCCAAAAGGGCATAATAACATCGGCGTACCGCCGTTAGTGTTTTAGCATAAATAAAAAATAAAACACCATGCTTTTTTGTCTAACTTTTATTTGCACAAATAAAATTATGAAAAGGCACAAAAAACCCCGGCAGCCCACCCTTCGCAAAATGCCGCATAATAGGCATATTAAAACTCGTGTGGGGCAATGCGTAAATTCCCCACCCAACATCTCGCAACCTTCACG
>Ga0268262_10007494_pt1 | contig 10154 bp, 13 predicted proteins | sample TergutNc150P3_FD_190354 | JGI IMG/M metagenome (GOLD analysis project Ga0268262, IMG submission 190354) | Nasutitermes corniger P3 segment gut microbial community from laboratory colony in Florida, USA - Nc150 P3 (SPAdes) (version 2) | ecosystem: Host-associated > Arthropoda: Insects >...
ATAATGGCAGGGGCTACGGAAGCGGAAGGGGCTGCCAGGAATTTATCCCTGGACATTTTATCGGATAGTTCCTTGCAAGCGGCCCCAAAATCAGTTTCGCCGTCGGCGGAAAGGTTGTTCCACTGGAAATTATCAGCCGCGACAGGCGAAGGATGCATCCACGAACAGCCGCAGGAAAATTTCAGGCAGGCAATTTTCAGGTCTACGTCAGAGCCGCCAATCCCCTTCAACTCTGGCAAAACCTCGCGAATGGCTGTGTTTACCGTGCCTATTTTTGTCCCCATCATGCTGCCTGATGTATCGACAATAAAAAACAAAACCATCTGCCGCTTAACAATCCCTTCTACCTTATCAAAAATGCCCATTATGCTCCCCCTATTCCTTAATTATTCCGGCTATTTCCTTAAACTGGATATTTAAGTTCAAAGCAATAGGAATAACCGAATTGTTTTCGATATTCTTTCCTTCCCCATTTTCAGGCGTCATGAGCCAACAGTCGCCTGAAATGTTCTTGATGCCCCATATTGCGGGATTATTTTTATTCATTACCACCTCCCCGGTAACAGTGCTGTAATCATCGTTGTAGCCCCTGGTGTGGCACGCATATAATTTTACATTCGGGAACAATGGAACCTTATAATTGCCCACTACAAGATGGAGGGGATAGCTAAAAGTATGTTTGCAGGAGCACTTTATTTTGTTACCCTCTTTATGCTGATTCAGGAAAATATCTTCTTTGCATGACGGGCATTGCAGCAATTCGCTGCGTAGGCGGACAAGCGCTTTCTGCCATTCGTTTTCAGGCAGCCTTGCATTGGGATTCTTCATGCCCTCGGTAAAAGATTTAATAAAAGCCTCATGGAGGAAATCCGGGAATATAGGCCACAGCTTTATTGGATTTGGGTGTATCCCCTTTACCGGGCGGTTAGTATCGTTATCGGGATCAAAAATAAAAACAGGAGACGTGCCGTACAGCTCGATTTCACGCTGCTCGGTTATGCACAAACTCTTTACGTATTGCTCGCCCATCAGCGGATCATGGCGGCAGAACAATTTAAAGAGGATAACCGCCAATGAATGGCAATCGGTCAAGGAATTGGGGTAAGATTTTCCGGTTACGATTTCAGGGGCCATGTAGCCCGGCTTGCCGCCAATATTGCCTGAGTTCTTTTTGCCGTCTGGGGTAACGTTGTCATTGTCGCAAATCAGCACGTCGCCTGTTTTTACATTGATAAAGAAATTGCCGTCGTTAAGGTCCTGGTAGCTTAGCCCCTTCCGGTGAAGGGAACGGAAGGCGTTTACGATATTTAAGGCGGAATTAATTGCCATTTCGGTAGAGGAGAATTTGACTTCATTGTTCAGAATATCCGAAAAATCTGAATACTCTTTGGGGCGCAAATTCATTACATAGCCGAAACTGCCCTGCTGCTCGATAGCCAGGAACAGAGGCCAAAGGAATTTATTGTCCGGCGGGCCTTGGGCGATATTGCTTTCTATGTTCTTCCTGAATGTCTCCTTGTTTTTAAATTTGCAGGTATACCACTTCAGGGCATAAGGTTTGCCGTCAACTTTTACGGAATACACTATGCCCTGCCCGCCACGCCCAAGCTCTTTGTCAATAACGGCGGCTGAACCGCCCTGAAGGCTTACCCTGTCGCCTGCTTTAAATTCGATCATAAACCGCCTTTACCCCGAAAATTATAAATGATCTATTCCCGCCTTCTGCAACATCCGCGCCGTTTCTATGTTCCTTCTGGCATCCTGGTGGTTTGGGTTAATCCTTAGCGCAGTTTCCATGTCCTTGATTCCACGGTCGTATTCCCCTTTATTCACATATAATATGCCACGACCGAAATATGCATTATCATCGGCGGAATCAAGCTGTATTGCGCGGTTAAAGTCTTCCATAGCTTTATCATCTTCGCCTTTAAGGGTATATGTGCTGCCGCGAACAGAATACGCCGCCGCAAAATCAGGGTTCAGTTTTATCGCATGGTCAAGATCCTCCAATGCACGATCAAAAGAGGACGCATCTTTACGTATAAAACCTATGCCGCAATACGCGGAGCTGCGGTTTACATATAACCCAGCGTCGTTAGGCCTCAGCTTAATCGCCTGGGTGAAATCCGAGGCTGCCTGGTCATAGTTTCCCTGGTTAAGATTCCGGGTACCGCTGTTTGAATATGCCAGCGCATCATTTTGGCTCATGGTGAAAACTCCTTTTTATTGAATTATAAATCTCCTGGAACGTAACAATAAAATTACTCCTGCTCGTCTGATTTGGCTCGCCAGTATTTCGCCTTTTGCGGGTCTTTTGGAAAACCGGCATAGCCGTTCTCATAGGCATTCGCAAGGCTACCCTGCGCTAAAGATCCGCCCTGTTCAGCGGATTTGATTAGCCAGTATTTGGCTTTTTCTGTGTCTCCTCCTCGTTCATAAAATTTCGCAAGATAATACTGTGAGTCAGTATGGCCCTGCTCTGCGGCTTTGGCAAACCAGTACTTCGCTTTTTCCCAGTCTCTTGTTACTTTATTTCCGGAGTAGTACGCAGCCCCAAGATGATACTGCGCGTCTGCGCTGCCTTGCTCGCCAGCTTTGGTAAACCAATAAATAGCTTTTTCTATATCTTCCGGGACTCCGCTTCCTTGAAAAAGAAGAGCCCCTAGAAAACATTGCGCGTCTTTATCGCCCTGCTCGCAAGCCTTGGTTATCCAATAAATCCCTTTTTCACTGTCTTGTGGGATGCCGTCTCCGAAAAAAGAACAAATACCAAGTTGTAATTGTTCTTTGGAGTTTGTTGGGTTTTCGTTCATAATAAATCTCCTTTTAGGTTTAATATAGCATTCTTTTTATAAACAACATTCCGTCTGTTTACGAAGTCGGCGGCGGCACATAAGGGCTTGCGAAGCAATACTGCCGCCGCCAATTTGCCAGAATGAGGCGTGGGAGCCTTTAGGCGACCTAGCCGAATGGAGGCTGAGGCGCTTCTGCATTTAATCAAATGTATTATTTCCACAATATGGGCATCCCGTATAATCCTCATCCACTTCTTTTTTACATCGTTTACATTTTTTTTGAAATTTAATTCCTACAATAGTTCTACTTCCAGAATTTGCAAGGGGGCTTTGTAATAGCGAAGAACTTTTACTTTCAAGCTTATCGATCTTCTGCTTTATTAATTCAATGTTTTCATCCATGTATAGGATTGTACTTGCCATTCCTCCTGTCAACACAAGAAAAATAAAGCCAATTACAAAAGCTAAAATACCTAACCCAAAATGAATGGAAAAAGCACCAAAACCACCTATAACTATACCAATTATCACAAGAATCATGAAAAATGAAAATAAGCCTCTGAAAGCACCTCTAAAAAATTCGAACATAATAAACTCCTTTCAACATCTGATATATTTTGAGAATTACATCTCAATTATTATTAAAATATTTATAAATATTATGCCCATTTTCCATTAACAAAAATAAAATCTTCTTTATAGTTGCTATACTTTGATATTGCAATGATAAAATCAACTATTGCCCAAATACCAGCCCAATCAATAAGAAGTTTAAGGATACCTAAACCAATTTGACCTCGCATAAATCTATCTACCCCAAAATAACCAAAAAGGAACGTACCAAGAAAAATGAAAATATATTTATTTACACGATTTTCCATTTTTCCTCCTTTGCAAGAAACATGAATATAGCATACCACATAACTTTTTTTACGAGAAATGCAGTGTAAAACATGGAATTAATTCCTTATGGTAACCTGCGTTTGAAAAGCATATAATCGCTTCCAGATAAAACAGTAACAAGTTCCCACCCATCTTTTCCTAGTTTATTCATTTTTCCAACCATTGGGTCATCATTATCATCCCATATAAGGATTTTATACTCCCAACAGACATTTGAACTATCACTCATAAGAACTCCTTTGCGGTGTTTGTGTCGCCGCCGACATATTAAAAACTCCTCTATGGAAGTTTTTCAAGATAAAGCATAAGGTGACAGTCAGCTTTGAAGTTTCTCTGCTCTGTCCGGCAATGTGCCTTAAAACTTGATGGGAATTCATTTTTCATGGCTATCTCTTTTATTCTGAAATTGCCATTCCTCACATGATTTGTTTAAATCACAACTCATTTAAAGCGCGCTCAAACAAATTTATACACGCTGGACAGCCACCGTTTTTTTTCAAACGTTCCAATATACCCATATTTAAAAATTTACGGGCCATTATGTTCCTCTTATATCCTTCACTATCAAGGCTAACCTCAACCTCAGGAATCTTAAGACACGAAGCACACAATTCATATTTCTCTATTTTTCCCTGCATAATAAAATCTCCTTTGCGTTTATAGTCTGCAATGACTTTTTTTCTGCCCAACGGGCAGTTTTCAAAACACTGAAAACTTCAGTGCATAGAATTCATTGCCAGATAATAGGAGAATTTTTCTCCTTTCGAAAAACTGCCAGAACCTGCTCATAGTAATCCTCAAGACTTTTCTTCTGTGCTAGTTGCCATTCCTGCGGTGGCTGCCAGTCCTGCTCAGCAGCTTTAGCATACCAGTGTTTTGCTTTTCTAGCGTTTTTATGTACACCTTCTCCATTTTCAAAATGAACCCCAAGATTGTACTGCGCTGCTCCAAATCCCTGCTCAGCTGCTTTGGTGTACCAGTAAATCGCTTTTTCGCTATCTTTTTGTACAGCTTTTCCTCCAACTACTCCTTTTCCTGTTGCAAAAAGAACCGCTAAGGAAAATTGTGCGCCTACGATACCATGTTCGGCATGTTCTATAAGAGATGCAAACTCCATTTCCTATTCCTCTCCTGCCATGATTGCCATTATTCGGATTCATATTTAGAGAACCAAAGCTACTATATCTCTGTTCATTTCGACCTATCCCTCAACACGATATGCTTGAAACCATCAATTCACTTTACCGCAGGATTTGCATTTCTTGGTGAATAAACCACCGAGTTTGCCACCGCAATATTTGCATAAGCCTTGTGATACCCATTTATCAGATTGTTCAAGACGACGTTTTCCTTCTTCTTCCATTACTCGACGTTTTTCTTCAGGAATAGGCCCAATGTCACGCCAGCTTTCGGTATTGCACTGGCCTTTATCATTTCTCCCAACTGCGACCACCGTGCCATCCGCTTTCAAACCGACTGTATGAAACTTAGCGTTAACCGATACAATGTCCTGCCAACTTCCAATATCGCACCTACCTTCTCCATTATTCCCAGCTGCGATCACTGTGCCGTCCACTTTCAAGCCGACCATATGCAAATTAAAAGTTGCGACCGCGACAATGTCCCTCCACCCGCTGACATTAAACTTGGAATCTAAAAATTCCATTTTTTTCGCATTGAAATCACTAAGGTATTTCCCAACTGTGACTACCGTGCCGTCCGCTTTCAAGCCGACTGTATGAGAACCACCTACGGCAATCGATACAATGTCCCGCCAACTCCCGGTGTTACATTGGCCCCTATCATCTTTACCAACCGCGACCACTGTGCCGTCTGTTTTCAAGCCGACTATATGATCACTATCTGCGGCAACCGATACAATGTCCCGCCACTCGCTGACATCAAACTCTGAAAATTCAGTATCCATTGTTTTACTATTGATAACACCAGTATCGTATTTCCCTGCTACAATTACTGTGCCGTCCGCTTTCAGGCCGATTGTATGTTTATAACCTACGGCAACCGATACAATGTCCCGCCAGCTTCTGGTATTACATTGACCTTTATCATTATTCCCAACCGCGACCACCATTCCGTCCACTTTCAGGCCAACTGTATGCTCACCCCCTGGGGCAACCGATACAATGTCTCGCCAACTCTTGGTGTTGCACTGACCGTTACTAATGCTACCAACCGCGACAACCGTGCCATCAGCTTTCAGGCCGACTATATGACCTCCACCTGAGGCAACCGATACAATGTCCTGCCAGCTTTCGGTGTTACACTGGCCATTTTCATTATCCCCAACCGCGACTACTGTGCCATCAACTTTCAAACCGACTGTACACGAACCGCCCGTGGACAAGCAGTTAAGAAACTTTATGTTTTTTTTACGAAGCTCAGGCAAACGTAGAATACGTTCTTGTTCTTCTCTTCCTTCCTTTTCTATATGTTCGTGAATTGTATTATTGTATCCTTCCACTTTTGCGCGATAACTCACATCGGCAAATCGTATCGCTTTTTGGAAATTACCAATTTCTGAAATAGGTTCCTTGTAATTCCCAAGAATTTCTTCCTGTTGTACTTTCAATTCTGCACACAGCTTGCCTACATACGCAGGAGCATATTCAGGGTCTATGTCCAAAACTTTGTTAAAATACTCGTTTGCCTGCTTCCAGTCCGAATCTTCCAGAAACAATTTCCCGCGCTTCATCAACGATTCAACGCTGGGCGCGGCTGGGGTTGCATCGACTTTTTTTTCGGGACTCATGGATCTCTCCTTCCATTTTAAATAGTGGACTATAAATCAGGGTTCGGACGCAACCGCTTAGACACTTTTTCGTCTATACTTCTGTTCTCATAATTCGGGCAATGCCTCCAGTTATCACTGGAAAGGCAATAATTTTCTTTCTGATACCCTTCCTGATAAGTATCGAAAAAGACACACTTTTTGTATTCCATCTGGTAATACGGACACATCGTTTTCCCCTCCTACAGATTTGTTCGTCGGCGTTTATAGTCCGCCATGACTTTTATCTTTTTCTGCCCAACGGGCACATCAGCATTCGCAGGATTTTCATTTATAATGCGCCTCCTTTGGATTATTAGGCTCAATCTCGATTATTTTTTTAGAAATATTTGTTATATCCTGATGGCCTGGAGGGAGCAACTTTTCTCGTACTTTCAACGCCATCCTATAATACTCCAATGCCTTTTCTGTATTGTCTAAATCATTGAAAATTAAACCGATTTTAAAATATGCCAGTGCGGTATCGAGGTGTTCTTCGCCATGCACGCTTAAAAATATCTCCAAAGCATTTTGGTAGTATTCCAAAGCTATATCATTCTCATTAAAATATGCATAAACTACGCCTAAATTATGATAAACAATTCCAGTTTCAGCATGGTTGTTTCCATGAAATTTTTTATGCCTGCTTAACATTTCATCATATTTTTTCACATCCGTTTTACTTGGGTTTTTCACTATAGTGCATGCAATGTCATCTTCTTTATAATGCCGCATAAAACTTAATATCCAGCCTGGGATTAAAACGATAAAGATTAGGATTGCGTGAATTATTAAATATCCTATAAAATTGAAAAATCTAAAATTCCCGCCAAATACCCAAACGCAAGCAGTAATTAGCTGAGCTATTCCTGCATATAAGTCAAAAATTATTCCCCAACCAGCATTATGTGAATCTCTATGCGACAATAAGCTTATAGCACCTATAAGTAAAGAAAAAATAGCTAACGGCAATAATTTATACAAATAGTTATTGATATTCCAGATAGCATGTATATAATCTGTTGACCACAAAGCTATAGAATAGGCAATGGTTATAACTAATTGTAATATAGTGCCTATGGCGCTCTTTCTTTTCTTTTTATTCCTGTCTGGCTCTTCCTCTTTAACGAGCCTGTTATATTCCTGACGGCATTCAACGGCACGTTTATTGCAATGTTTTATTTTTTCTTCATCTTTAAGAATTTCGGCGAGAGAGACATATTCATCTCTCATGATACTAAAATCGCGTGAAAAATATCCTTGCAATCCATCAATGTACTGTAATCTTTTCGATGGATTCTCAGCTACAGCTTTTTCAATCATTTCTGTTTTCTTTACTTGCTTATTTTTCAGAACCTGTTCTTCGGAAACAGGCCCAATGCCCCGCCAGTTTTCAGTGTTGCACTGATCATCTTCATTTTTACCAATTGCAACCACAGTGCCGTCCGCTTTCAGGCCGACTGTATGCTCCGCACCAGCGGCAATCGCGACAATGTTCCGCCAGCTTCCTGTGTCGCGCTGACCATATTTATTTCCACCGACCGCAACCACCGTGCCGTCCGATTTCAGGCCGACTGTATGCTCCACACCAGCGGCAATCGCAACAATGCCCCGCCAGCTTTCGGTGTCGCACTGATCCTGCTTGCTATTCCCGACCTCAACCACCGCGCCGTCCGCTTTCAGGCCGACTGTATGAAAAGCACCAGCGGCAATTGCGACAATGTTCCGCCAGCTATCCGTTGGACCACAATACGCAGGCCCAACCGTAACCACCATGCCGTCAGATTTCAGGCCAGCTGTATGCAGCATGCCAGCGGCGATCGCGACAATACCCCGCCAGCTTCCGGTATCGCACTGATCCTGCTTGTTATTCCCGACTGTAACCACCGTGCCGTCAGCTTTCAGGCCGACTGTATGAAGACTACCGGCGGCAACAGCGACAATGCCCCGCCAGCTTCCGGTGTCGCACTGACCTGCTTCGTTATGCCCAACCGCAACCACCGTGCCATCGACTTTCAAGCCGACTGTATGCATTCCGCCAGAGGCAATCGCGACAATGCTCCGCCATCTTCCGGTGTTGCACTGACCAGCTTCGTTATACCCAATTGCAACCACCGTTCCGTCGACTTTAAGGCCGACTGTATACAGATTGCCAGCTGCAATGCAATTTTGAAACCTGGCATTTTGCTTACGAACCTCAGCTAATGCCTTTTCGTCATTATTATCCATAGCGAATTCCTTTAAATACTGCCTTCTCCTATAGATTTGTTCGTCGGCATTTATAGTCTGCCACGACTTTTATCTTTTCCTGCCCAACGGACAGTGTTCATGTTTTTATTGGGATTTTTACATGGCTATACAGCGATTTCTTTATAACTATCTCGATGACAGGAAATCAAAAAATGTCAGACTTCACGCACCTCCTGGCATAACCTGACCCTGTTTTTCCTTCTCGTTCCGGGCAGGGGTATCTATAGACGACATTACAGAATCAGTTTTTAGTTTGGCAAAAAGCAATCCTTGTAAAACTCCAAAAATATGCTCCTGCTCTTTACCGTCAAGCTGGGAAAATCCGGAGCAAAATTGTTCGGTTTTTTCAGTTTTACTGATTCGCATTGCTTAATTTTATTGTACAAAACGAAATAATGCAATACGCATATTGAAAAATATTATTACTATGCGTATCTTCATTTGGTAAACTTATGCTAAACTTAGATTGATGAGTGTAAACCAGCGCATCAAAGAAGCGCGAAAGGCGTTAAAAATGTCCCAACTTGACTTTGCCAAGGCGATGTGCATTTCAAATGGTTATCTTTCCGACATAGAAAACGATTCCCGCAGAGCAAATGAAAGAATCGTTAAACTTGCCTCCATGATCTTTGGAATTAACGAAAATTGGCTAAAAAACGGCGATGGAGAGATGTTCTATAAAAGTTCTGACGAAAAGATTACCAGATTAGTCAGCATATTCAATGAATTACCCGCCGATTTTCAGGACTTTGTATTGCTCCATATAGAACGATTACTTAAGTTACGGGAAAATCAGGAAAACCCACCGCCATCCATGGAGAAAAGCCAAGAAAAACCTTAAACTGCGTGGAACCTGGGTCTCGAATGACTCCGGCCTGTATTCGGGAACACTTACAATCAGTTCTGACACAATAACCATTGACAGCTATGGGGAAGATTGGACATCAATGGTGGGCGACGATAGCAAACGCCCCTTCAAAGATTACCCCAAAAGAGTGCCCATTACAGGGTACTCAGAAGAAGGACAAATTTTCATTAAATATGGCAATACCGCCCTGAATGGCATTCCTTATGTTTATACCGAGGTCGGGACTTACCAACAAAGATATAAGTTACTGGAATTTTCCTTTGGCGGCAGGAAAGAAATATTGCAATCACAAATAGGTTATTAGGCTGTTCTGCCGTTGAGAAATAACGGTACAATATGACATTCAAATGGGTCAAATCACGACGGAAACTTTTTAACGAACTGATGGCAAAATTACCATAAACCTCAAAAATCCATTCCTTTATTCATCGTACCTATAGAAAGACCTCCTGTTCCAGAAAAAAGATCAACCGTCAACTTGACTTTTTAGGTCTTGAGAAATATATTTACAGTATAAATGGGATGGGGAACCCGTCCGGCGGCTGTCGAA
>Ga0268262_10007495_pt1 | contig 10153 bp, 10 predicted proteins | sample TergutNc150P3_FD_190354 | JGI IMG/M metagenome (GOLD analysis project Ga0268262, IMG submission 190354) | Nasutitermes corniger P3 segment gut microbial community from laboratory colony in Florida, USA - Nc150 P3 (SPAdes) (version 2) | ecosystem: Host-associated > Arthropoda: Insects >...
AAAAACATCGGTTTTTAGTGTTTTTTATATCCGTATCCGGCGGCTGTCGTATAACGGCTATTACCCCAGCCTTCCAAGCTGGAGACGTGGGTTCGACTCCCATCAGCCGCTTAATTTTTGAAGCATTTTTCGGGCGCATAACTCAGCTGGTTAGAGTGCTTGCTTTACACGCAAGATGTCCCTGGTTCGAATCCGGGTGTGCCCATGGTTTTTATAAAGGAGTGTAAAATGAAAAAATTGCTTTTTGCGTGTTTGGCTTTGGCCTTGGTATTATCAGTATCATGTCAAAAAAAATCGGGGACAGGTTCGGCTAATGATATGGGCGTGACTGTCCGTCTTCTTACAGATGCTTCAGGCGTTGATGATAAATCTTTTAATGCCGCCGCTTGGAGAGGTATTCTTGATTTTTACGGCGATACCGAGAAAAAGCAAAAAGGAAAAGGAAAAGCATACGATTGGGTTACTACTCAAGATGAAAGTATGTATATCCCCAACCTTAAAATGGTTACAGATGAAAAATACGATCTTATAATCGTAAACGGATATACTTGGAGCGACGCATTAGAGACGGTTTCCAAAGAAAACCCCAATCAAAAATATCTTATTGTTGATGTTGATTGGGTAAATGCCGGTAAAGTAATGCAGGCGGTTTATGCCGAACATGAAGGCTCTTATCTTGTCGGCGTTGCAGCCGCGTTAAAGGCGCTTGAAGAAGGTATCCCTTCTCCGAAATTCGGTTTTATAGGCGGCGATCCTTCATCGACTATTACAAAGTTTGAAGTTGGTTATGTGCAGGGTGTTCTTTCAATTATCCCCAATGCGGAAATAGTTGATTATTATGTAAACGACTGGAATGCTCCCGGGCTTGCAAAAAATCAGGCGATGAATTGGTATAACTCAGGCGTCTATGCGATTTTCTCCGCCGCCGGAAACAGCGGTAACGGAACTATCGCTCAGGCAAAAGAATACCGTATAGCCGGAAATAAAGTTTGGGCGATTGGCGTAGATTCCGATCAATATGAAGACGGACTTTACAATAAAAAAGATTCCGCTGTTCTTACATCAATGGTGAAACGAGTGGAGAACGCAGTTATTTACGCTCTTAACGAGGTTAAAAATAATACTTTTGATGCATGTATTGTAGTTTGTGATTTAAAAGCCGACGGCGTTGGTTATTCCGACAAGAATCCCGCGCTAAGCAAAAATATAGTTGACAGGCTGGAGCTTATAAAAAAGCAGATCATAAACGGGAATATTGTTATTGCGGCAACCCTTAAAGATTCTTTGAAAATTCCGGGGTTCCCGAAAAATTTAAGGGCGGTTGACGACTAAAATTAAAAGATTAGAAGAAAAGCTTCTTAATATCTTTACAAGCTCGAATGCCGCAGTCTCCGTTGTAGTTGTGCTTCTTGGGTTTTTTGTCGCTACATTGATCATTCTTGTAATCGGGAAAAGTCCGTCTGTCATGTATCAGGCTATGCTGCAGGTTGTCAGCGGATTTGATTCCCGGCGCGGCACTTGGAATATACGCTATGTCGGTGAATGGATAGTAATTTCCATGCCGCTTATTTTATGCGGTTTAAGCATGGGGTTTTCTGTCCGTGTCGGATTATTCAACATCGGAGCGGAAGGGCAGTACATTGCGGGATTAACGGCGGCTCAATTAATCGCCGTTGGTTTTACAAACTCCGCAGGAGAGAAGTTTCCGGTTCATTTTACAATTGCCGTATTAGTCGCAATGTTTTTCGGGGCGCTGTGGGGCGGCATTTCGGGTTTTTTCAAAGCCAGATATAAAGTGTCTGAAGTTGTATCAACAATTATGATGAACTACATCGCTTTGTTTCTGCACAGGCTTATATGCTTAAATGTTCCCGGCAGTAACACTTTCAGAACTCCTCCCTTTCATGAAAGCTCATCTCTTTCAAGTCCCGTTTTAACGGCGATTACAAACCGTTCAAGCTTAAACCACGGTCTTTGGTTTACAATAGCGGCTGTCGTTTTATATTGGCTCATCATGGAAAAAAGCGCGTTTGGCTTTTCTTTAAAAGCGACAGGCTTTAACAGAGAAGCGGCTTTATACGCGGGCATGCGGGTAAAAACAAATATCACTGCGGCAATGGCGATCTCAGGCGCGTTTGCTGGTCTTGCGGGCGCTGTTGTTTCGCTTGGCTTGTTCAGTTACGGACGGATATTAACATCGTTTGACAACTACGGCTTTGACGGCATTGCCGTCGCCCTTGCGGGAAATTGCTCGGCGTTGGGAATATCAATAATGGGACTGCTTTTCGGAATGTTAAAATCCGCCCAACCGTTAATGCAACTGCGCCAAATACCGAAAGAAATAGCCTCGATAATTATCGGCTTGGTAGTAATTTTTATCGCTCTGCGCCCGGGCGTTAATATGTTTGTAGAGTGGCGGAAGAAAAAGAATATTGGGAAATAAAAAAAACCGACGGTGATTAGCCGCCGGTTCTTACACATACAAAGATGAATTATTTATTTAAAATATCCAGCGCTTCTTTGCGATAGCATTCCATCAAGTAGGGGATGCCTGTTATTTTGGCGCATTCCTCTGTCAGCGACATAATATCGGTGCGCGCGATTGAGGCAAGGTTAAAACAGCGAGCGCCTGCCATAAGCTGCTGCAGACCGACTTTAAGTTTATCCGCATAGCTGTAAATACCAATAGCGCCCAGAGGAATATTTTTTATTTCTCCCGCGCCGACTATTGATTTTACCTGCTCGTAATTGACGAAAATCTCCTCGACTTTGCTTCCGAATTCGCTTACGGATTTCGGCAGTTTGTTGTCTTTTATCCATTGATCAATATTTTTGCCGACCATGCCCGGAATCATTAGCGCCCTGCCCATACATACGGCTTTAACGTACGGTGAACCGAGAGCCAGAGCTTTGAACACGCCGTCTTCTGAGCTGAATCCGCCCGCGAATGCGATGTCCGCTGTCTTTTCGCCTTTAGCGGCAAGAATGGATGTGTATTCATAAGCCGCGCTGTGCAGATAGATCGACGGAACGCCCCATTCTTCCATCATGCGCCATGGACTCATGCCTGTTCCGCCGGAAGCTCCGTCAATAGTCAGGAGATCGATGTGCGCTTTTGCAGACCACTTAATGGCTTTAGCGAGATCGCGCAAGTTATAAGCGCCTGTTTTAAGCGTTACGCGTTTGTACCCTAATTTGCGAAGTCTTTCCACTTCCGCGTAAAAGCCGTCTTCATCAATAAAGCCAATGCGGCTGTGGCGTTCAAATTCTTTTATGGCTCCCGATTTGAAAGCCGCTTGATTGATTGGATCGGACGGATCGGGCGTAACAATGTAACCCCTGCGCTGAAGTTCAAGAGCTCTTTCAAGCGAGCCGACTTTTATTTCGCCGCCGATATCTTTTGCTCCCTGTCCCCATTTTAATTCAATGGTATCAATTTTGTGTTTATCGATTATGTATTCAGCGACGCCAAGGCGAGTGTCCTCAACGTTCATCTGGATAAGTATCTCGCCGTAACCTGAATGGTAGCGTTTGTAATTTTCAATACGGCGATCCATGTCCGGCGCTTTCTTTACTTTTTTATTGTTGTCGAGCTCAAGCGCAGGATCGATACCGCAAACATTCTCGCCGCAAACCAGCGTAACGCCGGCTAACGCGGAGCCAACGGCAAAATGCTCCCAGTTTTTGCGGGCAATCTCCGTTGAGCCTAATGCGCCTGTAAAAACAGGCACGCGCATTTTTACTTTTTTCTCCCAGCCGTATTCGGTTTCGGTATTGACGGACGCAAAACGCGCAGTTTCCGGATCCGCGGCAACGCCTTGCGGTAAACCTCTGGCTCCTGTAGCGTACCCTTGAATGTTCAAGTGAGAATAATCGACAGGGTAATCCTTGTCTCCGCCGGCTGTTACATTGCCGAAAGGACCCGGGTAGATAAGTTCCCTGCCCCTGAATGTTGACTTAAAAATTTCGCAGTTTCCCTGACAATCGTCCACACAGCGTGAACAAAGACCGCTTGACGGTACAACGCTTCTTGAGCGGTTAGCCGTTCGGGTTGCGTCATTTGCATTAGGTGTTCCTAAATTCATTTAATACCTCCAGATATCAGATTGATATTAGTCCAAGGTATTAGTATAACTTGACGCAGAAGCTCCTGTCAAATAAAAAGCATTTGACATTTTTTTGTTATTTGTTATTTTTTGCGTAATAAAAGGTTAAAAATGTAAGAAAATCAGGACAAAAGCGCCAATGGTAATTAATACGCCGCCTATAATTGTTTTTAATAAATAGGCATGCTCTTATCAACATCTCTTGCCCATGCGTTAAGACCGTCTTGCAGATTTAACAGTTTGCCTTTGTAGCCTGCGTCCTGCAAAGTGCGTATTCCCAAAATACTGCGCTGACCGATTTTGCACAGGAACACCGCGTCTATGGACGTGTCTAATTCTTCCATGCGTCTTTCAAGCTGACCTAGCGGAATAACTTTTGCGTCGGGGAATTTTACAATGGCGCGTTCGTGAGGTTCTCGTATATCTATAAATTGAATTTTGTCTCCGTTATCAAGTCGTTTTTTTAAATCAAGGGCGGTTATAGTATCAATAGGTTTGCTTTCGGTATTTTTTTTCAAACCGCAAAATTGTTCATAATCAATTAATTCGTGAATGGTACGATTTTTCCCGCATACGGGGCAATCCGGGTTTTTATCTATTTTTAATTCACGGAACGACATTCTCCACGCATCGAATGAAAGCAATCGCCCGATAAGCGGCTTTGCCCCGCCCACAATCAGCTTGATCGTCTCCGCCGCCTGAATGGTTCCGATAATTCCGGGCAGTACGCCCATAACTCCGCCTTCCGCGCATGAAGGAACAAGTCCCGGGGGCGGCGGCGAAGGGTACAAACAGCGGTAGCACGGTCCGTCTTTCGCGCCGAAAACTGTCGCCTGTCCGTCGAACTGAAACACAGAGCCGTAGGCGTTCAGTTTGCCCAAAAAAACGCAAGCGTCGTTTACAAGGTAGCGCGTTTGAAAATTATCCGTTCCGTCGGCGATAATGTCGTAATCGGAGAAAAGCTCCATAGCGTTTTTACTGGTAAGCATTTCGTTGTGCGTCACAACATTGATCAGCGGATTTATTCCCTTTATTCTGTCTTTTGCCGAAGCGACTTTCGGTCTGCCAACGTCTTTTGTGCTGTGAATAATTTGCCGCTGAAGATTTGATTCGTCTACCACGTCATAATCCACCAGCCCGATTGTTCCAACGCCTGCCGCCGCAAGATACAAGGCAAGGGGAGCGCCGAGTCCCCCCGTGCCGACAATGAGAACCTTTGCCGCCTTTAATTTTTTCTGCCCTTCAACGCCGATTTCCGGCAAGAGCAAATGGCGGCTGTATCGCCCGATTTCTTCGTTGGTAAGCTCCGCGTCAGTGCCGCCTGCAATGGCAGGGACAATCATTAATTCGCCGTTATCAGCAATGGGCGTATTAAGTCCTTGCAAACTGTTGATGTTTGCGCCGCCCACAAACAAGTTGATAAAATCACGAAGCTGACCGTCCTCTGTGAAAAGGTGGGTTTTCAGAGCAGGGTAGGAGTTTGCAAGAGCGTTAATCGCGTCGCCCGCCGTGCCGCCGTTTACTTCCACCTCCGCGTTGCGCTCGGTAAACGATCTAAGCGCGTAAGGAATAAGAACTTTTATCAATATATTGCCTCCTTGTCATTTTAGTATTACAGATTATTTATATAAAATCAATTTACTTTTTCTTGAATAAAATCGCTTCTGTCGTCGGTAAGTTCCCAACTTGTAAAAATCTGCGCCTTGCCTTTGTCCACCGACACAATCACATAGGAATAAAAAGGCAGTGCGTGGTCTTTATCGTAGCCTGAGGGCTTAGACGGATGGTCGGGGTGCGAGTGGTAAAAGCCGATAACATCGAGTTTCATTGATCTTGCGGTTTGCTCGGCTTTCATCATGTCTTCCGGCGTTATAAGAAAACGGTGGTATTGTTCGCCGTCCTCTCTTGCGTTGTCAATGGTTAGCGTACTCTTTACGGTTTTAATTCCCTCGTTGTCAACTTCACCGATAAGGACGCCGCAGCATTCGTTGGGGTAAGCAGACTCGCCGTCCGCTCTTATGTTTTTTTCCAAGTCAGAAGAAAGGCGCAGCATTAAATGTCTTTCCATAAGGGCTGCGACATATAGCGATTGCCGTTATCGCATAGTATTGTGGCGACCCGTGAGCCTGAGGGCAGTGTTTTTGCCAATTCTATGGCGGCGAATAAATTCGCGCCTGAACTTATCCCGACAAATATACCCTCTTCCGCGGCAAGACGCCTTGATGTTTTGTAAGCGTCTTCTGTTTTTACGGTTACATGCAAATCGGCAATGCCTTTGTCGAATATTTTCGGCGTTATGGTCGATTCCATGTGCTTCATTCCTTCAAGACCGTGGAACGGAGAATCAGGCTGCATAAGAGCAATTTTTATTGATGCGTCAAATTCTTTTAGCCTTTTGGAAACGCCCATGAAAGTTCCCGATGTGCCTGTTCCCGCGACAAAATGAGTCGGCTTGCATTGGTTGTATAATTCAGCCCCTGTCGTTTCATAATGCATATTAGGATTTTCAAAATTGTCGTATTGGTTGGGGAAGAAATACAAGTTCGGCTCTTTTTGGGCAAGTTCTATTACCTTTCGGTATGCGCCGTCTGATCCTTCAAGCGGGTCTGTTTCTACAATTTCCGCGCCGTAAGCGTGAATAAGTTTTTTTCTTTCTTCGCTGGCGTTTGCCGGCATGAGCAATTTTACACGGTAACCAAGAGCCGCTCCGAACATGGCGTACGCGATGCCTGTGTTGCCGCTTGTTGAGTCCAATAAGATTTTATCTTTTGTAAGCTGTCCTGTTTTAATACCATTAAGTATCATGGCTTTTGCGGCGCGGTCTTTAACGGAACCGCTGGGATTAAAATATTCCGCTTTGGCAAACAGGGAAACTCCGTTTGCTGAATTAAATATTTTTTTCAGTTCAATTACAGGAGTATTGCCCACAAGGTCTAAAACATTCATAACTTATTATATAAAAAAATAATAAAAATTTCTACCGCAAACCAAGAACAAAGAATTCTCTTATTTCCGGTTTGCGGTAAATTTATACTTCGTTAGAAAATAGCCACAACGCCGCCTTTGTATTGGCTGTTGATATAATCCTTTACTTTTTGGCTAAGAAGGGCGTTTTTCAAAGCAATTATGCTAGGATCGTTTTCCCTGCCTTTTTTCACAACTACTATGTTGACGTATGGAGAATCCGCGCCTTCGATAATAAGAGAATCTTTTACGGGATTAAAGCCGGCTTCAAGCGCATAGTTTCCGTTTATCGCAGCGGCATCCACATCCTGCAAAGAACGTGGAAGCAGAGCGGCTTCAAGCTCTCTAAAACGGAAGTTTTTCGGGTTGCTTGTAATGTCATGAATAGTAGCTTTCAGTCCTACGTCGGCTTTAAGCTTTATAAGACCTTTTGCCTGAAGCAGAAGCAAAGCCCGTCCGCCGTTGGACGGATCGTTTGGAATGGCGATAGAAGCGCCGTTGGGCAAGTCGTTAATATTTTTGAACTTTGCCGAGTATAGTCCGAACGGTTCTATATGTACGCCGAAAGCGGAAACCAATTTTTCCGACCAGTCTTTATTTGATTCAAGATAAGGAATATGCTGGAAAAAATTGGCATCCAAGTCGCCCTCGATAACCGCCGCATTGGGCTGTACATAGTCGGTGAATTCCTGAACTATAAGGGTAACTCCTTTTGCCGCCAAATCGTTCTTGATTAGATGAAGCAGCTCCGCATGCGGTACAGGCGTAGCTCCTACAGAAATTGTTCCCGCTTTTTTCCCTGTGCAGGCGGTAAAAACCAACGCCGTAACCAGTACGCCGGCAATCAAAAACCTTGCAATTTTTTTCATAATATCTCTCCTTTTAATAGTATACACATATTACCTATGTGTTTAATAGGAATTATAGGGAAAAAGGGAAATTTTGTCAATAGGGGTTGTAAGATAATTTTTATGTTTATTGCAAGTGTAAAATTAATATGCCGGCAGCTATAAATGCGTACATTTATGCAAAACCGGCATATTAACTTGGAGTTGGTTTAGTTAAGGTTCTCTTTAGTTCTATCTTGATCGTCTAAGATTTCTTCTTCTATTTTGTTTATTTTCTCGTCATATTTCTTGTCATCTTCCAAAACAACTTTCTCAACTTCGTTTATACTTTCGTCATATCTTTCATCATCTCTCTTAATAGCTTCCTCAACTCCGTTCAATTCTTTTTCATATTTGGCTTCTTCGGCTCTTTCCATCTGCCTTATTTCGTTCATTTCTCTTACTCTTTCTTTCTCTTTCATAATAATCCTTCCTTCCGTTTTATTTATAACAGGAAAACTCCCTTTATATACATTCAGTATGTAGTAAAACATTTCATATGTCAATATATTTTAGAATGTAATTTCATTATACCTAGTGAAATAGTAGGTTTAGAATATTATCGTTTTTTCCGTTAAATCGATTGTTTTCTCATAAATGCGTTTTGCCGTCATCGTTTTGACAAAATATTGCGGGTAATCGCCGAGCCGGCAATTTGTATCAGCTCTACAAGTATTGTTATGACGATAACTGCGCCGATAGTTACGTCGATTCTAAAGCGGTAATAGCCGTAGCGAATGGCAAGGTCGCCTAAGCCCCTGCCGCCAATAGCGCCTGCCATTGCCGAATACCCGATTAAATTGATGATGGTTAAAGTCAGACCGGAAACCAGAGAGGGCAGAGCTTCGGGGATAAGCACTTTGCGGATAATTTGAAAATTGGTTGAGCCCATCGCTCGGGCGGCGATAAGCACTCCGTAATCAACTTCGGACAAAGCGGATTCGGCTACACGGGCGACAAAGGGAGCGGCGGCTATTGAAAGCGGAATAATTACCGCTGTGGGACCTATGCTGGTTTTGATGATAAGCCGTGTCAGCGGTATTAGCAAAATCATCAGTATGATGAATGGGAGAGAGCGTAAAATATTGACAATTCGGGAAAACACGTTGTATGTTATAGCGCGAGGAGCAAGACCTGCCGGAGATGTAACAAAGAGGTACACGCCGATAGGGAAGCCAAGCAGACAGGCGAAAAAAGTTGATACAAAAGTCATGTAGACCGTTTCCAATGTCGCTATCGGAAGCATGGAAAGCGTTTCAATAATTTTTTCACTAAGCATGGAGTAACTCCTTGGCGGCGGCAGTTTGCGGCGATTCAAACACGGCGGCGACGCTTCCTCTTTCCGCGATAATTCCGCCGTCAAGAACGGCGACTTCATGGCATATCTCGCGGATAACTTCCATTTGATGCGTTATCAGCACCACGGTGATTTTAAGCCTCTGCTGCAAGTTACGGATTAAAGCCAAAATTGAGCGAGTGGTTTGCGGATCAAGAGAACTGGTCGCTTCATCGCAGAAAAGCACTTCGGGGTTCGCCGCTAACGCTCTGGCGATAGCAACACGCTGCTTTTGTCCGCCTGAAAGCTCTCGTAAACGAGTCTTGCGCTTGTCGGAAATATCAACCATTTCAAGAAGCTCGCTGACACGTTTATCTATTTGTTTGCGGTTCATTCCCTGAATTTCCAAAGGATAGGCGATATTTCCGAATACATTGCGAGAGCTAAACAAATTAAAATTCTGAAAAATCATTCCCATTTTTTTTCGCTGTTCAAGTAAACCTGTACCTTGCAGGGTGTCAACTCGCTGTCCGTTGTAGTACACTTCGCCTTTATCAGGAGTTTCCAAAAGACTCATTACGCGCAAAAGACTCGATTTTCCCGCTCCGCTTCTGCCGATTATTCCGTAAATGCAGCCGGAAGGAATGTCAAGATCGACTTTTTTTACAGCGGTAACCGTTCCGTAAGTTTTGGAAATGTCTTTAACAACAATCATTATTCCTTCTCCAAGTTTTCAAAGTCTATACTTTTTAACCGATCCAGAGCGTTGCTAAGTACGGATCGAGGGCAGGCGGCGTTGATACGCTGAAAACCCTTGCCGCCTTTTCCGAAAGTTTGCCCTGCGCTGAGCCATAATTTTCCTTTGTGTGTAATCGCTTCGTCCAATTTTTGAGTTGATAGACCGAATTCGTTAAAATCCA
>Ga0268262_10007496_pt1 | contig 10152 bp, 16 predicted proteins | sample TergutNc150P3_FD_190354 | JGI IMG/M metagenome (GOLD analysis project Ga0268262, IMG submission 190354) | Nasutitermes corniger P3 segment gut microbial community from laboratory colony in Florida, USA - Nc150 P3 (SPAdes) (version 2) | ecosystem: Host-associated > Arthropoda: Insects >...
CATATTCCTCACAAAAAGATTTAGCTTCTTCTCTAAAAAGGTTTCTTTTTGGAGTGCCAACTTTTCCAAATCTAACATCCATAATTTCATCAACGCTTACTACTTTTCGATTTGCTTTCATAATACTCCTTCATTAAGTTAAGGGCTTTTTCTATTTCTCCTGGTGGAGTTTTTTTAGTTTTTTTCTGAAAACCATGGAACAAAACAACTAAATTTCCATTGTCAAAACAAAAGAAAATTCTATAAATATTACCTGCATACTCAATCCTAAGCTCATAAAGACCATCTCTTATATGTTTGACAAACTTAGTAGTAACTCGAGCTTGAGTCTTAAGCATATCAAGAACATAAAAGATTTTTCTGGATTCATATTCCTTTAAAGAGGATATAAACTCAGTAAAATAATCTCCATATGCAATAATTTTTCTTTCTTCCAACCTTTCTCCTTATGTTAAAACTATATATCTTTGAATATACAAAAAAAACCGCCCCCCTTTTTAATTGGGAGGCGGCTTGCGTATTTTGCTAATTTAGGTGCTTAGTCTTTGAGACAACGGACTGAAAGTAAATAGGTCTTAGATGAGGAGCCACCCGTAGCAAAATAAGAAACATTATAACCTAAAGACGCGACGTAGGCGTTATTAGGGTTTATGTCTGGGACATCCGTACTCCACCAGTTGGCATTTCTGCCGATAGATTCGAATTTTGTACCAGTGCTTTGGCCACCCGGCAGAGCCGCAAAACCGTAATCGTCCGTGCCAGCATACTGAGCAGGATCTCCTAGACTAGGATTAGTCGTAGGTTGCCACAAATTGCTAATGGCTTTTAATTTGTTGCCCGATCCATCACTATATTCTCCACCGACAAAATCTGCCAGCGTATTCCATTCGGCTCTGCTAGGCACGTGCCAACCAGCAGGGCAAACGCCGCTCGTAGCCGTAGCCCACTTGTACAGCCTGCCATAAGTGTCACAGTTTGCTTCTTCGTTGTTATAACATTTGCTGCCCTCTGCGGCGTAGTTAATGTTCTCCGCCATCCAAGTCTGCTCGCCTATTTTCACGTATTTGTATTCTTTTTTATCGCGTGCATCTGTGAATGTCGGTTTGCTCGGCACGGTCGGCAAGTCTTGCACTTCGCCGTCTTTGCAGAATTTCGTTCTTGTATCATAGCCTTTACCGCCGCAAAGCGTAAAAATTTCAGGTTTGCTTGGAGACTTGGTGCAGAAATGCGTTTTGGGGTCATAGCCTATGTTGCCGCATCTCGGTATAGTGCCGGAGTTTTTGAGGCAACGGACACTACTTACATTATTTTTACTCTCAGAATACGTATACATACTCAATAGCGAACCAGTACCATACATTTCCATTTCTTCAGCAGCATTGTTACTATGAGTAGTTGAAGTCCAAAATTTAGCATAATAACCGTTGCTCGGCAGTGCGCGGAAGCCAAAGTTGTCCGTGCCATTGCCATTCTTCCAGCCGCTTGTAGCCAGCAATTTGGTTCTAGCCACGTTGTATTTGTTACCGTTATTATAATAATCGGTGTCCCCGCCGGCAAAGTCTGCCAATGCATACCAATCTTTCTCTGAGGGCAAGTACCAGCCGTCCGGACAAACACCTTGAGGCTCTAGTCCTATCTCATTTGAACAATCCCTTCCAGAGCTACAGCCCGGCAGAGCCGTTCCATATTCGTAAAGCCTGCCGTATATATCGCAGTTTTCTTCTTTGTTGTCAAGACATTTGCTGCCGATTGCTTTGTAATTCAACCTAAGGTATCCGAATGGTTGGTTCTTGCGATGTTTCTCGGTATTGTTTGCCAAAACAGTAGATAAAACCACTAACCATAGGAGAAACAGTGTATGGCAAAACCACATGACAGGCAGTTAGCCCAATGCGTAGATACATCAAGTTATACGGATAAAGAGGGCAAAATCCGAGAAACTGCTAAATTGCAGCTAGACAACAATGAAATGAAAGAATTTGAGGTGCTTTGTAGTAAGTATTTCAAACCTATCAAGGGTAGAATGTATTTCCCTGTTATAGACGTTATTTCTGTTGCTAAGTATAGCGAGGCGAAAAAGAAGGCATACAATAAAAATCAGGCTGTTATTCACTGGCAGGAGGTGGAATAAAATGACCGTGCGTACTTGCTCCAAATGCGGACAACGGCAAAAGGCTAAAACCCTTGTTTTCTACTGCATTTATTGTAGCCATAGGAATGCGGTAGAAAGAAAGGATAGGAGACCTCTCTAATGAATTGTCGTTTCAGTAAGTTCGTTATAGACATAGGCAGGTTTTTGCAAAGGCAATACCATAAAATCTATGTGGCTTTTGTCGTTCGTAAAAACCTGCTTTAATATGAAGTTTATTACGTGAGGCTAGCCAAATGAATATGGACACTGTTATACATTACGCTCTGCTTGTTGCTCAAACGCTCATAATTAATGAAATATTAGCGGTTATTGTTCCGCCTTTGTTTATGGTATTTGCAGGCATTATGGCAATAAAGCAAGCAAGGCGTTTGTTCGGTATTTCGGTAGGCAAGAAGTGAGTATCATTGAATGCCAAGTATTGTTATAGCGTGTATGAGTTCGGCTAGGTCTTTTTTAATTGACTTATTTGTATTTATGACACCTGTATTTATTGGTTTGGTTGCTATAATTATTTGTGTTCGTTTGACGCTTGGTTGGTTTAGAATGAGTGTTAGATTTAAAAGGAGATATAGAAAATGATAAAATCAATATTTAGACGCTGTGCTAGGGCACTCGTGAGTATAACGGCTTGGGCATTGTTTAAAAGGCTGTTTGTCGGTTTTGGAACCCCCCTAAACAAAACCATAACAACAAAACAAAGAGGTGTATTATGGCAGCAGCAGTAACTGCAGGCGTAACCGCTGGACAAACGGCTTTAGAAGCAGTAATGACTGGAGCAGCTCCAGTTATATTCGCAGTCTTAGCCGGTATCCTAGCGATTAAGCTTGGTATGTCATTATTCCGCAGGTCGGCGGGTAAATAATGCTTGGCTACACTCATATTAATTCGTTTAAAGTAATTCCATTGAGCTTTAATGTGGGTGTAGCTTTTTTATTTCTATTCCTTTTCTTTTCAAATTCTTTTTCGCTTGTCACTTCCTATTATGCTTCAGGCCCGGGTGCTTGTACTGGTGGTTCTGCATCAATGGCTTGTAGTTTTAATCGTAACAATGGTGCTTGCGCTGCTGGTTCTCCTGCTCCCTCTTTACCGCCCGGCTCTACTTTCTCTGATGCTTTTGTTGTTGGTTATGCTTCTGGTGGTTGTGGAGATGACTGTAGCGTGACCGGTATAAATTCTGTTTCTTGTCAGGCTCCCCCCCCTACTATTACCGATGGTCGCCCTGTTACTTGGTTTGTTCGCTGTCAATGTTTTTTTTCCGTTATTTCTAATAACGGTTCCCTTCCCTCCTGCTCTGACCCTGCTTTAATCTCTGATAGTAGATGTGAAGGCGGTCAGGCTTTATGGGCTGTTTACGATAATACTTCTATAGGTTCTTTGGGTTCCGTGGGTAATGTTGTACCCCCTTCTGATGCTTGGAACTCCGGTCAGCTTTTCCAAGTAAAAACTTCTAATGGATTTGACGGCTTTCTGGACGGTCGTCACTACAATATGGACGAAGAAGGTGGGGTATTTGATGCTCCATGGATTCGCCCCGACGGTTCTTTGTGCTCTACTGGTGCAACCTCTTTTTTTGCTCTTACCGTTTGTCCTCTTGGTTTCGCTCAGTCCAGCAGTAGTAGTGAGGCTAGTAGTTCCTCTGCTGAGAGCAGCAGTAGCGAGGCTCCTAGTAGTTCTGCTGGTTTGCCCTCTAGTTCCTCATGTAAAATAGTCGTTGACGGTATTTGCATGGATATGCCAGATAATTGCAGAGTAATGGTAAATGGTGTTTGCGTGGATTCTCCGCCTGATTCATGTGCTATAAAAATAGATGGTGTTTGCATTGGTGACGTCAATGGAGACTGCAGGAATTTGAATAATTGCAACTGGTCAAGGATAGATGTCCAGTTGGAACAATTTGGCGTGGAGAAAGAAATCAGGGATAAAATAAAAGATTTGCACGCTTTGCAGGAAAAAGGCTATAATCTTAGCGTTGAGCAAAAGAATATTTTAAATGATGTAATTACAGCAGTAAATTCGGGTTCTGCCAATACGGTATCTGCCATAAATGGAATGGGTGTCAGGCTGGATAATTTGAACGCTAATCTAGGTTTTAAACTTGACGGCTTGGGTGGTAAGTTGGAAGGCATAGGCGGTAAGCTGGATAGTTTGAAGGGTGGTATAGGTGACGCCATTATGGAAGGTCTGAATAAGTTCGCCGGTGATACGTCTGGAACTGGAGACTTTAATAATTCTTTAGCTGATTATGGCAATGGCTCCGGCTCTGCTATGGGTGATAGTCTCGGTAATGGTTTGGTTGCAAAGAATGCTATAAAAAATGCTGTTAAAATAGATAGCACTAATTTCAAGTTTTTGGGGAATAGTGAAAAATGTCCGGTATGGGATTTCAGCTTTAGGGCTAATGTTGGAAAATGGGAACTTGGTTGCACGTCTGCCAAGTGTAAAATAAGTATATGCGATATATATGGTTTTAACCTTGGCACGTTTTTTCGTGCTTTGATTTGGCTTTCTGCCATGGTCGGTATTTTGTATATGAATCTGAGCGTATTAAGAACGGGGGGGCACTAATGCCAATAATAGTTGCTTTTTTGGGTATGCTAGCCAAGTGGCTAATGAGCGGTATAATAGCACGTTTGATTATATCGTTGATAGTCAATGGCTTAATACTTGGCTCAATATTTATGTTTGCCAAGAATTTTTCTAGCAAAACTTTGGATTATGCTTTGTCCATGTTTGATTTCTTTGGCTGGACTGACATAGTCCAAAAAATAGAGTATTACTATAATCAGCTTCCGTCTGCATTTATGGAGACTTTATCGTATTTCCAGTTCGGTCCTTTGGTTGGAATGTTTGTCAATTCATATATCGCAAGCATATTTCTCGCTTGGGTCATGCGGAGGTTTGGATAATGGGAATAAATTTGATTAGTGGCTTGCCCGGTAGTGGCAAGAGTTTAACGGGCTTGAAGCGTTTTATTCTCCCTGCTCTTAAAAAAGGAAGGAAGGTATATACCAATATAGACGGTTTGAATTTGCTCAGAATTTCCCTTTATCTGAAAATGGATTTTAACGATGTTGAAAAACTTTTGATTCATACCGATAAATTTGATACGGATATGTTGATAAAAGGCGTTGACGCAAATAGCTTGGTTGTCATAGATGAAGCACAGGTTTATTGGAACAATAGGAACTATGCCACAGAGGAAAATAAACGTCTTTTGCCTTTCCTTCAAAAACACAGGCATTATGGCTTGGATATTGTTTTTCTTACACAGAATATAGACCAGCTGGATATTGGTGTTAGAAGGCTCTGTCAAGTTCATTACAGGCTCGCTAAGCTCACTAATGCTGGTCTGGACAAGGTTGTAAAGGTTAAGGTGTTTCCGGACGCTATGGGTAGCGAACAATTTAAACCTATGGCTGTTTTGGTCTGGACTATAGACAAGGGTATATTTCCGTTGTATTGTTCTTACGAGGGAAGCGATGTGAGCGAGACAAAGAATCCTACTGGTAATGTAATAATTAAAAATCCTCGTTTTTTATTTATCGTTGCTGTTTTTGTCGTGTGTTCTTTTTTGACTTGGAATAATTTTAGACCGGGTGGTAAAGGTTTGTTTTCTAAGCCTCAGCAGCAAAAGGATTTTTCAAAATTTAATTTGGGAGAATTTGAGGAATATTACTGCGGTGAAAAATTCTTTGTATTAAGACAAGGTGGCAAAGTTGATACATTGGAGCCTAAAAACGTTCCGCCTGCTTATTGTCCTACAATGCACTTTAATTTCAAAAAATCGGGGGTTAAATGAAAAATCCGTTGGAATCTCACGTTTTTCGTTTCTTGCTTTATTATGTCTTTATAGGCATATTCGGTTATGCTATTATTCACGCACAGCAGCCTATTTGGTTGCATACTAACTCACCCCCTCAGCAGCCCCCCAACGGCGGGTCGGCTTTAGCCCCCGCCGTGGGGCCTGAGGTGAAAGTAAAGACTATCACTAAAGTGGTGGAGCGTGTCAAGCATGATACTATAACTATAATAAAAAAAGATACCATAGTAAAAATAGATACTCTTTATTCGCCTAAGCCGGTGTATTTCAATTATACTATCTATTATGAGATAGTGGATAAAAAACTAGCAATGCAAAAATCTTTCCTTTGGGACTTTTTGCATACTGCACAAAAAACACAGCTGCAAAGTAGCGATACTACATTACTTAATTTGGGTAAAGAGAGTTTACGTGAAAGTTCTTACACTTATGACAATAACGGCAATAAAACGCAGGTTTACGAAAAGATAATAGACGGCTTGGATATGCGTGTAAGTGGGTCTAGTGTCAATATAACCTATAGGGTTGATAAAAATCTATTGGTTCTCAATGGCAAGTTTGACAATTTCGGGCTGTTGCAATTGACCTCTGATTTCAGTAGAAGGCATTATTTCTTTTATTTTTTGCCTTTGGATTTCTTGGGTATATTTGACAAATACACTCTTTTTCTTAGAGTGGAAAAAAATGGGGTAATGTAATGTATTTACTTTCTTATTTGCTTGGCTTTTTTTTGGGTGCTTGCTCGGTTATATTGTTTGGCGTTCTCTTTTATTTAGCGGTGAGGTAATCTGTGTATTTTCTTTTTGTTTTGCTTTTCGCTTCTTTTGCTTTTTCTCAGGACTGCGATAATCTTGGCGGTCCTGCTTGTTGCGCTTTGCCTTATGCTGATACGTTTGGTTCTGATTTAGCTGCAGGAAAGACTGCTTGCAGCAAGTTTAAACATGTTCCTTGTGTAAATGCTGGCAAGTATAGCACTTTTTGCATCTGTCTCAATGTTGTTGGCGGGTATAGTAGGTATGAGGTTCACGGTACTTGTGAGGCTTCGCCCCCGCCACCACCGCCCCCCCCTGAGCCTTCGTCTAGTTCCGCTTCTCCCCCTGAGCCTCCACCTATTGAACCTTCCTCTAGCTCTGCTTCTTTCCCCCCTGAGTTGCCTAGTTCTGATAGTGGTGGTGGTTCTGGTGGCAATAGTTCCGATAGTGGTGGCGGTGGCTCTAATATTGCTCTTACGCCTGAAACAATAGATAGTGTTATAGTTGTTTTTAATGACGGCTATTTGACTGCTGTATATATGTTCTTGCCAGCTGTCATTGGTGCTTTTGCAATATTGTTGTGTGTTTATTTGCTTAATTGTGTGGTTTCAAAATTTTAATGGGGGTTGTTATGATTCGTTTGTTTAAAGGTAGTGTTGGCAAACCAGCGGAAACTATTGCTCGTGTAGAAGTAGAAAAGAAATGCTGTAGTGGCTGCAAGTATTTTAAAGCATATTTTGTTATGTGGTATTGTACGCTACATAAAAGGTGTTTCGCACCAGATTCTTGGTGTCGTAATTTTGAAAAGAAAAGCAGGTGTTAGCCTAGTCTGGGCATCACCCCGAACTGGTTCCTGTCTTGAAATTTACCTTGTCCCCCAGTGGGGGGCAGTAAATTTCATAGATAGGAGTTCCCTAGACTAGGCACGTAAAAGCATGACGGATATCACACCTACTACACGTGCCTAGGGCTTGTCACATAGGCACGTGTAGTAAGTAGTAGAGTAGTTATATAGGAGAATTTCAAAAATGGCTAAAAATCTTTCTTGGTGTTGTTTTATTGAGGAAATTGGGCATTGTGGTTCTTATACTTGTGGTAATTGCCCTAAATCTTTTTATTATTGCTGTTTTAAAATGAATAATTGCGAGCCTTGGCACTGTTCTTTATATAATGATTATTTAGCTTACAAGGAGAAATATAGTAATGACAAAGAATAAAACAAAAAAAATTACTTCCCGCAGCTGGCAAATCGTTTTGCCTATGGATTTTCCCTATGTGGAAATAGCTGCTAAAATTCGTTTAATATCTAAAAAATACTATTTCATAAAACACGATAGGGATATAGACGATTTTGGTGTTGCTAAAAAAGAGCATTGGCACTATCTTTTCACTTTTACTAATAGTAGGGATTTATCCACAGTTAAAAACTATTTTGCAGAATTTACCAAAGAGAACAAAGAACCTTATTTACTGGACAATTCGTTTGAGAAAATAATATCTATCACGGGCTCTAAAAAATATTTAACGCATTTTGAGAACCCAAACAAAGCACAATATAATTGGCAAGATGTTGAAACCAATGACGAATATTTCAAGGATTTGTTTATTGAACCAATGTCTAAAAGCGATGAATTTGATTATTATGTTGATTCGCTTTTAAAAAACAAACAAGGTATTTCCCTTGAGGATTTTATCTATAAGTTTAAAAGCCGTTTTGTGCAATCTATGAATAGCAATCAGAGTTTTGGCAATATACTTCGGTTAATTAGCTACTATCAGTTAAATCATTCGGACAAATCGCTTTTTAAAGAAAATGATGGATTTACCGAAGTAAATGGCAATTATCAGAATCAGACTATTCAGAATAACAATGACGATTTACCTTTTTAAAAACAATGGTTAGAAATTCATTCTATTTCATTCCTTTTATCTTTCAGAATAATTCATACAATATTGCGTTATCTTTTACCTGTTGCTTTTCTCTTTATAGATACGCCTTTCCGTTTGAATTATGTGTATTATGTCTCTTGTGTCTGCGGTGCAGTCGCATAGTGGTTGGTTGCGGGTTGAAAATGCTTGCAAATATATAATTCCGTTGGAGCGGGATACTTTATGTATCGTTACGTCTCTGACGTGGCATAGTTATGCGCTTCTCCCTTATATGCGGCTGTTTTCAATCAGAGGGCTTTTCTTTTTCTCTTATCGTTTTTCTTTCAGCTCGTTTGTGGAATGAAAAACGACTTTTCCTAAGGGCTTTTTTTCTATATTGAATTTTCTTTTTTCAGCTCGTATGTGGAATAAAGAACATTCAACCTTTTCTTTTTTGATTAAGGGATTATTAAGGGAATAACCTTTTTTCTTTCGTGGTCACAAAGACAAAAGTTATATGTTCCCTTAATAGCACTATTGACAACCATATTGGTAGGGTGGGTGGGGTGGTTGTGAAATAGAGACTCTAAAAAAAAATGAGCAAAAACGAAACCCTTTTCTTTGATTTACTTTCATGTTCGTGTGTCTTGCGTTTGGGGCTTGCAGGAAATCGCAACTAAACTATTCACCTCTGGCGGATACCCCCTCTTTCCGCGGGTAATTTCTTTTTGGGCTTAAAAAGAAATACAACTGAAAACCTTCTTTTGATTTACTCTCATGTTCGTGTGTCTTGCGTTTGGGGTTTGCAGGAAATTGCAACTAAACTATTCACCTCTGGCGGATACCCCCTCTTTCCGCGGGTAATTTTCTAGTTAGAAGAAAATACAACTGAGCCTTCTTTTTGAGAAGTCGGGAGAAACAGACTTTAAATTTAAAAATCTCGTAGGTAAATTTAAACAAATGAAGCAAATACCCATTTTTATTTGCGTTTTATTTTTCTTTGGATAGAAAAATCTTTTTGCTTTTGCTTGCTTTCGGCTTTAGCCGTAAGTTTTTGCCGTTTTTTTTACTAAAAGAAATGAATTTCTAACTTTGTGAGAAAAAAAATCTTTTCTAACCCTTGCCTGTTGCTCTAAAATAATGTATATTTATATATATGAAAAAACTCTCTTTCGTTCTCGCTTTGTCTCTTTTGCTTGTTTCCTCTGCTTTTGCTGGGGAAGGTCATAAAAATAAAAACGGAAAATATCGCATTTCTTGTGAAAATAATAAATTAGTTGCTTATGACCAGAATGGTACTAAGAGTGATTATCCGGTTGTTCCTGAATTTCCTACCTCTATTGCTGATGTTGATACTACAAAGCAAAGCGTAAAGGAATTTAATAAAACCATTTCTAAATGTGGAAAAATTAAAGAGCATAAAAACAAAAAACATAAAGCTAATAAACAAAAATGATTTTATTTGTTTATAGCCATTTTCAGTAGTTCGGCTATGTAGCCATAGCAGAAGGCAAAGCAGAATATAATTACTGCGAACAATAACATAATTACAATATATT
>Ga0268262_10007497_pt1 | contig 10151 bp, 7 predicted proteins | sample TergutNc150P3_FD_190354 | JGI IMG/M metagenome (GOLD analysis project Ga0268262, IMG submission 190354) | Nasutitermes corniger P3 segment gut microbial community from laboratory colony in Florida, USA - Nc150 P3 (SPAdes) (version 2) | ecosystem: Host-associated > Arthropoda: Insects > Digestive...
GGCGCGGCGGTATCGATGCCAAACATCGGTCTCAATATAAACGGATCGGCGCCGCGCCGTCTCGGTTTTTGAACAAGTCATGGAATATAGTATTTGGCGGAGTATAAAGCAAATAGTTTATGTTGAAATTTTTTGACCCTACCTCACTAACCGCAAAAACCGCGACGGCCTGAACTTCATCTCGCGGCCGTAGAACGGCTTATCGGAGGCCGTCACGAAAAACAGATACCGCTGCGCCCGCGTCACCCCTACGTAGAACAGCCGCAGTTCCTCCTCGATATCGCAATCCCGCGCCTCGCCGATCTCTTGTTTCGACGCCGGCTTGACTATCGCCTTCAGCAGCTCCGTCCACGTATGGATGCGCCTCTCTTTGCGCAGCCTGTAATGCGGGAAGATCCCCTCCTCCAAGTCGCACAGGAAGACGACGGGATACTCCAAACCCTTGCTCGCGTGGACGGTCAGCAGCTGCGGGATTTTATCGTCGGCCGAACCCATGCTCTTGTAATGATTCGCCGCCGCCGTCAGCGTGTCGTTGATGCGGAACAGCACGGCCATAGACCCGATCGGTATCTTCTCGCGGCGTTCGATGAACCGCGCCCTGCCCAATATCCATTCAAGCGCCTGCGCCTGCGTCCCGAAACGCATCGTCTTGGGTTTGCGGTATTCCGCAGGCTGAGACTTTAACCCGCTTGCCAATACTTTCCTATACTCCGCCGGTTTATCCGCCCACAATCTGTTGGCGCAGTCGAGTATCGCGTTTACGCTGCGGTAATTGATCTGCAATTTGACTATCGCCGCGTCCCTGAACCGCGCCGTGAAATTCCGTATGGGCCTGATGTCCGCGCCCCTGAAGCCGTATATCGCCTGATCGTCGTCGCCGACCGCGTACAGGCTCGCCCCGAAGCGCAACAGTACGTCAAGCATATCGATTTGCATCGGGTTCGTGTCCTGAAACTCGTCAACAAGAACGACGTCAAAACGCTTGCCCCAATCGTCCGCGATGTCCGGGTATTTGGAGAAAAGCTCAAGCCCGCCGCAGATCAAATCGGAAAAGTCCCACACTCCGCCGGCTTTCCGCAGGTTGTAAAATTCATGCTCTATCTTCGCCAATAGGCCGAACTCTTCGTCATTCCAACGCTTAGAGGCTTTTTCGGGAAAACTCAGCAACAGCTCAAGCGCGCCGCTGAGTTCGATTATTCCCATGCCCAGCGCCTTGCGCATCGCCGCCGTGCTGACCTGAGCGATTAACTCAAACCGCCGCTTGCCGTCGAGTAGCAGTATATTCTCATCGTTAAAACCGATCCGATTGAAGTTGCGCCGGCCGTCGCGCCGCTCCTGAAGCACGCGCAGCGCGAAGGCGTGGAACGTGGTGACAAGCGGCGCGTCCTTGCCGCCGCAAGCGGGATCCAGCTTGACAAGACGGCGCGCCATCTCTTCGGCGGCTTTGCGGGAAAAGGTCAAAGCGCAAATACGTCTCGGAGGAACGCCTTGACGGACGAGGTATGCGATGCGGCGGGTGAGGACGGAGGTCTTGCCGCAGCCGGCTCCGGCGAGCACCAAAAGCGAACCGCCGTTCCTTGCCGTGACGGCGGTCAACTGTTCGGGATTAAGGCCGGACAACAAATCGCCGCATATCTGTTTTGACGCTGTCGGCGCCGAATCGGAACAATCTCGCTTATCCATGCCGCGGCTACTTCTTTTTCTTCTTCTTCGACTTATCCACAAGCTTCGGCGGATCCTTGGGCACTATCGGCAGCATCCCCTTTTTCCACACCGTAAACTTATACCCCGAAGCCTTGCCCTTAGCGTTCATCCCCGCCTCGTAGTCGCGCTCGTAGACCTCCTCGTTGGGCGAGAGCACAACCACGTCCTTGCGTATCTTATACGGATTGTTGTTGAACGTGAAACGCTCTATGAAACGCCCCTCTTTGGTGAACACAACCACCTCCGCCCAATCCTCCAAATCCACTCGCACATAGACATTCTTCGACTTGCTCACGCCCATCACCCACGCGCAAACCACCACGTCGCCGAAGCCGTAGTCAAGATTGGAGAGCGTGCCCAAAGACTCGTGGTTCAGCGATATTCCGTAGGGGCACCACGTCGTGGGCAGTTTCGATATGGAGTCCTGCATCGCGCCGATCTCGCGAGGCATCTTTGGGGCCACGCGGGAGACCTTCTTCCGCAGATCGTCGTTGGGCAGGCGGTGCACCTTCGCAAAGTACCCGTCGCGCGTGAGGCCCTTCTCGTCCAAAAGTTCCGTGCTGCCCTTGTCGTCTTTGTAGAGTATTTCGGGCACCACGCCTCGGAGCGACGCGGCGGAGCAGTCTATCTTCACAGGCAGGAAAGTCATGCGCGCCTCCCTGTCGAACTTGTCGGCGTAGGCCGGCTGCGCGGCGCTCGGCAGGTAGCGTAAAAAGCTCCTCTTGTACACCTCGATCTTCTTCCACTCCCAGTTGATTATTCCATAATATATGTCGCCGTAGGGATCCACCGCCGGGACGAAGACGTGCCGGCCCGCCTTGCGCACCGTGAAGACCGTGTTTATGTCCTTGCGCTCCTGCAGCACCGCGTCGGTCATCTCCTGCTTCAGGAGCTGGCTGCAATAGAGGATGTTGCCCGCCTGGTCGCACAGCACGATGGTCTGATAATACTCCTCGTCCTTGCTGCCCGTCACCGTGTGGAGGCCGAGGTAGTACCAGCGGCCCTCCCTCGCTACGACTCCGAGCGGCTCTATGAGGCTCGTCTGAATCTCGCAGTTCCCGCCCCCCTCGCGCGCCTCGCGCAGTCCGGGGAAAAATGAGGTGAACTCGCCGTCGGTCTCCATTATCATCGGCGCGGTGAAGGAGAAGAAGAGGTCTATGCTCCACCACCTGCTGCCGCCGGTCATGGCGGTGAACCCCGCGAGGTGCGGACGAAGAGAGGCCTTGCGCCCCACGTCCTCCGTGGTGCCGCTGCGGAATATGTTGAGCGGCTCCGACATTTTGATGTCCTTGAACATCTCCATCTCCTCCGGCGGAACCCTGTCCATCCCCTTCTTCTTGATCTTCTTGCGGAATACCGTAAGCTCGTCGGAGTCCGTGTAGTAGATGAGCGTCTCGCTGTCAAACGGATAGGCCAAATACATCTTAGGCTTCTTCGCCGCCGCGGCCTTCATGTTCTCCTTCACGAGCGAGTGCTCGTCGAGCAGCTTGCCGCCCATATTGTAGAGCGCGTAGCCGTTCTCGGAGTGGAAGAGGAAGGTCTGGTCGGCCATTATCACCGGGCCGGCCAAAGACTTGCTGATCTTGTCCGACCAGTTCGAGTAGAAGAGGCTCGAAGAGTCTTCGGAGAGGGTGATGGTGAAGAGAAGCGAGTCCTCGGCGGCGGGCTGCTGGGCGTAGGCGCGGCCGTACAGGGCTGTTGATAACAATAACATGGCGACGGCTAAAGCCGTTATTAATGTGTTACTGAATTTTTGCGTTATGTGCATGATTGGACGGTTCCCGTTAATGATTCAGACGACAATCTACTGAATATACATCTTTCCAGTCCTCTATAGCAAAAAATTAATTCATCATCCCCTCAAACTCCTCTTCGCTTATCACCCTGACCCCCAGCGACAACGCCTTGTCTAACTTCGATCCGGCCTCTGATCCGGCTAAGACGTAGTCCGTATTCTTGCTTACGCTCGACGACACCTTGCCGCCGCCGCGCAGTATGATCTCCGAGGCTTGTTCGCGGGTATGACGCTCCAAGGTCCCCGTCAGCACAAACGTCTTGCCCGCGAAAACGCCCGACGCCTCGCCGCCCTGACCCTTGCCGCCCTTCAGATTCAGACCCGCCGCCCGCAGACGCTCCGTCATATCCACGTTCTCCGGCCTGTCGAAGAAGAGCCTGACGCTCTGGGCGGTGAGCAGGCCCACGCCGTCTATCCGCTCCAACTCCTCGGCTTCCATCTTGTAGAAATCCGAGATGTCGTCAACCGCGCCCGCCAAATCGCGGGCGGAGGACGCGCCCACCATCCTTATCCCCAAGCCGAAGATCAATCTGTCCAACGGACGAGACTTAGACTTTTCAAGAGCCTCGACTATGTTGGCGGCGGACTTCTCCGCGAAGCGTTCCAGCGTCAGCAGCTTCTCCGCGGTCAAATCGTACAGATCCGCCGCGTCCTTGATCAACGCGCCGTCCAACAGCTGTTTGACGACCGCCGGGCCCATCCCCCGCACGTCCATGGCCGCCCGCGACACGAAGTGCTCTATCGACGCGGCGAGCTGGGCGGCGCAGGAACGGTTCAGACAGCGCAGCGCGACCTCGTCCCCGAGCCTCGCCAAAAGCGACCCGCACGACGGACACGCCGACGGCGGCTCGTACAGCTCACTGCCCGCAAACCGCTCATTGACGCAAACCCGCACGACCTTGGGGATAATCTCCCCGCTCTTCTCCACCTCAACCGTATCGGACACCCTAAGATCCAACCGCTTGATCTCGTCGCAGTTGTGAAGCGAGGCGTTCTTCACCACCGTCCCGCCCAGAAGCACGGGGCGCAGACGCGCCACGGGGGTCACGACCCCCGTCCGCCCCACCGACCAATCGACCCCCTCCACCGCCGTCGCCGCCCTCTCCGGCGCGTACTTGTAGGCGATCACCCAGCGCGGCGACTTCGACGTAACCCCCAAACGCGCCTGCCGCTCGAACGAATCCACCTTTATCACAACGCCGTCGACCGGAAAGGGCAAGGCGTGACGCTTGGCCTCCCAAACGCCGCAAAACGACATGATCTCGCCCGCGCCTGAGAGCAAATCGGAGCGCTCGACCACGGGAAACCCGAGTTCGGCGAGGAACTTCGCGTTGTCGTGCAGACTGACGCGCCTGTTATGATCCGACGACAGCAGGAAATACGCGGCGAAACTGAGCTTCCGACGCGCCGCCTCCGCCGGATCCAAAAGCTTAAGCGTCCCCGACACCGTATTGCGCGGATTCTGCATGGGCTTCTGCCCCGCCTCCACAAGGCCGTCGTTCAACGCCGAAAAATCGCCGAAAGTCATAAACACCTCGCCGCGCACCTCCATCGGCTCGGTATACGGAATAACAAGCGGTATGGACTTTATCGTGCGGACGTTGGCCGTAACGTCGTCGCCCACGACCCCGTCGCCGCGCGTGGCCGCCCTTACGAAACGCCCCCCCTCGTAAACAAGCGAACACGCCGCCCCGTCTAACTTCAACTCGCCCAAAAACTTAATTTCCTCTCCGTCAAGCGCCTTCTCAACGCGCCCCACCCAATCCGAAACCTCCTCGGCGGAATACGTGTTGTCGATGCTCATCATCGGCGCCGCGTGTTTGACCTTGACGAACGCCTTGGTCAAATCGTTCCCCACGCGATGGGTCGGGGAATCGGGGGAATCGTACTCTGGGTAAAGCCTCTCCAAATCGCCGAGCTCCTTAAAGAGCGCGTCGTACTCGATGTCGGAGATAAGCGACTCGCTGCGCCCGTAGTAGGCGGCGTTGTACCCGTCGATCTTATCGCGCAGATCGTCTATTCGCTGTTTGAATATGGTCATGGCAAATTGAAGATTTTTTTATGAAAAAGATTAACGTCACGGATCGGCTTCGCCGCTATAAATATAAGATAATTATTGGGGATCGGCGATGTCAAATTAATGTTTGGGAACGGACCGTCTCCGCCGACCACATCAACCTGCGGGGACGCGGGAGGACGGCGGTCATGGGTGCTTGATTCTTTCGCCGACGTATTTCTCCACAGCCGCTAAAAAGGTCTCGGCATTTTTAACCTGAGCGGCGACTTCGGCTTTCGATATAAGGTAGAAGTCCTCGTAATCGCTTTCAATACGAACCTTAAAGGCGTTTCCGACAATATCCGAAAACGCTACCGGAAATATCCCCGTCTTAATGTAGTTTTGGCGGAAATTAGCGATTACGCCAGAGTGCTTTTTGGAATCGAACCTATCAAGCGCCTGAATCGCGCGCATGGCGTAAAATATACTATAGTACGAACGGTTAGCGGCGGTTTGAAGATCCTTTGTATCCAACGCCGATTCCAAACTATTCCTTGCCTGTTGCAGTCGAAAAGACATCAAAGACAACGCGGTTTCGTCAGGCTGCATATAACTCCACCCCCTCTTTTATCACGTTCATAAAAAACGGTAGAGTATCATAATATGTGCGGAAAATCGCGCTGCTGGTAACGTGCGGACAGATAAGTATGTTATGCTCTAACTCAAGGTCGTTCGAAAAACCGCAAATCTTCAAACCCGTCCCGCAACACTCCTCCTGCGGGATGTCGGCAAGCACGAAGAGGTCTATGTCCGAATACTCGTTGTAGTCTCCGCGAGCGTATGAGCCGTAGAGCACCACCTTCTCCAACTTGTCGCCCAAGACCTCTTTGGCGGCGGCGCAGACCCTCGACGTTATCTCGTCCAATACGGCTTTGTCGCACATAACAGCCTCCTTTGCGGGATTATTGATGTTTTACGCCAAGAATAAAGATAATATTCGGCGACGGGCAAAGTCAAATTAATCTTAGGGGCGTGGGGACGGACGGCGGGATTGCAAAAAAATGTTGGGCGGGACCGAACGACCCGCCGACCCCCACCGACCGAATTCCACCGAGTACCCGCCGCAGAGTCAAGTAATTAATTCCCAAAAAACGTCTGAACTAGGATTAGTAGGATTAGAAAACAGATTATAGGATTAGCTTCGCTGAGGTAAACAAGTTGCCTACGGCGAGATAAACAAGTTAAAAGTCAACATCAAAATCTTTTATCTTTTTAATCCTATAATCCTTTAAATCCTAAAAATCCTAGTTCAGACAATGTGCGCAATAGCAGGACAACGCGATAAACTTTTTTACTAACATATTCACTAACACTTTTCTAACTATCCAATGGATAGGGGGAGGGAGTACGGCATGACACGTTTTACTTTTAACAGGTTGGGACGGACGCTGTTGATGTTGACGGCGGTGATAGCGGTTGGGTTGACGGGGTGCGGCGGGGATGATAATCCGAATAACGGCGGCGGCGGTGGCGGCAATCACGACAGCAGACTTGTCAACGCCAACGGCGAGGCGTGGTTGGAGGGAAGCAGTTGCGCATCGGCGAGATCCGGTTATATCTTCAAGTCAAACGGCGATTTTATAGTTTTGGATGACTACGGCAACGACTACTTGGAGGTGGCGGGAGAAGCGGCGACGTGGCGAACTGACGGCAATAAACTTATAGGTAGAAGTACTGTAAGTGGGGGTGAGGAGTCCGCTCTATACGAAATATCTAACGGCAGTCTGATATTGACTAATGAGGACGGCGATCGCATGCCATACAAGAAATGCGGCGTAAATGTCGGCTGGTAATTTAACCGTTCCGCGTACCCATCTTTTCGGTGGGTACGCTGTCCCCCCTGTTCCCCCGACCCGCCGCCGCCCCCGCCGGGGGGGCCGAGGGCGGCGGAAAGCGCCGGATTTGACCCGAAACCGACGCGGAAAGGCGGTTTTTGACCGTTTTGAGGGGGTTTAACCGGCCTAAAAGCATGAATTTTCACTTTTTTTTATTTTGGTATTGACTTTATGAAGCCCCAAATATTATATTTTGGTATGGATTCGCACCTTTCTCAATTTGAGAAAGACAGGTGTTTTCATACGAATATTATCAAAGGAAGGAGGCTGGCTGCGATGTTGACGGCTTCGGCTTTACCGGCGGGCGGGTTGTCTTTGTCAGCGGCGCGCGATTGGATCGCGGGGCTCGGCGGCGCGGCGCGTCCGTTCCTGACGCTCGGCTTTACGCGCCCCGACGCGGTCGAAACGACGCGCAAACCTAATACCCCCCCCCCCCCCCCCCCCCAACTCTTACTAAAAAGTATAGCAAGAAGGTCTTCCCCGCGAGTTCCCCTCGCGTGCGGGGCGAACGTTTCTTTCGGCAAAAAAAACATACTTCCGCGTTTAATTCACGCTTTTCAGGATCGGAGAGACGCACGGTGAAAACTCTATTTTCACGCTGGAACCACGTTCTCGCTTTTGAGGCCTGTCCCGCCAGAAGGAACCTGCTTCTGAGGCGGATCTACGCTTTTTCCACTTGGAGAAACACGACCGCGCTGATAGTCCGCGCCTTCCTCGCGTGGGAGTGTCCGTTTACGCGCGTATTTTACGCGTCGCCCGCATAAAAACCCGCATTTCCGGCTGATTGCGCGCTTTCTCCTTTCGGAGACGGCCGTCTGTCCTCCCCCCGTACGTAAACGTTCGGGAGGGTTAGCGGTGTCGTTTGTCCGTTTGCGTTTAAAACCGAGTCCGGGGCGGCCTTCGACGGCCGCTCCGTCCGTAACACACATTAATTTGAGAGGAACTGTAGCTGTGAAAAATTTCAAAACATCCACAAAGGTGCTGGCGGGGTTCGGCATTCCGGTAATATTCATATTGGCGGTCGGTCTCATAGGCATTTTCAACCTGTACGAATTGAATAAGCGTTATGTGGACGCCATCAACAAAGAGAGCGGGGTCTCGGTCGGTTCCGGGAGCATCTTGGCGGCCGAAGCGGAGGAAAACGCCCACACTTCCGCCGCTATCGTCACCGTGGTCGCCCTTATCGCGGGGTGCATAGCCGTCTCGGTGTTTTTCGGCGTCTATATCTCCGGCATGATAAGCAAGCCGCTGAACGCCGCCGTGACGATGGTTAAAGAGATGGGGATGGGGCATTTGAGCATGAGGCTCAACATGAAGCGCCGCGACGAGATCGGCGTCATGGCCGACACGCTGGATAAGTTCGCGGGGGATTTGCAGGTCATGCTCATCGGCACCATGAATAAGATTTCGGACGGCGAGCTGAGCATAGAGATCCCCAATATAGACAGCAGGGACGAGCTCGGCGCGGCCCTCAAAAAGATGGTCGGCTCCCTGAAGGGCGTGGTTGACACCATGAAGAAGATTTCCGTGGGAGACCTGAGCATGAAAATCGAGCTGAAGACCGCCGGCGACGATATATCCGCCGCTCTCAAGAAAACGGTGGAAGCTCTGCACAACCTGATCATCGACGACGGCGGCAGGGTTCTTCAGGCGGCGGCCGACAAAGACCTGTCGCAGAGGCTCGCATACGATTACGAGGGCGATTTCGCCATAATGAAGGCCAATATAGACACCGTCGTGCAGAACCTCAACGACGCGCTTACGCACGTGGCGGAGGTCGTGGAGGAGGTGTCCGGCGCGAGCGCCCAGATCTCCGGCGAGAGCCAGGGGCTCGCCGAGGGTTCGAGCGAGCAGGCGGCCTCGGTTGAGATCATGTCGTCGAGCCTTGAAGAGATCAGCGCGATGACCAAGCAGAACGCCGACAACTCCAACCAAGCGAAGATTCTCGCATCCGAGACGCGCTGCGCCGCCGACGAGGGCGATATCGCGATGAAGCGCATGGCGGACGCCATCCGAGAGATCAAGGACTCGTCCGACAACACAGCGAAGATCATCAAGACTATCGACGACATAGCGTTCCAGACCAATCTGCTCGCCCTAAACGCGGCGGTGGAGGCGGCGCGCGCGGGGGAGGCGGGCAAGGGGTTCGCGGTGGTGGCCGAGGAGGTGCGCAACCTCGCCATGCTGAGCGCGGACGCGGCCAAGAACACCGCGAGCATGATCGAGGAGTCGCTGAAAAAGGCCGACAACGGCGTGCAGATAACCGAGGAGGTGGCGAGGTCTCTCACTAAAATAGTGGAGCGCGCGAACAAATTGGGCAGCATCGTGGCCGAAGTCGCCGTCGCGTCCGGCGAGCAGTCTTTGGGCATAGAGCAGGTGAACATCGCCGTGGTGAAGATGAGCGACGTCACCCAGCGCAACGCGGCCATATCCGAGCAGTGCGCGAGCGCCTCGCATGAGCTGAGCGAAGAAGCGGCGCAGCTGTCGAGGATGGTGAACGCGTTCAAGCTGAGCGGCGAAGCCGCCTCCTCCGTCCGTGAAGAAGCGGCGGCGCTGTCGAGGGCGGTGAACGCGTTCAAACTGAGCGGCGGCGACCGTCCGCCCGCCGCGCAAAACGCCCGCCGCGTCTCGCCGCAGTCTGCGATTCCGACCCTGCCTCCGCGCAGACTCCCGACGCTTCCCGAAAGAACGGCGAGGCCCAAAGCCGTCGGCTTAACGGCGGCCGTATCCGCCAAACCCGTGAAAGCGGTGAAGGCGGAGG
>Ga0268262_10007498_pt1 | contig 10150 bp, 5 predicted proteins | sample TergutNc150P3_FD_190354 | JGI IMG/M metagenome (GOLD analysis project Ga0268262, IMG submission 190354) | Nasutitermes corniger P3 segment gut microbial community from laboratory colony in Florida, USA - Nc150 P3 (SPAdes) (version 2) | ecosystem: Host-associated > Arthropoda: Insects > Digestive...
TGTGAGAGGATCAGGTTTTTTAAGAGAAAACAAAAAAACTGTTGACTTTTTTGCAAATACCAACGATACTTTTGTTATGTGCAATGAAGAAGTAACAAATAATGAACTAAAAGAAAGAATTAACTCACTGCCTGAAGCTGACGGAGACAAAGTGCAATCTCTCGCGGAAATGATGCAGTTATGCACCGAGTCTCTTTCGTCGGGAAGCGAAGATTATCATGAGACAATAAAAAGAAGAGCCCAACAGCAGGAAGTTATTTCCAAGATTATTGATACGTTAAAACAGCAATATCCGGCAAACGGCGAGAAACCAAGTTATCCGCTGGAAAAAGAAAAAACTCTTTTATCGGCTTTACGCAAGGGCGACTCAGGCGAAGCGAAAAAAACTCTTAATGATCTGCTCGCGATGTTGTTCTTTACAAATCCCGGACAGTTTAAATACATTCAATTAAGGGTTATTGAGTTAGTCGTACTTATTTCCAGAGTGGAAATAAGCCCCGAAAAAAACGCTCTTCTCTCCATGGAGATTAACAATCAAAACCTTAAAATGGTTCAGGACGCTAAATCCATTGAAGAGCTTACAGACATTCTGCATAATCTTGTTGATCGTATATCGAGCACCATTTCTTCTTACCGGGGAATACCTCATGCCGCGTCTCTGCGAAAGGCTGAAAACTTTATTCTGGAAAACTTTACAAGAAAGATAAGCCTTAAAGAAATATCCGCGGTAGCCGGTCTTTCTCCTCCTTATTTCAGCACAATCTTTAAAGAAGAAATGGGAGAAAACCTGTCAAAATACCTGAACAGACTGCGGGTTGAAAAGGCAAGCCGTCTGTTACTCGAAACAGATATGTCTCTAAGCGAGATTGCCGCCTGCTGCTGCTTTGAGGATCAAAGCTGGTTTTCAAAGAAATTCAAGGCGTACACCGGCATAAGCCCCGGAAAATACCGCAATCAGGGCGGCGGGATCATCAGAAACATCGGTGAAAACAACTTGTCTGAAGGTTTCCGCAAAGCGGTAAAGTAAACTTATTCGCCAAAAAACTCTCACAAAGATCACTAAGGAACCAAGATCACAAAGAGGGTTAGGGGTTGTTGTCCGTTATCTTATCGTGAAGTCCACGTAAGCTTTCGGACAATAACCCCTTTTCCTTCTTCCTTTGTGTTCTTTGTCTCTTTGTGTTCTTTGTGTGAGGTTTTGGCGATTTAAAGCAAAAAAAACTGTAGACTTTAACATCTACAGTTTTAATTAATTTAAGAGCTAATCTCACTCCGGGGAAGGAATAATCGCCAATTCTGTTTCTTTATCGAAGTAGCGGGCTTTTTCCATTCTTGGGGAGAAGACTGCGGTGTCTCCTACCTTAAAGGTGCGGTTAGGCTCCGTACGGGCGACTAAGGGCTGGGTTTCGGTTGTAAGCCACAGGTGAATATCCGCTCCTAACGGCTCAACTACGGTTACCTTAACGGTCATTGTGTTGTTGCCTTCTTTTTCCTCGTAGTTCATGTCTTCCGGGCGGATACCGAAGAATACTTCCTTTCCTACATATTTTTTAAGGTGTTCAATATGAGACGAGTCGGCTTTAATTTTAAAAGAGCCTTCGTCTAAAACGATTGAACTGCCCTCTTCGCGCACTTTTACGGCAAGGAAGTTCATGGGCGGTGAACCGATGAATCCGGCGACAAACTTGTTAATCGGGTAGTTATAGAGGAACAGAGGCGATCCAATCTGCTGGACTTTTCCGTCCTTCATAACGACGATTTTGTTCGCCATGGTCATAGCTTCAACCTGGTCGTGGGTTACATAGATCATTGTGGCGTTTAACCTCAAGTGCAGGTCGGAAAGTTCCGCTCTCATCTGTACGCGCAATTTCGCGTCAAGGTTGGAAAGGGGTTCGTCAAAGAGGAATACCTTGGGGTTACGGACAATGGCGCGTCCTACCGCGACACGCTGTCTCTGACCGCCGGAGAGAGCCTTCGGTTTGCGGTCAAGGAACTTCTCAATGTCAAGGATACGGGCGGCTTCATGCACGCGCTTGTCAATTTCGGCTTTTGGGACTTTTTTAATCCTTAAGCCGAACGCCATGTTTTCATAGACTGACATGTGGGGATAAAGGGCGTAATTCTGGAATACCATCGCGATATTCCTGTCCTTGGGCGGAACATCGTTCATTTTTTCGCCGTCAATGAGGAGCTCGCCGTCGGTGATATCCTCAAGACCCGCGACCATACGGAGTGTGGTTGATTTACCGCAACCGGACGGTCCTACAAGAACGACAAATTCCTTGTCTTCTACTACGATGTTGGCGTTGTCTACCGCGCGAACGCCGCCGTCGTACACTTTAGAAATGCTTTTCAGCTCTACTTTTGCCATACGCTGGCCTCCCTTTTGGGTTATTTTATTGCAGGTTATCAAAATTACTTGAAAACCTTGAAAAAGTATATCATATATCGGGCTTTTGTCAATGTAAGGAATTGTTAAAATTATGTAATTTTTCTATGGAAAAACCATTATGGGGTTTAACTTTTGGGGCATGGTAATTCTCCCCATAGTATTGCATTTTCTATAAAAAATAGGTAAAATAAGCAATATTCTTGTATAATTCTAATAAACAAGGAAAAAATATAAATGATTAGCAAAGAAAAACTGCTGGAAATCTCAGAGTTAAATCTTGCCGGAAAAATAGAGCAAATGAATGAGCTCGACCTAAAAAGGTATATCCAGTTACTTTATACATTTGCAGACAACCTCCCTGAACAAGATAAAAGAATAAAGACCGCGCTGGAAGCGAAAAATTACGAAGCTTTAACAAAACACCTTACCGCCCTCAAAGGCATATTGGAAAAAATTTACGCCGATGAAATAGCTGTGGATTGCGCAAAACAGATCACATCCCTGGGCGTAATAAAACATGAAAAACTTGACGCTTATATGCGCCACTATTTTTTATTCAGCTTGTCCACATTAGCCGCTGATATTCAAAAAGCGGACGGAGACTCCGCGGAAACCGCGCCTAAAAACACAGTTGATAAAAGCAAAACCATCAACGTAGAAAAATTACTCGCTATTTCAGAATTAAAACTGTCCGGCAAATTTGAGCAAATGGACGAAAACAGTTTTAGCGATTATGTCAAAATATTAAATGCCTTTACCGATAACTATCCCGATCAGGAAGAAAAAATAAAAATCGCGTTAAAATCGGGAGATTACGATACTTTAAAAAAACTACTTATAGTTCTTAACGAAGTATTGGAAAAAATATTAGCGGATGAAATGGCGGCGGACTGCAAGAAGCAGATTGACGCGATTGGTAAAACAATGCCCGAAAAAATCGAAGCTTTTATGCGTTACTTCTTATCCAACTTGTCCATGCTGTCCATCAATATTCAATTGGCTCAGCAAAAGATAGACTTGACCAAATTACCGGAGAAAGAAAATACCGGCTCCCCGTCAGATATAAAAATACTGGCGGTTGACGACACAACTTTTTTCCAGACCATACTGAAAAAAGTTTTACAGGACACCAGATACAAACTAACCTGCGCGGCAAGCGGCAGAGAAGCGCTTAAGTATCTTGAAAAACACACGACAAACATGTTCCTTTTGGATATAGAAATGCCGGGAATGGACGGCTTTGAACTCGCGACAAGAATCAGAGAAAAGGGGCATAAAGAGCCGATTATTTTCCTGACAGGCAACGCGAAGAAAGAACATTTGGCAAAAGCGCTGGAAGCAGGAGCTACGGATTTTATAATTAAGCCTATCAATAAAGAAATTCTTCTTGCAAAAATCCGCAAGTACATATAGGAGATTTTATGATTATTAACAGAGACAAACTGCTTGCAATCTCGGAATTAAATCTTACCGGAAAAATTGAGCAAATGGAAGAAAGCAAAGTTGCCAATTTTGTCCAGTTATTAAATTCGTTTACCGACAACCTTCCCGGACTGGAGAAAAAAATAAAAGACGCGTTGGTTTTAAGAGATTACGACGCTTTGACAAAAAATCTTACGGCTGTCCGCGGTTTTTTGGAAAAAATTTACGCGGACGAAATGGCGGCGGATTGTACGAAGCAGATTAACTCTTTCGGCACTTCAAAACATGAGAAAATTGAATCATATATGCGTTATTTTTTGACAACATTGTCAATTTTATCCACTGATATTCAAAAGGCGCAGCAAACAGGCGCGCCCGCCGTGAACACGGGCGGAACAAAAGATACAACCGGAAGAAATAAAATCATTGACATGGAACTTCTGTTTGCCATTTCAGAATTGAATCTGGACAGAAAAATAGAGCAAATGGAAGATGAGGAATTTATTAATTATGTCAAATTATTGAATTCTTTTACCGAGGATTTTCCCATACGCGAAGATAAAATAAAAGCCGCGCTGATAGTAAAAGATAACGATACTTTAATAAAACAACTTACATACATTAAGGACACATTGGGGAAAATTTTCGCGGATGAAATGATGGAAGAATGTTCAAAGCAGATTGACTTGATTGACAAAATAAAGCATGAAAAAATAGAAGCCTACATGCGTTATTTTTTGACGAGTTTATCCATGTTATCCCTTGATATCCAAATGGCTCTGCACAAAGTAGACAAATCGGCTTCTTTACAAACAAATACCGACATTGAGGCGCCCAAAGCGGACAGGAGAATATTGGCGGTTGACGACACAGCGTTTTTCTTAGTTGTGCTTAAAAAGAAGCTGCAGAATACCAGATATAAAATAAACTGTGTAACCTCAGGCAGAGAGGCGCTGAAGTTCCTTGAAAAGCACAAGACGGATATGTTTCTTTTGGACATAGAAATGCCGGGAATGAACGGCTTTGAACTTGCCGCAAAAATAAGGGAAAAAGGGCATAAAGAGCCTATTATTTTCCTTACAGGAAACGCAAGGAAAGAATATTTTGCGATGGCGATGAAAGCCGGAGCGACGGATTTCATAATTAAACCTATCAATAAAGACGTTCTTGTATCGAAAATACGAAAATACATATAAGAGGTGAATCAAAAAATGATTAACAAGGAAAAATCAGAGGACAAGAAATATATGGCTGTTTTAAATAAAACTCAAGTGCGGTAAAAATTTTATGTCAATAATTAATAGCATATTAAAAAAATTAACTCCCAAGAAACCGCTATATGTGCATATAATGTTTACTATTTTTGCGTTCTTGTTAATGGTTGTTTTAAGTTATTTTTTCACAAGCAATATTGTTAAAAAATATTTAAGACAAAACACTGAAAATATTTTAGTTTCAGTACAGACTCAGGTTTTATCCGATTTACTGGAACCGCAAAGAGCGCTGGAAAGTTTTTCTCATACAGTGCGAAACATGATTTTGCACGGGGATAACGCGGAAAAAATAAGAGAATATTACAATGATATATCAAATTATCTGTCTTTAAATAAACAAAGCTATTTGAGTTTTAACGGTTTTTTAGGATATTTTGAAACGCTTCCCGAAGGGCATGTTTTCATGGAAAGTTTTAACTGGGACAGACCGGCTGACTTTGATCCGACAGAACGGGCATGGTTTCTTGACGCGGTCGCGGCAAAAGGCGATATCGCGGAAACTTTAATGTATCATGACATTATTTACGGAGACGCCATGCTTATATATTCTATGTGCCTTTTTGATAACGCGGGAAAACGTTTGGGAGTTGTGGGGTTAAGGGTGCAAATTGACACTGTTAAAAAATATATCGTTAATACGATTATGGCTAATAACGAATACGGAATACTGCTCGGCAAAGATTTGGTTGTACTCGCCCATCCGAATGAGGATTTTGTCGGGAGAAACGCGCGTGAACCGGACATTCCTTTTTCGATATTTGTAAATGAATTAGAGGTAGGGATGGAAATTTACGAACGCCCGTTAACAACCTTTAAAGGCGAACGCGCCTTCGCTAATTTTAGAATACTCCCCAACGGCTGGGTTATCGGCATAGTATCGCCTAAAGAACCTTACTATAAAAACGTACTCAATATAGCGATAATTCTTGTTATATTGGGCATAGTGCTTTCGTCGGTTTTAATATTTGTCCTGATTCGCCTTGACGCAGCAAGAGAGGAATCGGATATACAAAACAGGCATAAATCTTCTTTCTTGGCAAACATGAGCCACGAAATACGAACGCCTATGAACGCCATTATCGGCATGACGGATCTTTTGTCTTACGAACAGCTTAACAAACGGCAGATGAGTTTTGTCCACGACATAAAAATATCCGCTCAATCTCTTCTCTCCATTATCAACGACATATTGGATCTGTCCAAAATTGAGGCGGGTAAATTGGAGCTTAATCCTGTCAACTACGATTTTCATGTGCTTTTGGATAATATTTATTCCATGTTCACTTATGTTACGCAAAAGAAAGGTCTTAAATTCGACTATGAGGTTGAAGGACAGATGCCTCATTACCTGTACGGCGACGATGTAAGGCTTAAACAGGTATTAACAAATATCTGCGGAAACGCGGTTAAATATACCGAAAAAGGTTATGTAAAGTTTAAGGTAACTGCCGCGAACAACAAACTCAAGTTTGAAATCAGAGACAGCGGCATTGGAATTCGCAAAGAAGACATACCGAAACTGTTTAACACTTTCCAGCGAATTGAAACGCAAAAGACTCATAACACAGTCGGAACAGGTTTAGGACTTTCAATCAGCAAGACTTTTGTGGAAATGATGGGCGGGCAAATAGCAGTTGACAGCGAATATGAACAAGGAACGGTTTTTATTGTAACAATTCCGATTATAGAAGGCAACAAGGAAGAAGCCAAATTAAAGAAAGGTTTGGATGACGACGGACAAGTTCTAACAGCGCCCAATGCCAAAATTCTTGTTGTAGACGACAATGAATTCAACATAAAAGTCGCCGAAGGATTGTTCGGTCTGTTTAAGATTAATGTACAAACGGCTTTCTCGGGAAAAGAAGCCATTGAACTTGTTAAAAGCAACCTCTATGACATGGTATTTATGGATCACATGATGCCTGAAATGGACGGCGTAGAAGCGACCAACATAATAAGGAAAATGGGCGGAAATTATAAAGAACTGCCCATTATAGCTTTAACCGCAAACGCGGTTCAAGGCGCAAGGGAAATGTTTTTATCCAGCGGCTTCGACGGGTTTGTTTCAAAACCCATTGATATGCATGAAATGTACAAAACGCTTAAAGAATGGCTGCCTGCTGATAAAATAGAGCTTAAAAAAGAAGAAGCGCTGGAGAAGGAACAAGAAGTGAGTGAATTTATTAATTCCATGAAAAAAATCAGCGAAATAAACGCCGATATCGGTCTTGAACGCGTTTCAGGTATGGAAGATATGTACAAGGATACGCTGGAACTTTTTAACAAAAAACTTAAGGCGCAATGCGACACCATGACTGAAAAGTTAAACGCAAAGGACGCGGACGGATTTGCGATTTTAATACACGCAATGAAATCCCAGCTGGCGACTATAGGAGCAATGGGTTTATCGGATCTTGCGTTAAGAATGGAAACAGCAGCCAAAAGCGGCGATCTTCAGTTATGCGAACAGCGCTATCCGTCTTTCAAGGAGAAAATGTTAATCCTGCATGATGATTTGTCAGCCATTTTCCCGGACGCGGCAAAAAAAGAAACCTATAAGAAAAAGGGCGACCCGGCTTCCTTAAAGATAAATATTGAGAAAGCGTTTGAAGCCGCCAATGATTTTGACAAGGACGCGGGCGTTAACGCCTTAAACGATTTCCTAAACTATGATTTCGGCGAGCAAAACAACGCCGATCTGGAAAACGCCATTGCGGCGTTTGAGGATTTTAATTTTGACTCTGCTAATGAAATATTAAACAGACTTAAATCAAAAATTTGATATTCGGCTCAAAACCGCTCAAAAACCTCAAATTCGCCTCTTAAAACCCCTAAAGTCTGCTTAACCTTAAGCCGATACTATTATCACCGGGAGGGAAATCCTCTCTAAAATCAGACGGTGTGCATAGGGTTTCGACCCTGACGTCCAGGCGCATCGTCTTTTTTTATGCTTCGACAAGATTTCACACAAAGATCACAAAGGTTATAAGATCACAAAGAAAGGAAAAAGAGGTTATTGTAAGCTATCTATGTGTGAGCTTCACGATAGGCTAACGAACAAAAACCCCTAATCCCTTCTTCGTGTTCTTTGTTCCTTTGTGTTCTTTGTGAGAAAATTTTTGGGAAATTTTCTTAATTTTGTTTATATTTTTCTAAAAATACGCCTAATCTGCGCATGGCATCTGTAAGGGTTGCCTTGTCGGGGAGGAAGACGATGCGGAAGTGGTCGGGTTCTTTCCAGTTAAAGCCGGTTCCGTGAACAAGGAGCAGGTGCTGGCTGTGCAGTAAGTCCAGCATAAACTTTTCGTCATTTTTTATATTGAAACGTTTAATGTCTACTTTTGGGAAACAATAAAGAGCGCCTTTAGGTTTTACCACGGAAAGACCGGGGATTTCGTTTACCATGCTAACCGCCGTATCCCTCTGCTCTTTCAATCTGCCGCCGGGAAGAATAAGGTCTTTAATGCTCTGGTAGCCGCCAAGCGCGGTTTGGATGCCGTATTGAGCGGGCATATTGGGGCATAGCCGCATGCTTGCAAGCATATCAAGCCCTTCGACATAACCGGCGGCGCATTTTTTGTTACCCGAAAGAACCATCCAGCCCGCGCGGAAACCGGTTGCGCGCCACGCCTTGCTTAAACCGTCAAAAGTGACCGTCAAAATATCCGGCGCTATTGTAGAAAATGGAATATGTACCGCATCTTCGTAGGTGATACGGCTGTAAATTTCATCGGCATATACGATTAAGTCGTTTTCTCTGGCAATTTGCGCGATTCCTTCCAAAACAGAACGGTCATAGACCGCGCCTGTCGGGTTATTGGGGTTAATTACTACAATCGCCCTTGTCTTTGGCGTAACTTTTGAGCGGATATCGTCTAAAACGGGATTCCAATCCGCCGATTCATCGCAAAGATAGGGAACCGGCTTGCCGCCGGCAAGGGTAACGGCGGCTGTCCACAGGGGATAGTCCGGCATTGGGATTAAAACCTCGTCGCCTGAGTCAAGAAGAGCCTGCATCGACATCGATATTAACTCGCTTACCCCGTTCCCGATAAAAATATCATCGATTTCTACGTCCATTACTCCCTTGGACTGGAAATCCTGCATTACGGCTTTACGCGCGGAAAAAAGCCCACGCGATTCGCCATAGGCTTGGGCATTTTGTAAATTTACAATCATATCGTGGACAATTTCGTCCGGCGTGTTCAGTCCAAAAGCGGCGGGACTGCCTATATTGAGTTTTATTATTTTAAAACCTTCTTCTTCAAGCCGCCTCGCTTCCTTTAGCACCGGTCCGCGTATGTCGTAACATACATTTTCCAATTTTGAAGATTTTTCTATTTTTTTCATTTGTGTTTCTTCCCTGAATTACCGTTTGTAACCGGCAGATCGGCATAAAGCGGCGGATCCGCGGATTCTTTATTGAAAATCCATTTTCCGGCTTCATTAATATATTTACTTATTATCGCAATATGAATTTCCGCTCCCAATTTTTCTTTCTCTCTTTGCCAATTCTCAGGACTATTAAGCGCGTTTCTCACGCGTTCACGACCGTTTTCCGCCGTTTCACTGCATTTTTTGGAATCTAAAGAATGTTTTTCTATTGTATTCCGTAGAAAATAAGCGGAAAGCCCCGTTATAAGAATACTATCAGAGGTAACAGCCAACGATGAAAATTCCGGCTCCGCCTGTCTAAAGTTGCCGTTTAAAAGTTGTGAAAAACCATAGAACCAATGCACCCATTGTTTATCATTTTGACCGCATTTTCCAAGATAATTCTTAAAAAAGAGTACCGCTTCATTATGGTCGCCGCTTAAAACCCTTGCGGCTCCGAAAATCAGCACATTTTTGCTGATTAAAGAAGGTTTAGCCGTTAAAACCTTGTTTTCAAGCTTTAAAACCGCCGAAAAATCCGAAATTACCAGATAAGAACTTGCTAAAAGCCTTACATAACGGTCGGAATATCTGCCTTTTGTATAGATTTTTTGCTCTAAATAATAGGCTAAAGCAGGCCAATCCTCTCTTTCCAGAAGCGAAAACAGCCGATAATTAATGAAGAAAA
>Ga0268262_10007499_pt1 | contig 10149 bp, 12 predicted proteins | sample TergutNc150P3_FD_190354 | JGI IMG/M metagenome (GOLD analysis project Ga0268262, IMG submission 190354) | Nasutitermes corniger P3 segment gut microbial community from laboratory colony in Florida, USA - Nc150 P3 (SPAdes) (version 2) | ecosystem: Host-associated > Arthropoda: Insects >...
GCCTGTGAAAACGCGATACGGCCTTTTGTCATCGGCAGGAAAAACTGGCTGTTCTGTCAGAGCGTAGGCGGTGCCAAAAGTTCATGCGGCATGTTTACCCTTATAGAGACGGCAAAACAAAACGGCCTTGTCCCGTTCAAATATCTGATGGCTGTTTTTGAAAAGGCTCCGTTTGCTTCAACTCCTGAGGACTGGGAAAAACTCCTGCCTTGGAACATTTTCAAATCGTAAATTTTTTGTTATTTTTTACCCTGCCGAGATCTTTATCACCGCTTAAATTGACGGATACTTTTTTTCCCCTGTAGTGCTTCGATAGGCAATGAACAAAGAAGGCCAATATTTTCATCTTTGGTTCCCAAATCTACTATATCGTTGACAACTTTTTGACCTTCGATAAGTCTTAATTCATCAGTATAAGCCAACATGGTTAAATAATGAGTAAATCCATGATTAGTTAAATTTTGGTTGCTTTCAGATCTTTTCCATAAAAAATTATAGTGTTGCCGTATATAGTTAAAGCCGCACCAACATCCATGTCTTCACCAGTTTCCGGGAAATATCTGGCTTCATTTGAATCGGGATCATCTCTAAAATACATGCCAAATTCAGGGCAGATGGCGGTTATTGTCTCCATAGACTGATAAAAACTCAAATTTTGATTCAATTATAGCACATTCACACTGTCATATAGTGCCAGAGTGAATTATTTATTTAATTTCAAAATTATACCACAAAAAAATATTTTTGTCCTATATAAGGGAATAAAGTAATAGAATTAATCAACTTCATCGATTCTGCCAAAGCCTCGTTCTCGGTTAAAAGTACAGGCCAATTTCTTTCAACAGCTAGAAGATTATAATCATTTATGGCTGTCGAAAGTTCATTGATAGAAGAATAAATTTCATTCAGCTCTTTAGAGTACCTTTTTCCTACTGAAGCATTAAGCTCAATACTTAATGAAGCGATGGCGTATTGAAACATAATTCCGATCATCACTTTGTCTATACCGTCTTTGCTGTAAGGGGTCATTAGATTTCTTGTTTTAATTTTCACGGCAATCATTTTAAGATTTCTGGCGATTTTATCCATCAGGCTCCAAACCCCGTAGCTGCTTTGAGCAGACATCTCCATCATGCTTGTATTCATGCCTGTATTTTCATCGCCAAAGTTTTTTGCGAGCAAAAATAGATTACTATTCAAAGACTTTAAATCTTCAATAGCTTTTTTTCCTGGTTCAGTCATACTAAAAGATGCCATTTTAGCCCCTAATCCATCGGAGTTTGTGCTATGTGTAGGAGGCTCCCTGGCAAGGCAAGTGTTCATTTCTAATAAAACTTTCTTATATACGCTTGGACCCAGCATCTTATAGTGGTTTATGATATCTTTCGAGTAAACGTCGAGGCCAGAAAAGTCTTCGTTTTTAAATCTTTCTATGGCTTCATTCCGGCCAAGGGTATTCTTCATCTCACATGCAACCCTTCTCGCAAAAGAATCTATCGTATAATACTGAGATATAGCTTTGGGGTGTTTGCTTCTTGCTAATAATTGATTCCATTGCTCCTTAACGTACTCGTGAACGATGGCTGATCTTATCTGTGTCTTTATTTCCTCTTTGTCTATTTTCTTATCTAACGCATTAAACGCTACTGGGGCAAGGTATATAATAAAAGAATCCTGATCCCGAAGGAATTTCGATTCAGAGACGTAATCATCTCCGGCCTTTTTGTCGATGTGTACTTTACATTCTTCCCTTAGAGTTTCCATGTCTCCTTCGTATAGGAGATCGGTGACCTTTTCGGCAAAAGACTCGTCAAATTTTCGATATGCCTCCTGCAACCTCGACGAGAAGAATATTATCATATCAAAGTTCTTATCCCACATCAGATGCTCCCTTGTTATTATACTTCAAATGTTTCTGTTTTAAACCAACTATAATATCTTCCGGATTTTGCTATAAATTTTAACACACAAAAATCATGGTCATTTATCCTACCGTTTTTGTATACACTTTTCATTCTGTTTTTCCATATCATTTTTTTAACGTTTTCATCATTTATAACTTCCATTGCCCCTTCCAACATAAGTCCTTTGTAAATTGGCTTTCCATAAAAATAGATACAAGCCTTATCGTTAGTTTTAAATTGTTCAGTCCTTATTGCAGAATTATTCGAAGCAAAATAGAATGTATTTAGTCCATCGTGTTTTGCAACCAACATTGCTTTAATATTTGGAGTATTATTCTGTCCGATAGAACCAACAAATGCAATTTTCTTATTTGCCAGTTTTATTGCCTTTTTTCTTGGATCAGTTAATTCTAAATACTCATCTAATAATGCATCTAACCGATCAAGCCCGGATAAAATATCCTCTTCAACTTTTAAAAAGTCTTTATCTGTTTTCATCGTTACTTTACACTCCTTTATCTTAATATTTAATTTCTGCAATTTATCAGTTAAAATTATTATAAAATAATCTCCTTTTTGAATTTTTTTATTTCCTCTATAAGTTTTTCGATATTACCATTCCAGTCAATATGGTAATTTTTTTCTGTTTCTCCACTCCATCTACTATAATATCTTTCTTCAGTTTCTTCTTCATCCTTTTCAAAACATAATATAATAGTCTCTCCGTACCAATAAAAGCGAAACATAGTATAAATGTAGCCTGTTTCTATTTCTGTATCCTTTAACTCATTCAGAATGATTTCCTTTATTTTTGAATATGATTCGTTATTTACATATTTCTCAGTAAACTTGTTTATTATTTCTGTATATTCATCCTTGTCAAAAATGTATTCAGTACGATTTACATAAGGCCCGATTAGCCAAACTACCGTATTATTTGTTGAATTTACATCAACATGTGTATCACCGCATCTATAACATGTACAACCACAAACCTCTACCTGTAATTTCCCGTCAAAAAAATGTTCGTCCTGTGAAAAAAAATCCAATGGATACATTCCATACCCATAATCAGCAAATTGGTTCTTTCCATCTATTAATATTTCTATCTGAGGAGGCATGTGAATAAGTACCTCATTTTTTTCAATGTCCCCAATATGTTCCGGAATGAAATTAAATGATAGTTTGTTCAATCTGGCTCCCAGGATGCAAGTTTCTCCATTCGGCTTTAACAGCGCCCCAGTTCGTAGCTATACCGTCTTCCTCATCATACTTTGCTGATGGCTCCTGCGCCCAATCAACAATTTTACGCTTAAATTCAGATGGGATTATGTGGTTTTTATCACAATCGAATACATTATCCAAAGAGCGAGGCTTTTCTTTTGTAATAGCAAATTTTCCCAAATATCTACCATTAAGATCTCTTATATGAGCATACGCTGGATTATTATTATCAAATAAAATTCCATGATCATCCGAATGTACCTCAATAATCATATCCCAACCGTCATCTTTTCCACAGACGGTCCCAATTTCTTTTAAGTGAGTTCCAGATTTTCCTAAAATATCTTTATCCCGGTAATAATTGCCCGATCCTACCGAGTCATCAAACCGAAAATTAAAACTTTCAGGGATTTGGCCTAAGTCTTTCAGTGTGTCGATCACTTCATCAAAAAGATTGATGGTCTTTTTTGTTGGTACTAAGTTATCTGATGTTATGAAAAAAGAATCAGGGTCCATCCAGCTCTTTATTTCAAAACGGATGCGCATGTGTATATGATCATCGTCCAGTTCCGCCAGATATTTATGGAGGAGCGTACGACCGGCATTGTCCCGGTTTCTTTCGTATTCGTTTACAAAATACTCACATGGGCCTATACCGTTAAGATACATACTACTTACTGGAACCATAAAATACTCGTGAAGTTGATAGTCTCAGGCGTTACACCTAATAAGGTCTTCCTGTTCAAACAGTAAAGCAAAAAATTTCATAATATTCTACACTCCTTCTATTTTGGTACAATTATAGCATATTTACACTGTCATATAGTGCCAGGGTGAGAGCAAATAATAGAAGAACAAAATGACATATTTCGAATTTAAGTCATTCTTGCAATTGACATTGCTAAGAAGATGCGTAAATATATAGGTATGGATGTGCGTATACCATATATTGATAAAATAATTCCCATAATTGTCTCTTTGGCATCGCCTGACCAGATTATACTTTTTGGTTCGTATGCGCGGGGAGACAATAATGATAAAAGCGATATTGACTTGCTTATTGTAAAAAAGAGTTTAGAAAAGGGGCGTGAAATCAGCGGCTCGATTTATAAAGCCTTTTTAGAAAATGAAATTGGGGTTCCTGTTGATTTGCTAACTGTCGATTATAATAGGTATAATGAATTAAATAACGAAATAGGGTACATATACAAAACAATTAAGGAAGAAGGGAAGGTTTTATATGGCTCGTTATGAAAAAAGCGTAAAAATGGCAAAAGATTGTTTGACCTGGATTGAAAATAAAATTACGGAAATTTGACAAAAAGTTTTTCTTTTCTTATACTATAATTAATTATAGCGGGTTCTGTGTGTGGTGTATCATCTTAGGATTGGTACGTATGCCCAATAGGATCCGCTATTTTTTTCTTCGAATACGGATATTTCTAAATAAAAAGCCCTAAATAAGGCGTACTTTTACGCGGTCGCTCTTAACCTGCGATTAAACCTTACTTAGGGCTATAATAATTAAAAAATAACAAATAAATGTTAACCTGTCAATAATAATATAAGAATTAGTCTGAAATTTCAAATTTTTTTTGACAGAGATTCAAAATACGTCATTTTGGTTTTAAGTATAGATTATGAAATTACAGATGAGAACTTTTATATTAAAATGTTGATAAAAATACAAATCTAAAAGAATTAAGAAAATAAATCACTTTAACCTTTCTATTGTGTAGGATAACCCAAGTTTTGACCATTGTCCTATAAATAATAACGGACTTCTAATGTGTGGGAAATAGGCATTATTTTTATAGCCTACTGATAATGTATCAATATGTAAATTTAAATTCTTTGGAATAAAACTTTTTTTTAAATGTTTTTTTAAGAAATCTTTAAACTTTGAGATAGAAGAAGAATTTAAAATGAATTCATCTTCATTTATTGTAATGATAAACTCTTTCGAGCTAATATGAGTTTCAATATATTTATACAAGTAATTTTTCATTTCCTTCCTCTTATCTATAATATAAGACAGATCTAATTTCTTATACAAGGATCATGACAATAAATTAAATCCCGTCATTTTGGGTTAAGGTATACGTGAGGGTATAATTACGAAACGAATTAAATTTTTATTAAAGGACACCTGAACGGAAAAGGCGTCCTTTCCCAAAGCCGCTTATATCTACCCAGGTGTCTTACTTTTACTCTGACGCATATGGTACATGGTACAGTATAGCATATTTACACTGTCATATAATGCCAGGGTGAATTATTTTCTATGAAAATATTTCATAAGTGCTCCTTTATTATAATATAAGACGGAACAGATTTCTATATAAAATACCAAATAAGGAATATTTGCGATTTATTGAGCCTCTTGTTTTTTCATTTTCATATGTAAATCATGAGCTTCCCATAAGTCATTTGGGAAATCGTTTCCACGACCAAAAATTGAATCATACGCATATTTCATTTGTATTGCGCAAATTGTTTTAGGCATCATTCCTGATGAAGTACCTAAACCGGGGCATAGAATACTTGTTATTTTATCACTGTTATTCCTGTTAAAATTTATCGCTTCTGTCAATCCTGCCCTAAAAGCCAAATACGCGTTAACAGTATTTGACACATCCTCAGGAACTCTCATCGTCGGACATGATATTAAATATTTTATTTTAGCATTGTTTGTTTCAACTATAGTCGCAAGACCTACCGGAAGCTCTCCATAAAAATCACTGCGGATTTTATTTTGTAAAGATTTCTGTAAGTCCAACCCAAAATATATAGTATATCTAAGGTCAATGCCGCCATCCATAAAGCCGAATGAATTCGCGGGGCTGATTATCGCATCAGCGCTTAATCCAAAAATATCTCCGCATGATATTTTTATATTGTGATAATTTTTAAATTCTTTAGACCAGGCATTTACTAAATTAATGTTTCTATCCCGTAACAGTATTTGTATATCCATAACCATCTCCTACCCATCATCTCTTAGGCATACCTATCCCATAGAGATTTTTTCCAACATATACCCTATATTATTTATTCAGCAGCCGAAACATGCTTGAACAATACATACAGGCACTTTTATTTAAGATCCCTCTCAGGCGTATATAATTATAAGAACTTCACACTGTCATATAGTGCTAGGGTGGAATAATTTAAGAATTAATTTTCGCGATTATGCGCCATGTTTAACAGTCTCTTTTAAACGGTCTGTTTTATTTTGATAATTTTTAAATTACCTCTTATACTATAAACATAAGCAGTCATGGGTGGGCTCCCATGGCTATCAATACCGCGGAGCGTTAAGTGGAAAAGCGAGATAGAGTTTTTCCCACGAGGTTTTGCTTACTTAATATCCCATCACTGCTTATAAATATTATTCGCAATTATACCATCACGTATACAAATACTGGAAATGACAGATTTTATGATTTTGTCATAATCTTTGTGAAGGAATTCGATCCGTCTTATATTATAAATTAGAGAAAGGAGACTAATTCATCATGGAAAGAAATTTAACCAAATTATTTGAAGGAGATTTAACTGAAAACTCTCAAGACCTTTATCAAGCTACGATAAGTGAATTCGACAAAACTTCTGAATTGTTTTTTCAATATTTTAATATTTTTGTGCCAAAAGAAGATGAAGCTCCGGGTTCAAGTCGAATTCGTATCTCTGAAGCTCTTTCTCCAGGACAAGAACAAACACGTGAAGACTTATTGAAAAATATCAGTTTTCAAACAGCAAGCATTACGAATCGAATACAAAATTTATATAATAATTTCATGAATAGTCATATTGATAAAGATAAGGCAGATGAACTTACGGAACAGTTAATGGTTAATTTACAACATAGCACTAATTGTTACGGTTTATATTTACGACGCAATGGTAAAGATGACCCGAATTTATCAGAAGTTAAGAATTTATTTGAAAGTTTTGTTGATCAATCAAAAATACTAGATACTATTTTACATTCTAAGAATGAAAAAAATCAAAACACTGATGAACAATTGGAAGTAATTTATACTGAGGATGGTCGATTAAATGTTGGTGTCTTGTAAGAAATTATTACTAATTTTACAAGTTGACGATTATGCAAGGAGTTTTGATGAAATTTCTTGAGTTGAGCAAGGTATACGTGAGGGTATAATTGCGAATATCCATAAAAAAGACACCTGAACAGAAAGGACAAGACTCAATTTCTACGTCTCTTACATCCATCCAGGTGTCTTAATTTTTACTTTGGCGCACATGGAACTGTTGCGCTTACTTAATTAACCTTCCTTGCGTTAAATTTTAATTGTTCATACGCATCGGGCGGTCTTATTGAATGCCATTTATTCCTGTCAAGTTCATAATTTTCTTCAACAGTTATAAAACACAAACGGCAGGGTTCCAACTTCTTTACGATTTCTTCATCGGTTATTGATTCCACACTCAGAATAGAGTTGACTACCTGTATGGTTGGCGGATCATGTTCAAGATGAAAAGATTTATCGTAACTGTTTCCATTGAAAAAAAATCTTCTTTGCTCTTCGGTTAGAGGAATAGGATCGGGAACGTTGCAGTCGTGGAGTTCTATCCGGGAAAGCGGGATGCCGGGTAATTTTTCAGCTATTTCTTTTTGCGCCCTTTCCGACACCCAAGGCTCATAATGCTTAATTTGTATCAAATAACGACCAATCACATCCTTCAGCACATAACGTAAGCCGTTTTGAAATTTTTTATCTTTAGTTGAATGAAACTGCTTGTGCAACTCCTTGACGAGTTGTATATCATCTTTATCCACTTTCATCTTTACTTTCTCCCTTTCTTTTCTCTCTTTATTACCTGCCCATATGAGCAGGCTGAATTTCTAAACAAACTCCTTTATATAAAATAATATATCATAGCCAAAAAAAAAGATACTATTTCTTAATAACCCCTGACACAACTGCCATTTCCTGAATGGTTGTTGCCCAGCGTTCAATCAGGTTTTTTGGAGCAAGGGGCCTGGCATTGGGACCTATATGAAGTATCCATTCCAGCACTTTTTCAAACTGGTTGCTGGTGAAAGACAGCTTTATGCCGCCCTGGAATTTTTCTATCCGCTGGTCCTCAGCCCAGATGCGCTCCTTAATCCAGCGGGTGTCGCCTTTAATTTCTATAATGAAATGATAAGCTTTTCCGCCTGAGTAAACGCCGAAATAACTTGACCCTTCCAGGCTTCGGTAATCAAAATTGCGCGGTATGGTAAATTTATTTTCGGTGATAACAACGTCGTAAATTCTGGCGATTGTGAACATCCGCATATCTTTACGGTTTTCGTCAAAGGCAAAGAGATACCAGTCGCTCCTGTCAAAAAGGAGCTGATAGGGGCGGACGCGACGGGTATCGAGTTTTGGTTCGTCATCGCCGTCTGAGTTTTCGCTGGCGGCGCTTCGGTATTGAAAAGTGATTGCCCGGTTTTCGCGAAGGCCGCCGACTACGCCTTCCCATACCTTTTCGTCCACTATGGCGGAGGCAGTCTTGGGAATCACAATCCGGTCGCGGAACCATTCGGCGTTTTCTTCGCTTTGAAGGGGCGCTGAGATATTTTCCAGAAGGTTTAACGCTGCGTCGTGGATGGGAGTGTCGCGGTATAGATCAAGAAGGTTTTTAGCCATGCCCAAAGCCAAAAGGTCATCGGCGGTGGCGTAGGCGGCGCAGAGGTGGAATGTTTTTTTGGTGTAGTAAAAGCCCTTCTTAAAAAAGTCATATTCGATGGGAGCGCCAAGCATATCCCGCATATAGGCAATATCCCGGTTGATGCTGGACTGGCTCGTCTCGTACTTCCTGGCAAGGCCGGGGGCGTTGGGATACTTTCCGGCGGCAATTTCACGGTCGATATAATATATCCTTGGTACCGCGGTTTTGGGGAGGCTTTTTCTTGGTGCCATATTGTCAGGATATATCATAAATTGCTTCCTTGTATATACGCATACAATATAAGAACTTTACTGTGTCATAGAGTGATAGGGTGAAATATTTTTTGTTGGTTTCAAGAAAAAGAAGTAATGAATTAATTGCATAATTAAGCTTTATGTCTCTTTATTTTATTAACCGGCGGAGGATCATCATAATCACAACACTCGAAGACATTTTTTTTAGCGATTTCTAAAAGTTCGGGAGTTTTTAGTTCTTCCGGCAAAAGGCAATAAGTACAACCGTTGGCTTTTACCATGGCGCGGCAGAATTCAGGCGTTAATAGTTTTTTATTAAGTTTTATGGACCAGTGCCAGCAATCATACCAGCCCAAATTATCGATCCATTCTGCCTCGGTAATGGCGTCTTTCCACGCTTTTATCTTTTCGCGCAGGTTTTCGGGCACAAATTGGAGAGCGTCATCGTCATTGTACACCGCCTCATAACACACTTTTTCGGTGCGAAATTCAACAGGCATTTTCCCAAGGTTCAAAGGTTTGTTATGGACATCCCCAAAGCACATATCTTCGTCAAGTATTCTCAAAGGCGGCGGATCATTGTCCCAATCCAATCCGGACACATAAGCACTCTGAGAATAATTGAAATATGCATCGTCCCAGTAATCCCAGTAACCTTCCCAGTAATCTACCCATTCCCAGTACTCTGCCCACGAGCGTTTTGGATCCATATTAAAAAATACCACCTTTGGCTTCTTGCTTCCAGTTGTTAAAGCATAAAATAATCACAATGTCATAGAGCGCTATGGTGAATTATTTTATTGGTTGGTTTCCTGAAATATAATTCACTATATCGCTATATGACACTGTGGAAAATACATAATTCGAAGAAAAGGAGATGGGTGTATGAAAGATAATGCCAATGAATCACTATATAAAAAAAGCGGCAGAAAGCTGGAATCAATCCCATTTGAATCAGCAATTTAAAGTTTACCCCGTATCAATGTCGGAATACATGAAAACAACGAGTTCCTGCCAACTCCCAAAGAGGTTACGGCGCATTAGGACGCGCAGCTCATTAAAGAATTCGTCCCTCCTTCGGG
>Ga0268262_10007500_pt1 | contig 10148 bp, 9 predicted proteins | sample TergutNc150P3_FD_190354 | JGI IMG/M metagenome (GOLD analysis project Ga0268262, IMG submission 190354) | Nasutitermes corniger P3 segment gut microbial community from laboratory colony in Florida, USA - Nc150 P3 (SPAdes) (version 2) | ecosystem: Host-associated > Arthropoda: Insects > Digestive...
GTCTCGCCTTGCGGCGCTGCCGCCAAGCTGATCTGGACACAACTCCCTTTGAATTGGGCCAGAGTCCTACACCGGGGCTACAAGTCCACGGTTTCCACGCATGTCCACGAAATAATCTGTCCACAAATAAGAATGTGGTGACCGATCCGCCCAATGTTTTAGGCGTTCTCCGCGCCCCGGTCCGCCGCAAGTCAACACTCCGTTTCCGCCGCGCCACGGCGGAAACGCGATGGCGTCATCCATATTTGTGCCGCCACAGTGCGCTCATTGCGCTAAAGCGGCTTTCCACTGGCCCCCTATCTTCACGTATTCGGGACAACGGCCCTATGATTTGGTTCGTCCCGCACTGGAGCATGGAGCCATTCATAGCGCCGAATGGACACGCGGCGAGGGCATTCGCCGCGTGCGCGGGGAAGAGGCCCTGCGGCCCGTTGCGTCCCGCCCCGGGGCGTGGAAAAGCTTCCTAAAATGCTAACTGGGGATTCGCTCAGCACGGCCTCGCATGCGAGTCCGCACCTCGCTACTCCCCAGACCCCTGGTACTCGCTTCGCACATTGCTTCTATATGTGGGCGGATGCCCGGAGAAGGCTTCGATGGTCGGGCGGATGCTTGGGAGCTGGCTCCGTCCAGCACTCGGTTTTTTTGGGTAATGGCTCCGATGGGGGCTTCTCAAGCGGGACCAAGGCCCGTCCACCGCCATGCGCCCAGACCGCACTGCCCACTTCTCACCAACCACTATTTTTTTAAGGAACAACAAATTGAAAAAACTTTCACTCTTTCTAGGGCCGGCCATCTTGGCCCTGCTCTTCAGCTTCACCTTCATTTCCTGCGGCGGCGGCAAGAAGAACAGCCCCGCCAACACAGCGGTCACGGGCGTCTCATTGAACAAGGCCTCAGCTGGCCTGACAGTGGGCGGCACGGAGGCCCTGGTCGCAACCGTCCTGCCCAGCGACGCGACAGACAAGAACGTCAACTGGGCCAGCAGCAACCCAAGCGTGGCCACGGTCAGCGGCAGCGGCGCCAATGGGCTCAACGGCCTTGTGACTGCCATAGCCGTGGGGACCGCCACCATAACCGCCACGACAGTTGACGGCGGCAAGACAGCCACCTGCACCGTGACTGTCAGCACAATAATAGCCGCTGGGTATGAGCTGGGGGCCGACTCCAAGAGCCACGCCATGCTTTGGACGGACGGCGCCGCCAGGCAACTGAGCGGCAACCCTTCCCGCGCCTATTCTGTCTTTGTCTCCGGCAGCTACGTGTACGTTGCGGGGTACGAAGAGGGTAGCGACGGAATCTCCCGCGCGACGCTTTGGAAGAACGGCGTCGCCCAGAGGCTGAGCGACCTCGAATCAGAGGCCGCTTCCGTATTTGTCTCCGGGAACGACGTGTACGTGGCCGGTTACGATACGTCACGGCTGTATGACAGTATGTACAATGTAACGCTGTGGAAGAATGGTGCCAACCAGAATATACTATCGGACTACAATTCACCTGCTCGAACACTTGCACCCGTCTCCGTCTCTGGCAGCGACGTGTATGTTGGATTTACTCTTTTAGGAGATGCCATCATTAAGAATGGGGTCCAAGAAATGAAGGTCAACCCCAGCGGCTCTGCAAGAATCAATGCGCTCTATGCTTCCGGCAACACGCTGCACTGCGCGGGATGGTGGCGAGGAACTGATGGTCCCTCCCGCGCTGTCATCTTTAAGGTAGTGGGGAGCGACGTGACGCCCCAGTACCTTGACGCGGGTGCTTCGAATGCCAATTCCGTCTTCGTCTCGGGCAGCAACGTTTATGCTGCGGGGTACACAGGCGGCACGGCGGCGGAGCGCCGAGCCAAAGTCTGGAAAGATGGCGCAGCCCAGGCCTTGAGCGACTCACGATCAGAGGCCAGTTCCGTGTTTGTCTCCGGCGGCGACGTGTACGTGGGAGGCTCCGAATACGTTGGCGGCAACAATGCAGGCGACGAGCGGGCGAGGGTCTGGAAGAACGGCGCCGCCCAGAGCCTCAGCAACAGGCAATCGAGCGTGGCTTCCGTTTATGTAGTGAAGTAGGTGTCCCATACCAAGTTGCGTTCATCTGAACGCAACTTGGTATCAATATCTTATAGTTTCATGATTTATTCATTTTTTGCGGGAATTTCTGAAAATCAGTGACAACGAATGGGCAAATTGTGACAAATTGCGACAAGGACATGACAGCGAACGACAACCAATGACAACGAGCAGGGAAAAATTGCTGCGATTTCCGCAAAAAATGAATTATTAATCCGCAAGGCCAAAAAGTATTTCAGTGATGGTTTTGTGTGATGCCAGTCCAAGGTTTTAATTCCAATTGTCATTGCTTGTTGCTGTAGCGGCAAAATTCTCATAGTTAAATTGTATTAGTCGCTATTATTTGGAGTCAGACTGTATTTTTCGTGCTCGGTGGGTGCGTCCTGTGACTTGGCTCGTATAACGCCGGGGCATGGAACCCTTCCGAATGCTTGACCATCCGCCCGGCAACTCCATCGCGCCGATTGGACACGCGGCGAGGTCATTCGCCGCTTGAGCTCGGGACAAACATCCTACGGCCTGTTTCGTTTTACGCCGGGGCTTGGAAAAGCCTATTAAATGCTCACTGGGGATTCGCTCAGGGCGGCCTCGCAGGCGAGAGTGGCCTTTCGGCGCGTGCTCCAAATCCGCAGCCCCCTTTGGGGTCTGCTCCATTCCGCCGCGCCTCCTGGCCCATTCGGGCTTTTGGAGAATACTCCCCAGACCCCGGGTACTCGCTTCGCTTACTGCCCTATGTAGGGGCGGATGCCCGGAGATGGCTCCGATGGGTTGGCGGCTCTTCGATGAGCATTGGGTTTAAGGGAAATGGCTCCGTTCAGCGCTTACCTGGCCCCTGAAAAGCTTCTAACTTGGGGTCTCTCCAAAATACACCTCCGCCCGCCTCACCAATTCCCTATCCAACCCCAGTAACTGGGCTATGGCTATGGCGTCGGAGGATTGCTTGCCGTCATCGGTGATGAGGCGATAGTCCATGCACTCGGCTATGCCGCTCATTGGGTCAGGGCTTGGGCCAGTTTGGGCATTATTTTTATTGAAACCAGCCATTCTCAAGAAATTGACGCCGGGGATGCGGGGGACGCGGTGGAAATGTGTGGAACATATTGCAACTGTATTGACCCTCTTGGAAATGGCCTCCAGCACAGCGGCGAGCAAGGCCTCGGATTCTTTGGAGCTGGTGGTTCTGGCAAATTCGTCCATCAGCAGCATTGCGCCTTTGTCATCGGGAGCAATGCTTCGCCAGGCCTTTATTAGTTGCTGCATCTCCATGCCAAAGCCGGACAGCCCCCTATGCTCTTGGTTGGCCTCTTGGTGGGCATTGCGGCCATGTAGTTCGCCGATATAGTGGAAGCTATGGAAAATGCGCGTCTCAAATAGCCCCGCAGGGACAAATAGCCCAGCCTGTGCCGCCAACTGCAAAAAGGCCGCCGTTTGCAGGACGATGGTCTTGCCCCCCATGTTGGAGCCAAATATCACCGTCGCGCTGGATTCAAAGTGCGCGTCTAGGGGGAAATACTTTAGGCCATGCTCGGCACATGTTGATTCGCAGGGCGGAAACCTTCCTTTGTCTATGCGGATAGAGCTTTTTGTGTGGAAGATTGGGCGTGTGAGATTCAATTCCACCGCCATTCGCGCCCGCGCCCAGGCTAGGTCAAAGCCCAGCGCGGTGTCTATGTATTTTCCCAAGTTTGGCATTTCAGCGCGCACGTCATGGGACAGCGACTCAAGCACGACCATTTCGCATGTTCGCTCGCGCTGCGCCAGTTCAAGGCGTTTTTCGGCTATGGCTAGGGAGGCCGCGCACTTTAGTGGGCGCACATATAAAAGTGCGTCATCGTATGGCTCTATTGCAAGAATCTGAGAGGCAAAGGCCAAGTCACCCAATTTCGCTTTTGGTGCAAGCAAAAAGGGTTGCCCAAAAAAATCCAGCCCAAACTTTTCCAATATCTCCGCCGCCCTTTCGGCCTCCAGGCGTTGGATTGCCTCGTCCGCTTCAAGTATCTCGCGCCTAATCTTTTGCAGTTCTGAACTATAAGCGTCGGCGACATAAAATGATTCAGGGTTCAACTGACCGACGTTCAGCTTTTCTTCTAGGCCCTGCGAGTAATATTCAAAGCCAAAGGCCCGCTTTGCATTCAATGGCAACTGTGCCATCAGGGTCCTATAGTTGTGCAGAAATTTCTTTATCTGAAACAGCTCTATCTCGTCAAAGGCGTCCTCTTTTTGCGATTGACGTGATTGATGTGGCCCTATAGGCAGCCTTGGCAACTGTTTTAGGTGGTGCGATATAAGCGAAAGCCGGGCCGGGTCGCCCTGCATTTCTTTCAAGAGAAAGATCAGTGCCTCGGTTTCGTCATATATTTTTTCAAGCTGCCCTAGTTCAAAAAATAAATGCGGCTTTATGTGCGCGTCCTTGCCATAGGGCGTTTCGGGCGCGGCTTTGCCCCAAAAATCAAGGAATTTGGTGTAGGCAAATACATCTTCCATCAGGCCGCGCCAATTTCCAAGGGATTGAAGACGGTCGCGCTAGAAATGGTCGGCACCGCCTCCAAAAAGGCATCGCGCCTGACGTTCATAAGGGCAATGACAAATCCCAAAAGAGGGACGCGCCTCCTAACCGAAATCGTGAATCGCTTGGATATCCGCCTAAACATGGCCTTGTCCAAAAAGCAGTCGCAAAATGTGTCAATGGACAGCTTGGTTATTTCCGCTGGAATGGTTTCAATCAATGCAGCGGTGAGGGGTCCTTCAACGCGCAGCGCGTCGGCCTGTGGCATTCCTCCGTCATCCAGCGGCAGCACAGCCAGAGCGGAAATCATCTCTATGTGCGCTGCAACTCTCTTGATATTTGCCGAGTCGGCGCGGGCGCAATAGACCAATTGGGCGTTTGGGATAGCCCCTGCCTGTGTCAGTCTTCCAGCGGCTCCATCTACCAAGATGGATTCAACTAGGCCGTTGCTCTGCACAAATTCGATGGCATAGGCCAATTGGCTGAAGTGTTCTGGGCCGACAAGTGATGCAGTGCCGCCGCGCACAGCCCGCGCCACGCATAATTGGCCTATGGCCGAGCGCCCACCAAGGACCCCGATGATTTCCAGCCGTGCCTCGGCTGCCCGGGCAAAAGCAACAGTTGTGATGACGACGTCGCCAAGTTTGACCCTAGTCAGAGATGGGCTGGCCTTTGCCCCCTCAAAGCCTATGGTGAAAGCCCCAATTGGCCCATGTTTTTGGGCCTCTACTAGTGCCGCATTAAAGAGTGTGGTTTTTCCAGACCCTTTTCCATAGCCTGCGATGACTGTGACCCGCCGCTGCATGGAAGAATACAGTCTAGATGTGTCAATCAAAATCAAAGTGTCTTTGCTTTCTGGGAAGGTCGGCGGGTTCTATGCATAGAGCGTCCCCAGACAAAAGTGCCGCCACGCCTTCCTTTGCGGCGTACTTGGCTTTGTCGCCATCTGTTTCGCAATGGCTTGCTTTCGCTATCGTTGCCTGATGCGTCGGCCAAGAATACCTAGTGATCACGCCCTCATAGTTTCGCAGTACGGCCCTGCCGTCGCCCATTGAAATCAGGTAATTGGGCATGACGGGGATTTTCCCGCCGCCCCCGGGAGCATCGACGACGAATGTCGGCACGGCCATTCCAGTGGTGTGTCCACGCAGGTTTTCGATGATCTCTATGCCCTTGGAGACGCTGGTCCTAAAGTGGCTGATCCCCAAAGCCAAGTCACATTGGTAGATGTAATATGGCTTCACGCGGATTGCCAGCAATTTGTGGACTAGCTTTTTCATTATTGCGGGGTCGTCGTTTATGCCTGCCAATAGCACGCTTTGGTTTCCAAGCGGTATGCCCGCGTTGGATAGCTTTGAACACGCCTCCATGGCTTCTTTTGTTATTTCCTTTGGGTGGTTGAAGTGCGTGTTGACATATATCGGGTGGTATTTTTTCAGCATGTTGGCCAAGTCGTCGGTGATACGCATCGGCAAGACCACTGGCATCCTTGTGCCTATGCGGATGATCTCCACATGCTTTATCTCGCGTATCCGCTTGATGATAGATTCCAGAAGATTGTCGGCCAGCATGAAGGGGTCTCCGCCGCTGAGCAGGACATCCCTTACTGTCGGCGTTTCCTCAATGTATTCTATTGCCATTTGCAAATTGTATTCAGACATGTGCAAGTCTGTGTCGCCCACAAGCCTTCGGCGCGTACAATGCCTGCAGTTCATGGAGCAGATGTTGGTGACAAGCAGCAGCACCCTGTCAGGGTACCTGTGCGTCAGGCCAGGTACTGGGCTGTCAACGTCTTCGCTCAATGGGTCGCTGGATTCAGAAATGTCGTCGTGCAATTCGAGAATCCTTGGCACCGACTGCAAGCGCACGGGGCAGTTGGGGTCTTCTGCGTCCATCAGCGCGGCGTAGTAGGGAGTGATCTCCATCCTGAACTTTTTGAGGCACCTTGTTGTGTCCTCCCACTCTTCGTCGGTCAGCGGCAGAATTTTTTCCAGTTCTTCAATGCTGTTGATGTTGTTTCTTAGTTGCCAGTGCCAATCGTGCCATTCATCGGAAGATACATCCTTGAATGTGTCAATGGTGCGCCAGTCAACGGATTCGCATTTCATGGCAGTCATTACCCCTTTCTCAGCTTGAGCATGGAGCGCACGTCATCGGGGCGGGCAATCTCCCTGCCGCAGTCCTTGGCTATTCTAGCCGCCCTTTCGACTAGCTCCGCATTGCTTTTGGCCAAGCGGCCCTTAGAATAATATACATTGTCCTCAAAGCCCACCCTGACGTTGCCCCCCAGTGCCAGTGCGCCATAGATCGCGTCTAGGTTGGCTTTGCCGCCTATTCCCATCGCAGTCCAAAAGGCATCCTTTGGCAATTTTTTGACCATAAAGTCCAGCACATCCACTTCGTACTTGGCGGCCCCAGGCACATTTAGCACAAGCCCATAGTGGTACGGTTCTTCCAATAGTCCCTCTTTGATGAGTATCTGGCTTGCATACACGTGGCCGAGGTCAAAACATTCAAGGGTCGGCCTGACGCCATTGTCTATCATGGCTTTGGCAAATTCGCGCATGATGGGCAGGGTGTTGACAATGTAGTCGTCGCCAAAATTTACCGTGCCGCAGTCCAAGCTGGCCATTTCAGGCTTTAAGGTGACGGGTTGCAGCCTCTCCTCCGGCGTCATTCCCACCGCGCCGCCCGTGGTGGTCTCAATCACCATGTCGCACTTGGAGCGCACCAAGTCTATGGCCTTTTTGAAAACGGCCTTGTCCTGAGTGGGCGTGCCATCATCCTTCCTGACGTGCAAGTGGAGGATGGAGGCGCCTGCCTCCCACGCCTCAAAGGCCCCCGCAGCGATCTCTTCTGGCGTGATAGGCAGCGCGGGCTGCTGTTCCCTGGTGGTCTCTGCCCCCGTAATAGCGCAGGTCAGCATCAGCTTGTTGCTCATAGCGCGACTCCCACATAAGGCTTATGTCACTAGTATAGTTGAAAAAGTGGCTCCGGAAGAATGAGAAAGCATTTTGGGGCCGTCCAGTTTTGGCTAGGCTGCCGTAGGGCTGGTTTTACATGCGAGTCAAAGGCAGTATTCGCAAGTGTTGTTTTTTCAAGTCAACAGTCACCAATGCGCCTTTTTCGATTTCATCACTGGTTATTAGCAGGGCATTCAGGATTTGTGAGGCGGCAACGGTGGGGCTGATGTCGCCAGCGGGAATCTGTATGACACTGGGTTTTTCGTTATTCGTTATGGCAAGCATGGTGCTGAAGTCAAGGTCGTGGGTAAAGATAGCAAAGTCATTGACTTTTGCATAAGTCATGATTTCTGCGTCGGAAGCGCTGGCGGATCCAACGCTTAACCAGTGCAGCGCTTCGATGTTTTGCTTAGACAAAATGTCCACCCAGCGGGGCGACAGGTTCATGTCAATGAGTATTCTCATCAAGTGTCGGCAAAGGCTATTTCTTACTGTTCGGTCTGCAACGCAGCGTAGCGGAGGGCCTGTAGCGCGTCCTCTTTTTCGAGGTACGGGTAGTCGGTAAGGATTTCATCAATCGTGTGGCCTTCGCCTACTTGGTTGACCACCATCCCTACCGTGACCCGCATGTTGCGGATGCATGCTTTGCCGCCCATCACGCTGCTGTTGCGAGTTATTCTGTCCAAGCGTTCCATAGTGAGAGTCTAAGAAAATATGCTCAATTGTCAACCAGCTTTCCGTGTCCTCTCCTACTCCCCATCTCCCGCATCATCGTGCGCTTGCTTACCCTTTTGTTTGGCTGTGGGGCGGATGATTTGGCGTATGGCTTCTGGCGGAGGGGGCAGCGCGTGCAGGTCTAGCTCTTTCATCTGGTTGCCCAGAACGGTCCACGCCCTCGCCTGTTTGGGCAGCCTCTCTGTCTGCATCACTTCCCAGCCCTGGGCGTATGTGACGAAAGGCGGCATTACCAAGGCGAACCCGGTGAACAAAAACGCAGGGTATCGCAGCCAGCCCTCTTCAGATGCCGGGCCAGGGGTGGGCACGGCGCAAAGCGGATGTACGCCCCCATTAATCCAAAAGCCCGACAGGGAGGCTTCATATCTTGGGTACACAAATATTTTTCGGCGGTGTATCAGCGTGAATGGGTCAATGAAATGGTTTTCTTGGGGCTCAACGCCAATGGTCTTCATCGTAGGCCCGCTGAGGCGCTCGGAGTGGCTGGCGACTTGCACCACGTTGCGCCCCTTGGCCCTCAGTTTGCGGAAGAGAGATCGCAGCTCCTCGGCCTCATCGTCGTCCAAATTCCCTTGGTTGGGCTTTATGTCGCCCAAGAGGGCAATAGTTTTTGGCCTATATTCGCTCAAAAGCCCCAATAGGCGCTCCCAGAGGTCGTGGTGCTGGGAGGTCAGCATTATGTCGGGCTTCTTTCGCCTCATCGCGCCATTGCCCAAGAATAGGTCAGAAATGATCAAGGTGTCCTGCTCGGCGGCGAAAACGGCTCGCCGAGAGTCCATGATGAGGTTGTTGAAGCAGACCTGCATACCCTAGTATATCCAATGGATAAGTCAGGGTGTAGGGGTTAGCTTGAACATTCAGTGTTGGATGGATTTTCTGCTCGCTTGGAGTGCCAATCTCGGAGCCATCTCCCAAACACCTGCGCCTATACCGAAGAGGCCGTGCGAAGCGCGGCCCCCGGGGGTCTGGGGGTGCGACCGGGAGGCAGCGCGAGCCAGCGAGCGATGCCGGAAGGGAGACCCCCAGTGAGCATCCGGAAGGGCTCCATGCCCCGGCGTGGAACGAAACAGGCCGCAACGCCTTGCCTCCGAGTTCAAGCGGCGCATGACCGCGCCGCATGTTCAATCGGCACGACTGGTTGTCATTTTGGTCAGCACTATGGCAATTCACGCTTGTATTGCTCGACTACGAGCAATGCGCGGCAAGGAACTCTTGGTATCCATTTGCTTTGCAAATGTAATTTGAACGCAAATTGCAATTGCTCAAGTGACTGTCGTTCATTCATGCCATAATATTTTTGGGGGATCTATGCTCACCTACGTCTTTCTTTTTTTGGTTGCCTCGGTGCTGCTATTTCAGGGGCTGCACCTAGTTGGAGAGATCAAAAACCCGATGGGGACAGTGCAGCAGGAACTGATCCTCCCCGAAAGGGTTGCGCGACGCTGGGGGGAGAGGCTGATGGGATTCGGCGGCCTCACTATGCTGCTGGGATTCCTCTCGTTCCCTTTCCAATCGCTGGTTGACTACTTGCTGCCGATAATTATCATTGACGGGTGCGCCTTGGCCGCTTTCGCGCTCTATCTGATTTTTGCCGCCCCAAGGGTGGAGTACATAGGCAAGCCCAGCGACGACGCGCATCATTAGAGCATCTTGCAAAAACATCCTCAAAGCTTTTTTGCCCCCTCCTGAAATGGTGCTACAATGCTTTTCGTGCGCGCAGTGACAACCCACCAAATCCACGAGCCACCAAAAATGCAGATGCCAGACGACAGAGGCGACCAAAGCGACAAGGCGATGCAGCCAAGCGACCTGGCAAAGTCAACCAGTCGGCAAAGCGCTGCCTTCGCGGGCCTCCAAGCCCCCCAAATTTTCGCTAAATATTCGGGG
>Ga0268262_10007501_pt1 | contig 10148 bp, 9 predicted proteins | sample TergutNc150P3_FD_190354 | JGI IMG/M metagenome (GOLD analysis project Ga0268262, IMG submission 190354) | Nasutitermes corniger P3 segment gut microbial community from laboratory colony in Florida, USA - Nc150 P3 (SPAdes) (version 2) | ecosystem: Host-associated > Arthropoda: Insects > Digestive...
GACGGTAAATCCGGTTTTACGGCGGTCATGGAAGCGGCGGGTCTTACGGGCGATAACCGTTATGAGTGGATAGTGAACGCTTTTAAATACGCGCGTAAATATGCCGATGAAAACGACGGGCAGGATGTAAAACTCTTCCTTACCGAATACGACATTGAAAAAAGTTATGCCTCAGTTAAACGGGACGGGTTTCTCAGAAAAAGAAATAGCCCGTAAGCTAAATATTTGTAATTCCACAGTAGATTTTCACCGTACTAAGCTGTATGGCAAATTGGGCGTTCATAGTATTGATGAACTTTTTGACAAGTACAAAAGTACTCCCCCACGAGAACCACAGCCGCTTATGTTGGAAAATTTAACCCCCTCGTGAACGTGAAATTCTCAATTTATTGCTTGACGGTTTTTCGTCAAAAGAAATAACCCGTAAGCTAAATATTTGTAATTCCACAGTAGATTATCATCGTACTAAATTGTATGGCAAGTTGGGCGTTCATAGCATCCATGAACTTTTTGCCAAATACGCGACCAACGGTAAATTCCCTCCCCTCAAACTAAAAACCGTACTGTCCGTTTCCGGTATCAAAAATAAATCTGCAAAACAATTTGCAAAGCAATCTGTTTATTCCGCGCCGGCAGGCAGTATAATACCGGCTTATAATCTGGGATTTTTCGCTTCGACTGAAAAGGAAATAGGAGGAAACTCTACTGCGGAAATTTACGTAACCCGGGAAGAAATTGACGGAACGCTTATTGACAGCGTTCTAAATATAAAAATAAAAATGGCAAAAAAAGGAGACAACAGCGAATATGCGCAAGCGTTTACCTATAAAAATGACGTCATAAAACGGTTGAGGAAAACAAACGGAATACGGTTTAAAGCGAAAGGGGACGGAAAGCCGTGGTATTTGGAAATAAAAACAATAGAATCAAAACAGGAAGCATATTGGATTAGTTATATGTATGAATTCGGAACCGTCAAGGATCAGGTGATTTTTATTGACGTGCCGTATTCAAGTTTATATCTGCCTGAGTGGGCGGAACAAAAATATTATTTCGATTTTAACAAAGAAAAAATAAACGGTTTGGATATTTGCACAAAACCTTTCAAACCGGAAAATGCAAATCTTTTTTTACAAATATTCGACTTTGAAACTTATTGATTTAACAACAATCCCAGATTCTCCTTTGTGTTCTTAGCGTGAAATTCTTCGGAAAATTCCGTTCACCCTATGTAAAAACTATGTAAACCCCTAGTTTTTTCTTTTTTGATAATGTATGTATTCTGCGATTAGGAGGATTATTTTATGAAGAATTTATTAAAATTAATCGGGATTATTACTCTTGCGGTAGTAATCGGATTTTCTTTTATCGCCTGTGATAACGGCAATGGTCCAGACGATAACGGCGACGACAATAATAACGCAACTGTAGGATCGGGCAAGTTTTCCGGTAAAGACGTTTTAGGCAACAACTACTCGTTATCTGTCGGAAGCGACGCGTCCAGAGCGGCAGTTAAAGGCGACCGATACAAGATGGATATTAGAACGCGTGACGGTAAAACCAGAAGCGTTTCAGGCACTGTCGCTAACGTCAACACAGACGGCACTTTAACGCTTCAACCGGACGGCAGTGATTCGACATTTACCGCGACAGTAGGCGGCAGTAATCTGAACTCCGTCGCCGGAGACGGCGATATAGCGCAAATCCCTCTTAGCGACGGAACAACGCTTACGCCGCGTTCTTTTGACAAAATCTATTTGCGCGCTAACCGTTGGAGCAGTCCAAACCTCGTCGATCCTTCGACTGGTCCAATGCGCGGCGAACAGTATGCGTCCGGCTTAAGCGTATTGGTTAAAGATTTTCCTACTAATGTCAGCAGGTTAGAGAAAGGCGTCAATGACAGATATACCATAACGGTAAGCGGAACATCCGATAAGGATTTGAATCGTCTTGAAATTGAAGTGCAAGGGCTGACCGAAAATGATGATTGGGTATGGCTTGCCGGTTATTACAAAGACGACGTGCAAATTCAAGCCAATCAGCCATTCTCCAAAACTCTTACCTTGACTGTCGGCAATTCTCCCGATGCGTCTTATAATCTGATGGATTACAAAGAAGTTATATTACAGGTTACTAATGTTATACAAAAGAAACACGATAACCACCCTGACTGGGATGTTATCAACGGTTCAATTCCCGCTGATATTCCCAATGGTCAAATCATGGCGGCTATCAGCAATTTTAATATTGCGCTTAAAGACAAGAAAAAAGAAGAGCTTGCCGGAAACGTGGGCGACTATACATTCGGTTTTAAAGCGGACGGTTTGTCGGTTGAGTACAGGCAGGCTGTGTGGCATTTGTCGGCGGATAATATTGCGAAAGTAAAACAGCCCGGCGCAAGGTTTGAATTTACCATGATGAATGTGGAAGACATTTTAGACCCGGGAACCTCGCTTCATTTTTCATGGCAGGACCCTGTTCGCGATTTGTGGTGGCAGGATGAAACCGACATTTCAGAATGGACTGACGCTAAAGGCTGGTATTTAGAAGACGGAGTCAGATGGGACGCTTACCGGCAAAAAGTTTCAATTGATATTTCAAAAATAGTTAAAGACAACCGGTTTGCCGCTTCAACCAAGCTCAATTTCATTATTGGCTGTTATTGGAATAATGGTGAAGATTGTAAAAATATTAATGAAATTGATATTGCCGGCGTTAATATCGTTGTTCCGCCTCCGTCCAGCGCAGGAAACATGAGGCCATGGAGTTAAGGTTATCGGGATGACGGCATATCGACCCACTACCAACAGGCGGTTTGGCATTTGCCGGAAGCAACTTTAGCCGCGGCTAAAAATCCGGACGCAAGACTTGAAATTGTGTTTAATAACGATTTGACTAGCAGAAGCAAGTTCCCAATGCTTGTTCTTGTCTGGCAGGATATACCAAACAGGTGGTGGACTAAAGGCGATGCAGAGGAAGGCAAAGACGGCATAAATTATAGAATATTAGAATATGGTTTTGGCAGAAGCGGCGTTACTTTCGATTCGTCATCAAAAAAACTGACAGTTATTCTGGAGAACGCGCTTGAAACTTACGGCGGCTTTAAAAGCGCGACCGATGTAAACTTTGTTCTCGACTGCTGGTGGGGCATTGATAATACTACCGAGCTTGGAACTGTAAGCGCGAACATTGTTACAAAGGACGGAACAGGTTCATTTGTAAAATACAATGATTCTCCAAATTTGCCGAAATTTTCAAGTTCGGTTGATTATACAATTGAAAACCTTACAAGCGAAAATCGGACAAATGTTATGAAAATTGTTAATCCCAATGACTGGGCAGCGGCAATTTATACTCTCGCCGATTTTAAAAATAAAAAAGTCGAAATAACTTTTTCAGCCGAAGTCAAACGTACAGGATCAGCAGGAACGTTAGAATGGCATATAAACAACGATCCTTCTTATCCTATTGTAGGAACTCCAATAACAAATGCCGCAGTGAATACTTGGCACACAATGAGCGGAACATGGACGGGAATTCCAACAGATGAATATCCTTCAATTTACTTAAGTACCGATAACAACAACAGCAGTACAACAACTTACTATATTGATAATTTCAGAATTACAATATTAGAAATTGATTAACTTCTAGATGATGTAGTTTATGGCGATTACGATGTTCCGCCTTGGGCGGAATGTCGTAATCGCTAACTAAGATAAGCTATTGTAAAGCAATGTCGCTTAATCAGTTATGTACCCCAAAAATTGATTTAAAAATATAAAAGAATTCCCCCATGGTTAGGGGGAATTCCTAAATGCTTAAGACTGTTTTGTAAATGTTATACTCTCAAAGCTAAATGAGTTTCCGGTTATGACCGCATCAAAAGTTTTTGGCGGCATACCGTCCGTCCCTTCAGGTATGTCATCATAAGACGTCCATTCATCCGCTCCTCCGGACATATATCCGGTATTAACGGAAGTGAAGGTAATAGATACCGTATTGCCGGATACCGTATATGTTCCGCGAAATGCAGAATGACCATCCATATCCACCGTGAATGACCCGTTTGCGGCGACAAGCTTCATGTCGCTACCTTCCATTTGAGTTGTCCATGTGCCTGTAAAAATGTCCGTATTTTCGTTGTTAGGTTCATCTTTGCACGCCGCCATTGTAAATCCGATTACCGCCATTAGGGCGATAATCCCAAACAGTTTGACTGCCTTTTTCATACAAAACTCCTTCGGACGTAGTCCGCCGTTACTCAGTTTTATACTGGTAACAATTAAAATGTGGGAACCTCTGAAAACCTAACCGAGGTTTTTAGAGGTTCCAATATACAAAAACCGCGACGCGGCTTTCCTCTAACTCGTTACCTAAATTTTATTGTGGAAAATCAATCTGTATATATGCCGGAAGGTATAATTTGAAAAAAATTGTTAGAAAATTATATGCCAAACGGCATATTTTGAAGAAAATGTTTTGTATTCCCTATGCCGAAAGGCATATTCTGCGTGAAACTCTTCAGAAAAAGAAAAATTAATTGAGGATTTTCCAAAACTTCAGTTTTTGGAAAATCTACTTTAAATTTAATTGGAAAAATTGTTCTTTTGAACAGTTTTTCCAGAGCCTTTTCAAAACTAACAGAATTTTGGAAAAGGCTCAATTGTTAGTTGCTTTTAAGTTCATGCAGGGAGTCAAACGGGTAAAGCTCTCCAATCGTGGTATTTACCTGATTTGAACCGCTGCCTGCAAAGCGCACGGGCGCGTCGGGCGGAATAAATTCGCTTAACACCTGACGGCAGGCTCCGCAGGGACCGACAGGTTCAACTGAATCCGGGGTTGAAATCGCCACGGCGTCAAATTTAATCTTGCCCTTGGTGATTGCCGAGGCAATTGCGTTACGTTCGGCGCAAATAGTAAGCCCAAAAGAACGGTTTTCCACATTACAACCCGTAACAATAGAGCCGTCTTTGCACAGCAGAGCCGCGCCGACACGGAATTTTGAATAGGGGGCGTATGCCATTTCAGAGGCTTTTTTCGCCTCTTCAAACAACGCGTCCATTTGATTTTTGTCAATCATGCTTGTCTCCTTGAACTTAATATTATATAATAAAAATCATTAATTGGAGAACTCTAAAACCTTCAGTTTTTAGAAGCGGTTTTCCATAAATAAGAGGTGTCATTTTGGCGCAGAAAAGAAAAAGAGTTCAAATATTCATAATCATTTTGATTTTTTTTGTCTATTTTCTTGCGGCCGCAAGACCGGTTCCCCGTGAGACAGTGCTTTCACACAGATGGATAAAATCATTGGCGTTAAGTCCGCAATCCTCTTTTATGCAGGAAGAAAATAACTCTGCGGAAAACGAGTTGATTGTTCCCGTTTTATCAGGCGCTCTTCTTCCTTTCTCGTTAGGTTCGCGGTTTGGTTACGTCGATTCACTGGGGCAGTTTGCCATAAACAGATCGATAATTAACAATATTTGTCTTAGCCCCGATATGTGGACGGAGTACGGCGCGGAACCGGCAAATATTGTAATTAATAATATTTCAGATAACACTTCGATAAATATTGAAAACACAAGGGGTTATCCGATTTTACTTGACGACAGAATTTTTATTCTTGGCAGTGAACAGAACTCGTTGTCTCAGATTAGTAAAAACGGAAGCGTCCTGTGGACCTATGAATTCGGCGCGCCTATTACTTGCATGGACGCCGCATCTGAACTTGTAGTAACAGGTTCGCTTGACGGAGCTGTTGAAGTTTTTAACGGAAAAGGAGAGCGAGTCTATTACTTTGAACCCGGCGGTTCGCGCTATTCGGTGATTTTAGGATGCGCTGTTTCAAAAAACGGGGCGTATATCGGAATTGTATGCGGCATAGAACAGCAGCGTTTTTTGCTGTTTGAACGTTTTGGAAGCGCCGGCGGCGAATATAAAATTATTTATCACGAATTTTTAGGAAGCGGGTTCAGGCGGCCCGTATATGTTTTATTTGTCGATGACGACCGCCGCATTATTTTTGAACGCGCCGGAGGAATCGGCTGTTACACGATTAAATCAAGGCGCGGAGTTTTTATTCCATTGGACGGAAAAATTTCCGCTGTTGACGAATCTGGCGATCAGGGAATTTTCTTTTTGATTACTTCCCATCCGGGGCAGGAAAAAAAACTTACAGGAATCCTGTTTCCACAGGAAGAGCTGTTTGGGTTTTTAGGAAATACGGCTCAGGATTCGGTTTTTTTAAGGGCTTCGTTTAAAAGCGATGATATTTTTCTGGGCAGAAGAGGTTCGACAATTGTAACGGGCGGCGGATCGGCGTTAATTTCTTTCTCTCTGGAGGAAAATTAAAATGAGAAAATTCGTATTACGCATAACAGCAGTTCTTTTTTTTATTTGCCTTGTTTTTTCAGCGCATGCCTTAAACTGGCCGTCGGAAAATGCCGTTCTTATTCGTAATTTTGGTTCCAATGACAGGGGGATGCCCGTTCTAGGAATGATTTTCAGCGGAGGGACGGACGTGCTTGCCGCCGAAAGCGGCGAAGTTATTTTTTCCCGTAAAAAGAACGACAATGCGTCCCGTCTTCCGGCTCCGCTTGGCGCATGGACAGCTGTTGATCACGGAGACGGATTAATCAGCATTTACAGCCGTTACTCCGAACCTGTTTCTCCGTCCGATGAAGCGCAGATTGAAAGACAGCAGGTAATAGCCTCTTCGGGCGTTTCAGGCTGGTCGGCGCAAAACGGATTTTATTTCATGCTCTTCGACAGGCGCGAACGCAGATGGATAAATCCCGCAATGATTATTACTCCGGTGCAGGAAACCCGTCCTCCGCAAATAATTTCCGTAGATTTGCGAAACAGTCAGGGAATGATGATGCCATCGCGCAATTTAACTCAGGGACGCTATAAAGTGATTGTAAACGCCGCGGGAGGACTGCCGTTAATGCCGAGCGCGCTTTACAGGCAGTACGCGCCGCAAAGAGTTGTCTGTTTGATGAACGGAACGGAAGTAAGTTCCCTTAATTTTGAGGCTGTTTCAGCAAGAGATGGAATTTTAATGGTTTACCGTAACGGGCTTGTTCCGGCAAAACAAATATACTCAGGTTTTCCGTCCTTTGAAGCCGCCGAAATTTTTCTGACGCGCGGACAGGTAAACATGGAAATTATCGTGCAAGACATATCCGGCGCTTCCCGAACTGTAGCAATCCGATTATTTATAAATTGAGAAATAATTGAAAACATGGTCAATGCCGGTCAGCTCCGGAAAAAGCGAAACGCGCCCATGCGCCCTTTGCGGCAGTTTAAATTTTAAACCCGCGCTTGAATGCGAAGGTTTTTCGTTTGTAAAGTGCGGACGCTGCGGACTTGTGCAAAGGAACCCGCAGCCCGATAAAAATGAAATATTAGCGCGTTACAGCAGTACTTATGGAAATGATTATCTTTCCTACGAGTTGGAAAACGAAGCCGCTTTTCTTAAACTTCAACAGCTAGCGTTAAAAGACTCAGGTTTTTCCAAACTGGAAAAAACGCTTTTTTTTACCGATGAAAAATTACGCGCCGGTACGGCTCCGTCAATTCTTGACATTGGCTGCGCCACAGGCGCGTTAATCGCCTCTTTTCGCGATAAAGGATGGCGCGTAACAGGCGTGGAAATCTCTCCCAGCGCAGATTACGCGAAAAATGAGCGCAAATTGGACGTGCGCAATATTCCTCTTGAAGAAAATAAATTTTCTGATAACAGCTTTGACGTAATACTTGCCTCCCATTTGATTGAACATTTAAACGAGCCGAAAACTTTTTTGGAAGAATCATACCGCATTTTAAAAAACAGCGGCAATATTTTTATTACGACCCCGGATATAAGCGGCTTTCAATCCCGTCTTTTCGGCAGCCGCTGGCGTTCCGCTATTTTTGACCACCTTTATTTGTTTTCAAGACGCACATTGTCAAAAATGCTAAAAGCCGTCGGCTTTAAAATAGTTAGCTGTCATTCATGGGGCGGGCTTGCGGCTGGGTCTGCGCCCAAACCTGTAAAAAAAACAGCCGATTTTCTGGCAAAGCGTTTAAATTGCGGCGATGTAATGATAATTAGGGCGAAGAAATAATTTTTACTACAACAAACCACGCGAAAGCAAGGAAGAGTTTTACCACTAACCCGCTAAAAAAACGCCTGACCGCTTAGAAGTGGTCAGTAAGATGATTAATGCCGCATAGCGTAGTACCAATAAATGCCGCTGTTGATATGCGGCTGACAGGTTTCGATGTACCGTCTTTGCCACAATGTATGTTTATAAACCGACGTTGGAACTTAATCTAATGCAAGCAATCGCCTGTGTAAATCGTGTTTTCTCTCATAAAATCAGCGACACCGTAGTCTGCAAATAAGGCGGATTGGTAGTTGATTATGTCGGTATTGCTTCCGCATTAAAGCAGGCGATGAACGACTACACCAACCGCGACAAGAACAACTATAGTGATACCGAAGTAGGTAAAACTCGGCTATTCTGATCCGAAAACTTTTCAATAATTTTTTTCAATTTGAGACGCGCTGCGACTCGGATTAATCGGTATATATTCATAGTTAAAAATCCCCGTCTTTTCGCCGATAATTAAACGGGGGTGTACTATTAAAAAACTACCAATTTTTATTTTTGCGTTGTTTATGACAATGACGCTGTTTGCGCAGGCGCAGACAAAGGCGAAAGAAGAAGTAACCGTAAAATTCCACAACTTTGATTGGGGAACGAGTCTCACGGCTTTTAAGGCGAAAATGGGGAATCCTGTTCATGTTGAAAACATGAATGGTTTTCAATCGTTAGTTTACGACAACATAACCATAGCCGGTTTTAAAGCTTATATGGTCGCGTATTTCTCTCAAAAAGGGCTGGAAGGCGGAGCATACTACTTTGACACCAACAATCTGGAAGAATTGCAAAAGTGCTATACCGCAGTTCAGGATGATCTTGTAAAACAGTACGGCGCTACTCCGCCGGCTCCAGCCGGACGTTATGAAAGACTGCTCGCCGAAATGCGCACTTATGAATCATGTTGGGATTTGCCGAGCGGATATATCCACTTAAAAGTCAACACGCGCAGAAGCGATCCTGTTACTCTTTGGATTTCGTTCCCGAGGCTTACAAAAATTTTAGACGGCGGCGCTTCTTAGTAAACGACTCTTCCTATTTGGAAATCAAAGCGCGGAGTTTTGCCAAACACGAGTCATTATAAAAAAGCATAGAGTCTTGTAAAAGTAAAAAACGGCAATAAAAACCGGAATATGCTCTTTGGCAAAACTCCCAAGCAATTCGGCGCAGCCGAATTGCATTACTCTATTGTTCCGCCGCCTACTACAACATCACCGTCATACATAACAACCGCTTGCCCCGGCGTAATTGCGCGCTGGGGCAAGTCAAATTCAATGCGCAGAGTATTTTCCCCTGTTTGTTCCGCCACGGCGGTTTGTTCAGCCTGCAAGTAGCGGGTTTTTACCGTTACACGCATCGGTTTTTTTAAGTCCTCGCAAGCGATAAGATTGATGTCTTTGGCGGAGAGCGATTTGCGGAAAAGAGCGTCGTCTGTTCCTAGCGTTACCGTATTGTCCGCTATTGACTTACTCGCCACATAAATAGGAACATTGGCGGCGACGCCGAGTCCCCGCCTCTGCCCGATAGTGTAGCGGATAAGCCCCTTGTGCGTGCCGATTTTTTTCCCTTCCATGTCGATAATGTCTCCGTGCGGATATGTTTTTCCCGTGTAGTTTTCGATAAAATTTCCGTAATCGCCGTCTGGAACAAAACAAATGTCCTGGCTCTCGTCTTTTGCGGCGTTTACAAAATTTTTATCTTCGGCGATTTTACGCACTTCGTTTTTGGAAAGTCCGCCGAGAGGGAAACGGGAACATTGCAGTTGTTTCTGGGTAAGGCAGTAAAGCACGTAACTTTGATCTTTTTTTTCATCTAACGCTTTCAAAAGCAAATATCTGCCGCTTGCGCTGTCCTGCGTTACACGGGCGTAATGCCCTGTAACAAGACAGTCGAAATCAAGCTGGCGGGCGCGGAGAAGGAGCAGATTGAATTTTATATGGCGGTTGCATTCTATGCAGGGATTGGGCGTTGCGCCCTGTTCGTAGGTTTCTATAAAATGGC
>Ga0268262_10007502_pt1 | contig 10146 bp, 10 predicted proteins | sample TergutNc150P3_FD_190354 | JGI IMG/M metagenome (GOLD analysis project Ga0268262, IMG submission 190354) | Nasutitermes corniger P3 segment gut microbial community from laboratory colony in Florida, USA - Nc150 P3 (SPAdes) (version 2) | ecosystem: Host-associated > Arthropoda: Insects >...
TGAAAAATGGACTATGCCGATAAGGGAATGGGGGCAGGCTCTAAACCAGTTTGCCATTGAGTTCGGGAAAGAACGAGTTTCGTTCTTATGATATTCTGTCATTTACACAAAATATCGGATAGGCTCCAAAAATGTTATAGGTTCGAATATCCACTTTTTAATCCCAAAAAGAGGTAAAATACTCCCCAAACAATCTAAATCCCTCCAACGCCCTCTTACCAATCTCAATAATATAACGTGTGTCACTATAATGAATACTCTCCTTTATAAAAATATAATTATCCGGCTCTTTAATATGAAGATCACTTTCACCTGATAGACAATCAGGAGCAAGACCGCCATGTTCTTTTAAGTCGGGAGATTTCTCAATCTGTTCATTAATATATTTTTCACTCATGCGATAAATATAAGATATTGACTTATTTTCCTCAGTTTTAGCGTAGGGATTTTTGTAACCATATTTTTCAAAGAATTTGATCACTTGTTTATCAGTACCTATGGAATCTTTACAATACAAATGCCACTCAAATGCAAAAATAATCTCATCAAGAACTTTTTCCCATGCTTCGGGTCCGCCGCCTTTTATTTTTCCTTCTTTTACAGCATTGTCATATTCATCTTTGGATTTCCATTCATTTTTATGATATTCGCTGAAATCGCCGGGATAACCGTGCCTATCCATCTTTTTATAAGCTAAAATTTTGGGATAAAGCATCTTTGCCATAAGACCGTCAAGATTCCATAATTCTAAATCGGATGCATGATACGGGCGAATTAGTTTTTGAAAACCATATTTTATTCCATGGAAAAAATCTTCAATGCGATATTTTATACGATAGAATATTGTTTCAAAAAAGGAAGGCTCTTGGTCATCATCAATATCAAAAATAGAATCGGATTCTTTGGTCAATAATTTTTTTGTTTTCATATTTTATCTCCTTTGTTTTAGATTTTACAAAATCCAATTCTTCTACTTCCAATGATTGCCAATTTCATAAATACCCCCTAAATATTTTATCATATTTTACACGGTCAATAATCTCAATATTTTGTAATATTTTTCTGACAAATTCGGAAGCAAAAACACGCCAATTACGGAAGTGAAACAGTGCCAATTACGGAAGTAAAACGGCGCCAAAGTCGGAAGTAAAAATCTGCCAAACACGGAAGTAAAATCACGCCAAATGCGGAAGTAAAACAGCGCCAAAGTCGGAAGTAAAACAAGCATAATTCAAGACGCAGAGCGTCTCGAATTGGAAATATTTGCAAAATTTGTAGTATTTTACGAAGATAATATTCTTTAAAACAGGTAATGAATTCAGTTCAATTCCGCACGAAGTGCGTGCGTATTTTGAAAATTCCCCTCTTCATTCCCCCGCCAAAAACAGCGTCTCCTCAAGCAATTTCTTCCGAGTTTTCCAATCCGGCATCAACTTGGATAACATACCATAAAAATCCCTCGAATGATTAGGATACAAAAAATGAATAAATTCATGCATAACAACATATTCAAAAGCATTGCGCGGTGCCTCTATTAAACGTTTGTTAAGCGTAATTATGCCTCTTTTTGGACGGCAGCTACCCCAGCGAGAAACCATATTGCGCAATACAAGGCTTGGCATTGTTACATGGTATTTCTTAAAGATTTGATACATCTCAATAAATATATCCATAGCTACTTCACAGCATTGCGTATAATACCATTTTTTTACTAATCTCTCCTTAAGCGCAGTATCTTTAACATTTCTTACGCTCAATGTAAGACATTCGCCGTCAGAGCTAATGCTTCTTTTTCCTTTTTTAACAACAAGCCGAAGCTCTTTCCCCAAGTATTTAAAACTTTCACCTGTAACATAATTATGTTTATTTTCGGCTTTCTTCGATATTTTTTTGTATTTATCCAGTGCGGAAAGTATATAAGCCGACTTGTCCCGCATAAAATCTTCTATCTTGTTGATTGGCGTATCATCATTTGCCGAAACATATATCGAACAATCAAAACGGATACGTAGATTTATGTTTTTAACCTTTTTCCGATCCAGGTCATATGCAACTTTCCGGCCGTCCAGATATATTATTTTTTTCATCTGAACCTTCTAAATTAGCGATTCCTTGTTTCGCAGGGAGGTTTGTTCTTCATTACCTAAAATTTCCAATTCGGATTTTCTTTTAATTGAATATGATTCAAGCGCGCATAAATCAATACGTGCTAATTTTTCGTCTTTTACCTCCGCGATAAAAAGCGCCTCGTTTTCATTTTGCCTCATATATAAATATGGTCTGTTTGAATTAAAATCGTAGACCATTTCCATATAAAGTTCATTGTCCGGAGGATCAGCGTCTTGAATAGCTTCAAACTCGCTTTTTAAGTGTTCAAGATATTGTTCTTTTGTTGTTATCTCTTCAGAAATATTCGGGGAAAAATAATGAAAATTATCAAGAAGATATTCTTCTAAATCTTCAATATAAAAATATTTGTAGGCGTTCCTTAATAACCATAGTAATTGTTCCTCTGTCAAATTCTGTCTTTGTATCGGAAATTTTTCTATTCCTGAATCCAGGCCTATAGTTTGAATCGAGTATTTTCTCCATAGGACGACAAAATCCTCAAGATTTCTTACCTTTGCGCCAAAACTTTTTTTATAATCCATAGACATGCCTAAATTCCAAAAAGCATAGCCGGTTTTCTCAAGGTATTGAGCCGTTAAAATCATTTGAACGGTTCCTGAATTGCTTTCTTCATGATAGCCTGAATAACTGCTGTATACTCTGCCTACTTTTGTTCCGAATTCACCGGCTACAAGTTTGCCATCACTGTATAAACCAAAAGATATAAAAGTCGCATCGGGGTTGTTTAACTTGTGAATATTTTTAATTGCGTCAACAAGCGGTTTTGTTAACCATTTATCATCATGATTTTCAATGCATTTATCTACAATCTTTTCAAACTCCGCGTTTTCCCTTAATTCATATTTTGAAAGATATTTCTTTACGGATTTTTTTATATGAAGACGGTCAAAAAACAAAACGGATATGGTTAAATGATGCATAGCAACCATTAAATACATATCTTTTTTTTGATAATATTCCGACATCACATAAAATTCACTCTTTATCAGATTAATCAGATACGGAACTTTAAAATTTACACCGAAACAAAACTCGTAAGGATAATACGTATTTATTATTATATCTATAGCCTCATCGGGATTATTTTCTTCATATATTAACAAAGCGCCGAAATCAAGATATCTAAATTTACCCAATAATTGATAAATTGAATTTAACCGCTCAATATCCGAGATAATCTCATTTTTATCAACTTTTCCGGTTTTATGCGTTTGTGCGTAAAGTTCAAGCAATTCAGATTCCGTCTTCATATTGCGTCCCGAAATTATTATAGCATATTTTGTTTGTCTTAAATATGCTAATATTATAATAAGGAAATAATAAAATGAATGATAAGCAAACAAAGCCTGCGTATAGACTCTGCTTGGCTCCCGCGAAATGCGCGCTGGATTTGGGCGACGGCAGCGAGAGAGGGGAGTATGTAAATCAGGATTACATACTGAATGTACTGGACAAGCCTCACAGGGGAATAAACCTGATGTACTGCTATTACCCGCTTGACAAGGGATGGCCGGCGCGGGCAAGCACGCTTGTAGAACCGGGCAAGGCCGACTTTGCGTGGAATTACGCTTACGATGATTATTTTCCCTATCAGGGCGGAATTGGCGGTTTTGCAGGCGATGATGATAACAAAGAGCCCTTTGCGTCTATGCGCGACGTGCGCCGCCACGGTCAGGATGTTATTCTTACGTTGACTGTAGACTGCGCGGTGAGCGATGATCACCTTGTTCAAATAGCAAAAGAATTAATTCCCTTCGGCAGGCTTATGCTTCGGATTAACCACGAAGCAACCGGAACTTGGTTCGCTTTTAACAAGCGTTACACATACCAGCAGGTGGCGGATTTTTATGTCCGTTTCCACAAGATTGTTAAACAACATGCTCCGCATATCAGAACCATTTTGTGCATAGGCGGCGCGCAAAAAACCAAGAACGGAAAACTGGATTACGAAGATGAGTTTGCTCAGGCCATTGCGGAGGCGGATATGTGGTCTTCGGACACGTATCTTTCGCTTCACTGGGGCTGGCCTTTTGACATTGCCGAGCCGGGCGGAAAAAGCCATAAGCGTTCGCCCAATAATGTTATACTGGAAGGGCTGTGCTTTGATTTTGAGCGCTTTGCTGCACGTGCCGATAAACCAAAACCCTTTGTCCTTTCCGAAATTAACGCGGATGGCGATGTAAACGGTCCTTATGAGCAGGCGGAACAACTTGTCGATTTTTACCGCCGTATCCCGAAAGAAGCGCCTGATATTTCAGGCATTACCTATTATCAGTTCAGAGACAGGGGAAGACTTGGTCTTGAAATGGAAGACCCGAACAACTCAAGCGTAGGTATCGCACAGCCTTTTCTGGAAGACTACAAAAAAATCATGGCGGACAGTTACTATTCCCCCAAAATGGAACAAGGCGAAAAACTTGCCTTCCCCGCGAAACTCCGCTGGGGTTCAAGCGAAGACGCCGACGGCATAACCATTCCCATCAATTTTGAGGGCAATCCCGTTTTCTGCGAGGTTATGTTTACCAACACAGAAGACGCCGAAAAGTTAAACGCCATGATAGAAATAAACGGCAAATGGTTCTACAAAAAGCCCGGCGTTAAAAGCGTCGATCTTGCGCCCGCGTTCTTCAAAAACCGGCTGAAAGGAAAACAGCGTCTTGAATTCAAGCTATTTGCGCCGCCCGCAAGCGGAATGAACGATCCGGCTCAAGGAGAGGATTGGAGGATCAATTACTACCATACCTTAAACGCAATGCCGGAGTTCCGTATACGCTACGAGCCAACGCAAAAATAAAAATATATATATATCAAATCAACGCTAATCTCCATGAACAAAAAAAAGATATGAGTAAAAATTTCGTGTGCGTACCGAAGGTACGAGTTCGTGTGGTTCGTGGTTAATTCTTCTTTTTTCTTCATCAACTACTTAAGTTCCATTTCCGCCAAAACAAAAGCCGTCTGCGTTTCCTCGTTGTAATACCGTTGAATTATTGTGTATTTCACACGTTGAAGCGCCTCGCTTCTAATCTGCTCTTCAATAGTGGTTTTATTGTTAGTTGAAGTTTCCTTGAATGAGCTTTCAATATGAACCCGTATTTGCTCCGCAAGATTGGCGGCGGCCGCGGCTTCCGCAAGGGCAAAGGCCGTTTTTTGAACGGCGAAGGTTTTTTCTCCGGCGGCGTAAATAAAGCCGGGTTTTACCGGATACTTGAGATACCACGAAGGATATTTCGCGATGTTGGGCTTCGGCTCGGCTTTTATTGCCGCCCTTCCGGTTTTAACAAGACTTTCTATATCTTTGGGAATCGCTTCGTTGGGATATTCACCCGAACGGATCATTGTTCCGGCGTAAACATGCGGAGTGTCTTTCTGATCTTTCGCCGCTCCCGCGCTTCGGGAAACTTCTTCCATAGAGATTTCTTTTCCGGGAACAATTTTTCCCTTCATACTAAAGCCGGTGGTATAATTTACTTTTGATAAAGCGCCCATCTCTATCACCGTGGTAATTTCCATGCCGCAGGTAATGGAACCGTCGGGGTGTACCAAAAGCGGCCAGGGGGTAAATCCGGCTTCCTTGTCGTCAAGATACTTCCATGTGTAAAATCCGTCTTTGATGTTTACTAGCTGTTCCCTCTTTGTTCCCGTGTCAATCATGCGATAGACGCCGTCGTATTCCTTGCCGCCTCGGGCGGAATCGGGCAGGGGGCGCAGGGTTCCCTTTACGAAAATGCTGTTCAGCCTTCCGTGTTCTTCCTTAAGACCGCTCCAGATAAAACGGCCGTTTTTTTCCAGAGTTCCCCTGATGGAAATATTTTCGGCGCAGCTAACGCCGCCATTGCTGTCTATTAAAAGTTCAATTTCCGTTACGGGATCGTAAAGAACGCCGTTCTCAAGATAGCACACAACTCCTGTGTATTTATAGGTAAGCTCCTGAATTATTTTCATTTTGGTTGTCGATGCCATGTTGTATTCATCTTCTATGCCCTTAAATGTGCGTTCAAAATCATACAGATACCAGCCGGTTTTAAGGGGCAGAATAGGGCCGGCTTTTTCTCCGGCGCTTTTTGCCGAAGTACAGGAAAGAAAAAGCAAGAGCAATAATGACGGAAAGATTAATCGATAATTTTTATTCATGGAAATATTGTAACATTTTTATTATTAAGAAGCAATGTGTTTTTCTAAATGCAATATAGACTTGCAGGTAAATTTTTTTTTTACTGCGAATTCTCTGCCAGAACTTTCAATAAATCCGCGTTCATGTCATGACCGTATTCCCACACAAAGACTCCGCCGAGTTTTTTCTCTTTTACAAAATCAGTTAAATATTTTATCTGTTCCGCGTCGGTGTAAGTGATCCAGATGTCGCCGTTGTAGATGTAAGGCGCCTTGCCTATATCGTCCCAATAACGTTTGTAACCGGAACCGGGTTTTAAAAACTTTTTTATTTCCGTCCAGTCAATCATCCCATTATTAAAAGGCAGAGATTTTGGTATAGATTTATACGGCTGGTAGAGGCCGGGGGTATTCGCGTTACTGCCGCGCCCAACGCCTTGCCACGCTCTTCCGTAGAACCCTATGCCTAATGCTATTTTTTCGGGCGGTACTCCCGCCGACAGATATTCTTCCAGAGCCTGCCTGGTACTCCAGCCGCCCCATGCCGGATCGGAGAGGTTGTTGTTTAGATTGGCGTGATGCCCGGTGGTGTCGCTCCATTCGCCGTAATAATCATAAGCCATGAGTTTCAGCGAATCTACAATTTGAGCCGCCGCCTTTACATCGTTGGCTTTGGTGAACCAGCCGCTTGCCGGAACCGCCGTGGAAAGGCTGTACCGTTTTCCTGTTTTTGTGCCCAACTTGTCCATCGCGTCCCGCAATTCCCGCAGAAGAGCGATATAATTTTGTCTGTCGTCGGGCCGTGTTTTTATTACCGAGCCCCAAGACGGTCCCACAGGATATTCCCAATCAACATCCATGCCGTCAAGATTGTAATCTTCCAGCCATTTACACACGTTAGCTGTAAAGGCCGCGCGCAGTTTTGGATCATAGGCCATGTCGGAAAAACCGTCCGCGCCGTATCCGCCGACGGAAATAGTAATTTTAAGATGAGGATACTTTTCTTTTAAAGCGGCGGCTTCATTCCAGATATTGCCGAACATGGAAAGGTTAAATTCGGGAATGTAAATTTTTGAAACATCGTTTTTATCAAGAAGGGCAAAAGAAATGATCAGATCGGTCAGGTATCCGCCCTTGATCATTTCCGCGTTCCAGTAAAGATTGCCGCCTTTTCGCGCCGGCGGCGGTATAGCCCATGTTCTGATATAACAGGAGACTTTAGGTTCTATAATATCTTTGTTTTCGTTTTTCATACCGGCGCAATCAGAAAACCAAAACACCGAAAAAATGAATAAGAGCAGGGAAATTAAAGAAGATTTAATTACCATAAGCCATTTTTTCACGGTATATTTAGTTCCATTTTATTCCTTTAAAAAATCAGCCAGATTATTTAACTCAAGATTAACAGTTTTTATTTTCTTTTCATTATGCAGTTCTAACGGAAACCATTCTTTTGCTATTTCTCTTAAAAAATCGGCTTTATGTTCCAAAGAATGGCTTGTTTTTAATATTTTATAAAGTTCATCCTGATCAACCGCGCCGCCATTACTTTTTTTATTTTGTTCGGAAATTTTAGCCGCTAATCCGCATCTATACGCGTGATTTATAGCTTCTTCAATATTATTAAAAACAGTACCGGCTATATTAATAGTAAACGCTAATTTTGTATCTATATGCTGCTGAATACACTTATCTTTATATTCATTAACTAATTCGTTATCAACATTATTTAACACGCTGGTTTTTTGGCCCATACTTACTCCTTCGAAATTGACTGTTAACATATTTTGTACTAATTATTCGATTTTGTCAAGCGTTATTATTTTTATTGTACATGTTGATTCAGATTATAAATCTCTATTTTTTCTTCCTTTAAAATCTTTATTTTTCTCTTAATTCCAAAAATACTTTATCATTATCGCAAACCTTTCCTTCGCGGTTAGATTTTTCTGAAAATTGTAATAATTTTATTAAGGATAATGTGTTGATATAATCGTTCAATTCCGCAGTATTTGTCTTTATTATTGGTTTATCAAGCCTTTTCTTCATTTTCGTTAATAAATAATTCCCTTAATTTTTTCATAGGATCAACATTTTTTATTCGTTGTACCGCATTAAGAGAGTAATTAACATCTTCTTCCTTAATTTCAATTCTGTGAGGATAGCGAATTTCATTGGTGAATCTGTTTAGCAAACTACATTCTGTTCTAATGTTCTCAAATGCAATATCTATTTCAACACAGAGTTCATGTAAAAGAAGAAGATTATGTGTTTTTGGAGTTGTAATATTATTATAAGCCAAGTAGCCTTTTAAATATTTTTCTGTTGCTTGTGCACAATGATAACATATAATTTCATAAGGTTTACGAAGAGCCTCGTTTAATAGTTGGGCGGAATAAATATCTTCATCAGCAATTTGTATCCATTCAAGTACATCTTTAATTTTCATAGATTATTTTACCTTTCTGGGAAATTGTTTCTTCAAGAATGTTCTCTATTTTTCGTGTATTAAAAACACTTTCCCTATTTATTAATAAATCAACAAAAAATATTTTTTTTAAACTTAAATCGACCATTATTTTTGTATAAATATCCGTTATATTTACATAATTGTCAGGAATAACGGTATAAATATCTATATCGCTCTTGTCTGTTGGTGTACCATAGGCATAAGAACCAAATAAAAATATATACTTAGCCGGCACATTTTTAAGGATTGAATCCTTTATTGTATTTATTCTTTCTGAAGAAATATCCATGTATTTATTATAGATTAAGATGTTTTTTTTGTCAAATACTCTGCAGAAGCATTTTAAAGATGGACTAAGGGGATACGAATACGAGCCTTTTTTGTGATTATTCCTATTTTTTTCTCCTTGTTTTCCGGCAAATGTAAATATATATTTCTGCATTTCATAGTATGTATACCGAAAGTCTACGAAGCACATAAAAACTTAATATATGAAGTACCAGCCGTAACCTTATATATTCATTTCCAATTATATCTCATCCCTTATTTCTATTCCATCCGCAAATTTTGGTATTTCCGGTTTTATTTTCCTTGCTTCCTCCATTGCATTTAAATAAATATTAGATAAATGAAAACCTCTTTTTTGATAAAATCTTATTGCGTTTATATTTTCATTTGATGTTATTACCCAAACTTTTTTACAATCTTTTTTCTTTGCGATTTTCTTTATTTCTTCGATTATTTTTGTTCCTATTCCCTTGTTTTGAACAAATGTTTCCAATAAAACTATTTCACAATCATTTTTTATTTTATAAAGCCCTAATCCGATAATTTTATTATTTTCATATACTAATACTCCGTCTAAATCATTTGCCTTATAAACATTTCCTCTTGTTACCAATATATCAGAACCCCAGCCATTTATTATTTCCTCGACGGCTATATTGTCGTTTTGTGTCTTTTCAATGTATTCCATTTTATTCATATTATTTTTAAATAAATATTATGACACAATTGATCAATTATGAATGAACAATTTTGATCATTTATTAGATAAAAAATAAGGCAACGCCGGTACATTCTTGAGGATTGATTCTGTCATTATTTCCATTTGTGTTTATTTTTTCCACTTTTTAAATAAAAGATAGGACGGTTTATCGTCCTATCTTTTTTGTAATTTTACCAGGCAAATCTAAAACCAAAAAACGTTCTATTATCCTTGATGATATTAACCATTGTATGTTTAACTATCGGATTATTCATAACATTTGTTATTTTATTAGCATTCCCGCTTCCATTTTCTTCTGCGCTCAATGAGTCCATAACCTTCTGTGCGCCTTCCATATCGCCTGAAGCTGCGAGAATGATTGCAATCGTACCTCCAATGAGCAATACGGTACCTACAGCAATCAAAATAACAACACCGGGAGCCA
>Ga0268262_10007503_pt1 | contig 10146 bp, 7 predicted proteins | sample TergutNc150P3_FD_190354 | JGI IMG/M metagenome (GOLD analysis project Ga0268262, IMG submission 190354) | Nasutitermes corniger P3 segment gut microbial community from laboratory colony in Florida, USA - Nc150 P3 (SPAdes) (version 2) | ecosystem: Host-associated > Arthropoda: Insects > Digestive...
TAATCTGACTAAATTTTTAGGGTGAGATGATATTAACTCATCTCTCGACAAATCCTTTATTTGATCAAGCTGTTTCATATATTCGGTGATATTGAATTTCAAGTGTTCTTCTGAAAGACCGCTTGCCAGTTTAAAAAATGTTTTCCCGACAATTTCAAGGTTCGGTTGGGCTATATAGCCCATTCTATCCGCGCTTATCTCCGCAAATTTATCCCAACGTGAAAATAAATTTCTAATCTGGGACGAAACAGGTTCTTCGGAATTAGCCAGAATTCCCGCAACCGTATTTAGCTGACTATGTTTAAACATTAAATGTCCAATTTCATGCCCAATGACATATGCCAATTCGTCATCATTTAAACATTGAATCAGTCCGGACGTAAAACAAATCATGTGCGCGCGATACCCAAAACCATTAATGGCAAAAGCATTTAAACGCGCTGATTGCGTGATATAAAATTCAATTTCATCTTTAAAATTTAACTTATTTTTTACTTCCTTGCAAATCTGATATAACCGCGGCGCGATAACTTCGTTAAGAAGAACATTATCCGCAAGCAGGTGGTTCGCCCAGGAATTCACGCTTTTTTCTGTATCAAAAATCTCATAATAGACCTTTAAACCAAAATCTTCCTCTAAAATCCTTACAAGATTTTCTTCTTCATTGAATCTTAAAGTTGTATAATCTGTCATATATAATCCTTTTCTTGCTGAAAACAGCTTTTTAAAAAAGTATAGCAAAGAATCAATATAATATCAAGGGGGGTTCCATATAAAATATTGCTAAACGAGCCTTATTATGACAATTATTTATATTTTGTCGATTTAACCTCATGTTTACTATATTCTTAAAGAGCCGATTAGTCTGTAAACTCCCAAAGGAATCTCAAAATCGAAGATTTTAAGGCTTTTTCCCGAAAAAATTTGTAAATCCAATAGGCTCCTAGAATTGTAGAATACGCCGAATACAAAAATGCTAAACGAAATTACAATTAACACCAATGGCGAAATAATAGAGATTGGTATTGATACTCCTCACTTTTCTTTATAATGGGTTCTTATTAATCCTATTATTATTATTCTGATTCACTATGCATTGTTTTGTTATGATCTGTTTCGGTTAACTGTTCATTCCCAGAATTGTTCACATATCAGGCAAATCCTCATAACCTACCGGAGGGTTTATGCCAAGTTCGTTGAGAAATTCTTTGATATTCGCGTCATTTTTATTGAGCCAGTTTAGTTCATCTTGATATCTTTCGTATTGCTCACTAATAAAAAAAAATTTACATGCTTTACGAGATAGAAGGATTGCATCTTCGAGATCACCCGACCTTTGTTTGATCAAGGAAAATTCAGAATAGTAGATTGGCAATTTGATATAAAAGTACATAAGATCCCGCTGCCACCCCGCGTTGCTCGGGTCTTTCACCGCAAGACGCCGCCTGATCTCCAGTGACTCCCTGTAGTGTTTCTCCGCCTCTGCTAAAGAACCAGTCACGATCAACACATCGCCTAAAGCATCCTCGAAAGCAGCTATCTTTTGTGCCCATTGTGTAAAGTCTACCTGCTCAAGCATTCCACCGAGAGGCTGGAGTTTTATTTCCCAAATAGGCATGAGCATACTCGTAGGCGATGGTACTTTTTCCGATTCCGCCAATTCCTTTGATTGACGTAATGACCCCGATACTGCTTTGCGTCAGCGCTTCGTGAACCTCGCGGATCTGTTGAGCACGACCGGTGAAATTGGTATTGTGCGGGCGGACATTCGACGGGATTTTTTTTCGTTCTTCCAACTGCCGTTTTCGACTGTAAATCTGCTCACAGATAGCCATGAGACGCTGCTTAAATATTTCCTCATTCCGGTTTGCCTGCCAGTCGCTGATGTCGCAATATTGCCGCTTGCCTAAATCTTCTACCCAGTCTTGAATCCAGATATTGAGCGAAGGGCTTGTAACTTCCGGTTTGGGATCACCGCCGTATTTGTTTGCAATAATTCCGGTTCCGGGAAGCGAATAGTGGATTTCCACGTCCTGGAAATGCCGCCATTCTTTGTAACAGTATTCGCTGTTGTAGTATTCACTTGAAAGGATAACGATCATAACTGCCGACTGGCGCAGCGATTCGAGGAGTTTGTTTTCCCAAAGATCGCCCGGTTTTAGGCCGTCTTCATCAAAGAAAACATCGATCTCCTCACCGTTGTAGCGGTCGCGGTAGGTTTCCTTAAGCAGAGCGACTAATTTTGTAATCGGGTTTTCAGGCGGCGGATTGTCTTTGTGTGCGTAACTGATGAATATATCGTAGTGTTTGTCAATGACAGACATTTTTATAGGCTACCTTTCTCAAATATTATTTTAATTTCTGCGATATTCCACCAATTTATAAACCATGAATTAGAACATTTATCAATCAAGAACGTCTTCTTTTTACGATTTTTTATACGAATCATCGCAATACCTCTCTCTTCCGAATACTTCAACAGAAAATGGAATAGGTCTTTTCTTATCTATTATTGAATTAATAACTTTATCAGCATTATAACGTACAATTTTTGGCAATTGATATTCTTCTCTTTTAATCTGAGGATAAATTTTAAATTTATATTCATTGATATCCGGTAATTCCGTTACAAACGGATAATTACGCCCGTGAAGAATTAATGTCTCGCCGTATTCTTTCTTTAAGCGTTGCAATTCCGAAATTGAAATTAACGGGCGTGAATTTATACTGTCATTAGATTCCTTATATGTTGTATTACCGCATAGAATGCTGATCTCCTGTAATAAATCATATTCACGTGATGTTAAAAACACCCAATTGTCACAGTTGCCTTTTATTGTATTAGCATCATCCCTGTATTTTTGTTTTAATTGCCACAGACTCTGCGCCATAAGAAAAAAACGCATATTGCGCGATCTTGCAGCGCTAATCATGGAAGCCATATCAGGGATAGCGGGAATATTGCAGAACTCGTCTAAAACAAAGTTCACTCTGACAGGCAATCTCATATCTTCATTCTGGTGGGCTTCAGCTACTAAAGTTTCGTATGTTTGTTTAATGAATATTGTTACTAAATAATGCAATGTTGTTTTTTCGTCCGGAATATTTATGTAAATTGCTGTTTTAGAATTTCCTATGCTCTTTATATCGAATGAACTTTGTGATAATACCTGGCATAGTGTCTTCCTGATGATAAAGGGATTCAGCATCGCTGACACGCATGAAGTCACATTGGCAAAGGTTTTTTCAACTGCTTTATTTGTTAATACGCTTTTAAAATTAATGGAAGCGATAGATCCATCCGCTACGAATTGTGACAATTTTTCCGTATTTTGAGGAGATGAATTTGTTGTAAAGAAATTAACAAAGCTATAAATGTTAGCCTCTTCAGGAGATGCTGTAGCGATAAAGAATAACATATTTGCGAGAATCTGAGAACAGGCTAATTCAATAAAATATATATCTTTAGTGTTGCTTCTTTGAGGTTCCGCAATAGAGTTTATAAAATCATTAATAAGCGATACCGCTTCGTCAGTTTTGCCGTTATGGTATAACTCATATGGCAGCATTAGCGGGTTCCAATAATCGCTCTTGTTCAACTCGCGAAAATTCAATACGAATATTTTATATCCTTTAGCGGCGACCAGACCGGATGTCCTGTTATATAATTCGCCTTTCGGATCTGTCGTTATAAAAGATTCGCCGCCCAAAGCTAAAATATTTATTAACGGCATTCCAAACAAGCGGGTTTTTTTTGAACCTGTCGAACCGAAAATTAACGTATGCGTATCTGAATTATCGACATAAACGGTACGTCCGTCGCTTATTATTGGAATACCGGCTCCGGGACAGGTATCGGCTTCTACGTTTATACATTTAATTGTTGCCGCATTTTTTATTTCATCGGCATCCGCCCAACGCGTGTCATTATTGTTTGAAATATATCTCCCGAACCTGTAATTTTCCTGTTTTATCATAAATACTCCTCATTTGACGAGCCAAAACCTATAATATTATTATCGCCGGCCAATGATTTTATGCGTTTAACATACGCTGAATCTTTGTTAAAACCCGTAAGCATATCAGCGGTAATTTCATAACCGTTAATATTTGACGTAAGCAAACTATATAAAATATCATTGGCCAATTGTTTAATTGTTGTAAATCCGTTAAAATGTTTTCCGTTTATTAATTTTTCCATGGAATCCATGAGTAATAATTTGGCGTCATTTGTGAGAGAAAATTTCTTTTGCTTAAAATATTTGGATTCTATAAACTCAATCAATTCCTTGGCGTTTGGGAATCTGAACCATACGGATTCAAAACGTATATGGGATGAAAGTGACGATTCAATACTTTCAACTATACGTTTATTATGATCATGAACGAAGAGTATTACCAATATTCTATTATTATTATTTGCTAAATAATCAAGAAACTTATAGAAATGCGTCTCATTAGTATGATGTATCCACTCATCTATGTTTATGCAGGCTATTCCTTTAAAATACCGGTGGTGGCCCGCAATTTCAGATATTGTATTGTTAAGCCTTGTTAATTCAGAAAAAAATTCATCCGGAGCGATATATGCAAGCTTATATTCAAAGTATTTAACATTGCCTGTAAATTCCATAATCTTGGCAGTATAAAGATAAACAGTCAATGACTTTATACAGGTTGAGACTCCGCCGCCGCGTATTGCAATCCATAAATAATTTGGTAATGTTACATCAGATATAGAATATTTTTCCTTATTTTGCTGGAATTTACGCAAGCGTTGAACCATTGTTTTGAATTCATCAACGCCCTGCAATTCCATAATGGTATTGAAGCATTTTTCAGCGTATTCCTGCCTGTTTATCATTGTGCTCCTCCGGTATATTTACAAATATAATACCCCGAACCCGTCAATATCCCCGCATATTCCTTGTTGGGGTCTCCCTCCGCTTCCCTCATCTTGGATAAATTTTCACCGGTAAGCTCCAGTAAAAAATCCATAGTGCTAAAATCGTGCCTGATTGTATCGGAATTTAACAAGGACTCCGCTTCAATATATTGCTTTTCTTTCTTTTTTTCAAGCTCCGCTTTCTCGGCGTTTTTCTGAATTTCCCGTAATTCCGTTAAGCCATGAAATGTAGTAATACATGCGTGCTGCTTCGCCGCCCCGTTCTGCCTTCCGGAACGGCCCGCGCCGATTTTTGCTTTTGGCAGTTTTGTCCAGTCATTTGCCAAATGAAACGCGTTCCAGCGCCGGTGTTCCAGTATTGCCAGGTTATTGCGCGCGTTATCGGCAAAATCTCCGTTATCACGCTCAATCAGATCAATAATTTCGTCTTTGATCGGTAAGGTTAATATCCTGTCCGGAATATTTTTGCTGTTTTTTTCATCTTTTCTTGCAAGTTTGATGGTCTTCTCCAGTTTCTTACGTTCAGACCGTAAATCAATAGCCTTATTTGTCCCGTACCGTGTAGTAAATTCGCCGGTATAATCAAAATCGGGTTTGGAACCGTATATCAAATCAAGCCCGAGCAAGTTTAATTTGACGCGAATAGCCATCGCGGCATAGCGGTTGGATTCCCTGTGAAGTTGTGTACAAGTATTCCATTCACTTGCCGCTGTTAAGGTTTCTGTACCGCCGTCATATCTGTTGGAAATATTTTTTGCCAGGGTATCCAATTTTTCATCAATTAAATACTCTTCCGTTAATATTTCATCATCAGCTCCGAAAGTTTCTATTTTACACGCGGTTTCTTTGGCCATACTGTTCAGGATGTTATCGTCAGCAAAAATAGTTTCTTCATCTATTTTAACAAATACCCTTACACGCTGGTATTCTCTGTTGTCGGTCTTACCGGTTATTAAATCATATTCGTATAGTTTCTGCCTTAACTCTAAAGCGGTTTCTATACTTAACCTGTTATCTCCAAGCGCGATAATAACTGTGGCGTAATCGCTTGGCTGAATTGCCGGTTTGCCGTTTTGGGCCGGGTTCCCTCCGATTTCCTTAATTATAAAATCATATAATTCCACCGATAAAGCGTCCGCTTCCTCGAAAGCTATCTTGTTTTGCTCTAAAGGGCTTTTCAAGTAAACAGTTCCATCGGGGTTTGGCAATAATTCCGCGCCGCGCTTAATAATTATATCATTTTCTTTTGTATCAAATAAACCGATTGCGCTGTTCTTAAACAGCTTTTCATGTTTTTTTGCGTCTTTGCATATAATAAGCGCGTTATAATCAATATTCAGCAATTGATTATTAATTATACTTTTTTTAAAAATTGCCTTATTGGTAGAGCCAAAACCCACAAATATGTTGCTAATTTTGTATGTGTTTTTTAGCTTTGCTTTTTCAGTGTCTATCCAATGGGATGGTATTAATTTTGTTATGGGATTTTCCCATAAAAATTTTCGCGCCCTGATTTCATAGGGATTAAAGAACCTTACTTTTCCTAACGCGTCTTCTATATATGAAAAATGTTCGGCTCGTTCTAAAAAGCCGTACATAATACGGGCATCAAGTTTTATCCTGGATATTTTTTTTTCTTGCTCCTTTGTTAAAACAATACGACCATTCTCTTTTTCGGGTTTAACCAATCCTTTAATATAATCTGTCATAATCCTGGCAATTAAAAGGTTTATTTCCTCCTGTTCAGACATGGAAATAACCCTGGTTTTGAATGCGCATCGCATTGCCCCCGCTTTCTTTAACGCGTCATAAAACGCTTTGTTTGCGTCTTTTATACCTGATTTTATTTTTTTTACCGTAACAACCGCGTACCCTTTGTCGATTAACTCCTTCTTTTTATTGATTTGATCTGATTGTATAATTACCGTCGTTAACTGTTTTTGCATGAAAGTAAGATTTTTCAAAAAAACTCCCGCCTGCCCGTCACAGCCTATTACTATAAATTTACTAATCCAGGAAATATAAAATACGCGGACTCTGTTTATCAAATTTTTACCGAAGTATTTAACGGCGACCAGGAATGCCAAAAATACGGCCGCAAAATAATGTATAATTACAGCGGTATAATAAAATTTGTTTGCTTTTGCCAATTTGGAAGCCAAAGAGGCGTTAAATTCACCGCCGAATGTTTTCATGGAATAAGTTATACTTCTGAATAAAATAAAAAAAGGGGAAAACAATGTATCCGGATCATTGTCGTTATAGATATAGGCAAATGAATATAAAACCGTTCCTGTCAAAAGCGTGATAACAAAATAAACCGCGTATATCCAGTCTTTTTCGTCTTTTTTCTTTTCAAAAATATTGAAAATAAATACACCTAAAATGGCTATTATAGCCAATATGCCATATAAATCCATAAACATGATTTTTACCCCGCTTTTCTTAGAATATTTATTGAACTTATCTGAATGAATTTCTCTGTTTCGGTTACGGCTACGCCGCAGGCGCAAAGCCGGGGGATAAGGATTTTTATCAGCTTGAGCTTTAAGTCCTTAATGTCCGTAAATGAATCCGTGACGCAATCAGCGCTTAGTTTTGCTTTTATTTCATCCATATCAAACTCGCGCTTCTCCCTGTAATCCTGGATAAAGCAATACAGCTCCTGCGGTCTCTGGTCTTGCGCGTGCGCGGTTATGGCGACTTCGATTTCTTCCAGGGTGAATTTTCCCGCTTTTGAACGGAATAACGCGATAAAGATATCGGCCTTTTTTACCTGTTGGTCATATTCGTTTTGTTTTCGCTCGCCTTTAAACAAGGGATCAAAAACCTCCCATTTAAGCAGCCGTACTCTGACAGCCGTATCCGCAAGGAGCGAATTTATGTCGTTACATAAATCACCGACATGCGCCCGCTCAAGGTCTAACTCGGATGATGAAGCCAAAAAAACCTTGATTTCATTTTCGGTTTGTGTTTTATTCATTTTCCTCCCTCCGAATTATCTTTTTCATTCATTTCGGCTTCTTTATCGCTGCCGGTTTTGTTTTATATGTTACAAATAATATCAAATAACTCCGCATAAAAAAAGGCCTCATCGGGATTGTCTTCTACCAATACCAATGCTTCGATATAGTTTTCCTCTGCTTCTTTAGAACGATCAGTATCTCTTTGCATATTGGCTAAATCATACAGCGTCTTTGCCAGATCCGATGAATATGTATCCGGATCTTTCTTCCATAAATTTCTCTTAATCTCCAGCAATTCGGTATAATTTTCCTCCGCTTCTTTATATTGGTCAGTATCCTTTTGCAGACTAGCCAAATTATTCAGTGCAATTATCTGTCGCTGCAAATACTCTTCAGGTTTGGATTCTGCCAGTTCCCGATAAATCCGCAGCGCTTCGATATAGTTGTTCTCTGCTTCTTTATTTCGGCTTGAATCTTTCTGCAAGGCAGCCAAATTATTCAATGTCATCGCATGGAATGGCAAATAAGCGTTAGTATTGGTTTCCGCTTGCTTTTGACAAATATCCAGAGCTTCGGTATAGTTGTCTTCTGCTTCTTTATTTCGACCAGTATCTCTTTGCAGAGCGGCCAAATTATTCAACACTCCTGCCAAATCTAAATATATCTGTGGATTTGTTTTTGCCAGTTTTCGATAAGTATCCAGCGCTTCGGTATAATTTTTCTTTGCTTCTTCATAACAGCGGGTATCTCTTTGCAAATTAGCCAAATTATTTAAAGTCCCTGCGATATTCGTTGAATATATACCCGGATTGTTTTTATCTAACTGACGTAATATTGCCAACTCTTTTATATATTTTTCTATAGCGTCATGGGGTTTATTCTGTCTGCATAAAAATAAAGCGAACTCAGGCAAAACCGTAATTCCCAGATCCAGCTTTTCCTGGAAATACTCAATATTGGCGTAACACTTCTCAATTTCCTTAAAGCGGTTTTTATTTCCCGTATCCAGGTTAAGCCGGTCTATTTCCGCAAAAAGTATATTTATCTCCTGCTCCGCGATCTTTTTGTTGGTTTCTATCCTCGCCGCCAGCACTTCGTTCTCGTTTACCAGCACTTTTAGATTGCTTATGCTCCCGTCCGGGTCCAAAACCTTCTTCGCCCTGTCCAAGTTTCCACGTTCTATACATTCAAGAGACCGTTTAAGCCTCGTGTTATAGCCGCTTGCCAATGTCATTTTGGCGTAGTTCTGGTACAACGCAAGCGTGTCCTTTTCCATTTCTGCTATTTTGTCCTGAAGCTCTTCAATCTCTTTTGCTACCGCGCTTATATCATCCCATAGATCATTGCGATCTTCGCCTTCCGCTTCGTGTAATTCTTCCCTGAGATTTTCACGCTCGGCCCGCTTCCGAAGCAGCTTCTTCTTCGCGTCCTTATAATCCTCGTTATTGAGCAGGGCGTCAAAATCCAACAGCCCGCTTACAGGCACTCCGCCTACTTTGATAACCGGCGTGCCGTGAATGTCCGTATCTACTTCGTAGGCAAAGTCCTTTTGTTTTGCGCTGAGCCAGATGAGGAACTTGGCCTTAAGCGTGTCGTGGTGCTTGAATTGCTCGACATAATGTTCGTATTGTTCAGAGGCGAAATAGCTTATTACTTTGTCCGCGTCCTTGTTTGCGGCGTTGACGAAAATATGAACATCGGGATTCCCATGGTTTTTTGCATAGCGTTCTATTGCGCGATTAAGCTTGTCCATGGCGAATTCGTCGGTCTCACCGCCCAAAATAAGCAGAAAATACTCGCAGGTTTCAAGCTCCGCGTCGATTTGCTCTTCCGGCTGTTCCAGGGACTCGCACAGCTCTTTTTCGCTTTTGAAAACGGAAAATTCAATACCCGTGCATTGCGCGTTAAGCCCGCACAAAAAATCGCCGAAGCGTACCATGTCCTCTTCCACGTCTTTATCAAAAGCGGCGAATACCTTTATGCGCTTTTTCGTGGCCATTTTTACCTGCCTTTTATGGAATATGGTATAGTATTTTTAGGTTTTATTCAATACAAATAGATAACGTATGATAGATACTTTTTTATAGGGCACAGATTATTAAAGGAATGGATCACGGCATTTAACGGTACATAAAATTGATACTTTTTACTATCACTATTACGGAAGAAAAGTAAGCGTCAAAAGAACCACATCTTGACAAAAAGAAAAAGGCAGCCGTCTAAACAGGGAGATTAATATTCCAGGGGAGAAGTTTTTCCCAATCTTCGGAGGTT
>Ga0268262_10007504_pt1 | contig 10145 bp, 13 predicted proteins | sample TergutNc150P3_FD_190354 | JGI IMG/M metagenome (GOLD analysis project Ga0268262, IMG submission 190354) | Nasutitermes corniger P3 segment gut microbial community from laboratory colony in Florida, USA - Nc150 P3 (SPAdes) (version 2) | ecosystem: Host-associated > Arthropoda: Insects >...
TACTCTTATCAGGATAATACTGGTAGAATAACACAGCAGCATCTATACAGTTATGTTTCCCATCTTTATTCACATCGATTCTTTTCAAGTATTTTGCCACTAAAAGAAGCGTCTTGTCAATGTTTGAATGTTCAGAATTATTTCTGAGCACAGGTGTAGAAGATGTACGTAAGGAAGCTTGGGCAGCATTGGTTGCATTGTTTGAGGAGAAATACCCTATTAATGAACATATAACAAGTGTAATAATTAGTTTCGTCATAAAAAAACTCCTTTGTGGGTGATAGTTATTACATATAATTTTTAATTCACATTAATGTTCAGCTTTGTTTTTTATATGTCCAGTCTATAACTGTTTCTTTAGCTCTTGTGAGTGAAAATCCAAGTAAATGTAAGGTGAATATAGTAGCCGCAAAATTCATCTGGCCCATTAGAAAATATTTCTTAATCTTTATTCGTGCTTGTTCCTCTTTCTCATATTGATGTTGGCTCATGATTGTGCCTTTATTTTTTCCTCTCATAATTCCTTCCTTGCTTTGTCTTGATATAATAAATAATGTCTGAAATTGAGAAAACTTAAGGTTTTTTGAAAAAATTTTTTATTTTTAGGTAGGTTTCAATGTCACTCAGGAACTCACGAAGATTTGTTGATGCCATGGTGTCAGCACTGGATTTATTGACGTTTGGATGATACATCTGGTATATTTCGTAAAGTTTGGGGTTTTTTACATCTTTTTGCCAGGTTTCCATTATTTTGCTGTCAAGAACAGGGTAAAGTTTTTCAAAATCTTTATAGTTTTTAATACAATACTGTGTAAAAAGTGCCCTATAACAATCTCTACTTCTTTCTTGTTTCTTATCCAATAAGGATTTTATCGCTTCCAAAACAGTTTCCATATCAATTTTTGTAATGTATTCCTCAAAAGGGTCAACTGAAGGAGTATCAGCATAATTAAGAACATCTATTTCATTGTCCCCATCATTGCTGGTGTGTGAAATGCTGCCTATGTTTATCAAATTCAATAAACCAACATATTCCTGTTTCTTAAACCATTTGGATATACTTTGTATTTGTTCATCATTGGTTAGTTTTCTTCCAAACTGGCTTTCCTTCATCCTGATAAAATCTTCTACTTCCCTTAATTTTCGTTTTTTTTCTTTTGGGATTTTTATAGTGTCATTTTCATTATATTCACGATAAAAACCTGCTTTTTCTTTGTTAATTGAAACGCTAAGATATTTGAAGAAACCGTCCTTGTCCTTTGGTATTTTTGATATATTTTCATCTTTAATAAAACGGTTTACAACTTTTGTTATTTCCAGCCCCATCTTATCTACATCAATGGCAAGGTAATCCCTATACCAAAGATATATCTGTTCGCATAAGATTGATAAATGCACTTGTAAGCGGTTTGATGCTGTTTCGATGCGGCACTTGGAGAAAATATCAAAAATGTAATCCTTTTGTTGCTCTTCGGTTCTTTTTGGTTCTTTCACAAAAACCTCTTACATGGCGAAAAAATCTTTTAGCGTTTCCATGGCGTCTTCGGCGTTGGAAGCCCCCATAGAACCCATCAATTTGAAAAGATAATAAAGCGAGGTAATGTCATATAGCATTGGTTTTTCCGGTTTTCTGGTTTCCTTGTTGAATTCGACTTTTCCGTAAATGATATACTGTACTATTGCGTCACGGAATTCTTCGACAAAGCGAAGGGCGCAAAACAGGGACAGGGGTATAGCTTTAAAGCCAAAAGTGGTATCAACGTAGATTTCGGCATTATCAGTTATTTTTTCGGCAAGATCAGTGATTAGTTTGTTGTACGTCTTTTTGGTAGGTTCAAAGTCAATTTCGATTGAATCATAGCTTAAAACAGCCCCGATTTCCTTGTTGATATTTTCTAATTCTTCAATATAGGTCTTTTTATTCTGTTCACATTCGCTGTTTTCCCCGGTTGTAAGAATATATATAACCTTTACTTGTTCGCCTTTTTCCAGTGTTTTGGCAAGTATACCATGTATCGGACAACGGACAGGTTTTTCGTATTCAATGGATTTGTTTCCGTCCATTGGGTATTGCATTGCTTCCACTTCGTGAGGCGGTTTCATGGGTACGGTTATGATTACGGTTTTCATTTTGGCTCCTACACTATTATAATGGCTGGATTGGGGGAAAGTTAAGGGTTCAGTATAAGAATTCCGATTAATTAATCTTATATCCAATCATAAACAATGCGCTTTCTAATGCTCTTAATTGTATGTTTTCATCTAAATTATTAAATCTTGTTTCTGTTTTTTCAAGGATTAATTTCAATAACCAAGAAGCAATAATATTGTATTTTAGATAATTGTATGGATATAATTTTTTGAAATTTAAACCGTTTAGGTCTGGATTCCTATTCTCACTTCGACCAACACTATAAGCAAATTTTAAGCTTTCTGGTATTTCCCCAAGTAAATTCTCTTCTTTATATAACTTTATAAGATAACATAATGCACAAGAAACTCTACTGTCATAAATAATGAAATTATCAACAATTGTTGAATAAATTTTACTAAAACCAGAATTACAGTGAATAGTTGAATAATAAATACTTTCATCTTCACATGATTCAATTCTTAAATGTCCTCTAACATTTTTTAAATAGTCTATAATGTTTAGTCTATTGTTTGGGTTGTTTGGGTCTATTCTATTGTTTAGCCCATTAAGTTTCCTTTTATTTCCTCTTTCCGAATTTCCTAAAACACCTCCCCATGCAAGAATATTTTCACAACTTTGTATTACCTTATCTTTATCATTTTCTTCTATTCTTTTCTTTATTTCCTCAGAATAAGCATTTAATATTATTTGATTTTCATAAAAATTTTTATCTTTCCACTCATATTTCTCAAATGCAGAATAAATTGAGTTAAATTTAAATGTTTTTATTGGTTTCTTGGTAGTATATGAATGGTTGAATGAATCCTCAATACTTAATTTTGGTTCAATCCATTCAATAAATTCTTTAACATCTTGATCATTTTTATATGTTGATAAGTTCATGTTTTTCTCCTTATTCCCCATAACACAAAAAATTAAACTCACCTCTTACATCTTCAAATGTAGTTAAACCACATACCTTAAAAACCCTATGTGAATCCAATCCTCTGGGATTATTCACGATATTATTCCAGAAAAAGTTTACAACTTCTTCTGAAGTTTTCATTTTATCAAATAATTGCTTTGTATGCAATGCTTTTCTTTTTGCTTCTTTAACAATGCTTGTTTCTCGTTCATCATTTATTGCTGGCAATAAGACTTTGTGATCAAGGAAATTTATCAGGTTTTCTTTTGAAGCGATCATTTTTTTATCATTATAGTAATACTTGTGCATTTGGTCTTTTACTGAAAATAGTCTGTCAATTGTATCTTCATCTATGATTTCCATTAATTCTATCATCACTTGAAAAGCGTCATCCGCTTCATTATCGTTCATTCCTTTACCTGGTGCGTGCGCCCAATCGTTTCGTATTTTGTTTAGATACTTTATTTTTTCTATTCCTTCATGTTTTAGAGGTTTTTTAAATATATCCTCGTTGTAAAGTATGGCTTTTAAACATAATAATTCATCAAATAAATTGTATAAATCTTTTATGGTTCCGGTAGTACCGATATTGCTGTTATTCTTTTTTAGTTTGGTATAAATATAATCATGCCACCATGATTTTCCGGTTTTTCTCAATGTTTTACCAATGAAGTCAATTAAGGAAGGTTTTATAATATCGAAGCCGCCTGTAACGTAACTTCTAGGGGTTAGTTTTTCCATTTTTGTTGTTAGTTTTCCTTCCTTATTTTGCTCCCAACTGCCATAAAATAAAATCAATTTTCTTGATTTGATTTATATTTGAATTAGGATATTCTTTGTCAAATAGCTTTAACCACTTATCACCTTCTTTACTTGGTATGAACTTCTTATACCATTCTTTTAACTCTGCATATATTACTCCAGCTTTTTCGATTTTGTTTTTCCCTTTAGGGTTAATAAATCCTAATACTGCACGAACATTTGAATCCCAAATAGGAAGCCCAGGGTCAATTGTTGCCAACAGTTTTGAAACAAATGAAAATTCAACTTTACCAAACTTGTAAAAATGTTTTAGTGTTGTTGTATATTCAGGTACATTTTGCTTATAATTCTGAAGGAAAGAAAAGAAATCAAAAAAAAAGGCTTCGCTTTTTCTAGCTACATTTAATTGATAAAAATTTTTGAATATTCTTTGAAAATGAGAATTTGATTTTACATCTACGGTATGAAATAAATCCATTATTGTTAAGTAATCGTTTAACCCTTTTTTTGCATCTTTTATTGCGGTTTCAATCTCGTCATCAGTAAATGTTCTAATTAATTTCATTCTTAGTTTCGTCTAATTAGGTTTACTGTATATTTTTATTTTAGTCAATCATAATTAATTTTTTATGTTCAATACTATTTCAAAGAATTATCTCGCTATGTTTGTTTTGCTCTATTCAATAGGCTTAATTTCGAGCTCTCGTTTTGGAAAACTGATAAAAGAGCATAAACAGAGCAAGTAACCAAAGGACTAAAAAGAGTGAGTTTCTATTTACGGTTTTTTATCCGGCATATAAGCCCGCTGCTTAAACGAAAATGCTACAGGTATGTCAGCCAGAGTTTACATGGTAGGGGCTTTATTTTGGACACAAATGATAAGCAAGACCATCGGCTATTTTCTGATTATGGGAGAGAGTTATATACATCATTTAAATAGGCTACTCTTGTGTTAAAATAATTCTTCATCGCATTTACACGTGAATCAAAATTTTCAGTACCGTGCCAGGCTCTAAAATCAATTATTGCGGCATTTCTTATTTTGCTTGCCGTATCATCAATAAAATAACTCATTGATAAAATATCATCATAATATTTATTCCAGATTTCTTTCCACCTCGCGAGAAATACCGGATCTTCAAAAAACCTGTTGAAAAAGGGATAATTGGGATAAGGAAATGTTTTTGCATCCAATATTGAATTATAGCCAAAGGAACGATCAAAATCCCAAAGAGGTCCCGCGCATATTTTAGCTCCCTTGTCTTTGTAAAAATAGGTACTACCGGGGTCTGCTTTTGAATAAAATGTACGAACATTAAATCAGAATTATTGGTAATAATCTGTACCATAAAATATTTGATAAATGTGTCCATTTCAATTAAATCACGATAACCATTTTCAGGAAAATCTTCTGAAAACATAAGGTTAGTTAATTCATTCCAATCATTTTTACAAAATCATATAATGAACTACTTATATTTGATGATCCAAATTCGGGTGATTTAATCATAACAGGTAAATTATAGTTTGTTGTTCTGAATCGTAGTTCTTCATCATAGCGAAAATCAATTTCCACAAACCAACCTTCATTCAAGTCAACTTTTGGTCTTCCGGGAGCGCCTTTTCCAGCCGGGTCAGCTTGTACATGCTCTGTGAAAATATAAAGCCCTTGATATTTTTCATTTAAAAAAAATTCAACATAATCATATGAACAAGTATATTTCAATCCTAATTTTTTTCCTAACTCAAACGCAAATGCAGTACCCATTAACGATCTGTCGAAATAGTTTGCAAGCAACACCCAATTTCTTGCGGCAGGAAGCCCAAATGGGGTTTGCCGCTGATCGTCCCTAAACCTGATACGATAAGGTTTTTTTGGGGCATCCCATGTTGAGTTGCCTCTTCCTCTTATTTGCTGATTACTGATTTTGGGAATATTTTTTTCGGGTTTGTCAGGAACGGTTAAAGAAAAGGTCATATTAACCCAGTTTTCTTTATCTAAAATGGGGGCCTCATCATCTGTATAAATCATTATGGTCGGTAAGTCCCATTGATCATTGTATATATCATTACAGACGGAAAGTAGTAATGCGAAAATAAAAATTAACCCCACGGTAGAAATAACGTTTAAAATTGTTTTCACAAAAACCCCTTAATTATGCAGACCAACTTGGTTATTAATGTCTGCTGCATTTCTAATACTGTCCCGCATTTCAATTACCGTTGCCCTTGCTGCCTGAGCCGCGATTGAGTTGTCCGCTTTTTTGCCGCCAGGCAAGCTTTGCCAGGCTTTGAGTATTGAGCGTGAAGCGTTAACTACGCCGCCGTTGCCTTCACGCAAAAGCAGGGCGGCATCGGAGGCCGCGCCACCCTGGGCACCGTAACCGGGAATGAGAAAAAAAAGGTTGGGCCGTCCGGCGCGGATGGCTGCCGCTTCTTTACGCTCTTCCTCGGTCTGGGGATCCGCGCCCACAACCGCGCCAAACGCGCCGTAACCGTGAACGCCTGAATGGGAAACGGCAAGCTCTGAAAGCTTGTCCCCCACCGCGTCGAAAAGCCGTTTGGGGGAGTGGCTCTCATCATTGACAATCAGACATTCAAAATCGCGTCTGCCCTTGTTGCTGGTACGCATTAGCACGAAAGCGCCTTTGCCTTTTTTGTCCGCCCACTGAAGCCAGGGTTCGATGGAGTCCATGCCGAGGTAGGGGTTAAGCGTAACAAAGTCCACCTCAAAGTCGCCTGAGAAGTGGGCTTTGGCGTAACGGCTGGCTGTGTCGGCAATGTCGCTGCGCTTGATGTCGGCGATTATAAGGGCGCCATGCTCACGAAGGTATTTGAGGGTTCGCGTGTAGGCGTCCATGCCAGCGAGGCCCATTTCCTCGTAATATGCAATCTGCAGCTTGTAACAGGCGGCAATGTCGATAGTCGCGTCGATTATGGCTTTGTTGTATTCCAGCACCGTTTCGGCGGGGGAGGAGCGATGCTCCTTTTCGGGAACGTATTCCGGGGCTGTGTCCAGTCCGACGCAGACATGGCCTCTTTCCGCCACCGCCCCGAAAAGTTTATCCATATTGTACATGCGAGTATTATAGCAGAAAAAATTATTTCTCACTATTCATAAACACTACCCGCCCCCTGTGAAGCGTCATTAAAATTTTTCCGTATAATTGACGGCCCGCAAAAGGAGAATTTTTCCCGCGGCTAAAAAATTTTTCCGGTTCCACAATCCAGGCTGCCTTTGTGTCCAGTATAACAAGGTCTGCCGTACTGCCGGGAAGAAGACGGCCGCGGTTTTGGGAATTCTCAAAGCCCAAAAGCCTGGCAGGGTTTGCGCTTAACAGGAAGGAAAGGTGCTTTAAATCGATAATTGTGTCGATAGCGGAGCCGCTATGTACAAGCTCTGTATATAAAGCGGCGAAAGCGGTCTCAAAACCGGAAAAACCGGGCGAGCATGATTCCTTGTCAGTGGTCGAGTGCGGCGCGTGATCGGTTGCTATTACATCCACTGTTCCGTCTTTAAGCGCCCGGATAAGGGCTTGCCTGTCCTCTTCGCGGCGCAGCGGCGGACTAACCTTGCCCCAGGTTTTTACCCCAAGCTTGTTGGCGTCCTCTTCGGTAAGGCAAAGGTGGTGTGGCATGGCCTCGCAGGTTAGGGCAAAACCTTCTGGCGCGGCTTTAGCTGCGGCCCTAGCCGCAATTTCCTGCTTTGCCTCGCGAATGGCCTGGACAGCTTCTTTTGCTGATACATGGGCAATGTGGATACGGCAGCCGGCTTGCCTGCCCAGCGCGATAACCCTGCGGACGGCGTTATTTTCGTCGTCGCCAAAATCGCAGTGGCAGGAAATCGGGATACCGACGCGTTTTGCCTCTTTCATGGCCGCAAGGAAAAGGCCGTCGTCTTCGAGGTCTTTTCCGTCTTCGGAAAGCATTATGGGAGTGTAAGAAGCTTTATCAGCAGGTATATCAGTAATTTCCGAAAGCTCTTTGCCTTCCATATTTTTAGTCAGGGAAATAACAGGAAACAGATCGATAAGGCCGAGATCGTCCGAGCGTTTTTTAAGCGACGCGGCTTTTTCAATTGTGTCTATAGCCGGCTTTGTATTTGCCATGCAGACCACGGTACCAAAACCTCCGGCTGCCGCGGCCATAGACGCGGATTCCAATACTTCCGATTGAGGTACATTTATCGAGGGAATACCCGGGTCACGGAAATGCGCGTGGAGATCGATAAAAGCCGGCATTAGGACAGGGGGGTTGTCTGATGACAAAAAGTTTTCGCCGTCAATGATCATCGCCGCGCCATTTTTATCTTCTTCTGGCAGCGGGGTGGTATGCAGGGCGGTAATAAGTCCATCCTGAACAATAATGCTGCCTAATGCGTCCGTTTCTTCATCAACAAGGCGAAAATTTTTTAGGATGACCTTCATATGGTGTGTTTTCCGGCTCAGCAGTATTTTTCAAGGCAGGCAATCAGCGCCTGGGGATCAAACGGCTTGGTGATGTAGTCTACTGCCCCAAGGCTGAGCCCTTTTTCTTCGTTATCGGAATCTGTCATTCCCGTCAAAAAAATAACCGGAATATCTTTGGTTTCATGATTCAGTTTTAATATCTTTATGGCTTCGTACCCGTCCATTTCGGGCATATCGATATCCAAAAGAATCAGAACCGGACGGTTGTTTTCCAAAAGGCTGAAAAGTTTAGGCGCTGACGGAGTGGTTGCGACGGTGTATTTTTCTGACAGTACATTTTTGCCAATCCGTAAATTTGCCGGATTGTCGTCCACAAGAAAAATAAGTTTTTTATCTGTTTCCATGGTTTATCCTTGCCTGGTTGAATCAATTAAATCGCCAATTGTTTTTATTGCGCTTTCAAACTCGGCCATCAATACCTGGTCAGAAATTTGTTCCAGGATTTCTCTTGGCTTCGCTTCCAGCTGCAATTTATTTAACTCATCAAGAATCAGGTCGGTATCCGTAACATTTCGGGATTTCAGGGCTTCTGTCAGTTTGTTAATGAGCGGTAAACATTCGGATGGATCCGCTTTTATATACTGAGATTTGTCAGGCTTTTTTTTGCCGAATGTCTGGCTAAGAAATCCTTGCCCGCCAAATTTCAGTGCCGGCTTATCCGGTTTGGTTTCCAGGGCGGAGCGTATGCTTTTAGTTAGTACTGTAAGGTGTTCGACAAAATCGGGCAGATTATCCTGAATAAAAGAAAGTTCCCTGTTTTTGCCCGCGGCTTCAAGCTTGGCTGTTTTATCGGATGTTTCCGCCGCTCCGATAGATGCTGATGCGCTTTTAAGAGCCTGGATTTGGGTAATGAAAGAGGCAAGATGTTTTTCGGGGAACTTGCCGTCGTTCATGCTCTCGTAAAGGAAATATCTGAATTTTTGTACGCGTTCCTCGGCATCCTTGCGAAACATTGACAGCACCTGGCGATAGCCTTCCGCGGTGCCGCCTGTCATAGCAATGCCCTTTACAGTATCAATACCACTAATGGGAGGAAACAAAATATCGGGTGCTGCATTGCCGGATTGTACTGTGTTTTCAGTTTTTTTGTTTTTTTCTGAAAGCAATCCCATGGATATTTTCCTATGCCCCTTATTTTATGGCTTAAAATTAAATATTACAACTGTTATTTTTGCTTTACAGAACTATACCGCTTTTCTTTGGCGCATCACTTCGTAGAAAAACACCCCAGCGGCTACCGATACGTTTAGGGAATCAATGCGGCCAAGGGAAGGTATAGCGATCATGGCATCGCAGCTTTCCCTTAAAAGCCGTGAAAGGCCTGAGCCTTCGCCGCCCAGAATAATGGCCGTTTTGCCCCGAAGATCCCGGCTGTATAGACATTCACCTTCCATGTCGGCTCCGTAAATCCAAAAGCCGGCTTCTTTTAGCTCTTCTACGGCACGGGGCAAATTGGCTGTTTCCGCCTGCGGAACCCAGGCGGAAGCGCCCGCCGAAGTTTTAGCCACTGTTTCCGCGTGTTTGGCAATTCGCCTGTGCCGGCTTATTACCAGGTCAACGCCGAACTGATCGCAGGAACGCAGTATAGCGCCGTAATTGTGCGGATCGGTTATCTCGTCCAGTATTATTACAAGAGCGTCGTTATTTTCGAGGCCTTCAAGAAATTCCTCAAGGGAAGTTTCGGCGCTAAAGCCGCCTTCGTCTACCGCCAGGGCTATACCCCTGTGAAGGGGAGCCAATTGGTCAAGGTCTATAGTACCGACCTTTTCGGTGCGAATTTTTTTTTCGTTTGCCAGAATTGAAAGCAAGCGGAACCTTGGGCCCGGTTTTGCGACCAGAAGCGGGCCGCATGACC
>Ga0268262_10007505_pt1 | contig 10145 bp, 7 predicted proteins | sample TergutNc150P3_FD_190354 | JGI IMG/M metagenome (GOLD analysis project Ga0268262, IMG submission 190354) | Nasutitermes corniger P3 segment gut microbial community from laboratory colony in Florida, USA - Nc150 P3 (SPAdes) (version 2) | ecosystem: Host-associated > Arthropoda: Insects > Digestive...
ACCTGTCCACAGGGAAGACGGCGCAAAAGACAGTGTCAAAGTTTATCAAAACGCCCTTTCATGGGCAAAACTTAACATGATCGACACAATCATTGTTGATACAACAGGCCGCCTGCAAATTGACGAAGTTATGATGGAGGAATTATCCCGCCTAAAAAAAGCAGTTAATCCCGATGAATTACTTTTAGTTGCAGACTCGATGACAGGTCAGTCCGCCGCCGACATTGCCAAAACTTTTGACGAAAAAATCGGGCTGACGGGAGTAATACTTACAAAGTTCGATTCCGATACACGCGGCGGAGCGGCGCTCTCGCTTAAAACAATAACGGGCAAACCGCTAAAATTTACGGGTATGGGTGAAAAGCCTGAAGACTTTGAACCTTTTCACCCCGATCGCATCGCCGGACGAATACTCGGCATGGGTGATGTCGTAAGCCTTGTAGAAAAAGCGCAGGAAGTAATTGATCAGAAAGAAGCGATTGAACTCCAGAAAAAGATGGAGAAAGAAAATTTCACTCTTGATGACTGGCTCAACCAACTTCGAGCTGTTAAGAAAATGGGCTCGCTTCAATCCATGCTGGAAATGATTCCGGGAATGCAGGGGCAGATCAGCGAAGACGACATTGACAAAGAAGAATTAAAACATCAGGAAGCGATATTAAGCTCCATGACACGCAAGGAGCGCACTAACCATTTGATTATCGGGCCGCCGCGCAGAAGCCGCATAGCAAGAGGTTCCGGCACATCGGTTGCGGAAGTAGCGCGTCTTTTAAAAAAGTTTGAGAAAATGCGCGGCATGATGAAAAAAATGGCAAAAGGCGCAAGGGGCGGAGGAATGCCTAATATTCCGGGAATGTTCCCAAGTTAATCAATCTATAAATCAGGCGATTCGTTTCTGTTGCTTCGGAAAGGCATTACAGGCAGACCGTTTTTTGCAAACAACGGCGCGGGCCCGAACTTTCTCCATGCGTAGCGTACCCTATGCGGCTTCGTTATTTTATCTGAATATACAATAACGCTATTACCGTCAATTTCCGCCTTAGCTGTAAAATACTGTCCGTCAACTGCGGCAACCTCAAAACCTTCGGGAGCGCCGCGGAACTCAAGTCCGCTTTCGACATTTGCAAATCGCAGGCGCAGGCGGTTTCCTTCGACAGTCGCCCAAAGAAATTCAGGCGCATCTGCATCAACACTTTTTCCGTAGACTTTCTTTAACGCCTGAAGAGCGAGCCTGTAACCGACAGTTTGTTTGTCAAAGGGATGAATGTTGTCATATTCACCGCAGTCGATAATTACAGCCATACCTGTGTTTTCGATGCTGATTGAAGCAAGATACTGGCTCTCCTGCAAAGCGCACCAGCTGCGGCACGGCTGACCTGCTTCCACATCTTCACGGGAGGCATACATCGTTAACTGAACAAAGAGGAATGGTAAATGCCTGTCGTTCCAGTCACTGCGCCACTGATCGACAAGGTAGTACATCATATCGCAGTAGTCTCTGTAACGACCTTCATCTTCTTCTCCCTGGTAATAAATAAATCCCTTTATCGCAAAGGGCGCTGTACGGAGAATCCTCGCAGTATGAAGGTTTACAGGGCAATAAGGACTTGTATTTCCGGCAGGCTGAGGCCAAGGACAAGGACCGCATTCCTTATTCAGAATTTCCCAGCTTACATCGGGGTCTTTTTCCCTGCGAGCGCGGACACGTTCGTCCCATGCCCGCCATTGAGAATTATACTCTTCCATTTCGGCATTGTACTGTTCATTAGTTTTACCGCCGACTTTCTCCGCATAATCATCAATAAATTTTTGTCCTGCGCGGCTTCGCATTAACTGTTCCCTGCTCATCCATGTACTAATGGATGTACCGCCCCATGAACAGTTTATGATACCAATTGGTATGCCTATATCGGTGTTTATTTTACGGGCGAAGAAAAAAGCGGCGGCGCTTAACATGGCGGCGGTATTCGGTGCGCAAATTTGCCATTTGCTTGCCGCTTCTTCACGAAGGTAATCATCGTCTACAATAGCACGTTTAACTACCTGATAAAAACGAATATTTTGGTTTGCACAGGCGGCAAGCTCGGCTTCACCGTTTTGTACATTAATCAGCTCCATTTCCATGTTGCTCTGACCGCCAGCGAACCACACGTCTCCTGTTATCACATTGCGAAAACATATCTCGTCGTTCTCGTTTTTTATTACAAGTTTACCGGTTACGCAGGCAGTCAGAGGAGGGAGAGTAAGACTCCATTTCCCGCCGCTTACAGTAGTTTCATTTTGTTGTTTACTTTTTTCGTCTTCCCAAAAAACATGAACCTTACTTCCGTCTTCACCGCCTGTTCCCCAAACGGGAACAGGCTTACCGTGCTGTAAAACCATATTGTCGGAAAAAATCGCAGCGGCTTTAAATGACATATTACATTTTGTTTTCTTTGATCCATGCGGCAATTTCATCAATCTTGCCGAAAACAAGACCTGTTACAGTATCTGCGCAGCCATAATAAATCGCTACTCTGCCTGTGTCTTTATCTACAAGAGACGCTACCGGGAATGTTACATTAGGAACATCGCCTGCTAATTCATAAATTTCCCGCGGATTAATAATGTAAGGCTTCGGACGTGCAATCACTTTCCAGGGTTTATCAATATCCAGCAGGGCAGCGCTGAAAGAATAAACAAAACCGTTACAGCTTGTCAGTACGCCATGATAGAAAAGCAGCCAGCCCTCAGTTGTTTCAATAGGGCATGGTCCTGCGCCTATCTTTGTACTTTGCCAGCCGCCGTATGGACCCATTACATGGCGGTGTTTTCCCCAAAAAACCAGATCAGGACTCTCCGAATACCATATATCACCAAACGGAGTATGCCCGGAATCGCTTGGGCGGCTGAACATGGCATAATTTTTTCCAATCTTGCGCGGAAACAATGCCCCATTCCGGTTGTAAGGCATCATAGGATTTTCCATCTGGTAAAATTTTTCAAAATCATATGTATAAGCCATTCCAAGACACGGCCCGCAATAACCGTTACACCAGATTATATAGTAACGATCTTCGATGAAAATAACGCGGGGATCATATTTATAATCGGAATCAGGCAGGTCCGGATCAGTCTTTATAAATTGAATTGGCTTATCATCTATTTTCCAATTAATGCCGTCCTTACTGCGTCCGGCATGAATATCCATGTGCCGCGCAGTATCATCACAGCGAAACACTCCGGCAAATTCGCCCTTAAACGGAACAACGGCACTGTTAAAAATGCTGTTTGAAGTAAGAGTTAAATTTCTGGAAATAATGGGATTCTTTGTATATCTCCACATTAATTCTTTTTTTGGATCGCTTGAAGAGGGTCTGTCTTCCCAAGGGATATTCGGTATGCTGTTTCCGTTTACAATAATATTGCTCATATTTTCTCCAAAAAATAATTAAAAAAAGTCCCGGCAATTATAAAAATTACCGGGAACACAAAAAGTTTCTGAAACCTCTGAAACCTTAATTAACGGTTCGCTGCATCCAGTACAGCTTGAATCCTTGGCGACCAACCTTCTATAATCTGCGCCGGGGTTCCATTTTCCCACCAACGGCCTTCATCCATTAACATTCCGCTAAGGGGATAACCTGGAATCAACAAATAGTTTTTGAAAGCATTATAACGGGCATCTTTTACCATAGCCATTGATTCATCAACAGCGCGGCGATCGCGGAAAGCCCAGTAATGGCCGCCCTTCCAGTCATCACTTGACGGAACCTCCCAGAGATCAACAGCTTTCAGAATTACATCAACTTCAGCAGGTGAGAAGAACGCAGGAACAACATACACCATATCATCGTTAGCCATGCGGTAATCAGCAGCTCTGGGACCCTTCGGCGGGAATACAAAGCCGTAATCATCCTTCATTTCCGGCATCTGACCTTTTCTCCACTCCGGCGCAATTATCATAGCTGTACGGGCATCAAAGAATTCGGTAAAATCCCAGTCCCATGCGGGATTTGCAGGACGCGGTTTCATGAGGCCTTCATTCATCATCCTTTGGTAAAATTGCATAGCTTCAATAAATTCAGGCTTGGTCATTCCATTCTCGAATTTACCCTGGGCGTTTATTGTAACGAAGTTGCCGCCGTTCCCGAATACAAATCCGGTCAAAACTTCACGGGCATCATCGCAGGGCAATGCATAGATATCTATAATGCCATCATTGTTAATGTCGCGTGTTGTCGCTCTGGCAATTTCATAGAATTTATCCCATGTCCATGTCCCTGCTTTTTGCAAATCGTACAAAAGGTCGGGATCATAGCCAGCTTCTTTCAAGAGCCTCTTATTCCAGAATAAGAAGTTACCATGCCATGCGTCTCCGCCGGTTCCGGGATAAAAGCCATAGGACTTACCGTTAAAGGTAAACAAATCTTCAATTAACTTATTATAGGCTGTTTTTTGACCTGCGACAGGAACTCTGTTAGTCAGCTTTACGCTACTGTCGCTGATAGGATAAAGCAATCCCTGCTTGTACAATGTCATTGCCCATTCAGGGGAAAGAATGTACACAGAGTAATCTTTATTACCCGCAATAATATTGGTGGTTACAATTGGGAAATAGTCATCGTAACCTGACAACTCTACTTTCTTCATCTTAAATCCATTATCAGCCTGGATTTTCTTTCTCCACTCAAGCTGGATTTCCTCATCCTCGTTTCTCGGAGTATAGGTGTCTACATCATAAGCATTACTAAAATCCGCGATTACTACTGAGCGCCCTTTAAGGCTAACGCCCTTCTTGCATCCTGCAAATACGAACAAAAAGCTAGCCGCAACAAAAACCGTAAACAGGATAACTCCAATTCGACCTGTTTTTTTCAACATGTCATTCCTCCATAAAATTTATTTTATCTCAAACGGCATAGCCGCATTGAAACCTACATTTTAATCCCTGTCTGGCTAAGGGATTCAACAAACGCTTTTTGCGCCACAAGATACAAAAGTATCAGCGGGAAAAGACATGCCAGCATTCCGGTCGCAACAATGGCCTGTAAATACGCGATAGGCGGCTGCGACACAATATCTGCGCCGCCGGTATTCCATCCGTTTAAAGCAGCCCAGTACCGGTAAAAACCGTCTGACAACATACTCAAGGCAATCGGCATCATCTTATAACTTCGCAAAAACAAGGTTGAATAAAGCGTGTCCGTCCACTGCCACACAAAGGAGAACAGAAAACAGGAAGTAAGCATCGGAGCCGCATCCGGAAGCATTATGCGGACAAAGGTGTAAAATCTGCCGCATCCGTCAACATACGCTGCTTCTTCAAGTTCCCTCGGAACACCCCGAAAATACTGCCTGAGCATAAAAATATACAACCCGCTTTTAAGTCCCATAGCCGTTGCGGAAAGCAGCAAATATCCAGGCAGGGTATTCAACAAGCTGATATTCTTTCCGGTAATCAGCTTAATTATACCAAATATATCAAAAAATTGAAAGTTAAGAAATAGGGAAGACATAATGGTCTGCGGCGGAACAACAATTATCAGAAAGACACACATAAACAGTATACTCCTTCCCGGAAACCTGTAACGGGCAAACCCGTAAGCAGCCAGGGTGCAAGAAGTTATCTGCAGTAGAGCGCTGACAATTATAATGATCACTGTTTGAATAAACGTAGGCCAATATTTCATTATTTCCATCGATATTTGATAATTTGATGTTGAAAAATTACGCGGAATACTTATTACTGTCGCATCGTACAGGTCCTGTTGTTCCATAAAACTGACAGAAACCTTGTCCAATAAGGGCTGCAGAATAAGAAAACAAAGACCAAAAAGAAGAATAGCACGGAATATTTTATAAAATATATCCACAATGTTATTTTTAAGCTGGTATACAGATATTCTATTCATAATAGTATACCTTCTTTGAGAATATGGATAACGTTATCCCTATTACGATTATAACAACCAGAAAATATATCCACGCCATAGCTGATGAAAAGCCAAAATCAAGGCTTTTAATAAGCGCCTGAAATATTTTTTCCATTACCTTGTTATCCGTCCTTAAAAAATAGTCTACCACACTATAGACAACATTGACTAGTATTAAAGAACTGACCATAGGGAACGTTATTTTCCAAAAACATTCCCAGCTTGATGCGCCTTCAATCTTTGCAGCTTCAAACATACTGACCGGAATTGTCTGTAATGCCGAAAGGAAGATGATTATCTGAATACCGGAAGCCATTGCAATACTGTATATCTGGTTTACTACCCTGAAAATATATTTCATAAAACCGCTTGCGGCTCCTTCGGCGGCAAGTATTTGTTCAAGAACGCCTGTTACCGATGACTTTAACAAGTTACTTTCTTTAATGGTACTCGCAATACTTTGCAGCAGGGCATTATCAGTCTCAAGCCCGATCATTACACCGGAAGACAGTATCACGGGAAGAAAGAAAACAGCTCTTACAAAACCCCTTGCCTTGAATTCCTGATTTAGCAGCAATGCAACAAAAAGACTGAAGATAATTATCGCCGGAACTATCAGCACCATACGCACAAGCTCTTCGACAAGAAGCCGGTTAAATTCTGCATCTATCATAAGTGTATACTCAATATTTGCAAACTTGATAAATTCCATCTTGAAGCCGTAATTAACAACATCTATGGTAACCCTGCTGAACGCCATACGAAACGATTCAAAAATCGGGAAAAACATGAATGAAATAAAACCAATTAAAAAAGGAAGGATAAAGATATACCCTGCCCTGGCATTTTTTCCCTCAAGCGTCAGGCAAAGCTTATCATTTTTCTTTACGAAATAATTTCCAAAGTATTTTTCCATGAAATCCATTATAGAATTCATCATTCCCTTAAAATTCATTATTCCCCCCGTCTCAGTACAACAAAGCTGTCCGCATTAATATTTCTGTTATTGTAACTCACGGCAAAGTCGCTTGCATTTACAATAACCCTTGTTCCGTCTTCATATTCGGTTACTGTTACCCCATGCGATAGAATCTTATGATCTACAATCGCCTGATTATAAAGATGCCCGAAATTAGCGGTAAATTGCCTGTACAAGCCGTCAGCATCGCCAACCCATTTATGGTATTCATTTGCGTAAAATTGCCTGAATTTTGTTTCCTGCAAAACAGAGGTTTCTTCAGTCATAAAACTAAAATACAACCCCGCTCCGCTTTCTATTGTCTTTAACAGGTTTTTCGTATAATCTTCGGCAAGGTTTATGGCGTTTCCGGTATACGGTACAAGACCATGCAAAACAATAGGATAGAAAGGTACGGAAACATCGGTAATCCCGTATCCTTGATCATCAAGCATCATGTTTACAATAAAATCCGCCCAAGGCGCAGCATAGGCATGACCGGCGAGAAGCATAATACCGGTCCCGGCTTTGTCAAGTTCAGCAAGTTTCTCCTGTCTCATTTTAATTGACGCCTCGCGGCTTACATGCTGTCTTTCATTGTAGTTGCCCGTAAGCCTGGAGCCAATGTTCCTGAATGCAATATTTTGCACGTCAAAATATTGCATTTTATCAACATAGTTATCTATCATTGCCATCATTTTTTCAGGACGGGCGATATAATTTAGTTTACCCCATTGTTTACGTTCACCAAACCAGACAAAACTATAGGGATATCTTTGAATGCGTTCGCGGCTTACATAACGGGACACATCACGGTACAAGTCAAATCCGTCAAAAAGTTTTTTATCCCGCACTAAAAAGAAATCAACTTCAGGATAAACAACATATCCGTTTTGCTGTGCTGCCGCCATCAAATTACGGAAATCCTTTTTACTGCCAAGTTCATTGATTAATTTAATATTTGTGGGTATTGTATGATCAACACTGCGGTTAAACCAGCCGTTTAATTTTATTTGTACATCCTTCCATCCAAAGTCAGTAAAGTCCTTAATCATACCCGCGGCTTCATTGTAAGAGGTAAGTTTCAGAGGAAGATCAAACGGTATACCCAAACGGTGCTGTGTTTTATTTACAGCTCCGGGAATTTCAACAGCAATAGGTATGCCGCTTTTATTATTACGGTGTAATGACGGAAATTTATTTAACAGCCATGATCGGTATTCTTTAGCCATACCCACATAGCCGTCCTGCTCACAAATAATGTAGCGCAGAGTGATTTTTTCATTTTCGGGAAGGGCTCTTTCATACTGGTACACTGACCGCTCCGAACGTCCGGAAATATTCATTAATGCGCTATGTACCATATCGAAACGCGCAAACACATTTGTCCACGAACTGTTACGCCCTGAAACATTGGCCAATACGCTGGCATAGGAAGCGCCGTTTTCAATTATGCAGGCAAGGGCGTTACCGTTTTTCTGTATACCATACACAGGAAAAGGAGCCTTGTTGTCGTTTATTACAGCTTCGCGTTTTTGTCCTTCGTCCCACCCGTATACAAAATTGGTGTAACCAAGCTGATTATACTTTCCGTTATTAAAATATATTAACGCCCCGCTTCCGTCAGGAACCAAAACATAGCCATCGTCATCAAGTCCGCCCGCTCCAAGATATGGCAGAATGTGGAGTTTCACCATTGGATATGCAGAGCGGTACGCAATTTTATCAAACGGTACATCCAATACAAGCGATTTTCCTTCCAGGGTATAGCGGAAAGAAACATTAAATGCAGGCCTTTCTTTTCCTCTGTTCATTGGGTAAAGAGCAATGTCTTCAAGATAATCATCGTAGGTATATCCGGCGGTTGAAAAAATTCCTTCATATTCCGCTTTCTGAAACTCGAGAGCAGTAGAGCGTAATACATATATATTTCTACGGGCAAGATCGGGGTATGTCGCTAAAAGCTGAGTCTTATCGTCACCACTTCGCAGATTATTGATGTCGTATAGCCGGTAGCCTTCCCGAACCAGCTTCTTGTCCCCGGCGCTCATCTTATCCATAAATTCATTCATTCTTTCTTCGGGAACTGCAGGCGGAATAATATAGATACGTTCAATATTACCAACAGAATAATTTACCTCCAGTCCTCCGTCTACAATTTCATAGCTGTAAGCGCCAAGTTCTACGCTGTGTTCGTTCGAATACAGAGTCTGACCTACTCCCGTAACATCGGCATATTCCAGCGCAAACACGGATTTTTGCAGATATCGCGTAACAGTATCCGCTAAACTGTCATTTCCTACAGGGTTGGAACGCCATTCTATTCCATTAGCTTTATTTTTAAGGATTATTTCCGTAGTTTGTGGCATGAAGCGCAGTTCCAAATATTCATTTTCAAGAACAATATCATCTGTACCAGCGCCTTCCGTACCCAAATCATTTGAATATATTATAACATTTTTACCGCGTTCGCGTAGCGGAGTACAGGAAATTGTGAATAATAAAAAACAAGAAACAAACAGCCAGATAATTTTTTTCATTATTCCTCCTACATCACCCTGAACAGAATCTCTTTATACAGCGATACGAAGTATGCTATGGAATCGCTGACAAGACTGAAGAAAATTACAAAAATAAACACCATTACACCCATTCCTATTACCGTAAGAAAACTTGAAAGAATTGTTTTACCGATACTGTAGTCATGTACCATCATCATGCCGGCAAGTATCAATATACCCGTCCATAATGTTGAAAATCCTGCAAGGAACCAGTATACCGCACCTTCATCGAATGTAAGCACCTGACTCAAAATAATCATAATGGTATTGATAATTACATACGGAACAAGAGCATAGGCAATAGACATATAAATATCGCTCATCTTTCCTTTGCCGTCCATCAGGGTTGTAAGGCTCCAGTTTGCCACAGTCCAAAGAAAAACAGGCAATAAAATACTCATTAATACAATTACCGCGTTAAATTTTTCCATGTTGATTCTGACAAACTGAAAACTTGTCAACGTTAACCGTAATATTTCAATAATAACCGCCGCAAAAACAATAACATTTGCCGCAGCTATGGAACCGCGTTTTTCATGAGTTAAATCCCAAAAACCATCAAGAGGATGGGTACAAATATACAATGAATATTTTAATGTCCTGCCAAGATGCCGCCACCATGCTTTATCTGTTAAATACATCATGCTTCCTTAATCTCCTTGACAAGCTTAATGGAACGCTTTACGGCTAACGGCACAATAATTAATATTG
>Ga0268262_10007506_pt1 | contig 10144 bp, 10 predicted proteins | sample TergutNc150P3_FD_190354 | JGI IMG/M metagenome (GOLD analysis project Ga0268262, IMG submission 190354) | Nasutitermes corniger P3 segment gut microbial community from laboratory colony in Florida, USA - Nc150 P3 (SPAdes) (version 2) | ecosystem: Host-associated > Arthropoda: Insects >...
CGGTATTTCCGTTGAATGGGCTTAAAGCTATGTGCTTTTCAATTTTATCCAAAATTGCCGCCTCTTTTGGAGCGTAGTCCCATAAGTCTGCGGAAACTGTTATTAAAAGTTCAAAATCTTTTGCCTTTTGCAAAGACTCTTTTAAATTTGCGTTTATGCCAGCTTTTTCAAGGCAGGCTCTGTTTGCAACAGGGTCGCCAGAGCGGGCAATGCCGTCTGCTGCTTGAACCGGCAAAAAGGAACCACCGAAAAGTTGTGCTTTGTTGCCAATTTTTTCAGCAAGTTTTTTGAATGCTGCAATTTCTTCCGCTGTGCAGGTGGTGCCAAGAACTATGGCTATTTTTCCTTTTGTCTCTTTTATAAGCTCTGCAACTTTGGGAATATCGCCGTTTAGCAACCTATTTTCGTGTACGCTTTGAACAACATCTCTTGCCGCATTTGAAAGCCAGCTTCTGTTCACTTCTGCATTGCAGCGCGGCGTGATTCTATAAACAACTCCGTCTGCGTAATCAACCCATATATTTGCGCCGAGGGAATCGTCCATAGATATGGTTGGGACTTTGCTCAAAGCCCAAACGCGCTTTCTAAAACGGAAGGCTTTATCGGTTAATGCTCCAACGGGGCAGATGTCGCTGAGGCATCTGTCGTAAGGGTGGTTTAATTTTTCGTTTGGGAATGTTGTGATGTAAGTGTGCCCGCCTCTTGATGCGAGCTGCAACTGCTCGTCTCCTGCAACGTGGCGCATGAATCTAACGCATCTGTCGCATTGAATGCAGCGTTCTTCGTCTAGGGCAATTCTGGGTCCTAAATCAACTCGCTTGCCGCCTCTGTGCTGCCCCTTGCTATCGGTGGAGGCGTGTTCGGGATTTCCGTGGTAGAGTTTTCCGACTTCGGGGCTCAACCTGCTATTTGAGGCTCCCGCCATCACATAATTTTCTTGGAGCAAGCACTCGCCGGCTTTGTCGCAAATTGGGCAATCCAAAGGGTGATTCACGAGCAAAAATTCCAAAACCGCTTTGCGCGCCTCTGCAACGCGAGGGCTGCTCGCCGGGGTTGCAACCTTCATGCCTGCGTGCACAGGTGTGTAGCAACCGATGGTGAGTGCCATTCCTCTAGGTCCGTCCACCTCAACCAAGCACTGGCGGCAGTTTCCGCTAACAGGCAAATATCCGTGATAGCACAAATGCGGCGTTTCAATTCCAACCGCTTTTAGAGCCTCTATGAGGTTTGTGCCGCCGGGAACCTGAACTTCTTTGTTGTCCACAGTGATTGTCACCAGCGGTGAAGAAGCCGTTGGCAATACAGGCATATTATAATGGTTGCTCATATATTATATGGTAATATATAAAGTTCATAACCCGTGCTTCTGCCACCATACGGGTCTTGCCTTAAAATTCCCTTTTCTAGCAAGTCTTTTATGTCTCTAAGGGCTGTATCTTGCGAACATTTTGCGATTTTTGCCCATTTTGAGGTGTTTAGTTTTCCGGTAAAACCGTCCATCAACTTATTCAGCATTAAACGCTGCCTGCTATTTAAAGGCGTATCTTTGTGCTTATCCCAAAAATTAGCCTTGAAAAGCACAGAATTTGTTATTTTCTCAGATTCAAGCAAGGCTTTTTTCAAGGTTTCCAAAAACCACAAAAGCCAGTCTGTTATATCACCATTTCCGTACTGAGTTTTTTCCAGCATATCGTAATATTTTTTTCTCGATTTCAAAATTTGCGCAGACATGCTGTAAAATCTTTGCGAGCTATTATCCGAGCGTGCAAGCATCATATCGGATATTGCGCGGGCTATTCTTCCATTGCCGTCATCAAAGGGGTGTATGGTCACAAACCAAAAATGCGCAATGGCAGATTTTAGAATATAGTTGGGTTCATTTTCCTCATTGAACCATTTTAAAAACTGAGCCATTTCTTCCGAAAGCCGCTCTGGTTCTGGGGCTTCGTAATGAACATTTAAATGCCCCATTCTGCCAGATACTATCTGCATTTCCTCTTTTCTGTATTTTCCAACGGATATTGTTGGGAATTGCCCATAAGAAAAAAGAACCTTATGCCATTCAAATAATCTTTTTTCTGTTAGTGCCTTCTTAAAATTCTGCGTGGCATCTAGCATCATTTCAACAACTCCGTCTATAGCTCTGCTGGATTTCACCGCATTGCCTGCATCTATGCCCAAACGCTTGGCTATTGAAGAGCGCACTTGTTCATAATTCAATTTTTCCCCTTCAATTTCAGAAGATTTCAGCACGTCTAAAGTAAGGGTATTGAGCATAGCCTCTGTTTTCTGTGAAAATCCCATAGCGAGCATCAAGCCGCATATCTTGCCCTGCAAGCGAATTACCTCACCAAGCAAAGGAGTAACCGCACTTTCCTTCCAAGAAAATGCAGTCCAGTTCTTGCGATTATGTATGGCATTTTTTTTCACCATGCGGAGAATATACAAATTATTCTCCGCAAATTTGCGGCGAATATCTTACTCCTATTTCTTTGTGCAAGAACGATATCCAGTTTTAATAGCCGCATCATACATCTCACTATTATAGAAATACATGACCATATAATCTATTGAGGGGTGTATACATCTTACTTTCCAGTCAGTTGGACAACCTTCTGGCTTGAATTCTTCTTCTTCTCTACTACAGGATTCTTCCCTAAGAGCCATACCATCTTTCTCTTCCATACAGAAAGTATTACCAACCTGGCAACCAGGACCATAGCTCTTTCCTTTATCCCCGTCTCCGCCTCCTCCGTCATCTGAAGAGCAGGAAAGTGTGAATGCCAAGGCAAGCCCTAAGGTTGCCGCCAAGAAAAAACGAGAGATTTTCATAGTAAACTCCTATTTAGCTAATAATAACAAAATAAATATACAAAAAATTTGCTGTTTTGTCAAATAACCAGCAACGATTCGTCCCAGCTTTCGTGCTTTTCAAAACCGAGAAGATTCGCAGTTGTAGCTGCAATGTTTGAAAGACCTGCATTCTGAATGTTTTTTAGCTTCAGTTTGCCGCCTGTTGCATTATCGTATAGGATAAACGGAACTGGATTCAATGTATGAGCCGTTTTTGCCTTAAAGGAGCCGTCTTTGTTTTTCGCGGGCTGCTTTGTTTTTTTGTCTATCTCGTACATTTCGTCTGCATTGCCGTGGTCTGCGGTTATCAAAGCAACTCCTCCCATAGCGTCTAGAACAGGCAAAATGCGGGCAATCGCCAAATCCACAGCTTCAACAGCCATAGTTGCAGCGCGGAAAGAACCGGTGTGCCCAACCATATCTCCGTTTGCAAAGTTACAACGCAAAGTGTTGTATTTGCCGCTTTTGAGTGCCTCTATCATAGCATCTGCGATTTCCGCAGATTTCATCCAGGGGCGTTGCTCAAATGGAATAACATCGCTTGGAACTTCAAGGTATGTTTCGCCGTCAAATTTGCCGGAGCGGTTGCCGTTCCAGAAATATGTCACGTGCCCGAATTTCTGCGTTTCGGAGCATGCGAATTGCGTTAATTTGCTCTTTGCAAACCACTCGCCGCTTGTGTTTTTAATCGCTGGAGGAGGAACCAAAAAGCGGTTGGGGAGTTTCAAGTCGCCATCGTATTGAAGCATTCCGGCATAAGTTACTTTGGGAACTCGTTTGCGGTCAAAGTGTGTGAAGGAACTTTCTTCAAAGGCTCTTGTTATTTCAATAGCTCTGTCTCCGCGGAAGTTGAAGAATACCACCGAATCGCCATCTTTGATTGTGCCAACAGGCTCATTGTTTTTTGCAATAACAAAGGGCGGCAAGTCTTGGTCTATTGTGCCTTTGTATTTTTCGCGCAATGCTTTTATGGCTACAGATGCGCTCTCAAATTTATCGCCTTCACCAAGCACGTGAATTTGCCAGCCAAGCTCAACCATTTTCCAGTTGGCTTCGTATCTGTCCATTGTAATTTTCATTCTGCCGCCGCCGCTCGCTATGCAAACATCAAAAGCTGAATCACTCGAGTCGGCACAGAATTTTTCAAAAGGCTCTACATATTCCAAGGCACTTGTTTCTGGAACATCGCGCCCGTCTAGGAGAATATGAACTCTAACACGCTTCAAACCTTCTTTCTTTGCCTCTGCTATCATGGCTTTAAGGTGGTCTATGTGGCTATGCACATTTCCGTCTGAGAACAAACCTATAAAGTGGAGCGTTCCGTTTGCCGCACCTTTTACAACTTCTTTCCAAGCATCTCTTTTCCAAATTTCGCCTGCCTTTATGGAGTCTGCAACCAAGGCTGCTCCCTGATTGTAAACCTGCCCTGCACCTATGGCATTGTGCCCCACCTCGGAGTTGCCCATATCTTCATCGCTTGGCATTCCAACGGCTGTGCCGTGCGCTCTGAGCGTTATGTTTGGATATTTGGCAAATAGGTTATCAAGCGTGGGTTTGCGAGCAAAAGCCACCGCATTGCCAACTTCGTTTTTGGAAATCCCAACACCGTCCATAACTATGGTTAGAAGGGGACCTTTTATACCTGCGAAAGAGGAGAGTTTATTTAGCATACTGGGAAAATAGTAAATGCTGATGAATATGAATTAAAATTTCATTTTTCCTTTAACATCTTCTGCCAGATCCAAGTTTTCAAGCGCAGAAAGCAAGCAAAAGCCGAACTCTGCGGCTGTTCCCGCTCCCCTTGATGTTATTATCTCTCCGCTAATAACAACGGGAACGTCTAAATATTTTCTGCAAAGAGGCTCAACATCTGCCCTTGCCGCCGGAAAGCTCGTGGCTTCGTGGTCGCGGAGAATTCCAGCACTCGCCAAAACTTTTGGAGCCGCGCATATAGCGGCAATTTTATTGCCTTCCTCATAGCTTTTTATCAGCAATTTTTTTACCAAGTCGCTTTTCAACAGGTTTTCGGTGCCTGGTCCGCCACCTGGCAAAACAAGCAGGTCAAAAAGCACAGCCTCAATCTGCGATAAAAGCGAGTCTGCCACAACTGTTATGTTATGCGAGCCTGTAACTTCTTTTTTATCGCTGATGGAAGCGGTTTGAACCTTAATCCCGCCTCGGTGGAGAATATCGTAGGGGGCAACGAATTCAAGTTCTTCGAAACCAGTTGCTAAGAGAAAGAGGGCTGTTTTCATAATGTGGAGAATTTAGAAAAAAAATGTCTATATTTAATATGAATTAACCCATACGTGGAGGTTCTTATGAACAGAGTTGGATTTCTTGCAAAAATCGCAATGGTTGCGAGCATTTTCGCTGCTTTAAGTTGCTCAGACGACAAAGATAACAAAGGCGACGGTGGTGGCTCTGGAAAATGGTGTGTGATAGGTCAGGGTGAAGGTCAAAGGTGTGCTGAAATAGGTGCAAAGTATAAATCGGATATAGACCCAAGCCAGCAAAAAATGACAGAAGAAATCTGTAATATGTATGGTGCAGCAAATGCTTCAATAAAAACCGAAAAGCCAAGTGGTTGCATAGTTATAACGGAATAATCCCCACCGCCTCTGCCCACTTGATTTCCTCTGGAATATCCTTATCCGGCAACATAAGGCGGCAAATTTCGCTCAAAACCTTTTTGGGTGAAATGCCGCTTTCTCTCTCCTTGCAAATTCCGTCTGAGCCGTCTCTCTTGCTCAGTTTCTTTCCGTTTGAATCGTAAATAAGGCTGTGGTGAATGAATTGCGGCATCTCTGTTCTGCCTATGATTTTTGCAAGAGTTATTTGCTTATCCACGGAATCTTTCAAATCTTCGCCACGCACAATCAAATCTATGCCCTCTTCAAAATCGTCAATGACAACGGCAAACTGATATGTCCATTGCTCAAGCGCATCCTTAACGGCAAAATCTTCGCCTTCTGGATTTTTCAGCATAATTTTCGGTTTATCGGTTTTGTAGAATTCATATAGCAAATCTTTTTTCTGCAACATTTCAAAATACTTTTCATAAATTCCATATCGCTCGCTTTGAATGCTCTCGCTTTGCCACTCAAAACCGAGCCACTCCAAATCCTTTTTTATAATATCCGAAAAATGCTTTGAACAGCGCAATTTATCGTGGTCTTCAATCCTCAAATGAATAGAGGCGTTTTTTTCCTTTGCAACAGCGGCAACACAGAGCGCACTCCAAATATGCCCTTTGTGCAAATATCCTGTTGGGCTTGGGGCAAAACGTGTTTTCATCTTTGCGTGCGGCGCGGAACCGTTCCAGGATCCGCTTTGGGAGAGAGGTTTTTAGCAGAGGCAAGCGCAAGCATAAGGAGCAAATCGCCCTGCCCGCCTATGGTGCTTTCTTGAATCATAAAATCATCGGCATTATCGTAAAACACTCCGGCATCTGTGTTGAATTTTTCAAAGGAGTTGTTTTTTGGAATGGTAAAATATTTTCGCATTTCCAAATGAGCCGCTTTGTCTCCCGGACCTTCTGATAAAGCACCTGTGGGAAAAACTTTTGTCAAGCGGTAAATTCCGTTATAAACATTGCGAATGCTATACGGCAAATTAGCAGAAGCGAGCATTGCTATGCCCCAGTTATTGCGGCCAAACACGTAGTCCAAAACTCCCAAAAAGGGCAAGGACAATTCTTTTCCCTGCAAACGCTGCGCCCTTAAATGAACATTCGCCATGCCAATCCAGCGATGCAAACTGCCCCACACATAATCGCCCGTAACATTCCATATATTTTCCCGCTCATAGCGGCTCGCTTCCAAAAGCAGGCGACTTTTTGCGGCTTCGCTTCCCTGTTCCGCCAAGCGGTAATTCGCAAATGCGTTCCAATCGCTCCAACTCACTTCGCTTGCGGCAGGCGGTGCATAAGCCTTTATGTCTCCGAGTTCTGCGGCTGCTAGTGCCATGTTGTCTTCGTCTGTTTGGTCAAAATAAAAATCGTTGATTTTATTGCGTTCAAATGCAGATGTTTGAGTATCGCTTTGCCTTGCGCGGGCATAAATCGCTTTTGCTTTTTCTCTGTATTTTGCGGCTGAGTTTGCATCTAAGTTTTTGAACACGTTTGCGCCCAAAGCGAGTGTTGCGGCTGTGCTTCCCATGTGCGCGCGAGACAAAGCGCACAATGCGGGTCTTTTGCCATTCAAAGCGTCCATTTCTGGAAGTCGCCAACCCTGTTCGTGGTCTTTGCTGTCTCCCACTTGTATCACAAAAGTATTTTCGTCTGGAAATGTTTTGAGCAAATAATCAAGGCTGTATTTGGCTTCGTCTAGAATATCCGGTAAATTTGATGTGCTTTGAACTTTAACAAAAAGGGAAGGGTTTTCCATATAAGCGCTCAACAAATGCCAAGCGAGGTAAGCCTCGTTCAATGTGAATTTTATATAGTCGCCAGCATCATAATGCCCGCCTTGCATATCCACGGTTCTGTGAGGAACCCCCTCTTGCCAAGCACCCTGCCTCCAATCGCCTTTAACTTTATGTACAATAGCGGCACTGTCTCCCGAATGTTTGCTGCGCATAGCGCGCAGGTGCATAAGCGTTTGGGTGGCGAATAGGGAATATGGGTCATCTTTAATGAGCACTTGCTGAGTTTGGGCACCGGGCACTTCCAAAGCGTAGTCACCTTTTTCTTTTAACTTGCTGAAATCTATTGTGTATGTAAATGCTTGTGCTGCAAAAATGTTATCGCCAGGTTTGCCTGCGGGAATTTTGCCGCTCAAAACAGTCACATCGTTTTTTTTCAAATTCCAAATTTGTCCGGCAATATCGGTATCGGAGAGAACAATGGCAGTTTTGTTGCGTTCCGGCGCATATCCGGCTTGGTTTATTCTAATCCAAACACCTGCTTGGGCAGAGAAAAAGAACCCCGTAATGGCTATTGTGAATAGGGGAGAGGAAGCATTCATCGCTTCCACCTGCTATACATCGCGCAGCCGCCATAGAAGAAGATAATAATCAAGAGCGTTGCAATGGGTTTATCAAAAGGGTTGTATTGCCATTGGGCAATTTTGTCTAAATACAAATGCAAAAATTCTATTACAACGCTGTGCAAAAGATATGCGTAAAAAGATACCTTGCCCAAACTTCTGAGCAAAGATATTGAAAGAATTTTAACCACAATGCCTTTGTCGTTTGCCAAAAAGAGCAATAAAGCGGCATATAAAATTGGCGCTGCAATATGGTAAGATAACACAATATGTACCTTACTGAAAAGGCAAATGTTCAAGCATTGCAGAGTTGCAACTGCGAATAAAAACAAATCGTTTGGCAGGGCTTTTCTAGGCAGCGGAATTGCCTTATTGAAAAATAATTTTCCAAGCAACATACCGGAGAAAAAATTTATGCCTCTAAAAGCATTTGGCATTTCCTCAAAATGAAGAACAACAAAAATCGAAAGTGCCCAAGAACCTAAAAACAACAACCAAAGAGATTTATTGCCAAGTTTGTTCAAAAATCTTGAAAAGCCCGGTGTTAAGATATAGCACAGAAAAAATACGGACAAAGCCCAAGAAGGCTGGTTGAGGTGGAATCCCAATTTTGGTACAAAAGCCCATAACAGAGATATATGCAAAGCGAGTGTTTTAATCGCATAAGCGGTATTGTCTAAAATATGCGTTCTGCAAATTGTTATGGCAAAGATGATCAAAGTGCAAATTATATGCAAAGGGTAAAGCCGCCTAAAACGCTCTTTCATAAAAGCTTTCAACTTAGGCACTCGTTCTTTTCTGCTGAACAACACAGAATAGATAAAACCGCTCAACAAAAAGAATACATCTGCGGTAAAAAATGGTGCATTTATTATGGTTCCCCAAAAAGTTCCTTTTGCATAAGAGAGCAAATCAGACGATGAAAAATGCAGCAGGACAATATTTAGAGAAGCCAAAAAACGCAGAGTATCCAAAGCGGGGAAGTAGCGCATATTAGATGATGATTCTCCCTAAGCTCCGCAGCACTTCTTGTACTTTTTTCCAGAACCGCAAGGGCACGGATCGTTTCTGCCAACGGTTTGTTCTTTGCGCACGGGTTCCGGTTTAACCATGCTGCCTTCGGTTAGCAGCCACTCGTTGTTTTTTCGCACAAATTCGGAAATTTCGTGATGCTCTCTAACAACTCCGTCCTGCTTGAATTTTGCAGAAAATTCAACCACGCCTGTATTGTGTTCCTCATCTGTTTTTGATTTGATAATTTCAAGACCAATCCACTCGGAACGCTCGCTCCACTGCCTAGCACCTTTCTCGTCAAAATCCTTTCGCTGCTTTTCTTCAAGGCTATCTCTGAGCCAGAGAATTTCTTTTTTTGCGTAAGCGGTATAGCGCGAGCGCATAAGCACTTCTGGGCTGCTGGCTAGTGCTGTTTTTTTGATTATAGGTTCGCAGCACGTAGCGTAGCTTTTTCCTGAACCGCAGGGACAAATTTCATCACTCATATTGTTTTCCTCAAAAGCCAAATTTCCTCTTTGCCTACTCTGCTCGCAATGCTCTTTCTAGGCACAATTCTCTCTTCAATCTCCATTATCCCGTTGAATCTAGCTTCAAGTTCTTTGCTAGATATGCTGTAAGGAGGCTCATAGCCGTATTTTTCTTCGCACAGCGGGCAAAAAAATCCTATCAAAAATCCATCGTCCTTTAACATTTTTAACCACATTTCCACATACTCGTCTCGCCTGCCGGGTTGAATGGAATTAAAACCGAAATAATCGTAAATAATATCAAACTTTTTTCCGCCTCTTTTTTCTTCGCAGGGGCTTAGCAAAAACATATCCAAATTCAAGGCTTGCAAATTGCTGTTGTTATTTGCGAGCTGCTCCATTGAATCCAAAGCCGATGGGCAAAAATCAACAGCCAGAACATTGTGTCCGCGTTTTGCAAACGCCTCTGCATCCCAGCCTTTGCCTGCGGCAGGAACAAGAACATCTCCAGATTTTGGGCAAGACGGATGCTCAAAAAAATCCAGCAATGCTGGAGTTGCTTCGCCTAAATCCCATTCATCCAAACCCCGTTCATACAACATTTCCCAATATTGCGAAATATTTGGCGTTAAGGTCATTTCGTTCATACCGCCACCTTGCTTAAAGAGTTGTTTGAGAGTTGCCCGCAAGCAGCCAAAATATCGCGCCCTCTAGGGTTTCTGATATTTATTTGCACGGCCTCCGCTCTTACAAAATTTAGAAATTCGTTCACCTCTTGTTCGGAAGGAGCTTGCAATTCTGGGTTTTCGTTGTCGTTTAAAA
>Ga0268262_10007507_pt1 | contig 10143 bp, 11 predicted proteins | sample TergutNc150P3_FD_190354 | JGI IMG/M metagenome (GOLD analysis project Ga0268262, IMG submission 190354) | Nasutitermes corniger P3 segment gut microbial community from laboratory colony in Florida, USA - Nc150 P3 (SPAdes) (version 2) | ecosystem: Host-associated > Arthropoda: Insects >...
CCTGCCCCACAAGCCCGCCGACATTGCTCTCCCCGCTCACTCCCCCCAACGCGAAACTCCGCCGCACCTCCCCCGCCCCCGAAACCCTGAGCAGACCGACCAGCCCGCCCACATTCTCCGACCCGTAAACCTCCGCCGCGGAATAACTCTCTATAATCTCCCCGCTGTTCACGCCCACAAGCCCCCCCGCGTCGCTCTCCGCCCTGTCGGCGACGACCACGCCCGACCCGAAACAGCCGTCTATCCGCCCGTTGTTGCTCCCCGCCAGCGCCCCCACGGCGTAACGCCCCCTCACCGTGTCCGCGACGACCCCCACGCCCGAAACGGAAGCCCCGTACCCCACAACGCCGAACAGCCCCACATGCCCCGACGACGGTCTGTTTATGTACAGATTGCGAATGACAAAAACCGCCCCGCCCCGCCCGAAAAACCGCCCGGTGAAAGGAGGCCCGCCGCCCCCCCCTATAGGCTCGAACGGCGAAACGCGGCTGGCCGAAGCGTCTATATCGCAAACAAGCTCGTAACTCCCGGAAAGCGGATACCCCGGCCGCCCGATACGCCGGAGGTCGTCGAAAGAGGCAATACGAAAAACGCCCTGAGCCGACACGGAACAGGCGGCAAAGAGGATAAAAAAGATAAAATACGGAGATGTTCTATTGATTGTCATCTATCATAAATATAAATTACAACAAGAATGGAGAAGCCCAGTATTATATTTTGGCTTTTTATTGCAAAAAAGCATTGACTTTTGCGATGAGATATATTATCTTACTTCGGTGGTGTCATGATCAAACGGCTAAACCCTCGATACAAGGAGCGTAATTGTGGGGAAATTGAAAAGCGAAGTCAATAACGGCGTCGGGCAAAAACCTGCCCGTAATGACGAGATCGTTGATAACTCTATGCGGTTTAGCAATAGCGATGTTTCCCTTGATGATGTGATTGAGCGCAACGGCGGTCATATTGTTTTGGCTAACATGGACGGCTTGTTCGCGCCCGTTAAGGATTAGAGACCGCCCATGAAAGAGAATTCGTTCAACGCTATCTTCGGCGACGTAATCAGCTACTTGGAGGGACTTAAGGGGGCGACCGGAGTTACCGGAACCGCGGACGCTAGACAACATATCTGCGCTTGTATTCGGGATGCGCGTGATGGTATGGAAAAAAGATATGCCGACATCAATAAATATGTCAAAACGAATTTTATGAAATCGGTCGAAGGAAAGACCGCGCTGCTTGACCGCCATAAGTGCGCCGCTACCTTAATGGTGGCGTTTTTAGAACAACCGATTGATATCAAAACTCCAATAATCCCAACCATGAAAGAGAGGTTGGCGATCCGAATCGGGTTATCAATAATGCTGACGATGATTTTAGACATGAACGGTAAAGATGTCGAAGAAACCAAGAGCGACACGGCGTTTTCTATTTTTCTAAAAGACAACAAGAATGCTTTCAACTTTCCCGAAGTATTGAGTGACGACAATCCTTATGAACAAAATTGGGAGTTAGAATTGTATTTTGCGCGTCGAGAAAATAAGTTATTTATACTTTCACTTGCAAACGAATTGTTCTGTATAGAAAAATACAACCGTATGATTGCCGGAGTTGAGTCTGTTTGATATGGTAACGCCGCATTCCATCAACCCAAAAAACCCGTAAGCGGCGATGAAGCGTTCGCCGCCTTCGACGTTCCGGCCATGCCGGCCAGAAACGCCTGCCGACCCGCTTTTACCGCGTGCTTGAAAGCCTCCGCCATAAGCACCGGGTCGTCGCTGGCCGCTATCGCGGTGTTCAGCAGCACCGCGGCGGCGCCCATCTCCATAGCCTCCGCCGCGTGCGACGGCCTGCCGATGCCGGCGTCCACTATCACCGGCAAGGCCGACTCCGCGATCATTATCTCCAGCAGTTCCGCCGTCCGCAGACCCCTGTTGGTGCCTATGGGCGCGCCGAGCGGCATCACCGCGGCGGCTCCGGCGTCGGCCAAACGGCGCGACGCGTAGAGGTCGGGGCACATGTACGGGAGAACGACGAAACCCTCCTTGGCCAGCGTCTCGGTCGCCCTCACCGTCTCTTGGTTGTCCGGCAGCAGATAGGCGCTGTCGCTTATAACCTCTATCTTTATCCAGTCGCCGCACCCGACCGACCGCGCCAAACGGGCGATCCGCACGGCCTCCTCGGCGTTGCGCGCGCCGGATGTGTTTGGCAGCAGGATCTTCCCCGCCGGGATATGGGCCAAGACGCTCTCCTTTGGACGCTCCATGTCCACGCGGCGGAGCGCCACCGTGACGACGTCGCACTCGGCGGCGGCTAATACATCCTTTATTATCCGGTCGTCGCGATACTTGCCGGACCCCGTGATCAAGCGGGAGCGGATCGTAACGCCGGCAATCTTAAGGTCGTCGCTGTCCATAATCCTAATCCCCCTTAACCCTGTTATATACATGCGCCCCGGGTTCCACCGACTTCGTTATCCACGTGTTCCCGCCTATGACCGCGCCTTTTCCTATTACCGTGCCGCCGCCCAGGATTGTCGCGTTGGCGTAGATTATCACGTCGTCCTCTATGTCCGGGTGGCGCTTCTGACCGGCTTTCGGGCGGCCGTCCTTGTCAAAAGGGGAGGTGGCTCCCAATGTCACGCCTTGGTATATCTTCACGTTGCCGCCTATCCGGCAGGTCTCGCCTATGACCACGCCGGTTCCGTGGTCTATGAAGAATCTGGGGCCTATCCGCGCGCCGGGGTGGATGTCTATGCCGGTGCGGGAGTGGGCGCGTTCCGACAGTATGCGCGGGATTATCGGCACGCCCATCGAGTACATGCGGTGGGCCACGCGGTGGGTGGCTATCGCCTCCACGCAGGGGTAGCTCAGTATGACCTCGTCGAAGAACTTTGCGGCGGGGTCGCCGGCGAGCGCCGCCGAGACGTCCTCCAGCAGCATCTCCCTGATCTCCGGCAGCGACTCGACCATCTCGACCAAAGCGCGCGCGGCCCTCTCCTCGCAGTCGCACCCGCCGCAGTTAAGATCGTTGACGCGGCAGTGATAGCTGAAGGCCTTGTACAAATGCTCGCCCAAGCGCGACGATATGGCGTTGAGCCGAGAAGCCAGCTCGCCGACAGCCCCGTCGCCTTGATCAAACCTCCGGCCGTGATAACCCGGAAACAGGACGGTCATAATGTCGTCGAACATCTCGTACACCTCTTCGCGCCCCAAGACATCCAAACCGTCGTCGCCGGTCGGCGCGCCCTGGTTCAAGCGGGCGGCGATCCGGGGGATACGGGACTTCAGCCAGTCCTTAGTAATTGTATTTTCGTGTATGTTCATAATTATGCCGAATCATGCAAATGCTTAATCCACTGCGTAAAGAACTCCGTGCGATGCGATCTCCACAGATTCATCGGATTCTCCAAATCCACGTTTTTCGGCGGATCTACGTCCGTCCTGCCCTTGGCGGCGTCGCGGCTGTACTCTTCCACCAGGCGCGTAGGCTCGTACTCCGGGTGGCCCAGGTGAATCAGGAAGCGGTTGTCGGCGCTTTCGAAGATGACGTACCCGGCGCCTTCGGCGTGGGCCAGCAGGTTTATGCTGCCTGCTTCGCGTTCGTGTTCCAGCACGGCGTCGTCTATGCCGGAGTGGCGGCTTTGGGGGCACCAGAACCAATCGTCCATCTCGCCGGTTATGGGGTGGTCGCGGTTCAGGTTCACCGTTTTGTAGACGCCGAAGACCTTCTTGTCGTAGGCGGTTTTGTCGATCCCCAGATATTTGGCTAAAGCAAGACCGCCCCAGCAGATGCCCAGCGTCGACGTTACGTTTCTTCGGGCGTACTTTAGGATGCGCTTGATCTCCTCCCAGTAGCTGACCGCCTCGAAGGGTATCTCCTCGACGGGGGCGCCGGTGACGATCAGCCCGTCCAGGCGCGACCGCGCGACCGCCTCCTCGAAGGGGACGTAGAGCTTGTCTAAGTGCGTCTGGTCGCTAGACGTGTATGTGTGCGTCCGCAGGCGTATCCAAATAGGCTCTATCTGCATGACCGAGCGCCCGAGCGGCTGCAGCAGGCTGAACTCGTAGGTCTGCGCCTTTGGCATTATGTTTAAAATCCCGATGCGCAGGGCGCGTATGTCCTCCCGCAACGCGTCGTCGCTGGTGACGCATTGCACCTGCCTGCTCTCCAAGGCGCTTATGCCGTGGTAGTCTCGGGGAACTACAATCGTCATATTATCCTTTTGTTTTCCTTCTTTTTCATGTTTTTAGAGGTGCAAATCTCATAAATATAATATTTGAAATCTTTAAAGTCTTTAAAATCTTTAAAGTCTTTAAAATCTTTAAAGTCTTTAAAATCTTTAAATCTTTTTTAGACGGAAGGCTTCGCCTTCCATAGATAGTTCGGGGGCTAAACCCCCGAACTTCAGTCAACTGCAACGTCAAAAGATTTTGACTTTGACTTTGATTGAATATGCGGGGTTTAGCCCCGCATATATCTATGAAGCCGAAGGCTTCGTCTAAAAAAGATTTGTATGTTTTAAGGCTTCGTCTAAAAAAGATTTAAAAGAATTTGACTTTGTTTTAATTTGAAGGGAAATAATATATATTATCATAGATATTTATAAAACATTACCCCACAGACACAGAGTAGGGCTATAAATCGTGCAAGCGTTATGCAAAAATTGCGGGTTTTCCGGTATGTTCGATCCGAATAAGGCTCCGGATCAACCGTTTGTTATAAAGTGCCCTAACTGCGGTGGGGCTATTCAGATGCCCGGACGCGCCGCTACGCAGACGGGGCCGGCGGCGCCGCAACCCGGCCCCGCGGCCCAATCCGCGCCGCCGCCGGCCAAACCGGCCCTGAAACCGGCGGCTCCGGGGGCCAAGCAGATCGACTCGCTCTTGCGCACTATGGTCGAACTCAAGGCTTCCGACCTCCACCTCTCCAGCGAGTGCCCGCCTATGATCCGCAAGGACGGGGAGATGGCGGCCGTGCCTAACTGGCCCGCGCTCTCCGCCTCGGAAGTGAAAAACCTGCTCTGGCCCATCACCCCGGAACGCAACAAGGAGCAGTTCGAGCAGCGCCACGACACCGACCTCGCCTACGAAATCGAGGACGTGGCCCGCTTCAGGGTCAACATATTCATGGACAGGAAGGGCATCGGCTCGGTCTTCCGCGTCATACCAAGCAAGATCATCACCGTCGAAGACCTCAACCTATCCAAGGAGATACTGGGGCTTTGCAAACTGCCTAAGGGGCTGGTGCTGGTCACGGGGCCTACGGGTTCGGGCAAGTCGACCACGCTCTGCGCGATGGTCGATTACATAAACCGCACGCGGAAAGACCACATGATCACCATAGAAGACCCTATCGAGTTCGTCCACGAAAACAAGAACTGCCTCATAAACCAGCGGGAGGTGCACGAACACACCGACTCCTTCAAAAACGCCCTGCGGGCGGCGCTGCGCGAAGACCCCGACATCGTCTACATCGGCGAGATGCGCGACCTGGAGACGATATCCATAGCCATAGAGACCGCCGAGACCGGGCACCTGGTCTTCGGCACCCTGCACACCTCCACCGCCCCCTCCACCGTCGACCGGATCATAGACCAGTTCCCCGGCGACAAGCAGGAGCAGATCCGCATGATGCTGGCCGACAGCCTGCGCGGCGTAATCTGCCAGATGCTCTGCAAAAAGACGGGCGGCGGGCGCGTGGCCGCCATGGAGGTGCTCATCGTAACCCCCTCCATCTCCAACCTGATCCGCGAAAAAAAGACCTTCATGATACAATCCATCCTGCAAACAGGAAAGAGCCTGGGCATGTGCACAATGAACGACAGCTTCATGGACCTGGTCAAACAGCGGACAGTCTCCCCGGAAGAGGCCTACGAAAAGGCGCTCGACAAGCCCGGGCTGCTGGGAATGTACGAGAAGAACGGGATCGGAACGGGCTGGCTCAATAACAAAGGCCCGCAATAATCATTGTTGTTCGTCCGTACATTAATGTATATTAATTTATATTACTAATCCTTAAAAAAGATAACCTAGGAAAGACTATGTCTTTTGACGACCACGACCGTTTTGTCGCTAAGAACCGCTCCTTGGCCCAGGCCGAGGACTTGGCCCGGCGCGACGACGCTTTGGATAAGAAGGGGTATGATTACCTTAGGGGGCGCGACGACAGCTCCTGCTTCAACTGCAAGATGAAGCAGACCTGCCGCGAGTTTTCGGCGCGGCGCAGCGGCGGGACCAGCGGCGTCGTCTCCTTCGGCGGGGAAGAGAGGATGATCTGCGACAAGTACCTGCCGGCTGAAAAGGCGCAGAAAGCCATGAGCGACAAGCAGGTAAAGTCGCTCCTCAAAAATATAAAAAAGGGATACTGATATGGAGAACTCACCCCTCGAACTCTACGAAACGGCTTACAGGCTGCACTACGCCGAGAACAAAATCGCGGAGGCGCTAAAGTACTACGAGGCGCTGATAAAGGAGTTCCCGGAATCCAACGAGTGCGGCTACGCCGTAGTCCAGATCCAAAAAATAAAGTCCAACGACGTCGCCGCCTCCATATCCGTAAAAGGCAAGGCGCACCCGCTGGCCGCCATCTCGTTCATCCTATGCCTGCTGCTCCTATGCGCCGTAGGCGGAGCCTGGATCCTGCTCCAAAACAAACTCTCAATCACCCAACGCCAAGCCTCCCTATCCGCAAGAGCCTTGGCCAACGTCCTAAACGGCAACGACGAAGACGCCATAACGCTCCTAGGCGAAATGAAACTCCTGTCCAACACCGACATAACACCCTACGAACTCTCCGCCCAAATCTACCGGAAAGCCGGAAAAATAGAAAAAGCCCGAGCCGAATACGACACCTTCTTCAGCCTAAACCCCGATAAAAGGGATAAAACGATAGAAGAACTGGTCCCCGACCCGGGAGCGAAAAAAATAAAGAAATAAGGATTTTGATTCTATGGACGCGCAAAAAACAATAAACGCTATAACCCAGAAAATCGAAGACGGCTTCGTAGTCAACGAACACGGCCGCTGGCTCTACATGGCCGAACAACGCATCTACGAACGGCGCGTCATCGAACAAATCGTCAACGGCAACGTACTGGTAGACGGCAAGTGGGTATCCATAGGCCAAGCCATACGCCTATCGCGACGCAGCAAACAAGCGGCGGCGGCACAAGCGGCGACGCCAACCGCATCAACCCCTACGGCCCCTGCGTTGCACCAGGCGCACCCGGCGCACCCGGCGCAACGCAAACCGCCCCACCCCGCGCCCTTCTCCCCGCCGCACAACGAAACAACTTCCTTCGAAGCCGTAGGCGACATGATGGAAACCATCTGCATGGACATGTCCGCCATCATGAGACCGCCGACGCCGGAGACGGCGCAATACGCAAACACGGCAACGGACGCGGAAGACGACGGCCACCCGACCCACGTAGACTCGGTGCTGATCACCGGCCTCACGCAAAACACCGCCGCCGACCAGTCCCGATACGCAATCGCCTACATAGACGAACTGAACTTCTCACGCAAACGCAGCGGAATCCTCGGAAAATTGGCGAAACTATCCATGGCGCTAGCGGCCGTAGCGGCGGCGGTGCTGGTAATCATACATTATGTGGACTGATAAACAAACATGAAAATCAAACACATCATCGCCGCCGCCCTGCTCCTACACGCAACCGGCGCTTTCTGCGGCCTCCTGAACGGCTACTACCAAATCTCAAACCTGACGCTGACGTACAACGACAAGGACACACAGGGCTTCAATAACAACAACCTCTACATAATGGCGAGCGACAAACGCATACGGCTGGTCGGCGCGTGGCGCGGATACCCGCTGATGCGGGACGCCGTGATAGAAAAAACAATAGGCGACACGATCGTGCTGAGAGACGCGCAAAATTCGCAGATGCTCTTCAAATTCCGCGTCCGCAACAATACGATAAGCGGCCGCCACGCGGTAATAGACGAAGACGGCGGACGGCAGGTCATTGACTCTAAAGCCACCATACGGCAGCTGAGTCAGAGCGAGGTTGATAGGATTAGGGTTATATTTAGTTTGCCGTGAGCGTTACCATTTACCCATTTACCAACGTCCCACTGTTTCGGGCGGGTCTACTGTTATGTTTTTGTCGCTCTCTATCAATTGGATTATGTACATTCCAAGCTCTTTGGCTATTCTCTTAGCGTCTCTGTCTATACGGATCCCGGCCACGGCCGATATCAGCGCCTTGCCCTCCATCTTGGCCTCCTTCTCATTCTTGCGCAACCGATTCAGACGCTCAATCTGGTCATTTACGTCGTCTTTAGTCAAATGCGTCTTGACCTCTACTATCATGACCTCCTTGCCGTTTTCCAATATAAGGTCGGCCTCGGTGAACGCGCCGCCGCCGCCCTTGCGATAAAACTCTTTTCTGGCGGCGACAGAGTCGAATTGATACCCGTATTCGTCCATTTTCTTCCTTATTCCGGGAAGCAAGATCATTTCCGTGATGTAGCCGGTGGTGTTGCCGAAACGGCCGACCCAGTAGTTGACCGTTTTTGACAAGTCTTTTTGGGTCTCTTTGAGATCAAGCACGCTCTCTTTGTGGGACTCGGTAAGCTCTTTAATGGCCCTATCGGTCTCCTTCCGGGCCTCGGCCGCCTCCCTCATAGCAATGCCGATTCCGGCAACTATGTTCTCTAATTCCTCAAGCGTCGCCATTGCGTTTTGTCCTTTGCAGGGGAGGGGTTGCCGGTCATTGTTCATTGTTTATTGTACATATATAATATAATAAATTGTTTGAACGGAGCTACGTCAAAATCTTTTTAAAATCTTTTAAATCTTTTTTAGACGAAGCCTTCGGCTTCATAGATAAATGCGGGGCTAAACCCCGCATTTTCAGTCAAAGTCAAAACACTGGATTGCCTACGGCGAGATAAACAAGTTGCTTCGCTTCGCTCGCAATGACCGTCATTGGCTTCGCCGCGATAAACACGGTGCGAGGAACGAAGCGACGAAGCAACTTGTTTACTTCGGCGAAGCCAATCCAGTCTTTTGACTTTGACTTTGCCGTTGACTGAAAATCGGGGGGTTTAGCCCCCCGATTTATCTATGGAAGGCGAAGCCTTCCGTCTAAAAAAGATTTAAAGATTTTAAAGACTTTAAAGACTTTGATTTTAAAAGATTTTGATTTTATGTGTTTAACCCACTACAAAATAAAAGCGGTCGGCACCGGGAAGGAAGTGGTTGGTCCCGGTGCCGACCTGGCGACAGATACGTTAGGCCATGGTATCGCCGCGTAATCAAAATTTGGGCGGCCTAAGACGGCCGCCCACTTCACAAACCTTACTTCACCACGCTGAACACGAAGGAGACCTTTTCCTTCGTACCGTTCTTGTTTACCAACGCGCCTTTGACTACGTAGGTGCCTTCGGCGGCGTTGTTCACGTTCCACTTGGCTATTTCGCCGGTGCCGGAATTCGCTTTCACTTTGGCTACCGATTTTCCGGTGGCGTCAAAGATGTAGAGGCTTCCGCTCTTTACCTGCCGAGTAGAGAAGAACTTGATCGTGCCGTTCTTCGATACGGGGCTGGGGCCGGCGGTGAACGACGCGGCGGCTACCTTAACCGGCGCTACTGCAGCCTCGGTCTTCCCGTTGTATGTCGGGATCTCGCGGTTGGCGTCGGCTATGCTGTTTCTCTTGATCTCCCTGCTCACAGAGTCGCTGGCGAAGGTGTTCGCGGTCGGGGCCAGACGGATGTAGTACACGCCGGATTTTAAGCCGGTCGTCACAACCGCTGTCGCGGGCGTCCACTCTTTGTCGGTGCTCAATCTGTACTCCATCGCGGTCGTCGTGCCTCTCAGGCGGCCGTCCAAGGACAGCTCGGTGGCGGCGTTGTCAACTTTGACGGAATCCAGATCCGCGTTAACAGGCGGGCGGATGCCGATTACGATCTTGGCGGTGTCGCTGTTGAACTTGAACTCCGTCGTCTTCAGCGCTACTACCTTGATCGTCGTGCCGATCCAGTCGGGGTTGATCGTCGTGTCGGGCGTCGTAGCGGTCAACGATACTCCGTTGATCGTGTACGTCGTGCCGACCAGCAGACCCGTCAGCTTCTCGTTTCTGTAGTTCACGTTGATGTAGGCGGGCAAAGCCTCCTTCAT
>Ga0268262_10007508_pt1 | contig 10142 bp, 11 predicted proteins | sample TergutNc150P3_FD_190354 | JGI IMG/M metagenome (GOLD analysis project Ga0268262, IMG submission 190354) | Nasutitermes corniger P3 segment gut microbial community from laboratory colony in Florida, USA - Nc150 P3 (SPAdes) (version 2) | ecosystem: Host-associated > Arthropoda: Insects >...
AGACGGATAAGGCCGCTGAGCTGAAGAAGGCAATAAGTTAAACCCAGTTAAGGTGCGGGCGAGTGCCGTGTCCAAAACCGTGTTGAATCCGGCTTTGAAGCCCCCTGACCACTTAGCCTTTTGGGCAATGAATAAAACGAATGAAAACAAGGCTAAGTGGTCAGGCTTATGTTCCACTTCAAGGGCAAGCATTTTCTCGTTGGTCTTCACGCCGGTGAATTCTACATGTTTTGTCCACAGCGCTCACCCGCACCTTTCTGTGTTTATAGGGAAATTTATTTTGGCGGAAGATTTTGACGAGCCACTTGAGGACTTTAAGGAATATATGTAATGGGGCGTTACTTGCTGGATACATAGGGATCCGTTTGATCACTTGCTTATTTCAACTGCACTTTCTGAACAGATAAACCCTCCTCACTGCCGATAGAAACATAACACGATATGATGTTCCTCTGGTTTGGCAATATTCAATGTCAAAGGCACAAAAAGTGTCTGGTACCACAGAATGGCTATTTTAAAATGGAGGCTGTCCGAAAAGAATATTTTACCACGGAGAAACGGAGTTTCACAGAGAAAAAATAAATTTTCGTATCAAAACTCCGTGTTCTCCCTGGTTAATTCTTACTTATTGGATAACTTCCACACGTTATCTCACTTCTTCCAGATACCCCGAAAACAACCAGCCTATTTTATCGTCATTGGTTTGCACCCTTGCCCATTTTGCGGTTATGCCGTTCCAACTGGCGTATGCTCCGTATTCCAAAAATCGAACCGAGTCCCCTTTTTTTAAGCTTGCGACAACCGCTGAACCGCCATCTTGTTGAGAAAAGACATTCAAATCTGCCTTAAGCCGATGGATTCCGGTCCTTAATATTCCAATCAGTACAGGAGTATCTTTTTTCGCGTTCTTTGCGTAATCCTCAGCTTCTTTCAGTTTTTCGCTATTTCGCTTGTTACCTGATAGATACTTTGCCTTACACCCGCATTAGTACTGCCGCTGCTTGAATTGATCTCATATACAATTTGGTGCTTCTCCCCTCACGTATACCTTTCCTTACCAAAACCGCGTGACCAAAAACCTGAAAACATATACGAAACATTGAAAATATGAGAATATAACAAACGATTACTTCAACACACACCGCTTTAATAAAAGGTCAAACTCTTCCTGTGAGCCTCTAATCGCCAATGTATTCTGACGGAAACATACCTCATCAACATAACATTGTAAATACTTGTCAGTTGTTTTACGATATGTATCAATACTGCCTTTGAGCATAGACCAAAAACCTTCGATGCCATTTGTATGAATACCTGTTCCTGCGGTAAACCTTCCGTCTTTATGACGGACAGTGTGATGACCGTAACTGGAAGGAGGGGCATATCCGTCATCAAGGAGGGATAAATCAACTTTTGGTCGCTTATCAAGAATATCATAACCAGGATATTCATCGGTTATTATAATTGTCCCGTTTTCACACTTTTCTTCAAACTCTTTTAATAACTGTTTGCCAGTCAACCTCTCCCCTTTTTCATCGAACGGCATGACTTTAGCGTGAACGTGTCTGGAGGCCCGCTCTTTAATGCCAAAGACAGCAGTATTATCTGTTGCGCGACCTTTCTTTCGTTTTTCTTTCGGAAGATATTGACCAGTACTGCGGGATTTAGGGTATCTTTGCCCTTTGCCGCCGACAAAAGTCTCATCGGATTCGACCGTGCCGCTGAAAACCTCCGGCTCTTCTTCGTTAGCCATAGCAATACGGAACTGCATGAGCCTACGCCATGCCGCTTTTTTAGATATGCCCTTATCACGGTATAAAAGCATACTCGAATGACCGTATAAGGTGTTTAAAAATTGCCGCATTGCTTTAAGCCATTCCCGTATCGGGCTTTTAGATTTCTCGAAAATTGTATCTTTGAATATCGAGAAGGTATTATCACAATTCTTACACCGGCAAATCTTCAGGCGGTTTTGGCAACGATAAACTCTGGATTTCGCTCCGCATTTTAGGCAATATAAACCGTCAGGGAAGCGAATATTGAAAAAATAATTGATGGCAGCTTCCTCATCGGGAATTAACGCATCAAAACGTTTCTCTGTCATAAACGGCTCCTCAAGGTTGAATTGAGCCGTCCGCAAACCTTCGATAGACACAGACATAGCGCCTTTACGAAAGAGGGCGGATAATTGGAATACGATGGTATAGTCATGGAGACTATACGTAAAACGTTGTGTGAAAAATTTAGGATTTATGTGCTTGTCTGGCTTGCGGGCGGCTTTGGAGCCAATTTAGCCGCCTTGTACGACAAACGTGGACATTACACTTATAGGGGCTGAGTGAAGGTGAATATATTAAGTAGAATCGGCTCTAAAGACGTTTCATAGAGCCGATCTCATTTAAATCTGTCGTTAATAATTACAGCTTTTCAGAGGGCGGCCTTATAATGGGTGTGCAAAAGCATAAGTGTAGGTGTTTTCCAATCCTAAACACACAATATAATAGCATCTCGTCCGGATGTTACCGGACTGAACGTCTGCAACCATAAGATAAGTTCCGGTTTTACCCGCTTTTAGAAATAGTTCCAACGATAGCTGCATTAATTGCTCTCCAGTTGTTTCCCTTGATAACTGTGGGGTGGCATCACGAGCCCTATTACCAGAAAGTTTATTTATAAGATCAACGGCTGCTCTATAACCGACCCGACCATAGTCAGTACTAACTAAACAGGCTTTTCTATCCAGACTTGGTGTGGATATGTCAAACCACTCTTGCGCGAAAAGTCCTATTCCAGCACTCAAAGCCAATAATATAATACAAACAGTTTTTCTTAACATAGTATCCCTCTTTTCCTCAAAGGAAGGCCATAAAGTCCTGTTCCCATTTATCCCAGTTGATACCACCAGAATTTCCAGTCATTGCCGTCATCAATCGAAAGAAAGAGACAACTCCCATTGGGCCAACCTTTAATTGTGGGTAATATTGGGCATAAGTCACGTCTGAGTCTTTAATTTTAACGTTACCCATGCCTTTTAGAATGATATTTGTCTTAATAAAATTAGCCATGAGCGAAGCGTGCATTATATTCAAGAAGCTATCGTCACTCATTTGCCCTACACTGGTTGCTGCTATATACCCCCTTTCCCAGCCGCTTCGCAAATTTTCAGGAAAGCGCTTTATTGCATCTTGACAGTTCTCAGGCAAACCTTCGCCAAACTTAAGCATCATAGCATTTGCATTCTCCTGCGCGTTTACGGCAGAAACGACAACAAATGAAAACGCAACCGCAAAATACAAGCTTTTCTTTAACGACATAAAGACCCCTTTATATTGTTTTTCACTTTTAAGAAGTGAATTATTTGGCATAAATACGTTGAAACATGACATCTGGTGAATTAGGATTCTAACACTTGTTAATTTTCGAAAGCCCATGTATAACCAACCTTTCTTAATGCGGCCTGACTTGATAGATTGAGCTTATTACGTCTAAATGCGTAATCATACTGACCAATAGCAATAGGAAACCGGATTGACGAAACACTTTCAGGTATGATAACCTCTGTAAGATAGTTATCATAAAAAGCTCCTATGCCAATTTCTTTAATGCTCGCAGGCAGAGTTATTGAGGCTAAACAATTATCGTTAAATGCATATATACCGATTTTCTGAAGACCGTTTGGCAGGGTAACAGACTCGAGTCCACATTGATCAAAAGCATAATTTCCGATCACCGTCACGCTATTAGGTATTATTACTGTGGTGAGCTTTCTACATCTACTTACCAGATAAGGCGGGATCTCTGTCATCCCCTCGGGCAGAGTCAAACTGCTAAGTGCAGAACAATTGTTAAACGGTACAGTATATCTATAACTCCCATCGCTTACAGATTTCACGTTTAATCTGGGATTATCAATAATGACACTCGTTAGTCTGCTACACCCATTGAAGGCCAATGCAGAGATTAGCTCAACCGATGCCGGTAGATGTATGCTGGTTATAGCTGACCCAGTAAAGGCATTAACAGCTATTTCTTTTACCGTATCAGGAATGACAACCGATGTGACATTGCTCTTCCTATAAAAACAACCTCCGTACAAACTCCCATCTATTTTCAATACTGGATACCCTTCAATTTTCGAGGGTATTATCACGGTGGGGCTGTTCCCGACATAGTCTGTAATAACAACTCCGTCGCCCTTGTCATTCAATGTAACCTTAAAGTCACTCGCCGGATTCGGCTCCTGTGTAAAAACTGGCATAGCCAGAACCAGCAGGACAACTGCAAACAATAAAACAATTCTCTTTTTCATCTTTAGCACTCCTTAAATTGTGTATTCTGTTCCGAATCGAGAGGAACAGCTTCCTCGTTTGCCGTATCATGGGCAAAGGCAAGAGCCTGCAAAACGCCGAGGATATAGTCCTGCTTTTCTTCCGGCAGTATGGAGAAATCACGGGTTACCTTGTCCAATTTCTCTTCTTTGGTCACGTCAAAACCTCTATTTGTGAGCATTTTACCTCAAAAAGTGAAGTTTGTCAATAAATACTCTCATTTAGTGAAAATGGCTCCTTGTTTTGTGAGTCTTAATCGGCTATAATTGACCAGCATGACCATCAATGAGCGGATAAAGCACCTCAGAACCAGCCTCCAACTGTCCCAAGCCGAATTCGCCAAGGCTATTTTTATCAGCAATGGCTATATTGCCGAGCTGGAGAGCGCCAACCGAAAGATTAATGACAGGATAATCCATCTCATATCGCTGACATTCGGAGTAAGCGAAGCATGGCTGAAATCCGGCACAGGGAACATGTTCTTCACCACGCCATCTGAAAAACTCCAGCGACTGACCAGCCTTTTTAATGACCTTCCGCCAAGGTTTCAGGATTATGTGATAATACAGATTGAACAGTTGCTTGCCGTTATTGAAAAAGACTATTTATGAGATTTCTAGATGGGCTAAAAAGCCTAATACGGGACAGCTCTTATTAATACAAGGATTTCAGCACCCACATAAAAGCAAGCGCCGCTATTTCTATGGAAGCTTTACTCTTTTCACGGCAACGGGCTTTTCCGGCCATTTGATTTCATACGGAAAGCCCGGCTGCTCCGGCACCTCGCGCAGGGCTTGGCGGTAACCCCGGAACGCCTCCAGGCAGTCCCCGCAGATGTCGGCATCTGGCAATTGGGTCATGTCGGTGTCGCGCAATAGCCCGTCCCGCTTCGCCCGCACCCTAGCCGCCAATTCCTTCGCCTCTTCCTGCTTGGCGAACTCAAGCCACGCTTCCGGCTCGTTTTCCACGCGCCCACGCAAACGATCCGAGTGCGGGCGCTCAAGCGTGTACCTGTCGTATTCCCAGCCGGTACTATCCGGCTGGCCGTTTTCGCCATCTTCAAGGTACATTCCGATATTTTCATACAGCCGAATAATAGCGGTTCCGTCGTGGAGTATCTCGTACTCGTAGTTTTCCGGTTTATAACTGCCTTTTACCCTCATATTTTAACCCTCCAAATTAGTTGTTTTTCTTTCGTCACGGGAGTACCATGAGGCGGGCACACATGCCCCCAAGCGTCGAAGGCATATTTGTACTGTAAGAAAAAAGTCCTGCGCCTGAACCGTCGTAATAGCAGCCGCCAAGTTCTAAAACGCGCCATACGGCGCTATAATTACTCGTAACATACGAGTAATCCGGTATGTAAGAGCCGTCTGCCCCGCTCACGGCGGTCGGGGCCTGCGCCCACGGGAAATTAGCGTCAAACCCCAATGCGCTGATATATGTTGCATAAGCAGTTGTGTCTGGCGTGTATGCGAGCGCCGTGTAATTAACTGCCGTATCATCAGCGTAAGTTGCCGGATCAAGGCTAATGTAGATCGTTGTCAAATTATTGACGTTAAACCCGTCAACCGCCTGCCAGAAGTTGCCCCACAAATTCTCCATCCAGCGGTATTTTACAGCCCGCCTTGTATCTAATGGTGCATGGCTGCCTGTGTGCCACGGCACCGCATCCGTGTCGCCTGTGTTAATTGGCCCAGGGCCGCTTGTTACGCCCTGCCCGATTGCCCGTTGAGAGTCCCAATTGGCAACCTCTACGAGGTAGAGCATCGCCACTGTCCAATAAGCGGCATAGTCCATCAAATGATAACCGGTTCCCCGCGCCCTGCACTGCGCCCTCCCTGTTGCCCGCGTTATATTTACCTGCGGGGGGTTGCCAGATATGGAGCGGTATGTGCTGTTGCACGTGTACGCGCCTATGTAGATTTTATTTTGCCCGGCAGGTTTGCTTGGTATAGGCGCATGGCGCGGTGATAGTTGATAGCCTTCCGGTGGTGTAGTAACCACGCTAGGATCGGCGTCTGATATTATGTAATCCCGATAATTTGCGGTTTCTTCAATCTTATAATAATAGGCCGGTATCTCTACCATCACGTCGCCGGATGCTGGCGTTAGGCTAAACCACGGCTCGCCCTCGTAAGCCGTTACCGCGCCGTTGGCAACAACGCAGCGCCTGATCCCGCTCCACGGAAAAATGCTGTCAAAACTGGAATACCCAGCCGCAGATCCGCTACTTGGCGCGAAGTATTTCTCCGCCGCATCGTGTATCCTCTCCAGTGCGGTAGGCGATTGCGTTTTGTGCCATCTTGCACCATACGCTTTAGGAGTGGCTGGGGGAGGATTTCCGCCTCCGTCCCCGCCGCTTTCGACAAATGCCTCTAAAACAGCAACCCGTTCTTCAAGCGCCCCATATTGTTCTTTAAGGAACCGGGTTCGATTGCTTAGCTGAGTAGCCTGACGGTTAGATATACCTCCGGGGCCGCCCCTAACCGGATCGGTAGCCTCTAACTGATATATGCCCTCTTCCCAATCGGAAGATTCGGGTAAATTTGCCATAAATAGCCCTCTCGTGTTGTGAACATGGGGTTTAAAAACCCCTTATTACTTATGTAGAGCGAGGGAAGAAATAAGGGCCGGGGAACGGTTAACTATGGGAATTATGGAAGTATTGAAAAACAACCTTTTTCTGCTTATGATATGGCAGGAGAGATAAGTATGAATAATATGGACGTTTTCGGAAGGATTGAAATTATAAAGGCTTACGTCTTAAAAGAATTCTTGGTTAGAAAGATAGAAAAATTGGATATTACCAATATTTTAACAATGATGCACTTGGGAGGAGATAATTTTTCTCGTTGTAATTTAGAAGTGAAAAACGGAATAGCTTCATTTTTTACTATTTATGAAGAAATTACAGATTTAGTTGAAATATATGATTTAAGTAGATCTTATGAAAAGATGAAAGATATGAATAATACATATTTGGAAATATTTTCAACCTATCAGGAAAAATTAAACGGACCCATAAATATTGAAATTTTTGGAAAAAATATACCATATATGCAACTAAAAAATTTAATGTTATTAGGTGAAGTAAGTATGACTGAAAACGGTTTTGTTGTATTTGATGACAAAGATTACAAAAAAATTATTGAAGATGTTGTGAATGATTATAACAAAGAACAAAAAGATAATTTAGATACGATACTAGGAACATTGAAAAATGGAGATGTCACATCTTGACTTTGAACATAATTCCAAATAAAGAACCAAACAAATAGCTATGTTATGGAGGATTATTGTAGGTATGTATGAGGGTATAGTTTCCCACTATGAATTTAGTGGCTTTGAATGGAGATGAATATGACAAATAAGTATCGGACAAGATTCGAAGAATTGGAAGAACAATTGATTAAACTTGAAAAAACTAAGCATAAAAGCAATGGTCATAGTAGTGCAGAATATGTAGATAATGAATTGCTTAACGAATGGAGAGTGAAAGTAAAAAATTTGATTGTAAATGCTTGTGGAAGAGAATCTGAGCATTATAAAGATCTTATTGAGTCAGAAAAACCAAAAAATTTAGATACAAATTATGGAAGACTTTTACGCATCAAATCTGTATTTCATGCTGCAAAAGAGGATTATTTAGGAGGTTATTTATCTACGGTAAGAGACTTAGTACAAGCAGAATTATTTGATGATGAATTGGGGCAAGCTAAAGAGCTGCTAGACAAAAAATATCATGTTGCTGCTGCTATTATTGCAGGAGTTGTATTAGAAACCGGGATAAGAGAGCTTTGTAAGAAAAACAACATTGCAACTGGGAAACTAAATAAAATGAATGATGACCTCGCGAAAAACGGAGTATATAATTCATTAATACAAAAACAAATCACTGCATTAGCAGGAATAAGAAACAGTGCTGCTCATGGAAAAACCGATGAATTTACAATCGAGCAAGTAGAAAATATGATTAAGGAAATTGAGACCTTACTTGCCTATAATCTAAACGGTTAAAAAGTAAACTATTCGCCATAATATGGAAGATTATCGTAAGGTATACGTGAGGGGAGAAGCACCTACAATTTTGTAGGAAGCAAAGCCGCTTGTGGTATTGATGCTTGATACGGCGGTATTCTTTGCGCTGACCCTGAGGGGAAATACAAATTCCGGCATATCAAAAAAATTCACGTTGACATTGTAATAAGCATTGTAGGAATCAGCAGTGAACTGAGCGCCTATGAGCTTTCCGCTATTACTGTCGTATACCAGCCATTGTTCAATAGTAACTATCCCAATGCCGTCAAACCTGTCGCGGATGCCTCCGCTTCTGGAAAAACTTATAATCCTCACGCCGCCAATGGAATTGCCGCCGATGGCAAGACTCCCATCAGCAAAGTCCAGTGTATATGTACGGGTAAAATCATTCAGCCATGACAAATCCTCCCCCGGCTTGGCTTCTTCTGCGCTTTTATGGCCTTTATACCACTGGTTAAAGATTACGTTATAGTCAGCGTCATAGGTGCTGGTTCCGACAGTAAAGGTTTTCTTGTTTATCTGAACCTGGTTTGCGGCGTGGCTTTGCCCGAACAGGTGAAAGCAAAGAAAACTTACGATAATAGCAAGGTAAACCTTTTTCATTATAACGCCCCTAAAACACGATGCCAGAAGTCTTTAACTGTTTGCTTTATACAGTAAGCGCAACCGCTACACAAATCTTCAAGTTCAGTAAATTTCATCGGAATCCATAATTCTGTACCAGACTGTCGGGGATGGAATGTTTTATTTTACGGCGAAGCCTATACGGTCTAATACCCCGCGGCTTGCCGCGGCTGTAAGAAGACAGCGCTTCTGGTCATACCGTGACAGGAAGTATTCCAATTTTTGCTTTTTGCGGCCGCCCTGAAAGGGCGTGCAGGCGCGCCCGTAATACCCCGTCGGCTTGCCGCGGGGATAGGGTGCGCCAAGCAAAAATTTTATTAAGAGAAAATTGGCATGTAAGCGCGTTGCCTCATGAAAAATGTTACCGAAAATATGTAATGCCTCAAATAGAAAATGCTACCCAAATTAAACGCGGACTTTAGTCCGAAGGATGCCTTTAGGAGGGCATCCGAACGGGGTTAAACATGAAAGAAAAAAAGGCAGTAGCGAGGGAATATAAACCCCGCTACCAAAAGGCAACGAAAAAAGAGAAGAAGGCCCTGCTGGACGAATTCACCAGGCTGACCGGCTACCATCGAAAATCCGCTGCCCGTATCCTGAGCGCAAAGCCGGCAAAACAGGTCTTGGTCTACATTGACGGCAAGCCGGCAAAAGTCAGGCCTGAAAAGAAGCGGCCCTCCAACAGAAAAGGAAAGCGCATTTACGCCGATGGGGTCATTGGCACCCTCCGCCAGGTCTGGACATTTTTCTGGTTCAAGTGCGGGAAGATTCTCGCCCCGCTTATGAGGCAGCAGATGCAGCACATCGCCGCGTGGCCGGCCTTCGGCATCACAGGGGAAATCGCGGAAAAGCTCAAAAAGACAAGCCCTGCGTCCATAGACCGCTACTTAAAAAAAGACAAGCAGGCCTTAAGGCTGAAAGGGAAAAGCCTCACAAAACCTATAGATTCCCTTAAAAGCCGCATCCCCATCCGTACCTTCTACACAAGTGAGGAGCGCAAAAAGCCAGGGTTTTGGCAAATCGAGACGGTTCACCACTGCGGGCAGGCTACCTCAGGCCAATACCTGCATACCCTGACTGCTACCGATGTCGCTTCCGGCTGGATAGAGCTCCGTTCCCTCCTCAACAACGCACACAAATGGACTTTCG